>Ga0070667_100000282_pt1 | contig 57538 bp, 31 predicted proteins | sample KBSS33metaG_FD_64659 | JGI IMG/M metagenome (GOLD analysis project Ga0070667, IMG submission 64659) | Switchgrass rhizosphere microbial communities from Kellogg Biological Station, Michigan, USA - KBS S3-3 metaG | ecosystem: Host-associated > Plants > Roots > Rhizosphere > Soil ...
CGCCGCCGGCCTCGACTTCGACCTCGAGCAGATTGACCAGGAAGTGCGGCCGGTAGCGGATGCCCCGACGCTCGAGTTCGCGGCGCAGCGGGGCCTGCGTCGCCTCGGCCTGCGCGCGGAGCGCCTCGTACACGAACCGGCGGCGATCGAGACGATCCGCGATGCGGGCCGCGCCCGAGAGGTCCGCCTGCTCGCGCATGACGACGAGCAGCGAGGCTGGAGCCTCGACGAGCAGCGAGGCCGGAGCCTCGACGAGCAACGAGGCCGACGGTGATGGCCGCGCCGGCTCCGCCCGCTCCGAAGCGGCGGCGGGGACGAGGGCCGAGAGGAGGAGGACGGCGAGGACCGGCAACGTCGTATCCGTGGAGGCCGGTCCCTCAGCGCTGCATCTTGAGGGCCAGGCTCAGGCTCGCCCCCATGGTCTTGAGCGGCTCCCCCAGGGTGTGCGACACCATGCGCACGCAGCCGAGCGAGCATCCGCTCTCGCACGGCTTGTGGCGGTCGTTCGCGCGAAGCTCGCGCGGCGTCATCCGATCGAGCGGGAACGCGTACTCGCGCTGCTGCGCGCACCACTGCACGTTGCCCTTGGCGTTGACGTAGAGGAATTTGAAGCCGGCCAGACACTTCCACGGGCGCGAGAAGTCGCCGGCGAGCATCTCCTTCAGGTGATCGGGATAGAAGTTGACGCCCTCGAAGATCCCGTACTTCGCCAGCAGGTCGATGAATTTCTGCCCGCGGATCGCGATCTGCCCGCCCGGACCGTGCATGATCGATACGCCGAACGCGAACGGCAGATCCGCGAGCTGCGAGCGGAACTCGTCGTACTGCGCGTAGGTGTCGTCGTTCAGGACGGTCTGGATCTCGACCTTGAACTTCGCCTCCTTCGCCAGCAGCCTCAGCCGCGGCATCACCGACTTGAGCGTCTTGTAGGTTCCCGGCACCGGCGCGACCGCGTCCACCGACACCTGCATGAAGTCGAGGCCGGCGTCGTTCAGGTCGTGGATGCCCTTCTCGCTCAGGAGGAAGGCGTTCGTGATGATCGTGGCGAGGTTCGTTCCGCCGCGCTTGCTCTTCACGTGGCGGATGAGCTCGGCGATGTCCGGGTGCATGAGCGGCTCGCCGCCCAGGAAGTCGAAGACCTGGACGCCGAGCTCATCGAGCTTGTCGACCCGCCGCTTGAGCTCCGCGATCGGGATCTTGGGGGCGCCGGGGGCGTACTCGTCGCAATAGGAGCAGGTCAGGTTGCAGTCGTCGGTCACGACGACCTGGGCGTACATCGCCCGCGAGTCGACGACCCGCTTGGCTCCGGTCAGGACGAAACGAAGGCCCAGTCCCATGACCTTTCACTTTACCTCGATTGAAAGGCGGCAGGCCTGCGCCTACCATGGACTCGCAAGCGAGAGTGGCGGAACTGGCAGACGCGCGGGACTTAGGATCCCGTGGGGTAACTCCCTTGAGGGTTCAAATCCCTCCTCTCGCACCAGCGCCTCAGACTCCCGGTCGGTCGCAGGCCGCTTCGCGGCCCATGGGGGAGGGAAGCCGCTCCCCGATTCTCACCCGGGGCGGCAACCCGTCGGCTCATCGGAATCCCCGTCGGCTCCCGGACGCCTCGAAGGCGATCTCTCCGCGTTCGTCCCCGACGATGCGCGACTCGGCACTTCTCCGTTGTTGGACGCCGCCAACGGGTGATCTCGTCTCCCCGATTCGCCATCTCTCCACACACGGAGGTCCCGATGACGCTCCTCGCGACGGCAGCGATCCGAGTCCCGCTCGTGTTCGCCGCGGTTTCCCTTCTGGCGGCAGGCCCGGCGAGCGCGGCCGAGACGGTTCGTGCCCCGATCGTCTTCTCGTCGGTCAAGAACCGCACCTCGGCCCCGCTCCGCGACTGGCGCCCGAGCGGACCGGCTGCGCCCGCGCCCCCGCGCGAAATCCACAACGAAGCCCTGCTCTCGAAACGCGCGGCCGCGCCCGGAGGCGATCCGGCCGTTCAGCGGCGGGCCGGCATCGCGACGCTCGGCCAGGTCGGACAGTTCGAGGGCGGCGCCGACGCGGACAACGACGGCGTGAACGGCGGGCGCGTCGTGCCCCCCGACACCGACGGCGACGTCGGTCCGAACCACTACGTCCAGTATCTGAATCTCTTCTTCACCATCTTCGACCGCTCCGGGAACGTCCTGTTCGGCCCGGCGCCGGGCAACGCGTTCTGGGCGGGCCTCGGCACCGCCTGCGAGACGCGAAACGACGGCGACACGATCGTCCAATACGACCAGCTGGCGGATCGCTGGATGGTCAGCCAGTTTGCATTTCCGAATTACCCGAGCGGGCCCTTCCATCAGTGCCTCGCCGTCTCGGTGTCCGGTGACCCGACCGGCGCGTACTACCAGTACGACTTCGTCTACAGCGACGACGTGCTGAACGACTATCCGAAGTTCGGAGTCTGGCCGGACGGCTATTACATGACCGCCAACGAATTTCGGGCGCCGTTTTTCCCGTCGATCGGGGCGGGTGTGGTCGCCTTCGACCGCGCGGCGATGCTCCAGGGACTGCCCGCGACGGCGGTCCAGTTCGAGATCCCCTCCGAGTTCGGCCTCCTGCCCGCCGACCTCGACGGCATACGGCCGCCGGCCACCGGCGAGCCGAACTTCATCCTCACCTTCGACGGAGATCCCCCGCGCCTGTCCGAGTGGCGTTTCCACGCCGACTTCGCCACGCCCGGGAACAGCACGCTCACGGGGCCCGTCGCGATACCGATCGCGGCCTTCGATGTCCCGGTTTGCGGCAACCCCCGTGAGGCGTGCATCCCGCAGCTCGACTCCGACGAGCTGCTCGAGGACCTCGGCGGCCGCGTGATGTACCGGCTCGCCTACCGGAACTTCGGCGACCACGAGTCGCTGCTGACCAACTTCACCGTCAACGTGGCCGCGCCCGCCTCCCAGGCCGGGATCCGCTGGTGCGAGGTGCGCGACCCGAACGGAACACCGGCCGTGTACCAGGAGGGCACCTACGCTCCCGACGGGAGCAACCGCTTCATGGGCTCGATCGCGATGGACGCGGTCGGCAACATCGCGTTGGGCTACAGCGAGTCCGACGCGACCATCCATCCCTCGCTCGCCGTGGCCGGACGCCTCGCGGGCGACATTCCCGGCACGCTCGGCGCCGAGGAGGTCTTCCTCGCCGGGACCGGGAGTCAACAGGACTCGAACAGCCGATGGGGCGACTACAGCGCGATGGCGGTCGACCCGACCGACGACTGCACGTTCTGGTTCACGGGCGAGTATTACCAGCAGACCGGCTCCTACGACTGGCATACGCGCGTCGCGTCGTTCCGTTTCCCGAACTGCACGACCGGTCCGACCGGAACCCTCGAGGGAACTGTCGGGGACGGAACGAATCCCCTCGCCGGCGCGACCGTCACGGCGGGAGTCCTCTCGACGACGACCGACGCGGCCGGGCACTACCGCTTCGTCCTGCCCCCCGGCACGTACGACATGAGCGCGTCGGAGTTCGGCTACGTGACGGCGACCGCCTCGGGCGTTGCGGTCACCGACGGCGGCGACACGACTCAGAACTTCACTCTCGGCGTGGCGCCGATCGCGAACGTCAACGGCGTCGTGTCCGACGGCACCGGCGGCGGCTGGCCGCTCTACGCGCGCCTCGACGTCTCCGGGCCCGGAGGCTTCCCGGGAGCGACCGTGTACACGGACCCGGTGACCGGCTACTACGCGATGCCGCTGGTCGGCGGCGTGACGTACGAGTTCAAGGTCACCGCCGTCTCGATCGGGTACACCTCGCTGACCGCGGCCGTGACGGTGCCCGACCTCGCCGGCGCCGGCGGCGGCGCGTTCGTTCGGAACTTCACGGTTCCTGCCGATCTGCAAAGCTGCACGGCGCCGGGCTACGTGGGGCCGACGCAGTCGGACTTCTCGGCCGGCGTCCTCCCCGACGGATGGTCGCTGAAATTCTCCGGCACCCCGTGGAAGATCCTCTCGGGCCCGGACCCCTGCGGAGGGTTCGACGGCAACCTCACGGGCGGCGACGGCCCCTACGCCGCCGTCAGCTTCTGCGAGAGCGCCACCTCCGACACGCAGCTGCGCACACCGACGATCGACTTGTCGCAGGCGGCCTCCGCCCAGATTCGCTGGAACAACGACTACGCCGACCTCGACTCGATCGCCGACGTCGACGTCAGCACCGACGGGGGCATTCACTGGGTCAACGTCTGGGAGCGCGCCGGAATCGACGAGCGCGGGCCCGGCGTTCAGACCGTGGACGTGTCGAAGCTCGTCGCAGGACAGCCGCGCGCTCAGGCGCGGTTCCGCTACGAGACGTTCTTCTCGCTCTGGTGGCAAGTGGACAACGTCTTCTTCGGAGATCCCGCCGGGTCGTGCCACGCGCGCGCTGGCGGCCTCGTGGTCGGGAACGTGCGCGACGCGAACACCGGCGCGGGTCTCGACGGCGCGACCGTCACGCATCCCCCGCAGCTGGCCATCGCGAAGACGATCGCCACTCCGGACGATCCGGCGCAGGACGACGGCTTCTACGTTCTCTTCGGCGACAGCGGCGCGCAGACCTTCGAGGCCTCGGACCTGCTTTACACGACTCGGGACCTCGGCGCCACCGTCATTCCCGGAGGCGTCGTGCGCCTCGACTTCTCCCTGGACGCCGGGAGCGTCGACGCGGCGCCGCGCCCCCTCGAGGCGAGGCTGCTTCCCGGACAGACCACGCAGCGGACGCTGACCCTCTCGAACGCCGGCGGCCGCGACGCGGGCTTCACGCTCGGAGAGATCGACCTCCCGGTGCTCACCGTGCCGGCTGCAAAGGGGCCGTTCGCCTCGCCCGCCTCGCTCCAGCACGCGCTCGAGCGGCTCCGCGTGCCAGGCGCCTCCGCGGCTCGCCTCGGCGCGTTCGATTCCCGCGGCCTCCCGCCCCTCGCGGCCTCCCCGCACGACGCGCCGACGCTGCCGGCGGGGCGCATCGTCGCCGCGTACCCGACCGGGATCTCCTACGCGTGGGGCGTCGCGTACGACACCGACGCGAACGACTTGTGGCTCTCCAACATCGCCGCGGGCGGGGGCGACGACCGCGACTATCGGTACCTGCCCGACGGAAGCCCGACCGGCGACTCCCTCGACGACCATCCCGCGATCGACGTGTTCGCGGCCGACGGCGCGTATGACCCGCACACGAAGACCTTCTGGCGCGTCGACGCGGTCGGCCTCGGGAGCTCCTGCATCTTCGAGCTCGATCCGGCCGCGAGGGTCGTGACCGGCAACCGCATCTGCCCCGAGACCGGCACCTCCGAACGCGGGCTCGCCTACGATGCGGCGACCGACACCTTCTTCATCGGCTCCTGGAACGACGGCGCGATCAAGCACTTCCGGCCCTCCGGGGAGATCCTCGACTCCGCTCTCGTCAGCGAGCCGATCTCCGGTCTCGCCTTCAACCCGACGACCCGGCATCTCTTCGCGATGCTGAACGTGCCGGACCACGGCCACGACGTGATCGTCTACGACGTCGCCCACGGCTACGCCGTCGTCGGCGGCTTCCCGATCACCGACGACAGCGGCGCTCCCGTTCTTGTGGGCGGAGCCGGCCTCGACGCGGACTGCGATGGGAACCTCTGGCTCGTGAGCCAGGGGGACCAGCGGCTGTACCAGGCCTTCTCCGGAGAGCGCGGCTGGTGTCCGACGGACATTCCCTGGCTCTCGGAGCAGCCGGCCTCGGGCGCCGTTCCTGCGCGCGGATCCTCGGAGATCGCCGTCACCTACAACGCCGCCGGCCTCTTCGCCGGGCTCCATCAGGCCCAGCTGCTGGTCGAAACGGACACACCCTACGCGGTGACGCCGATCGGGGTGAATCTCACCGTACGCTTCCTGGATGTCGCCGAGGACGCGCCGCCGGGAACGGATCCGTACGAGCCCTTCGTCTACGGCGTGGCCGGGGCGCAGATCATGCCGGGCTGCGACCAGAACGGATTCCTGTTCTGCCCCAACGAGGCGTCGAGCGGACCGAACGGCCTCGTGGTCCGCGCCGACATGGCGGCCTACGTCTGGAGGGCCGCCCACGGCGTCTCCACGCCTCCTCCGGTCTACACGGGACTCTTCACGGACGTCAATCCGTTCGACCGCAACGCCGACTACATCCAGGGGATCTACGACGACGGGATCACCGCCGGCTGCCAGGCGCCCGGCGAGCCGCTCCGGTTCTGCCCGCAGCAGACGATCCCCCGCGGCCAGATGGCGGTCTTCATCGAGAAGGGAAAGCGCGGCGCCGGCTTCGTCCCGCCGCCGTGCACCGGCGTCTTCGGCGACGTGGCGTGCCCGCCGACTCCGTCCGATCCCTACGGCGATTGGATCGAGCTGCTTCTCGCGGACGGGATCACGGCGGGATGCCAGGCGGATCCGGCGCTGTTCTGCACGCTCCAGTCGATCCCGAACGAGCAGATGGCGGTGTTCCTGGTGCGGGCGTTCTCGATACCGCACTTGCCCTAGAACGAGCCCGAAAAGAAGAGAGGCGCCCCGCGGGGCGCCTCTCGCTCGGTCGAAGCGCGTGGCTCAATCGGGCTGTGTCTGCTCGTCGTGCTTCTGGTTGTAGATCTGCTTCGAGAGCTTGTCCTGCTGCTGATTGACGAGCTTCTTGTCGCCCGGAGTCAGCTTGCCGCCGTCGAGCTTCCGCATGTCGCGGGTCTCCTGGTTGAGCGCCGTCTCCTTGCCCTCGAGCCTCGAAGCCTCTCCGGCCGTCAGCTCTCCGCTCGCGATCCCCTGGCCGATCCGATCCTGCTGGTTCTCCTTGCGCTGCCCGATCTCGGTCTTCGGAGACGTGTTCTGCGTCTGCGCGTCGTGCTTCTGGCCGTAGATGCCGCGCGAGAGCTCGTTCTGTTGATGATTGACGATCGCCTTGTCCTTGTTGGTCAGGGTGCCGCCATTCAGCTGCTTCATGTCCTTGACCTCGTGGTTCAGCGCCGACTCCTTGCGCTGGAGCCGGGCCGTCTCACGCGCCGTGAGCTGTCCGCTCTTGACGCCCTGGGCGATCCGGTCCTGCTGGTTCTCGGCACGCTTCTTGATCCTGCCGGCCTCGGCCGAGGACGGAAGCATCAAGACGAGTGAAAGCGCGAGAGCCGCGTTCGCGGCCACCAATCCGACGTTACGTTTCCGGGTCATGAGTCACCTCCACTCAGCACAGACGACTGCGCCCGGGGGAGGGGTTACAGAATCGGGGCGATCAAGGCATCGCGGTGCCCCAGTAGTACTTCTCGAAGAAGGGCATGTAGTCCTTCTTCGTCAGGTACTGGAGCAGCCCGGCCACGTGCTTGGTCGTGCCGAACTTCCACGCGAACGACTTCTGGTAGGACTTCAGGAAGGTCAGGAAGGTCTCGTCGCCGAGCTCCTTGTGGAGCGCGGCGAGCAGGATCGGCCCCTTGTCGTAGAGGAGCCCGGTGCGGATGTCGAATCCCGTGACCGGGTCCCAGACGCGGTTCGCCAGCGGAATCGGCGCGTACTCGTTGGCGTAGTCCGCGCGCCGCTTCCAGTGCTTGTACAGAGACGTGTAGATCGCCTCCGTGCGGTGCGTCTTCAGGAACAGGGCGGCGCAGTACTCCGCGAACGACTCCTCGAGCCACTGCTCCTCGGCGCTCGGCGACTTGACGACGTGGCCCCAGTACTGGTGCGCGATCTCGTGCGCGAAGCGCTCGTTGATCCCCTGCGAGAAGATCTGGTTCATGTCGCCGAGCAGCGGATTGAACGCCTCGCTCGTGATGAACATGATCCCGGGCGGCGCCTGGCCGAACCCGTAGTCGTTGATCTCGAGGATGTTGTACTCGGAGAACGGGAACGGCCCCAGGAACTGCTCGTAGTAGCCGATCACGAGCTCGGCGAGGTCGGTGAGCTGCTTGACGCCCCTCGGGTTGCTGATCGCATACGTCGCGACGCGGATCGTCTTTCCGCCGCGCTGCTCCTCGTGGACGTCGTACTTGCCCGCCAGGACGACCGCGCCCTGGATCGGGTGATCGACCTTCGTCTCGAGGACGTTCTCGTCGCCCCGAGAGTCGCGCCGGACCGTGGCGCCGGGGGCGAACGGCACGAACGGCTTCTTGACGTGGATGACCGCATGGAAGGTGTAGTACTGCTCGCACAGACGCGGCTGCGGGAACCAGGGCCAGATGCCGAGCTGCCAGTAGTTGTCGCCGCCCGGGCGCACCAGGAAGTCGCCGTCGATCTCGAAGCGCAGCCTGACCGGCTTCTCCGGCGCCGCCGGCTCGGGCAGCTGCACGAGCATCTCGTTGTTGCGGTGGTCGTACTCCAGGGCGCGGCCCCGCTCGTCGGTCACCTTCCGCACGCGCTCCGAGCGGGCGGCGACGGACGCGCCCGACTCCGCGTAGGCCACGCTGTCGAGGTCGAAGGCCAACACGCTCCTCGGAACGCCCATCGGCACGACGGTCTCCTGCACGGACAACTTCACGTCGTTGCCGGCCGACGCGGCCAGATCGAGGTCCACGTCGGTCACGAGGTAGCGCGGCGCCGGCGGATCGCGGCGGTCCCGCCCGACCGGGCTGCGCGCGAGCGTCACGGGCCAGAGGTACTTGCGAAACTCGGACTCCTGCGACTGGCTGGTGTGGAGGACCGAGATGCCCTCGGAGGCGTTCTCGGAACCCTCGAGCCGGTAAACGAGGTCCTCCCTGCCGCCGTCCATCTCGGCCCAGACGAGCGGGTTGGTCTCGCCGTTGAGCCGGCGGTAGGCGAACGCGTAGGACGGCGGCGCCCAGTGCACGCGGAGGAACTTCTCGCGCTGGGTCCGGAACGAGTCCGCGAGCGACGCGGCCGCCGATCCGGTCCCCGCCCCCGGGGCCTCGTCGCCCGCCAGCCAGAGCAGCCGCTTGAACGCGCTCCGCAGTCGCGTGCCCTTCTCGGTCTTCTCCGTGCTCAGGCTCGAGGCCTTCCGGGTGTTGAACGCGACGACGGGAGCCTCGATCGGGTCCGCCGAGACGTACTCCATCGCCCCGTCGCCCTCGAAGAAGAGGCCGACCACCTCGTCGCCGGCCCGGACCGGCGCGGCCCGACCCGACTTGAGCGTGCACTGGAAGTGCCCCGACGCGAGCGTCCGGTCGGCGATGCCGATCGCGTCGCCCACCTGGAGGTGATCGAATCGCTCGAGGGTCGCGGCGAGACCGCTCGCGTCCGCCGCCCCGAGCCGAGCCGGAAGGGCTCCCAGGCCGAGGGGGAAGACGAGAGCGGCCGCCGCCCGGGCGGCCCGCGGGATCCGCATGCCGCATTGTAGGCGCACGGCGGGACTAGAATCCGCGGTGATTCCCATGACACTTCCAAGCGGCACCCGCCTGGGGACCTGCGAGGGCTCGGACTCCGAACGGCCCGCTGCGCGGAGAAACCGGAGCGAGAGGGAACTCGGCTGGAGAGCCGTCTCCCATCCATGAGCCTGCCTGCGGAAACCCGACTGGGAACGTACGAAATCGTCGAGCGGATCGGCTCGGGAGGCATGGGCGACGTCTATCGCGCGCGCGATCTCAAGCTGGGACGCGAGGTCGCGATCAAGGTGCTGCCCGAGGAGTTCGCCCGGGACGCGAGCCGCGTCGCGCGCTTCGAGCGCGAGGCCCGCATGCTCGCCGCGGTCAACCATGCCCACATCGCCGCCATCTACGGCGCCGAGGAGGACGGCCCCTTCCGATACATCGTCATGGAGCTGGTGGAGGGCGACACCCTCGCCGAGCGCCTGAGCTCCGGGCGCCTGCCGATCCCCGACGCGCTCCGCATCGCGATCCAGGTCGCCGAGGCGCTCGAGGTCGCGCACGGCAAGGGAGTCATCCACCGCGACCTGAAGCCGGCCAACATCAAGATCACGCCCGAGAATCGCGTGAAGGTCCTCGACTTCGGCCTGGCCAAGGCGATGGACCGTCCGTACGCGGGCGACACGTCGCGGACGCCCACGCTCGTCATGGGCGACTCCCGCCCGGGCGACGTCGTCGGGACGCCCGAGTTCATGAGCCCGGAGCAGGCGCGCGGCAAGGAGACCGACCGCCGCACGGACATCTGGGCGTTCGGCTGCCTGCTCTACGAGATGCTGTCGGGCAAGCGCGCGTTCACGGGCGAGACCGTGCCCGACGCGATGGCCGCGATCCTCCACCACGACCCGGACTGGACGGTCCTCCCGTCCCGCGTCCCCGAGCGGGTGCGCGAGCTGCTGCGCAAGTGCCTCGAGAAGGACGCGGGCCGTCGGCTCCGAGACGCCGGAGACGCGCGGCTCGAGATCGAGACCGCGCTCGCCGAGACGTCGTTCTCCGGAGCGGGCCCGGCCCCGGGCGTCGCGAGCCCCGGCGGGCGCCGACTCGCGGCCGCCCTCGCCGCGGCCGCCGTGCTCGCGGCGACGATCTTCTTTCTGCTGCGACGCCCCGCCCAGGCGCCGGCGCGGACCGGAGTCCGGCAGCTGGCCGTCCTCCCCTTCCGGAACCTGACGGGCAGCGCGCAGGGCGAGCTCATGGGCCTCGCGATGGTCGACACGGTCAGCGCGCGCCTCGCCAATGTCCCGGGCCTGCAGGTGGTCACCCCGCGCGCCACGATCGAAGCGGCGTCGTCGGACGCGAGCGTCGCGACGGTGGCGCGCCGGCTGGGCGCCGACACGGTGCTCTCCGGCTCGCTGCAGCGAGAGAACGACCAGTACCGGATCACCTACTGGCTCGTCGACGAGAAGGGCAAGCAGCTCGCCGCCAACACCATCGACGGCGCGGAGCTTTTTCCGCTCCAGGACCGGCTGGCCGCCGGCGTCGTTCACGACCTGCGGCTGGCGCCCGCGGCGCGGCGGACGCCCACGCCGTCGGGTCTCGAGTCGGCCTCCCAACAGGAGCGTTATCTCCAGGCGATCGGGCTCCTCGCGCGCTACGACAAGCGCGACAGCGTCGAGCAGGCCCTGAAGATCCTGGATGCGCTGGCCGCGGAGCGGCCCCGCTCCCCTCTCGTCCAGGCCGCGATCGGGCGCGCGGCCCTCGCGATGTACGACTTCACCAAGGAGCCCGCGTGGGCGGACCGCGCCCTCGCCTCGTCCGACGCCGCGAGCGCGCTCGATCCGGAGTCCTCGGAGGTCGAGGTCGTGCGCGGCGAGACGCTCCTGCAGACCGGCCGCGTCCCGGAATCCGTCCTGGCCTTCCGTCGCGCCCTCGCGCAGCGGCCGGGCAGCGTGGACGCGCAGCTCGGCCTCGGCCGCGCCCTCGAGGCCGCGGGGGACGGCGCGGGCTCCGAGGCCGCGTTCCGTCGAGCGGTGGCGCTGCAGCCGTCGTTCGCGGTCTACAACCAGCTCGGGGGCCTCTACGCGGACCGCGGCCGCTGGCCCGCCGCCGCCGACATGTTCCGCCACGCGGTCCAGGCGGCGCCCGACAGCTACCGCGCCTACAGCAACCTCGGCGGCACCCTGGTCCTCGACTGCAACTTCCCCGAGGCGCTCGACGCCTTCCGCAAGGCGCAGAAGCTGGCGCCGAAGGACGTCTTCATCGCCTCGAACGTGGGGATGACCCAGCTCTGGACCGGGCACCCGAAGGAGGCCCTGGAGGTTCTCGAGTCGGCCGCGCAGGCCGCGCCCGAGGACTTCCAGATCTGGGGCAACTACGGCGACGCCCTCGCGGAGAACGGCCTCAAGGACCGCGCGCGGGAGGCATACGAGAAGTCGATCGCGCTGGCGCGGCAGGCTCTCCGCGTCAATCCCGTCAACGGGGACGCGCTCTCGGTCGCGGCGACCGGGCTGGCGCGCGTCGGGCGGTTCAGGGAGGCCGCGGAGCCCATGGCGAAGGCCCTCGCCGCCGACCAGAAGGAACCGTTCGTGTACACCGACGCCGGCGTCGTCGCCGTCCTCGCCGGACGCAAGGCGGACGCCCTCGCGTGGCTGCGCAAGGCGGTGGACGCCGGTTACTGCCGGCAGATCATCGCGCGCATGCCCGAGTTCGCGTCGCTGCGCGAGTCCCCCGAGTTCCAGTCCATCGTCTCGCCGCCGCGCAAGGCGGCGGCGAGTTGAGAGAGGAGGAGACCATGGCCGCCCGCCCGTCCCGAATCGCCGCCGGAACCCTGGCGCTGCTCGCCGTCGTCGCGCTCGCGCGCTGCGCGCACCGCCCGTGTCCGGAGATCACCGACACCCTCAAGGCCGTCACGATCAACCAGAACAGCCAGGCGAGCCCGGCCGACAGCTACCTTTCCGTCGCCACCAACGACACGGTGGCCTGGGTCCCCTATTCGTCGTCTGCCGCTCTGACGATCACGTTCAGCCGTCTCAAGTTTCCGGCGGCCGCCAACGGAGAGCCGCCCTTCACCGGGGGGACGAACGGACAGGACCAGATCTTCCAGAGCACCAGCGGAACCCTCTACTCGCCGACGATCAACCCGAAGCTCAAGCCCCTCTTCGACAAGGACCCCAATCTCCAGCTGATCTACCCGTACGACCAGCAGATCGGGGGCGTCGCGCAGGACGGCCGGATCATCATCATGAAGTGAGTCACCGCCGACGATTCGACCGGAGGAGGACTCCATGAAGCGGACGGCCACTCGCGGCGTCGCCGCCGCCGTGACGCTCGCCGCGGCCCTCGGCGCGGAACGCTGCTCCCCGCGGACGGCCGGACCCGGGACTCCCGGGACGCCCACTCTCTATCCGGTCACCATCAGCAGCCTCAACCAGGCGAACCCGGCCGACACGACGCTCCGCATCGCGAACGGCGACACGGTCGTCTGGGTCGCCTACGCCGCGAATCATTCGCTGAAGATCTCGTTCAACCATCGGCTCTATCCCGCGATCGCCAACGGCGAGCCGCCGTTCGAAGGCGGAACGAACGGCGCGGACCAGAGCTTCTCGAACGCCGGGGGGACCGTCTACTCGCCCGCGGTCAACCCGAAGCTGAAGGACGTGTTCGAGAACAATCCCGGCGTCACGGTTCTGTACTACCCCTTCGACCAGGCGGTGAGCGGCGTCGCGAAGGACGGGCGCATCATCATCATGAAGTGAGGCCTACCTTCCGATCTTCAGCCCGAAGCCGTTGGCGACGAGGAGCAGCGTCAGGAGGATCATCACGACCGTCGTGAACCATGCGACGGAGTTGAAGAAGCGTCCGTTGACCTGATCGCCCATCAGGTCCTCCCGGTTGACGAGCACCAGCATGAAGACCAGCACCAGCGGCAGCGCGATGCCGTTGGCCACCTGGGAAAGGAACATGACCCGGATCAGGGGAAAGCCCGGCCACAGCACGACGGCCGAGCCCACCACGATCATCGCGGTGTAGAGCCCGTAGAACGCGCGCGCCTCGCCGAAGCGCTTGTCGACGCCGGCCTCCCAGCCGAAGGCCTCGCAGACGTAGTAGACCGTGGACAGCGGCAGGATCGCCGCCGAGAAGATCGACGCGTTGAGCAGGCCGATCGCGAAGAGAGCGGACGCGTACCGGCCGGCGAGCGGCTCGAGCGACCGCGCGGCGCTGGCCGCGTCCTCGATCGCGACCCCGTGCGCGAACAGAGTGGCCGCGCACGCGACGATGATGAAGAACGCCACCACGTCGGTCACGATGCAGCCGACGATCACGTCCCAGCGCGACATCCAGTAGCGGTCGCTGCGGATCCCCTTCTCCACGACGCTCGACTGCAGGTAGAACTGCATCCACGGCGCGATCGTCGTTCCCACGAGGCCGACGAGCATCCCCACGTACGCGGAGTCGAACGAGACGCGCGCGGGGATCACGGTGTCGCGCAGGACGGACCTCCAGTTCGGGTGCGCCAGAAACGCGGAGATCGGATAGACGAAGTAGAAGACGCACGCGACGAGAAAGATCCGCTCGACCGAGCGATACGTCCCGCGGACGATGAGAAACCAGATCCCCACCGCCTCCACCGGCACCGACGCCCACTTGGGCACGCCGAAGAGCTCCATGCTCGCGGCGACGCCCGCGAACTCCGAGATCGTGTTTCCGAAGTTCGACGCGAGCAGCGCGAGCATGAGATAGAAGGTCAGCTTCACGCCGAAGTTCTCGCGGATCAGGTCCGCGAGCCCCTTTCCCGTCACGGCGCCCATGCGCGCCGCCATCTCCTGGACGACGATGAGCGCGATCGTGATGGGGATCAGCGTCCAGAGCAGCTGCGTGCCGAACTGGGCGCCGGCGAGCGAGTAGGTCGTGATCCCGCCCGCGTCGTTGTCGACGTTCGCGGTGATGATCCCGGGCCCGATCACCGCGAGAAGGAGCGCGACGTTCCTCCAGCGGGAGGCCCGCGGCGCCGGGACGGATCCGGTCAGACGCGCAGCTTTTTCTTCCATGCCAGCGGCAGGACCTCGGTCAGGACGTCGTCCACGGTGATCATGCCGACCAGCACGTCCTCCGCGTCGACCACGGGCACGGCGGCCTGGTTGTATTTCTCGATCACGGCCGCCACGTGCGACGCGGAGTCCTCCGGATGCACGGAGATCGTCCACGGCGCCATGACCTCTTCCAGCCGGTCGGTCTCCTTGCCCAGGAAGAGCCGGCGCATGTTGATGGTGCCGAGCAGACGGTGGTGCGCGTCGACCACGTAGAACTGGTAGAGGAACTCGACCTCGGGAGCGATCTCGCGCAGCCGGGCGAACACGTCCGCGACGGTCATCTCGGGCGTGAACGTCACGAGGTCCGTCGTCATGAGCCCGCCGGCCGTGTCCTCGTCGTGGTCCATGAGGTCGGTCACCGCCCGCGCCTCCTCGGGCTGCATCCGTCCGATCAGCGCCTGCGCGTCGTCCTCGGACAGCTCCGAGAGCACGTCGGCGGCCGCGTCGGGCGGCATCGTCTCGAGCAGGTCGGCCGAGCGCTCGGGATCGGTCTCGTGCGTCAGCAGGTCCTGCTGGACCAGGGGATCGACCTCCGGCAGGACGCGCGCGGCGTCGCGCAGCTCGAGCGACTCGAAGACGCTCCGCCGCGAGTCGGCCGGCAGGTCCTCCAGGATCTCCGCGAGGTCGGCCGGGTGGAGCTGGCCGATCGACTTCTGCGAGAGTGCCAGGCGGAGCCCGGCCGGATCGGCGAGCGTCGGCAGCACGTACTTCCACCCGATCAGACCCTCCTCCGCGAAGTAGCGCGAGTGCGGCCGGACCGAGCGCACGAGGCGGTCGATCGCGGGCTGCCAGCCCAGCCGGCGCACGAGCGAGCGCAGGCCGACGTCGATGTGCGCGAGCACGAGCTCCTTCTCTCGCACGACCAGGAAATGCAGGTCGTTGACGCGCTCGACCTTCGCGCCCGAGACATCCACGACCTGCTTGTCGAGCAGCGTTTCCTTGAGCAGGATCTCCGTCTCGTCCTTGCGGCGGCTGGGCCGCAGCTCCGAGAGCCGCGCGGAGAGGCGGATGGGATCGGCGACCCAGGACTCGACCTGCTCGCCCTGCGCCATGAGGATGAGCTCCGTCGGTCCGCGCGGGCGGATCCACAGCTGGCGGACCAGCGGGTAAGGCTCGGGGAGCTGGATCGAGAGGTCCCAGAGCCGTCCGATGAAGACGCCCTTCGCGTCGACGACCCTCCGCCCGAGGAGATCCGAGAAATAGGCGAAGCGCGTCGCGGGTGAATCGAGGCCCGATCCCGACGCGTGCGTCGCCATCCGCAACAGTGTTCGAGAATCGCGCGGGACGTTCAATCGTTTTTCCTTTCCTTCGTCGCGAGAGCAACGCCGCTCGCGACGCCGTCGTTACCGGGCGCGACGAATCTCTCGGCGTCTTTGGCTCCGCCGGCGCCCCGGGCAGGGACTGGCCGAAGTGACAGTCCGTGGCCGAAGGGGCGACGTTTTGCGTCACAATCGGGGGCCGCCAGAAGACTCATCTCATTGACTGGAAATAGGTTAGGTGGCTTGGCTCCGGCCTTGCTCTTCGGAGACGCCAGAGAGGAGCCCGGAGGCCCCGGGCGGAAACCACAGCATGTACAACGTCACGGTCGACCGCGCCGCCATGAGGGAGGAGGTCCTCGGGCCTCTCTTTCAGCGACACCTCGTCAGCCTGGCCGGCACGGTCGATGACCGCTGGCTCGCGTCCTACAACGAAGTCGCCAAGGACTCCGAGATCCTTCAGCGCTACCGCCTCGAGCCGGCGAAGGGAATGATCTCCTTCACCTGCCGGGCGAGCGACGGTCCCCAGCAGGTCGATTCGTTCCTGGATCGGCTCACGCTCTTCGTCGAGATGGTCAACCTGCATGCGACCTGCGCCGTCGCCGAGCCGAGCGCGTCCGGCGAGCCCGAGGCGCTGTCGGCCTAGGATTTTCCCGCCGCCGCCCTGGCGGCCCCCCCGCGACCCGGGCGGGCGGCATCTTCGTTGCAACGTCGTCCCTACGGTGACCGCGCCGCCGACTCCGTCGGCGACGCCGTCCCGTGGCGGCATTTGCGCCGTCGTCTTCGGAGGTGACTCCTTGAGGCTGCGCTTCGCTCTGGGACTGCGGGTGCGGATCGCCGTGTCCGTCGGGTGCGCCGCCCTGGCCATCCCTCCTCGGCTGACCGCGGAGACCGTCCCGGTCCGCTTCCCGGAGGGCCTGGTCCACGGCTTCCTGACCCTGCGCTCGGTCGAGGGCGCCGTGCTCGCCGAGGGCGATCAGACCCAGGTTCTCAAGGACGGGCGCGTCACGAGCCGGCTGCTCCTCAAGTTCCGCGACGGGTCGATCCACGACGAGACCACCGTGTTCACGCAGGACAAGGTGTTCCGCCTGGTGAGCGACCGGCTCATCCAGAAGGGACCCGCGTTCCCGGTTCCGATCGACCTCTCGATCGACGCGAAGACCGGGATGGTGGCCGTGCGCTACACCGACGACGGGAAGCCCAAGAGCCTCGAGGAGAAGATGGACCTGCCGCCCGATCTCGCCAACGGCCTCGTGCTCATGCTGATCAAGAACCTCGACGCCAAGGCGCCGCTCACGACGGCGTCGATGGTCGCCGCCTCGCCCAAGCCGCGGCTGGTGCGCCTCGCCATCTCTCCGGCGGGCGAGACGAGCTTCACGGTGGGTAAGTCGCGGCGCCAATCCGTACACTTCGTCGTGCACATCGAGCTCGGCGGCGTCGCGGGCGTGGTCGCGCCGCTCGTCGGGAAGCAGCCGCCGGACACGCACGTCTGGGTTCTCGAGGGCGACGCCCCCGCGTTCATCGGATCGGAAGGCCCGCTCGGGACGGACGCACCGCCGTGGCGGCTCGAGCTCGCGAGCCCGGCCGCCCCTCGTCGCGGAGCGGCCGGGCGATAGCTACTCCCTGGGAATGGAAAACGCCTTCACCAAGAACGTCCCCATCTGCTCGTTCGGGATTCCGGCGTCGGGACAGAACGTCGTCGGGCCGCATCCCGCGGTGATCCCCTCGACCGAGAGCTGACCGACCCAGTCCCCGAACGGCGCCTCCGGCGTCGGCGGGCACGGCACGTCGTCGAACTGGTGCGTCGTGGCGCACGGCGGCGGCACGTAATCGGGGCCATGGGTCCCCTTCAGGATGAAGACCGCCGCCTGGCCGCGCGTGTGCGTCGCGTCGGGACAGTAGTCGCCGTTGCCGCAGCCGGCCGTGTAGCCCTCGTCGAAGAAGGACTGGATGTAGTCGGCGTTGTAGTCGCCGGCCTGAACGTCGTCGAAGGCGCCGGCGTAGGGCGCCGGCACGAAGTCGGCGCCGTGCACGGCGCGGAGGATGAAGCCGGCCATGTCGGCCCGCGTCACCAGAGCCGACGGACAGAACAGGAAGCCCGCCGGATCGCATCCCGGCATCACGCCCGCCCCGGCCGCGGCGTAGATGTACGACTGGAAGAGGCTCGCGTCGTCGACGTCGAGGAATCGCACCGTGAAATCCACCGGAACCGACGTCACCGGGTACGGCGTGTCGGTCACGACCTTGAGCTGGCCCAGCCGCAGGCCCGCCGAGAGGCCGGTGGAATCGAACGTGCACGCCACCGGCTGCGTGACGCTCGTCGAGACGGTTCCCTCGTCGGGATTCTCGGCGAGCCACGGGATCTGGTTGAAGGCGCAGACCTGCGACTCTCCCGACTCGACCTCGTAGATCTGCTGCCCGAGCTGGTCGATGACCCAGAGGTGGCCGTTGCAGTCGATCTCCATGCCCGCGCCGCCGTTGTGGCTGAAGCCGAAGGGCGGCTGGCCGTTCTCGAGGATGTTGAACGCACCGACGACGCTCAGGCCGTCGTGGGCGTCGAACACGTAGACGTCGAAGAGCGAGACCGGCGGCGGACCGTGGTTGGTCAGCGCGAGGACGTGGCCGGTCGTGCCGTTGAAGGCGAGGCCCGCGATGGGAACCGCCACGTAGGTCGAGTCGAGGACCGTTCCGGTCCCGTCGACGTGGTAGATCACGCCCTCGGTCGTCCCGCCGACGTAGTAGGTGTCGGTCGCCGCGTCGTAGGCGAGGCCGCGCTGGGAGACCGCGGTCCACGGATCGCCGCAGATCTTCCGGCCCGTCGGCGCGCGGAGGATCGGGTCCAGCTCGTAGAGGCAGTTGTCGCCGCCGACGTTGACGCGCCACAGCATCCCGGTGCGCGCGTTGAAGGCGCCGTCGGCCGCGAAGTCGGCCACCCACGACGTGTCGTCGATGGAGCTGCCGGCCGGCGTGCCGTCGGTGAGGTAGCGGTACTCGTGGTCGTCCCCGCCGAGCGAAGCCGCGTTCGACACCCAGAAGTCGCCCGCGTCGGTGTCGAAGGCGATTCCCCAGCCGCCGTTCAACCCGGTCGGGTAGGAGTGCAGGACGTTGCCGCCGGCGAGTGCGACGCCGACGTTCGTCGCGCCCCTGGCCGTCGCGCCGATCCGCGGAGCGCCCGGCAGCGGCGCGAGTCCCGACGCGTCGCGGGCGTCGAGGCGATCCTCCGGGACACGGGCGATCGCGGCGCGCCGTCTCGCCGGATCGGCGAACGTGCGGCGGACGCCCGTCGGGGCCGGTGCGATCGCCAGCTCGAGGAGATGGAACGCGGCGTCGGCCCCGCCCGTGTCGGTGAGACTGAGCGTCCGCACCGCGATCCCGCCCGGGTCGACGCGGGCCGAGAGCGGCACCGGCGCGGCGTCGAGGCGCCCGGCGGCGAGCTGGAAGTCCAGGCGCACGGCGTCGTGGACGACGACGTTCACGCTCTGCGTCTGCGGCGTGTAGCGCTCGAGCGACGCCGTGAACGACTGCGTCCCGCTCGGCGAGAACAGGATGTAGAGCCCGTCCGGCTGGGCCGGGTCCTCGGGCGTCGCGAACGTCGTGGCCGTACCCACGGCCGCGCCGTTCAACCCGAGCTGCGTGTTCGCGTCGAGGACGCTGCCCACGACGAGGCCGCCGGCGCCCGCGACGCACGGCGGCGGGCCGGAGTATCCGGGCGCCGTGCAGCTCGCGTCCACCTCCAGGTCGAAGTCCTGGACGACGCCGGCGTTTGCGGTCACGGTCGCGGTCGCGGTCCCGTAGCCGGGCGAGACGGCCGAGACGCGCAGCGTGTAGGTCGTCGCCGTGACGAGCGAGACCGAGTAGGCGCCGGTCGCCGGATCCGTGAAGACCGTCAGCGTCGGGCCGCGCGGCGTCGTCAGAACGACCTTCGCGTAGAGGGGCCAGTTGCCGCCCGAGTCGTCCCGCACGTGGCCGCCCACGGTGACGGGAGGGGCGACGGTGAGATCGAAGTTCTGCACCGTGTCGCCGCCCGGAGCGATCACGACGCCGTCGGCCGTCGTCGGGAAGTAGCCGTACTTGCTGGCCGTCAGGCTGTAGGTCCCCGAGGGGACTCCGAATCCGTAGTGGCCGGCGGGATCCGAATCGCTGCCGCCTCCCCCGCCGCCCCCCTGGACCTCGACGTGCGCGCCCGTCAGCGGCGTCGCGCCGCTCGCGACGGAACCCTCGACCGTGCCGAACGCCGGCGTCGCGCAGCTCGGGAACTTGAAGGAGCCGACGCGCGTCTGCCAGTTCTGGACGCCCGGCACCCCCACGTACATCGCCGTGTACCAGAACGTGCAGTCGTCGACGGGGTCGACGTCCATGGTGCTGTAGTCGCCCCAGCGGTGTCCCAGGAAGGAGCCCTGGCCCGGGATCAGCTCGGCCTCGCCCTGCGTGAGCTCTCCGGGGGGGTCGCTCGCGAGTCGGCCCGCGTACCGGAGCCCCGGGAAGACCGTGCCGTTCGAGACGCTGTAGCCGATCGCGATGTCGTTGCTCGCGTCCATCGCGATGCCGCCCATCCAGCGGTTGATCCCGTCGGCCGGCGCGAAGGTGCCTTGCTGCAGGACCGTCGGGGTTCCGTACGGATCGCGGATCTCGTACCAGCGCGGCACGACGCGGCCGCCGTCCTCGAGCACGTCGTGGTGCAGGAGCAGCGTCTCGTGCGTCCCGTAGTTGCGGTACGGCAGCCGGTAGAGCACCCAGCCGAGCGCCTCGGCGGAGCCCTCCGGCTCCTCGACGCCGTAGAAGAACGGGACGTAGTTGAACGGCGCGACCGGCAAATCCGTCGGCCCCGTGAAGGTCGAGCTCTCCGGCGTCGCGAAGTCGGGGTGCATGGAATAGACGTGGATCACGGTCTCCGGCGACCCGTCGGTGTCCGGCGTGCCCATGCCCATGAGGATCTCCGGGGGGATCGTGTCGCCGCCCGGCGGCGGGTTCGTTCCGTCGAGGTCCGCCGGGAGGAGCCCGTCGAAGAGGGGGTTCGTGAGCCCGACGAAGATCGCGGTGAAGGGCTGGCCGTTGAGCATGGCCTGACGGTCGAACGCCGTGACCGTCATGCGGAAGCCCGCGCCGAATTCGCGGACCGTCATGTAGTACGCGTCGGGCCACGTCCCGAAGTGCGGGTAGTCGTTGAGCGCCGAGTCGCTGTAGAGGTAGTCGTAGAGGTAGTAGGAGCCGAGCGGATCGCCGCTCGTCGAGACCGCCATGCACTCGTGGTTGCCGGTGGCGCCGAAGATCGCCGGCGCGAGCTGCGCCAGGAACCAGCGGTCGGCGAGCTGGTCGTACATGACGATGATGTCCCCGCCGTTGATCGCGGCGCAGTCGCCGCCGAGGTCCGTGAACAGCGTGTTGCCGTCGAAGGGCCCGGCCAGAGAGTTGCCGCTCTTGTCGAAGACCTGGAAGGCGAGGTTGACCCACTGGAAGATGTGGTTCGGGCCGACCGCCATCGTCGTGTCCGCCGGCTGCACGCCGTTGACGTTGTTCGTGCCCTCGAAGTTGACGAGCGGTGACGGCATGTTCGCCGCGGCCCGCGTCTGGAGGACCGGGTCGTGGCGCAGAGGCGGACGCGGGAGGTGCGCCGTCGGGCCCTCCTCCATCTCGATGTCGCGCAGCCCGCCGCCTTCCGGCGGCGTCAGCCGCCCCGCGATCTCCGACAGCGGCCGGGACGTCGCATTGCGCAGCGACCTCCGCACCTCGATCGCCGGAGGTCCGGCGGGGCGCGGGGCCGCCTTGAGCGCGGACTTCGCCGGCTCGGCCGCCTTCCCCGAGGCCGCGGGCGACGCGCCGCGCGTCATGGCCATCGGGCCCGCGAGACCCGCGCGGGGCGGCGCGACGGCCTTCTTTCCGGTTCCGGTGACGGGCGCGCCCTTCGCGGACGAGGCGGTTGTCGTCGTCGTGCAGCCGGCGGCGGCGGCGAGGACGAGGCTCGCGGCGATCGTGGCGAGCGGAGAAACGACTCTGCGTGTCATGACGTCCTCCGTCTCACAAATGCGGCAGATGAAACGCCTTCACGAGGAAGGTGCTCATCTGCTCGTTCGGAATGCTCGCGTCGGGGCAGAACGTCGTCGGTCCGCAGCCCGCCGTGATTCCCTCCACCGACAGCTGCCCGATCCAGTCTCCGAACGGCTCCTCCGGCGTCGGCGGGCACGGCACGTCGTCGAACGTGTGCGTCGTGCCGCACGGAGGGGGCACGTAGGTCGGCCCGTGCGTGCCCTTGAGGATGAAGACCGCCGTCTGCCCGCGCGTGTGGACGGCGTCCGGACAGAAGTTGCCTCCGCCGCAGCCGGCCGTGAAGCCCTCCTCGAAGAAGGACTGGATGTAGTCGGCGTTGTAGTCGCCGGCGTGCACGTCGAGGAACGCGCCCGAGTAGGGCGTCGGCACGAACGCCGGCCCGTGCACCGCGCGCAGGATGAACCCGGCCATGTCCGCCCGCGTCACGAGGGCGGACGGGCAGAAGCGGAAGCTCGCGGCGTCGCACCCCGGCATGACTCCCGCGCCGGCCGCGCCGTAGATGAAGGACTGATAGAGACTCGCGTCGTCGACGTCGAGGAACCGCACCGTGAAATCGACGGACACGGGATCCACCGGATACGGCGTATTGGTCGCGAACATCAGCTGCGCGCGCCGGAGCCCCGGCGAGAGGCCCGTGGAATCGAACGTGCACGTCACCGGCTGGTCCGCTCCCGCGGAGACGCCGCCGTCAACCGGGTCCTCGGAGAGCCAGGGAATCGACGTGAACGCGCAGACGTCCGTCTCCTCCGTCTCCGCGACGTAGATCGTCTGGGTCCACTGGTCCACGAGCCACAGGCGGCCGTCGCAGTCGATCTCGAGGCCCGCGCCGCCATTCACGCTCATCACGGGCGCGCCGCCGCTCGTGATGAAGAAGGCGCCGATCACGGCGTAGTGGTCGTGCGTGTCGAGGACGTAGACGTCCGGGCCCTCGAGCATCCCGTGGTTCGTCATCGCGTAGAGACGCCCGTTGGTCGAGTTGAAGGCCAGCCCCGAGATCGAGACCGCCACGTACGCCGAGTCGAGGATCGTGCCGGAGGCGTCGAAGTGGTTGATGACGCCGTCGTTCCAGGACCCCGAGTAGTAGGTGTCGGTCGTGACGTCGTAGGCGAGGCCCCGCTCCGACGTCGGGAAGCTCGGGCAGATCCGGTTCCCGGTCGCGGCTTTCGCGACGGGATCGAGCTCGTAGATGCAGTCGTCGCCGCCGACGTTGACCCGCCACAGCATCCCCGTCCTCGGGTTGTACGCGCCGTCCGCCGCGAACTCGGCGACCCAGCCGCTGTCGTCGATGGCGTCTCCGGTGAGGGTCCCGTCGGTGAGGTAGCGGTAGTCGCGGTCGTCGCCGCCGAAGACCACGTTGTTCGAGAGCCAGAAGTCGGTCGCGTCGGTGTTGAAGGCCACGCCCCACGCGTGCCCGAGGCCGGTCGGATAGGAGGCGACCACGTTGCCCCCGCCGACCTGCGGCACGGTCCCGCGGCCCGTGAGCCGCGGAGAGGCCGTCGCGGTGGCCGCGTCGCGCACCGCGGCGCTCGGGATCATCGCCAGCCGGGCGGCCTCCTGTGCCGCGTCCGCGAACGGTCCGCGCGCCAGCGACGCCGATGTCGCTCCCGCGTTGAGCTCGTCGATGTGGAACGTGGCGTCCGTCGTTCCCGTGTTGGAGAGGTCGAGCGTCATGGCGACGATCTGCCCCGGGTCGACGCGGGCCGACAGCGGGCGGGGCGCGGCGTCGAGACGTCCCGCGGTGAGGGCGAAGTCGAGCCGACGCACCGCGCCCGGGATGATCGACGCCGTCTGCGTCAGCGGAGCGTACGGGTCGAGCGAGGCGCGGAAGGGCTGAGGACCGCTGCCGGAGAAGAGCACGAAGAGGCCGTCCGGCTGCGCCGGATCCTCCGGCGTCGCGAAGGTCGTCGTCGACGGGCTGCCGGGCTGCGGAAGGTTCTCGACGAGCGCGCCGTTCAGGCCGGCTCCCGTGTTCGCGTCGAGGACGTTGCCCACGAGCAACCCGCCCGACCCGGCGGCGCAGGTCGCGTTTCCGAGCACGACGTCGTCCACCTGCCACCACGCCGCGTTGAAGGCGTTGAAATAGTGGAACCGCGCGCGGACGTCGGACTGTCCGGCCGCCACCGCGCCGATGTCGACGACCTGCGCGTTCGGTCCGTGCGCCGGCGTGGTCTGGTGGAAGACGTTGGTCCACGTCGAGCCGCCGTCCGTCGAGACGTCCACGTCGGCAATCTCGCCCGCGCCCGGGAAGTCCTGCGCGAAGCGGATCTGGGCGCCCGAGTCGGCGGAGAGGTCGACCGACGGCGTGATCAGCTCGGTGTCGTCGCTCGCCTCGCCGTCACACGCGCTGTCCACCAGCGCGAAGGGTCCGCTGCCGCCGGTCTGGTTGCCCGAGAAGAAGCCGCAGTCGGGGCCGGTGTGGATCGTCCACGGGCCGAAGCCGTCGTTGACGACCGTCCAGCCGGGCGGCAGCTCGCCGGAGTCGAAGCTCTCGGAGATCCCGTCACCGACGACGGAGTAGCCGGGGGCGTTGCAGGTCGTCGCGTCGATCGTGAGCGTGAAGTTCTGGACGACGGTATCGGCGATCGCCGCCGCGCCGTCGAACGGAAGGACGATCTCCGCCGAACCATAGCCCGGCGTCACCGCCGTGACCGTGATCGTGTACGCGATCCCGGTCACGAGCGACGTGGAGTAGTAGCCGGTGACCGGATCGGTGAAGAGCGTGGCTCCCGCGAAGTCGGGCGCCGCGATCCGGACTCTCGCGTAGAGCGGCCAGTTGCCGCCCGAGCCGTCGCGGACGACGCCGTTCAGGATCGCCTGCGGCGCGAGATCGAGAGAGAAGTCCTGGGTCGTCGTCTCGCCCTCGTTCACGACGACGCCCGACGCCGATCCCGCGACGTAGCCGAACCGGGTCGCGGTCATGTCGTACGTCCCGACCGGCAGCGCCAGGAACTGGTAGTGCCCCGTCGCGTCGCTCAGCGTCTCGGACCCGCCGGCCGTGACGCGCGCGCCCGCGATCGGGTTGCCGGATCCGGACTCGGTCACGGTTCCCTGCAGCCCGCCCGAGGGTCCGCTCGTGCAGCTCGGGAACTTGAAGGAGCCGATGCGCGAGTACTCGAAGAACGGCGCGGGCTCCCCGATGTACTCCGCCGTGAACCAGAACGTGCAGTCGTCGGACGGGTCCACCGCCATCGCGCTGTAGTGGCCCCAGAATCCGACGACCGGCGGCAGACTCTCCGGGCCCTCGAAGAACGCATTCTCCGCGCCGAGCGTGCCGGCGGGATCGCCTACGAGTCGCCCCGTCACCGCGAGAGACGGATGAATCGTGTCGTCCGACTTGCTGTAGCCGAGCGCGATGTTTCCGGAGCGGTCCATCGCGATGGAGCCGATGAAGCGATAGCTCGCGTCGGGCGCGAAGGTGCCCTGCTGGGAGACCGCCGGCGAGCCGTTGGGGTCGCGCAGCTCGAGCCACCGCACCGCCGCGCGGTTCGCGGGCGCCGCTCCGTCGACCGTGAACGTCGTCACGAGCGACTCGTGGTCCCCGAAGTTCCGGTACGCCAGCCGGTAGGTCAGCTGGCTCGGCTCAGCCTGGATGAGCTGGCTCGAGCCGAGCTGCGGCACGCAGCCCTCCCCCAGGTTCTTGTTGCCGCAGTCCAGCGGATCGAAGTCGGCGATCGGCGCGTCCACCGGGCCGGAGAAGGTCGCGTTGCCGGGATTCGCGAAGTCGGCGTGGAACTTCCAGACGTGGATGACGTCGCCGGGACTCCCGTCGATGAAGCTCGCGCCGAGGGCCAGCGCGAAGTTGGGCGACCCGTCGGGCGGCGGCGTCGCGCCGTCGAGGTCCGACGGCACGCCCCAGATCGTCTGCGGATTGGCGGCGCCGGGGTTGACGTACTCGAACGACGCCGGCGCTCCCGCGAGCATCGCCGCGCGGTCGAAGGCGTAGATGCCGAAGCCCGCGCTGCCGGAGTCGCCGAACTGATTGACGGTCATGTAGTACGCCTCGGGCCAGACGCCGAAGCGCGAGGCGTTCGCGATCGCGTGCGGCGGGGGCCCCGGCGCGTCGATGACGAAGTCGTACTGTGCGTAGGTCCCGGTCGGATCGCCCGAGGTCGAGATCGCGATGCACTGATGCACGGACGCGTCGTCGACGTCGAAGGCGACCTGGCTCACGAACCAGCGGCCCGCCAGCGTGTCGTACTTGACGAACGGCGTGTTGGGATCGAAGGTCTCGCAGACCCCGCCGAGGCCGGTCCAGAGGGACGCGTTGGGCAGCGGGCCGAGAACGAGGCTGCCGGACTTGTCGAAGATGCGGAAGACCGTGTTGATGGCCTGGAAGTAGTGGTCCGGACCCGCGGCGCCGTTGGCGTCGGGCGGGATCACCTCGGCGCCGGAGAACGGGAGGTTGTCGTTCATGGAGGCGCCGTCGAAGTTGAGGAATGGATCGAGCGCGGACGGCCCGGGATGCCGCTGGACGCGCGCGTCTCGCGGCCGGGGACTCGCCGGCGGACGCGGAACGGCGGTCGATTCGAGCGTCTGGCGCGGGCCGGGCTGCGTCGCCGCGCGCCGCGGCACGGCGAGCTCCCGGATCGGCTTCGTCGAGACGCCGTGCCGCGCCGCGTGGCCGACTCGCGGCGGCGGCGCCGCGGCCGCGAGCGACGCGGCGAGCCCGAGGAGCGCGATCCCGAACGAGACGGCTCTGGATCTGGCCATGGCGATGTCCTTCCTCGAAGAGGGGAACGACGGCGGGGGCGGCGAGAAGGGTGGGCGCGCCGAGAGCGGGCCGGCCGACGGGGCCGCCGAGACCGCCTCCGCAGGAGACTCGAATCGCTTCACTAAGGTTGCCGCCGGGCGGGCGTGCGCGCGAAGAGCCTGAGCTGCCGGCGATCCTTTGCGCGCCTTTAGATCACCGGCGGATGACGGCTGTCAAGCACACTGCCGTTCGGCGTGCGTTTCCCGCGGTTTCCGCCGCCCGAACTCTGAGGAGGTTCTTAAGACGCGGCTAGCGCGGAGGGAGAGTCTGCGTGCGGCCGAGCGGGAGCCGGAAGACTCCCTGGACGGTGCCCACGAAGAGGACGCGGCTCGTCGGGCCGATCGCGAGCGGACCGGTCGGCGGCTCGGGAACGGGCACGCGGGTCCAGTGAACGCCGCCGTCCTTACTTCGCAGGAGGAGCCCGTCCGTCGGGTCGGCCGAGACGGCGGTCAGGAAGATCGTCCCGGCTTCGAGCGGATCCACGGCGATTCGGGCGATAAGCCCGCCTGAGATCGTGCCCAGGATCTCCGTCAGGTCGCTATCGGCGACGGGCGCCCAGCTCCCTCCCCCATTTCGCTGGTCAGGAACTCCCCGTACTGCGACGTGGCGTACGCGGTGAAGGAGTCGCTCGGAGCGTAGGCCACCGAGCCGGAATACAGATCGATACCCTGGCCCAGTTTGACGAAGGTCCGCCCCTGCGTGGTGCTCAAGTAGAGGGCGTCCTGGTTGCACGGGAAAGGATAGGGAAACGGACACCCGAAGAAAATGGATTCGACGCGGTAGAGCGGTCCCTGCGGCGAGACCCAGGCGGATTCCGCCCCGGCGAGGTTGTTCCAGGCGCCGCCCGCGTCGCTTCGTTCCAAGAATTCGCTCCCGGTTGAGACGCCGGCCAGGAGATAGGCGGTGTCCGCGGCGATCGGATCGAAGAAGACGGTCTCGACGACGGCCTGCGCCGCGAAGGCCCTCGTCTGTCGCCAGCTGATCCCGCCGTCTTCGGTCCGATACAGGAGGTCGACAGCTCCCGGCGTCCGAGTGAGCGCGAGCAGACGATTCGATCCCGTGGGATCGATGGCCACTCGGAGCACGCTCGCCTGGAAAGGCGCTTGTGCCAGCAAGTCCCACGTGAGCCCGCCGTCCTCGCTCCGGAAGAGGCCGCTCGTGGACGACTCGAGGTCCCGCGCGGCGGCGTAGACCACGCTCTCGTCTCCGGGAACGAGCGCGATCGCCTCGATTTGCGGGTAAGCCGGACCGCTCGTCTGCCAGGGACCCGGGGCCGGGAGTCGGCCCGGGGCCGCCGCCAACCAGAGGGCCGCGACGGCGTGAAGCATGTCGTGGTCAGTATACGGACGAGCGGGGCTTCACGTCGTCCGAACGTTGACTCGCCTTCGATCCCGGTCATAGGCTGCTGCGCCTGGAGGAACGCAACATGGCGGCAAGGAAACCCGCGAAGAAAACGGCTCGAGCGAAGAAGAGCGCCCCGAGGGCGAAGAAGACGGTTGCGAAGCCCCGCGCCGCGGCCGAGGGACTGAGGATGAGCTCGGCGTCCCCGAGCTTCACGGTGAACGACCTCGACCGGAGCCTCTCCTGGTACCGCGACGTCGTCGGGTTCGACGTCGAGGAGACCTGGAAGGACGGCGAGAAGGTCATCGGCGTCTCGCTGCGCGCCGGCGACGTCTCCTTCATGATCGGTCAGGACGACTGGAAGAAGGGACGCGACCGCAAGAAGGGCGAGGGCTTCCGGATCTTCTGCACGACGCGAAAGAGCGTCGACGACATCGCGAAGCGCATCAAGTCGAAGGGCGGCCAGCTCGACCACGAGCCGCAGAACCAGCCCTGGGGCATGCGCGACTTCTCGGTGACCGACCCCGACGGGTTCAAGATCACGATCGCGCAGAACCTCCGCTAGCAGGGGCGCGGGAACCGGGGCTCGCCGGGTCGCGCGCGGGCGGTCGCGGCGCGGCGGGCGTAGAATTTCCGCCCGGACGTCGAGGCCTCCGCCGAGACCCGGAAAAGGAGCCCCGTGACCTTTCAGAGCCGCGAGGAATACGAGGCCTGGAAGCGGCGCGCCGCATCGCCCGAGGCGGGCGGGCCGGCCTCCCCGGCGCCCGCGTCGAACGCCTCCACGCCCGCGGCCGGAGTCTCCGACGACGTCACGCTCCGGCTCTCGCCCCTCTACGGAGGCCTCGTCCTCGGCGCGGGGGTGATCTTCATCGCGATCGGCTTCCTCCCGTTCGGGAAGGCCGGACCGACGTTCCACACGATCTGCGTCCTGGTCGGACTGGTCGCGATCGCCGGCGGGATCCTGCTGCTTCGCAACCGCGGGGTCATCGTGCGGATGACCGCCACCGCGCTCCACCTACGCGACGTCACGATCCCGTGGGGCGCGATCCGCGACGTCGAGCGGGTGCGGTCCGGACGCAACTACTGGGTCGGCATCTTCCTCAAGACCCCGCGAACGGACCTGGACGCGGTCGCACTCAAGGCGCGCGCCGCGCTCCGCTCCTTGGGAGCCCGCGGCGCCGAATTCGACTACGCGATCCTCGAGACCGACCTGCCGCGCTCGGGCCTCTGGTTCGTGGAGGAGTGCCGCCGGCGCATGGCGGCGGCTCCCGCGTCTCCTTAGAGCGCCTCGAGGCCGGGCGTCGTTCGGCACAAATGATGCGTTCGGCTCATGACGGGCCCCCGGCGACGAACCACGATCGGGGCATGCCGGATGAGGTCCGCCGGCGGGGAGGTTGCGATGCGAGTTCGAGGAATCCTGCTCGGCCTGGCGGCTGCCGTCATCCTATGGCCCTCGGACGCCGGCGCTCAGACGAATCCGGTCAACGGCGACATCGCCTTCACGGTTTGCGAGTTCAACATCCCGCCCGGTGCCGTCACGTGCGACATCTGGACGATGCACCCGGACGGCACCGGCCAGGTCAACCTGACCAACACGCCGGAGCTGAACGAGACCGATCCGACCTGGTCCCATGACGGCACGCGCATCGCCTACGTCGAGGGCGACAACTTCTCGAACCGAATCTTCGTGATGAACGCGGACGGCAGCGGACAGACGCCGATCGTCCCGACGCCCGCCTACCAGTTCGGCCCGACCTGGTCGGCCGACGGCACGCAGATCGCCTTCACGCGGGAGGTCCCGGGCGAGATCATCACGATTCAGTTCGACGTCTTCGTCGTGAACGTCGACGGCACCAACGAGACGAACCTGACCCACTCGGACAGTGATGAGCTCGACGCCGCGTGGTCGCCCGACGGCACCAAGATCGCCTTCGCGGGGGTGCGCCCCGAGACGATGTCCGGAGGCGAGCCCGGCGCCCAATGGGAGATCGTGACGGTCAATCCCGACGGCTCGGGCGAGCAGATCCTGACCGCCGGCATTCCGGGAACTCCGCGCGGTGACACGCTCGAGGAGGATCGGACGCCGGCGTGGTCGCCCGACAGCACGATGCTCGTCTACATGACCCAGAGCGTCGACCCCTGCTGCCCGCCGTGGCAGCTCGAGAAAGTCAACCGCGACGGCAACGGCATCCTGCTGCTGTCCGACAACCCCGACGTGGACGACATGTTCCCGTCGTTTTCCCCGGACGGCACCCTGATCATCTTCGTCTCGGATCGCGACGGCGAGCTGGCCTTCTACACCATGCCGGCCCCCACTCCGTTCGCGCGGCCGCACTCGACGCGGCCGGCGCGGACGAACGTGACGCCCCTGCCGACGCCGGCCAACGCGAGCGATCCCAACTGGGGCCGCAAGCCCGCCGCGTACGCGGCGCAGAGGCTTCAGGTGGACGTCCACGGCTCGGGCGGCTCTTCGAACCTCAACGGCGTCCTGGAGCCCGGTGAGAGCGCCATCGTCGAGCCGTCCTGGCAGAACGTCCTCGCCGCTCCCCTGACCTTCGCCGGAATCGCCTCCAACCTGGCAGGCCCCGAGGGTCCGCTCTACGCGCTGGACGACGCCGTCGCGAATTACGGCACGGCGGCCCCCGGCGCCACGGCGAACTGCCATGACGCGACTCCCCTCCACGACTGCTATGCGATCCGCGTCGAGGGAGCTCGTCCCGCGACGCACTGGGACGCGAGCTTCGAGGAGGAGCTCGATTCCGGAGAGGCGACGATCACTCGGGTCTGGTCGCTGCACGTCGGCGGGAGCTTCGGGGACGTCGTCACCGACCTCGGGGAGGATCCCTACTATCCCTTCATCGAGACGCTCCTCCACCATCGCGTGTCCGCCGGCTGCCAGGACGGCACGCTCTTCTGCCCCGCGGCCTCGACCACGCGCCAGGAGATGGCCGTGTTTCTGCTGAAGGGATCACAGGGCGCGGACTACGGCCCGCCCGCGTGCGCCGGAATCTTCGCGGACGTGCCGTGCACGCCGGGGATCGGCTTCGGCGACTGGATCGAGGACCTCTACGGCCGCGGGATCACCGCCGGCTGTCAGGCTCCGGGCGCCCCGCTCGCGTACTGCCCGACGCGCGAAGTGTTGCGCGGCGAGATGGCCGTCTTCCTCTTGAAGGCGTCGGAGGGCTCCGCGTTCGATCCGCCGGACTGCGCCGGCCTCTTCGCGGACGTGGCGTGCACGCCGGGAACCGGCTTCGCCGACTGGATTGAGGAGCTCTACAACCGCGGCACGACGTCAGGCTGCCAGGCTCCCGCGGACCCGCTGCGCTACTGCCCCGACCGCGACGTGCTCCGCCAGGAGATGGCGGCGTTCCTGGTGAGGACGTTCGGCCTGGGACTCTACGGTCCGTAGCGGGCGGCGAGAGGCTCGGCTCCGCGGCCGAGCCTCCGGCCTCGCGGCGTCCTCGACTCAGGGGCAGACCGTGCGAAACCCGCTGCCCTCGTAGGTGCACGTCTCGGATGCCGTCGCGGGCGACGTGATCAGGACGTCGTAGCGCTCGCGCGGATCGGCGTTCGGGATGAAGTTGTACCAGGTGCCGCGGGCGTCGGGCACGGGCGCGTAGGTCTGCGTCGTCCAGCCGGATCCCCGCGTGACGTTGCGCCAATGGAGAAAGACCGGGTTCCCGGTCCAGAGCCCGCGCGCCGAGCCGGCGACGACGAGGCTGCCGGGCGGCCCGAAGCCGGCCATCTCCGGCGTCTGGATCGCGGCGATCGGCGCGCAGTAATGGCGCGCGCCGTCTCCCTCGTAGACGCAGGGCTCCTGGGCCGCGGGCGACGCGTCGAGCGAGACCTCGTAGCGGTGCGCGAGGTCCGACTCCGCGAGGATGCTCAGCCAGTTTCCCGGCGCCTCCCGCGGGAACGAGACCCACGCGTTGCCCTCACCGACCGAGAACGGGCGGATCGACCAGTCCGCGCCGCGCGTCGCGTCCCGCGAGCGCAGGAGGATCCGACGACCCGCCCACTCCTCGGGCGCGGCGCCGGCGGCGATCAGGCTGCCGGGCGGGTGGAGGCCCGCCGTGTTGGGGTCGAGGAAGGCGATCGGCGCGCAGAGCGTGATCGAGCCGTTGCCGGTGTACCGGCACGGGCCCACCGCCCGGGTCTCGGACGTGCTGTAGACCTCGTAGCGGTGGCCGAGCCGGGCGTCGGGAACGGCGTTGTACCAGACGCCGCTCTCGTCCGGCACGGGCGCATCGGGCTGAGTGACCCACGCCGTATCGAGCGTGAGATCGCGCCAGTGCAGGTAGACGTGGGTCCCGGGAAGGGACTTCGGAGTGATCCCGGCGACCACCAGGCTCCGCTCGGGACCGAAGCCCGCGCTCGCCCCGGGCGCGATCCAGACGATGCGCGAGTCCTGGGCCGCGCGCAGCAGAGACGCCTCCACCTTCCGGACGAGGACGCTGCCCGGCGCAAGGCTCCTCGCCGCGTCGAGGGCCGCCCGCCCTTCGTCGGTCGTCCGAGAAATGAGCCCATGAAACAGGGCCGTCCGGTCGATCTCGGCGCGGCGGAGGCGGAGGTAGGGGTCGAACGGATTCGCGAGGCGCGCCGCGTTCGCGAGCTCGACGGCCCGCTGGTACGCCCGTCGGTCGCGCGCGATGATCGCGTGTGCGGCATAGAGCTTCGCGGCGGCGTCGTTGGCCCAGGCCCGATCGGGGCTCACGGCGAGCGCTCCTCCGACCTCGGCCTCGATCGACGGCCACGCCGTGTGGACGTCGAGCCGCTCGGCGCGAGCCATCCGCCGCTCCGCGCGCATCCGATTCCAGGAGTCGGCGGCGAGTCCCGCGCCTCCGATCGCGACGGCCGACGCGAGGGCGAGGCGCGGCCACCGCCCTCGAACCGCGTCCGCAGACTGCTCCTGGCTCCAGGCCACGCCGAGCCCCCAGATCGAAAAGGCCAGCCCGCCGAGCGCGACGTGCGGCCAGCCCGAGAGATCCTGCACGGCGAACGCGACCAGCGAGCCGAGGAACGCGAGACCGAGGAGCCGCTGCGGGCCCGCGGCTTCCTCGCCGCGTGCGCGGCGGGCGGCCTCCTTCCGGGCGTGGCGCACGACGGTGACGCCGACGCCCACGAGGAGCGCGACCTGCAGGATCCAGCCGGGGATTCCGGCCGACACGGCAGTCTGGACCGGGCCGCTGTGGACCATCGTCGGGATGAGATCCGCCTCGATCTCCGCGGTGGGCGCGGACCGGTACCGTGGATACAGCAGCCCGAAGTTCTCCCATCCGACGCCGAACAGAGGGTGGTCACGCAGGATCGCGAGCGCCGCGCGGCAGAAGTGAAGCCGATACGCGACCGAGGGGTCGCGGGAGAGGCTCGCGATCGTCGCCGCGCGCGACAGGAACAGCGCTCGCGTCGGCCGCGACACGGCCAGGATCGCCCCGAAGGCGAGAACGCCCGCGGCCGCGAGCCTCCCCAGTCGCCGCGCGAAGGGGCGGCGGCCCGCGAGGGTCGGCGCCGCGATCACGGCGAGCCCGACGCCTGCCGCCAGCCAGGGCCCGCGCGCCAGGGTCAGGCAGAGGGCGAGGCCCTGGGCGACCGCCGCCGCGCCCCAGGCGACGCGCGCCCGACGCGAGCGCCCGCCGATCGCGAACGCCGCCGAGAACGGGATCGCGATCGCGAGCGCGCCGCCGAAGACGACGGGCTGGCCGAAGGTCGACGCCGGGCGGCCCGGAGGCCAGCCGATCGGATCGAGTCCCGCGGCCTGCACCAGCGCGTAGACCGACGCCGCGGTCATCGCGACGCCGATCGCGCCGAGCCGCCGCTCGACGCCTGGAGCGGTCTGACGCGTCGTGCCGACCAAGAAGAACACCGCGAGCACGGCCAGCATCGTCGCGAGGCCGTTGGATCGGCCCCGCAGCCCGAAGATCGCCGTCGGCAGGTGCTGCGCCGCCGGCAGCGTCGCGATCCACCAGACCGGCAGCGCCGCGGTCGCGAAGCGGACCGCGCCCGGGAGCGGCGCGACCGCACCGCTCCCCGCGGCGAAGGCCCAGCGGACCGCGGCGAAGACGACGTAGGCGGCGAGCACGAAGAGCTTCGGCAACACGAACGGATTCGGGAGATCCAACGAGAAGACGAGGACGAAAACGACGGCGAAGAGACCGAAGGCGAGGTCGTCCACCGCCGCCGCGCGGGCGGGCCCGGCGACGGCGGCGGGAGGACGCGCCGGTGCGACCCGCGTCGCTCCCATGCGACGTGCCCGGTCGCCCGAGGTCCGCCTTGCGGATGTCTTGGCCATTGCGAAGCCCGTTCGGAAGAGGCCGACGATACGCCCGGATTCTCCGAGGCTCAACCGGGACCGTCCTTCGCAGGGTTCTTACGATCGCCGAGCGGACGTCGTCGCGCGCGATGCGGCCGTTTGCGCAGTGCGTCCGATCGGGAATAGCCTAGCGGGGGCGAGGGCGCAACGATTCGCATCGTATTTCGAGACGTGGGAGAACTCATGGATCGTCGAAGCTTCCTGAAGACCGCGGGCGCCGTCTCGGCCAGCCTCGCGATCCCGAAGTCGGCCCGTCTGTTCGCGCTGGATCAGCCGTCGTCGGGCTGGCGCACGTTCGAGGTGACGACGCGGGTCGAGGTCCTGAAACCCGTCGGGACGACCTACGTGTGGTTGCCGGGCGCCATTCCCCGCGAGACGCCGTTCCAGAAGACGCTATCGAACGACTTCAAGGCGGAGGGCGGCGCCGCCGAGCTCGTGAAAGACGAGAAGCAGGCGCTCGCGTTCGTGTCGGCGAAGTTCCCCGAGGGAGTCCGCCCCGTCCTGACGCTGACCTGCAAGGCGCAGACGAAGGACTATTCCGTCGACCTGTCGAAGGCGAGGCAGTTTCTCAAGGCGCCCGACCGTGCCGAGCTCGACTTCTTCCTGCAGCCGTCGAAGGTGATTCCGACGGACGGCGTCGTCAAGGAGCAGGCGGACAAGTGCACCGTCGGCGCCCAGACCGACGTCGAGAAGGCCCGCAACATCTACGAGTGGGTCGTCGACAACACCTTCCGCAATCCCAAGACCCGCGGCTGCGGCGTCGGCGACATCCGGTTCATGCTGACCTCGGGCGACCTCGGCGGAAAGTGCGCGGACCTGAATGCGCTCTACGTGGGCCTGGCGCGCGCCTCCGGGCTCCCCGCCCGTCACGTCTACGGTCTCCGCTGCGCGCCGTCGCAGCTCGGATTCAAGAGCCTCGGACCCTCGACCCCCGACGTCACGCACGGCCAGCACTGCCGTGCGGAGGTCTATCTCGCCGACTACGGCTGGGTCCCCGTCGATCCCGCCGACGTCCGCAAGGTCGTGCTCGAGGAGCCGCCCGGCAACCTGCCGATCACCGCCGAGCCGGTCCAGAGGGCCCGGAAGCGCCTGTTCGGGTCGTGGGAGATGAACTGGATCGCCTACAACTACGCGCACGACGTCGCATTGCCCGGCTCGAAGGGCCCGACGATCAACTACTTCATGTATCCGCAGGGAGAGACCGCCGAGGGGCGTCTCGACCCGTTCGACGCGGCCGCGTTCAAGTACGAGATCACCGCGAAGGAGATCACTCCGGCGTAGATTGCGTCCGCGCCGCGACCGCGCTAGATTGCTCCCGGCGGCTGATCCCCGCCCAACCTCGATGGCCTGCCCCCAGCGTGGGCCCTCGCCGAGGCAAAGGGGGGCATACTCCCGGATCGGTATGACGAACTTTCGTCGCCGCGCGCGACGCGGCTGGGGCGCATCGCCCGCGGGTTGACGAAGGAGCTCGTCATGCCGAAGCAGAAGGATCTCAAGCGGCTCGTCCGCTCCCGCATGCAAAAGACCGGCGAGGCCTATACCGCCGCGCGGCTTCAACTCCTCAAGAAGAATGCGCCCCAACCGGATCTCGCGAAAGTCGCGGGAATGAGCGACGCCGCGGTCGGCGCGAAGACCGGCCGCACCTGGGCGGAGTGGGTGAAGACCCTCGACGCCGCGCGCGCCGCCGAGATGCCCCATCGCGAGATCGCGAAGTACGTCTCGTCTCTCGGCACACCCGGCTGGTGGACCCAGATGGTCGCCGTGGGATACGAACGCATCCGCGGCCTCCGGACCAAGGGCCAACTGCGGAGCGGCACGTACCAGATCAGCCGGAGCCGCACGTTTCCCGTTCCCGTCGAGACGCTCTTCGATGCCTTCGCGAACGCGCGGACACGGCGGCGCTGGCTGCCGGTCCGCATCGCCGTCCGCACCGCCCGGCCGCACAGGAGCCTGCGAACGACCTGGCAGGACGGCACACTCGCGCTCTTTGGATTCACCGCGAAGGGCGGCGCCAGGAGCGCGGTGGCGGTCCAGCACGAGAAGCTGCCGGATGCGGCCACGGCGAAGACGCTGAAGGCGGCTTGGGGCGACTACTTCGACCGGCTCGGCCGGATCCTCTCCTAGGTCCCCGCGGGGCGCAGGGCAACGGAACGCCCTGCGCCCCCTCATTGGCGCGGAGCGGCACGGGCTAAGATCACACCCAGCTCATGCCGCTCTCGGCTGGATCCCGGCTCGGCGCCTACGAGATCCTGTCGCCGCTGGGCGCGGGGGGGATGGGCGAGGTCTATCGCGCGCGCGATCCGAGGCTCGGGCGCGACGTGGCGATCAAGGTCCTGCCCGAGGAGGTCTCGGGCGACCCCGAACGCCTGGCGCGATTCGAGCGCGAGGCGCGCGCGCTCGCGGCGCTCAACCATCCCGGCATCGTGACGATCTTCGCCGTCGAGGAGGCGGGGGGCGCCCGCTTCCTCGCGATGGAGCTCGTCGAGGGCGAGAGCCTGGACGCGCTCCTCGCGCCGGGCGGCCTCCCGCTCCCCCGGTTCCTCGAGATCGCCATCCCGCTCGCCGAGGCGCTCTCCGCCGCGCACGAGCGAGGCATCGTGCACCGGGACCTCAAGCCCGGCAACGTCATGGTGACCCGCGAGGGGCGCGTCAAAGTGCTCGACTTCGGCCTCGCCAAGGCCGGCGCGGCGGAGTCCGGCGCGGACGTCACGAGCACGCCGACCGAGAGCCGCGTGGCCGACCTGACGAGCGAGGGTCAGGTCTTCGGCACGGTCGCCTACATGTCGCCCGAGCAGGCGCGCGGCGCGCGGGTCGACGCGCGCTCGGATGTCTTCTCGCTCGGCGTCGTGCTCTACCAGATGCTGACCGGCGACCGGCCGTTCCGCGGCGAGAGCGCGATCGACGTGATGAGCGCGATCCTGCGCGACACGCCCGCGTCCGTCACCGACCTGCGCGCGGACCTCCCGGCGCACCTCGGGCGCGTCCTGCGCCGCTGCCTCGAGAAGGAGCCGAGGGACCGGTACCAGACCTCGCGCGACGTGTACAACGAGCTCAAGGACCTTCGGGCGGAGGCCTCGGCTCCCTCCGCCCGCCCGCATGCGCCCGCGGCGCGGAGCGCCGGTCCGGCCGCGCAGACCCAGGCGCAGGCCTTTCGGGTCGCGGTGCTCCCCTTCCTGCGCTCCGAGGGAGATGCCGAGCTCGACTCGTTCGCCGAGGGCCTCGCGGAGGACATCAACGCCGGCCTCGCGAAGTTTCCCTACCTGTCCGTCATCTCGCGGAGCTCCGTCCTCCGAGTCCAGTCGCAGACCCCCGACGTGCGCGACCTGGGCGAGCAGCTGGGCGCGCGCTACGTCCTGGAGGGCGGCATTCGCAAGGGCGCATCCGCCCTGCGCGTCAACGTCCGGCTCGTCGACGTCCGGACGGGCGCGCAACTCTGGGCCGAGACGTACGACCGCGACCTCGCGAGCGCCGACGTCCTCGCGGTCCAGGACGACGTCACCGACCGCGTCGTCGCCACGGTCGCCGACACCTCCGGCGCGCTCGTTCGCTCGATGGCCGCCGGCGTCGAGGAGAAGCCCGACGCCGAGCTCACGGCCTTCGACTGCGTGCTGCGCCACTGCCGCTACCAGCAGCGCGGGACGCCGCAGGAGCACGCCCGGGTCCGAGAGGGCCTCGAGCGCTTCGTGGAGCGGGAGCCCGGGCACGCGGAGGTGTGGGCGTGCCTCGCGCGCCTGTACGTCCACGAATTCGCGTTCGGGTTCAACCGGCGTCCGGAGCCGCTGGAGAGGGCGCTCAACGCGGCGCAGCGCTCCGTGGACCTCGATCCGACCGGGCAGCACGCGCGCAACGTCATCGCGCAGGTCTTCTTCTTCCGCCGCAACGTCCGCGACTTCCGCACCGCGGCCGAGCATGCCATCGCCCTGAACCCGCGCGACACCGACACGCTGGGCGTCATGGGAAATCTGTTCGCGGACAGCGGAGACTTCGAGCGCGGCCCGAGCCTCGCGCGGCGGGCGATGGAGCTCAATCCCCATGCGCCCGAGTGGCATCGCTTCGCCCTCGTCTGCGAGCGCTTCCACCGGGAGGACTACGAGGGCGCGCTCGACCAGATCGCCCGCGTGAACATGCCCGGCTTCTTCTGGAAGCCGCTCTGGGCCGCGGCGTGCTGCGGGCTCCTGGAGCGCCAGGCGGAGGGCGCCGCGGCGGTCGCGGAGCTGCGCCGGCTCGACCCGGACATCCCACGGCACGTGCGCCCGTTCGTCGAGAACTGGCTCTATGCGAGCGGTCTCGGAGAGCGGCTCCTCGACGGCCTTCGCAAGGCGGGGCTCGACGTGCCGGAGACGGCGGAGCGCGGCGCGCCACCCGGACCGCCTTCCGGAGTCTCCAGCGGTGCGGCCGGGCCGAAGAAGCGGAGCCCGTGGATCGCCGTGGCCGCCGCGGCGCTCGTCCTCGTCGCCGCCGGCGTGTGGATCGCGCGCTCGCGGCGCGCACCGGCGCCGCCGCCCGAGGCCGCGCACGCGCCGCATCCGATCCGCTCGGTCGCGGTCCTCCCGCTCGACAACTATTCGGGGGATCCGAGCCAGGACTACTTCGCCGAGGGAATGACGGACGAGCTGACGTCCCAGCTCGCCATCCTCAGCGGACTTCGCGTGATCTCGCGCGGCTCGGCAATGCAGTTCGCCGGCAAGAACCGCCCGCCGACGCCCGAGATCGCGAAGAAGCTGGACGTCGACGCCGTCGTCGAAGGCTCCGTGATCCGCTCCGGCGACAAGGTCCGCATCACCGCCCAACTCATCGACGCGCGCTCGGACCGGCACCTGTGGTCCAAGAGCTTCGAACGCAGCTCGAAGGACGTGCTGGCGCTGCAGGACGAGCTCGCGTCGGCGATCGCGCAGGAGATCGACGTGAAGCTGACGCCGGCCGAAGAATCGCGGCGGGCGAAGGGGCGGAGCGTGAATCCGGACGCGTACGACGCGTACCTGAAGGGCCGGTACTGGTTCAATCGACCGACCGACGAGAACCTCCAGAAAGCGATCGCGCTCTTCGAGGAGGCGACCACCAAGGATTCGACCTACGCGCCCGCGTTCTCGGGACTCTCCGACGCGCTGCTCTGGGCCGGCTACAACGAAGGCGTGCTGACGGGCACGGAGGCGAGACCGAAGGCCAGGGCCGCCGCCGAGAAGGCGATCGCGCTGGACGCCGACTCGGCCGAGGCACACACCTCGCTCGCCACCTTCAAGATCTGGTACGAGTACGACTGGACCGGCGCCGAGGCCGAGTATCGGCGCGCGTTTGCGCTGAATCCGAACTACGCGTTCGCGCACGACCAGTTCGGGATCGGGCTCGCGTTCCAGGGGCGCTTCGACGAGGCGATCGCCGAGGGCAAACGGGCGGCCGCGCTGGATCCCCTGTCTCCACAGATCCCTCTCGACGCGGCCATGGCGTTCGGCTTGAAGCGGGACCTGGAGGGCGGCCGGAAGCTGGCCCGACGGGCCGCCGAGCTCGACCCGACGCTGTTCTTTGCCCCCTTCGTCGAAGGCTGGCTCGACATCCAGGAGGGAAAGCTCGCCGACGCGATCCGCAATCTCCGCAAGGCCAAGGAGATGGAATCTCCCGCGTTCGTGTCGGCGTGGCTCGCCTACGCGTACGGCGCCTCCGGAGACCGAACCCGCGCGGCGGCCGAGGCGGCGGATCTGAAGAAGAGGTCGTTGCGCGGCGAGGTCACGGCGTTCAACCAGGCGATGGTCGCTCTCGGACGGGGCGACCGCAGCCGCGCGGTGGAGCTTCTGGAGCGGGCCTACGCCACCGATTCGCAGTGGCTGGGCTGGCTCGACCTGGACAAGGCCTTCGATCCGCTGCGCTCGGAGCCGCGCTTCCAGGCGCTCCTGAAGAAGTTGAACTTCTCGAGCTGAGGCGACCGGACGGAAGTCCTCAGCGGCTCGCCAGACCTCCGGCGATCTCGCCGCCGTCGATGATGACGGGGTGCCCCGTGATGTACGGCGCCTCCTCCGACGCGAGGAACGCGTAGAGCGCCGCGATCTCCTCGGGCCTGGCGTGGCGGCGCAGCGGGATCTTCGCGTCCACGGCCGCCTTCATCTCCGGCGTGTACTCGGCCTCCTGCATCGGCGTCCAGACGTAGCCCGGGCACACGCAGACCACGCGGATCCTGGGCGCGAGTTCGAGAGCCATCGTGCGCGTCAGCTCGATCACGCCCGCCTTCGCCGCGTCGTAGTCGGCGTAGCGCGGGTAGCCGTTCATGCCGGAGGTCGAGCCCATGTTGAGGATCACGCCGCCTCCGGCGGCCAGCATCCGCCGCGCGGCCTGCTGGGCGACGTAGAAGACGCCGTCGAGGTCGACGCCCATGACCTTCCGCCACTCCTCCGGCGTGATGTCCAGGAAGTCGTGCCGGATGCTGATGCCGGCGTTGTTGATCGCGACGTCGATGCCGCCGAGGATCCGGTCGAGCTCGCGGAACGCGCCGTCCACGGCCGCCGCGTCCGAGACGTCGACCGCCAGCACGCCCGCGAGGCCCGGGTGCCTCTGTGAGAGCGCGCGATTCGCCGCCGCGTCGCGGTCGAGCACCGCGACGCGCGAGCCCTCGTCCAGGAACCGCTCGACGATCGCCGCTCCGATTCCGCTCGCGCCGCCCGTCACGACGACGCGCTTCCCCGCGAGTCCCTTCATCGGCGAATCAGTCCGCGATCCCGCCGCCGTCGACGACGAGCGCCGCGCCGGTCATGAACGACGAATCGTCCGAGGCCAGGAACAGCGCCGCCTTCGCGATCTCCTCCACCGTGCCGACGCGGCCGAGCGGGCGGTTGGCGGCGCCCTTCATGTAGTCCGCGAGGTCCATCTTCCGGGCGGCGGCGTCGAAGGGAAGCATCGGCGTGTCGACGTCTCCCGGACAGATGCAGTTCACCCGGATCCCCTGCCTCCCGTGGTCGATCGCCAGCGCCTTCGTCATGACGACGACGCCGCCCTTGGCGGCGCAGTAGGCCACGGCGAGGTCGCCGCCCTGGATGCCCCAGCCCGACGCCTGGAGGATGACCACCCCGCGCCCCTGCGCGATCATCGTCGGCAGCGAGTACTTGGACATGAGCCACGCGCCCTTGAGGCTCGAGTCCACCGTCGCGTCCCACTCCTCCTCGGTGCAGTCGATCGCGTTGTGCGGGTGGTAGACGCCGGCGTTGTGGAAGAGGACGTCGAGCCGGCCGCCGAAGGCGCGCAGCGTCTCCGCGACGATGCGCTCGCAGTCGGCGGGCACGCGCGCGTCCGCCCGGACGAACAGCGCCTTGCCGCCGTCCGCCGTGATCGCCGAGGCCACGCTCCGGCCGCGCGCGTCGTCGCGCCCGGTGACCGTGACCCGCGCGCCCTCCCTCGCGAACAGGCGCGCCGAAGCCTCGCCGATGCCGGAGGTGGCGCCGGTGACGATCGCGACCCGGTCCTTCAGCTTGCCGCTCACGGCTTACGTCAAGGCCAGGTACTCGTGCGCGAGGCGGACGACCATCGAGCCCTCCCCGACCGCCGAGGCCACCCGGTTCAGGGCGCCGGCGCGGACGTCGCCGGCCGCGAAGATGCCCGGCACGCTCGTCTCGAGCGGCAGCGGCTCGCGCTTCTCCTTCCAGATCCTCGGATACGCCTCGGAGGCCATGAGGTCGCGGCCCGTGAGGACGAACCCCTTCGCATCGCGGAGGACCCCGGCGGGCAGCCACTCCGTGCGCGGCCGCGTCCCGATGAAGACGAAGACCGCGTCGGTGTCCTCGGTGCGGCACGACCCGTCGTCCAGCGACCGCAGCGTCACGCGCTCGACGTGCCCCTCGCCGTCGACTCCCGCGAGCTCCGTTCGCGGACGCACCCGGATGTTGGGCGTCTTGCCGAGCTGGTCGATCAGGTAGCGCGACATCGTGTCCTGGAGGCCTTCGCGGCGAATGACGATCTGGACCTGCTCGGCGTAGCGGGCCAGGTGCATGGCGCCCTGGCCGGCCGAGTTTCCTCCGCCGACCACGATCACGCGCCGCCCGCGGAACGCCGGAGCCTCGGTCGTCGCCGCGCCGTAGTACACGCCCGCCCCCGTATGCTCCGCGACGCCCGGAGCCGGATGCTCCCGGTACGCCATCCCCGTCGCGACCAGCATGGTCCGCGTGATCAGCTCGCGCCCGTCGGACAGCGCGAGATGCTTGTAGCCGCCGTCGACCGTGACCCCCGTGACCTCCAGCGGCGCGAGGAACTCGGATCCGAGCCGCTGAGCCTGCGCGAGCGCGCGCCGCGTCAGCTCGCTGCCGCTGACGCCCGCGGGAAACCCGAGGTAGTTCTCGATGCGCGAGCTCGAGCCCGCCTGCCCTCCCGGCGAGTGCCGATCGAGGAGGATCGTGCGGAGCCCCTCCGACGCGCCGTACACCGCCGCCGCGAGCCCAGCGGGTCCGGCGCCCACGGCCACGAGGTCGTACACGTCGAACGCCGCGGAGAGCGGACGGCCGAGCCGCTCCGCCACCTGGCGGATCTCGGGATTGCTCAGGACGGTGCCGTCCTCGAAGACGAGCGCCGGCAAGGCGTCCGGCAGGATGCCCGCGGCGTCGAGAAGCTTCTGCGCCTCCGGATCGCGATCGAGGTCCAGCCAGCGGTACGGGACGAGATTGCTCGCGAGGAAGTCCTTGATGTCGTGCGAGCGGGTCGCCCACTGGTGGCCGATCAGCCGGAGGCCCGTCGCCTCGGGCAGCGACTCGGCCTGCCAGGCGTCGAGCAGGTCGTCGACGACCGGGAAGAGCTTGTCCTCCGGCGGATCCCACGGCTTCGAGAGGTAGTGGTCGAGGTGCGCCTCGTTGATGGCGCGGATCGCCGCCTCGATGTCGGAGTAGGCGGTCAGCAGGACCCGGCGCGCCAGCGGATACAGCTCGCGGGACCGCGCGAGCACCTCGCCGCCGAGCATCCCCGGCATCCGCTGGTCGCTGATGAGCATCGCGAGCGAGTCGCCCCGGCTCTTGAGCTCCTTCGCGGTCGCGAGCGCCTCGGCGCCCGAGCCCGCGCTGACGACCGTGTACTGCTCGCGGTAACGGGAGCGCAGGTCGCGCCGCACGGCCGCGAGGACCTGCGGATCGTCGTCGACGACGAGGAGGACAGGCTTGCTCACGCCCTGGCCTGGGAACCCGTGCCGTCGTCGATCGGCAGCGTGACCCGGAACTCGGTCCGCCCGGGCTGAGAATCCACTTCGATCGTGCCGTCGTTGTGCTGGACGAGGCGGCGGACGATGTCCAGCCCGAGGCCCGTGCCCAGTCCCGCGGGCTTCGTGGTGAAGAAGGGGTCGAAGATCTTCTCGCGGATCTCGGCGGGAATCCCCGACCCGTTGTCGGCGATGCGGACGCAAATCCGACCGTTGTCGCGCCCGGCGAGCACGTCGACGCGCCCCGCCTCGGAAACGGCGTCGAGCGCGTTGTCGATGAGGTTTCCCCAGATCTGGTTGAGCTCCCCGGCGAAGCCGCGGACGCGCGGGAGGTTGGGCTCGAGCTGGACGGACACGGCGATGGCCTTGGCGCGCGCCTTGGCCTTCAGGACTGCGACGGTGTTCGAAAGGCTCATCGCGAGGTCGACGGGCTCGGCGATCGTCGCCTGGTCCATGTGCGTGAAGCCCTTGACGGCGAGGACCAGCCCCGCGATGCGAGTCGCGGAGTCCTGGATCTCCGAGGCGAGGCGGCGGACCGAGCAGCCGGCCGCGACCCACCGCAGCGCGGCGCCGAGAACCGGGCCGGAGAGCGCCTTCGCGAGCCGGTCGAGCGTCTCGATCGTCGCGGCGGTCTCGGACAGCGGCTCCGCGGCGGAGGAGTCGAGCCCCTTCTCCTCGAGCCAGTCCGTGATCGACTCCTCGCGATCGGCCTGCTCGAGCGGCGATCGCACGCCGTGCTCGGGGGCGACGGCGCAGGCGGTGCGGACCGCGTCGATCGCGTCGAACTGCGCGGCGGTCAGGCCGGACGCGCAGAGCACGCGCGTCGACTTCTCGACGTCGTCGAGGTGCCGCGCGAGGAGCGACGCGCTCCGCTCGATCGCGGCCGATGGGTTGTTGAGCTCGTGGGCGAGGCCGGCCGACAGGCGGCCCAGGGAGATCATCTTCTCGTTCTGCAGCTCGCTCGAAGTGAACTCCCGGGCGCGATCCACCATGCGGTGCACGAGGATCGCGGTGAGGCCCGGGCATGCCCGCGTCAGCTCGGGGAAGATTTCCTTGGGCACGAAGAGGATCTCTCCCGGCTCCAGGGCGAAGGCGTTGCCCGGGGCGACGGCCAGACGCGAATACGGCAGCGCCCCGGTGATCTCGTTCCCGCTCCACTCGAGGAGCTTCTGCGGGCCCGAGCCCCGGTCGATGAAGAGGGCGAAGCGGCCGGCGAACATCACGAACATGCCCGCGACGGGAGTCCCCTTCGCGGAGAGCTGCTCTCCCGGCTCCAGCCGGCGAAGGGTTCCGTGCGCCGCGAGCCAGGCGAGCTCCTCGCGGGGCACCGAGGCGAGGAGCTTGTGCTGCGCGAGGCGTTCGACGAGATCGGTCGAGTCGGTCATGTGAGGCCCACCCGGAGGCGAATCCTACATCGCCGCCGCGAAGTCAGCGGCCGCGCCACGAGGGCGGCCGCTTCTGGAGGAACGCGTCCATGCCCTCCGCCGCGTCCTCGAGGAGGACTCCCTGCGTCATCGCCTTGCCGGCGCAGCCGTAGGCGTCCGCGAGCGGCCGGTCCAGCTGGTCGTAGAACGCGCGCTTGCCGTTGCGGATCACCGCGGGGCTCTTCGTGAGGATGGCGTCGACGAATTCCTGCACCGCATCGTCCAGCCTCTCGGCGGGCACGGCGCGATTGACCAGCCCCCACGCGAGCGCGGTCGCGGCGTCGATCGGCTTCCCCGTCAGGAGCATCTCCATCACGCGCTTGCGCGCGACGTTGCGCCCGACGCCGACCGCGGGCGTCGTGCAGAACACGCCGATGTTCACTCCGGGCAGCGCGAAGGTCGCGGTGTCCGCGGCGACGGCGAGGTCGCACGTCGAGACGAGCTGGCAGCCCGCGGCGGTCGCGATCCCGTGGACGCGCGCGATCACCGGCTGCGGCAGCCGCGTCAGCGAGAGCATGAGGCGGTTGCAGTCGTCGAAGAGGCGTCCCTGCCATTGCGGATCGGACGAGTGCGCGCGCATCTCCTTGAGGTCGTGGCCGGCGCAGAACCCCCTGCCGGCCGCGGCGAGGACGACGACGCGGGCCTCGGGATCCGCCGCGACGCGATCCACGGCATCCTGGAGCGCCGCGATCATCTCGGAGGAGAGCGGGTTGAAGCGCTCGCCGCGGTTGAGGGTGAGGCGGACGACGCCGCCGGACTTCTCCGAGAGGATGAAGGGCACCGGATTCGGAGTGGCCTGGGCTTCCATGATCGCCGAGCCTATCGCGATCGGCGCTCTTCTACTTCGCCGCCACGAGCTTCTCGAAACGCGGATTCTTGCGCAGCGGATCGAAGTTGGGCTCGATCTTCAGCCACCCGGGCGACACCCAGTAGTGCAGCTTCAGGAGGGCCTCGAGCGTGTCGATGGCCTTCTCGTTCTCGCCGGCCAGGGTGTACGTGCGAGCCAGGATGTGCAGGAAGTAGGGCCCGTTGATTCCGTCGCGCTCCGGGGGACGCAGCGCGAGGGCCTTCCGGCACTCGGCGATCGCGTCATCCCTGCGGCCGGCGAACGCGAGTGCCCAGCCGTTGAGAGAGTGGAGCTGGGCATCGTTCGGGGCCGCCTTGATCTGCTCCGCCATCGCGGCGGCCGAGCGCTCCCCGAAGCTCCTCGAAGCCGCCGCGTCCCCGGCGAGGTGGCTCGCCTGCGCCTGGACCAGAGCCCACGTCGCCGTATCGTCGTCGAACGCCGACGGGGTCAGGCGGCGCAGAAGCTCGAGCTGGGAAGTATCGAGAACCCAGCCGAGGTCCTGGTAGGTCGCGAGATACGCGACGAGGGCCGTCGGCTCGACGTTCTTCCCCGTCCGCGCGAGCGAATCCCGCGCGCCCTTCAGGTCCCCGTCGCACAGATACGTCATGGCGAGAAATTCGACGACGGCGAGATTCCCCGGCGCGAGGGCGAGGACGCGCTCGAGCTCGTCTCTCGCCTCCGCGGTCTTCCGAAACCGAATCAGGGCGTCGCCGAGGCCGAAACCCGGGGTCCGGGGGTCGAGGCGCTTCGCCTGCCGGTGATGCTCGAGCGCCTCGTCCCACCGCCCCATCGCCTGCTCGATGAAGGCGCTCCCGCGGATGAGGTCGGGCCGGCCGGGCGCGAGCTCGAGGGCCCTCTGCCACTCGTGCAGGGAGTGCTCGAAGTCGCCCAGACTCCGGTACAACTGGGCCATGGCCTGGTGCCCCTCGGCGCGATCGGGGGCGAGCGCGATCGCCTTCTCGGCGGCCTGCCGGCTGCGCTCCGCGAGCTCCGGCGTCGGAACGCTGTTGGAGTAGAGGAGGGCGTTCGCGGAGCCGATCCGCGCCCAGGCCAGTGCGAACGACGGATCCAGCGCCACGGCCTGCTCGTAGAACGCCAGCGCCCGGCGAAGCGTCGGCGGATCGTTGCGGGTCAGGATCGCGGAGGCCTCCTCGCCGCGGAGGAACGCGTCGTATGCCGCGACGTTCGCCGTGGGCTTGTCGGCCACCGTCTTCTCCTGCGTGTCCGCCAGCGCGACGCCGAGGGCCTCGCCCACGCGCGCGGCGATGTCCGACTGCACCTGGAAGACGTCGGTCAGTGAGGCGTCGAAGGACTGCTGCCATCGCGAGGCGGGAGCGCCCGACTCCTTGATCTCGACGAGCTCCGGCCGGACCTGGACCCGATCCGCGGCGCCGCCCTTCTGCCAGCGCACGGTCGCCGTCAACAGATACCGGGCGTCCAGCTCCTTCGCGATCTCCTGGGGCGTCTTGGTCGTCTTCTTGTACGGCGTCGAGCTGCCTCGCGCGATGACCTCCACGCCCTTCAGCGACGTGAGCTTGCCTCGGACCTCGTCCGCGATGCCGTCGGCGAAGTAGTCGTCCGCCGGCGCGCCGAGGTTCTCGAACGGGAGCACGGCGATGCGCTTGACGCCGGCGGCGGACGCCGTGCCTCCCGTCCTGGGCCGCTTCCACAGGAAGAGGCCGCCCGCGGCCAGCACGGCGACGACGGCGGCCGCGATCGCGAGCGTCTTCCCGCGCCTTCTCTGCGGGATGGCGTAGGAGCCGCTCGTGACCGCTGCGGTCGAGGAGCTCGACGCCTCCGACAGCGCGTAGGCGACGTCCTTCGCCGACTGAAACCGGTTGTCGCGGTCCTTCTCGAGGCAGTGCTTGACGAGGTGGTCGAGCGCGACCGGAATGTTGCGGCCGGACTGCAGGAGCTCGGGCGGCTCGTCCCGGATGATCGCCGCCATCGTGTCCCCCGGCGTGTCCTTCTTGAACGCCTTCCGGCCCGAGAGCAGCTCGTACAGGATCGCCCCGAAGGAGAAGATGTCCGAGCGGTGGTCGACCGGCAGCCCGCGCACCTGCTCGGGCGACATGTAGCCGACCGTGCCCATGACGACCCCCGGGGCCGTGTGGCCGGACGTCGGCGCGTTGGTCTGCTCGTCGAGCTGTTCCGTACGCTTCGCCAGACCGAAGTCGAGGATCTTGACGTGCCCGTCCTTCGTGACGAACACGTTCTCGGGCTTGAGGTCGCGATGGACGACGCCCTTCGAGTGCGCGGCCGAGAGGCCCTTCGCGACCTGGTGCGCCCAGTCCACCGCCTGCGACTGCGCGATCGTTCCGCCGTCCAGCTTCCCGCGCAGCGTCTCGCCCTCGAGCAGCTCCGTGACGGCGTACGCGGTGCCGTCCTGCGTGCCGAAGTCGAAGATCGCGAGGATGTTCGGATGGGACAGCGCCGCGACCGCGAGCGCCTCGCGCTCGAATCGGGCCAGCGCGTCGGCGTCACGAGCCAGCGTCTCCGGCAGCACCTTCACCGCGACCTCGCGCTGCAGCTTCGAGTCCCGCGCCCGGTAGACCTCTCCCATCCCGCCGCTTCCGAGCGGCGCGAGGATCTCGTAGGGGCCGAGTCGAGTTCCGGCGGGAAGCGTCATGGCGTTGGCGGCGATTCTATGCGGGACCTACTTTGCTGCGGCCACGAGCTTCTGGAATCGCGGGTTGCCTCGGAGCGGATCGAAGTTGGGATCGATCTTGAGCCAGGGCACCGAGAGGAAGTACGGCATCTTCAGGAGCGGCTCGAGGTGATCGATCGCCTTCTCCGGCTCGCCGGCGAGGACGTAGATCCGGACGAGCTGATGCTGGTAGTACGGGCCCTGGTGCCCGTCCTTCGAGACGGGCACGAGAGCGGCCCCGCGTTCCCCTTCGCGAATCGCCTCGTCCTTGCGGCCGAGGTAGGCCAGGGCGAGGCCGAGGAAGAGTCGCCGCTGTCCGTCGTCCGGCGCCTCGCGGAGCTGCTCCTCGAACGTCTTCCTCGCCTGCTCGGCGTAGCGGCGGACGCCGGCGGCGTCGCCGTTGAACGCCGACACCTCCGCGAGATGAAGCCCCATCGAGCTGCCGGACTCGAAGGCCTCCGGGGGAAGCCTCAGGAGCTCGCCGCGCTGCTTCTCGTCGAGGACCCAGGCCAGGTCCCAGTAGGTCGCGAGGAACACGGACAGCGCCGTCGGATCGACGGCCTTGCGTCCGGCGGCCACGACGGCCCGCGCGCCGGCGAGATCCCCCTCGGCGAGGTACGTCGCCGTCTTGTCTTCGATCAGGTCGAGGTTCGACGGAGCGAACGCGAGGCCGCGATCGAGGACGTCGCGCGCCTCTCCGTACCGACGCAAGAAGAGCAGGGCCTCCCCCAGCCGCCGCACGGCCACGGCGGAGCGGGGATCCAGGCGCTCCGCCTGCTGGTAGTGGGCCAGCGCCGAGTCCCAGCGGCCGAGCGATTCCTCGGAGCGCGCGATCCAGGCGAGAAGCTCCGCGTTCGGCGCGGCGACGCGCTGTCCCTTTTCGTACTCCTGCAGGGCGCGCGGGAAATCCTGGGCGATGAACTGCTGGTAATTCCCGAGGGCGACGTAACCCTCGCGCCGGTTCGGTGCGAGCGAGACCGCCTTGTATGCCGATTCCATCGCCCGCTTGACCAGCTCGGGTGACTGGGTCGTCAGGTAATAGAGCATGGTGTTGGTCATCGAGACGCGGGCCAGGGCCAGCACGAAGTTCGGATCCTGCCGGACCGCCTCTTCGTAGAACCCGAGGGCCTTGTGAAGGCTCGCGGGACTCGTGGCCGACATTCCCCCGGACGCCTCCTCGCCCTTGAGATAGGCGTCGTACGCGGACAGATTCTCCGTGGGCCGCTCGGAGAGGCGCGTCTCCTCCTTCGCGGCCAGCACGACGCCGAGGGACTGGGACACCTTCGCGGCGATCTCGGACTGCACCTGGAAGACGTCGGTGAGCGCCGCGTCGAAGGGCTGCTGCCACTTCGACGCCGGGGCCCCAGACCCCGACACCTCGACGAGCTCCGGCGTCACATGGACGCGGCTCGTCCCGCCGCCCTTCTCCCACCGCACGGTCGCCGTGAGGAGATACGTCGCGTCGAGCTCTTGGGCGATCTGCTTCGGCGTCTTCGTCGTCTTCTTGTACGGGATCGAGCTGCCGCGCGCGATGACCTGCAGCCCGGGTACGGACGTCAGCTTCGCGCGCACCTCGTCCGACATCCCGTCCGCGAAGTAGTCGTCCTCCGGAGAGCCCTGGTTCTCGAACGGCAGGACCGCGACGCGCTTCACGGCGCCGCCCTCGGTCGCGCGCGGCCGACGCGCGAAGATCCAGAGACCGGCGACGGCGAGGAGCAGCGCCGCGACGGCCGCCAGCGGGACGCGGCGCCTCCGGTTCGTCGGGGAAGCCGCCTGCGCCTCGGAGGTCGTCGTCCAGAGGGTCGCCTCTTCGAGGGCGAACGCGACATCCCGCGCGGACTGGAATCGCTTCTCCGGCCTCTTCTCGAGGCAGTGGAGCACGACGCGCTCCAGCGCCGGCGAGACTCTCCTTCCGGATTCCGAGAGCGGGGCCGGAGCGTCCTGGAGGATCGCCGCCATCGTCTCGATCGCCATGTCGCGCTTGAAGGGCCGCCGACCCGAGAGAATCTCGTACAGGAGCGCGCCGAGCGAGAAGATGTCGGAGCGGTGATCGACCGCGAGGCCGCGAAGCTGCTCGGGCGAGCTGTAGCCGAGGGTTCCCACGACCGAGCCGGGCTTCGTCAACCCGTCGTCCTCGGGCACGGCCTCCGCCTTCTTCGCGATGCCGAAGTCGAGGATCTTGACGTGGTCGTCGCCGGTCACGAAGACGTTCTCCGGCTTCAGGTCCCGATGCACGATTCCCTTGTCGTGGGCGGCCGTGAGTCCGCGCGCCACCTGGAGCGCGTAGGAGAGGCCCTGCTTCACCGGGATGGGGCCCGCCTGCAGCCGCTCGCGCAGCGTCTCGCCCTCGAGGAGCTCCATGACCGCGTAGCGAATGCCGTCCTGCTCGCCGAACGCATGGATCGCGAGGATGTTCGGGTGCGAAAGCGCGGCCACCGCGAGCGCCTCGTGCTCGAACCGCGCGAGGGCCTCCGGATCGGCGGCGAGCGACTCGGGAAGCACCTTGATCGCGACGTCGCGGTTCAGATTCGCGTCGCGAGCGCGGTAGATCTCGCCCATCCCCCCCGCCCCGATCGGGGACAGGATCTCGTACGAGCCGAGGCGGGTTCCCGCGGCGAGCGTCACTTCGCTCCCGCGACGAGCCTCTGGAAGCGGGGGTTCTTGCGCAGCGGATCGAAGTTGGGGTCGATCTTCAGCCAGCCCGGCGAGAGGGCGTAGGGAACCTTCAGCAACGGCTCCAGCTGGGCGATCGCCTTGTCCGGCTCGCCGCTGAGAATGTAGATCCGGACGAGCTGGTGCTGAACGTAAGGCCCGGTATACGCGTCCTTGGAGATCGGCAGCATCTTGACCGCTCCCTCACCCTCCCGAATCGCCTCGTCCTTTCGTCCGAGATACGCGAGGGAAAATCCGAGGAGAACGTGTCGTTGGGCATCACCGGGAGCCACACGGACCTGTTCCTCGAGGGCGGCGCGCGCCTGTTCGGCGAACTTCCGGACGTTCGACGCATCGCCCTTGAGCGCAAAGGCCTGAGCGAGGCAGAGACCCCAAGCGCCCTTGTCGTCATCGAAGGCGCTCGGCTGCATGTTCACGAGCAGCTCTCGTTGTGCGTCGTCGAGGAGCCAGACGAGGTCCTGGAATTGCGCCGTGAACGCCACGAGCACGCCGCGGTCGATTTCTTTCGGAGCGTTCGTCAGAACGGCCCGGGCCGCCGAGAGGTCTCCCTCCATGAGAAAGGTCATCGCCTTGTACTCGAGGGCACTGACATTGCTGGGCGCCAGGGCGAGGGCGTGGTCGATTACGGCCCGCGCCTCGGAAGAGTGGCGCGTATAGAGCAGCGCCGTGCCGAGCCGGCGGAGCGTGATCAACGAGCGTGGATCGAGACGCTCGGCCTGCTTCAGGTGCTCGACCGCCGCGTCCCAGCGCCCGAGGCTCTCCTGGGTGCTCGCCTGCGAGGTCATCACGGCGACGTTCGCCGGATCGAGTTCGAGCGCCTTACCGTACTGCTCCTGGGCGTGCGCGAAGTCCCCGGTGACGAAGTCCTGGTATCGCCCGAGCGCGTGGTAGCCCTCCGGACGGTTCGGGGCGAGCGCGACGGCCTTCTCCGCCGCCTCGCGGGCCCGTTCCGCGAGCTGCGGCGTCGGTGCGGTGTTTCCGTAGAGACCCGAGCACGTCTGCGATACGGCAGCCCAGGCCTGCGCGAACTTCGGATCCAGAGCGACGGCCTGCTCGTAGAACGCGAGCGCCTTCCGCATGCTGGCCGGGTCAGCCGCCGCCATCCCCGCGGAGGCCGCGTCGCCCTTGAGGAACGCGTCGTAGGCAGCCAGGTTCTCGGTCGGCTTCTCGGAGAGCCGCTTCTCCTCCCCGGCGCCCAGCACGACGCCCAGCGACTGCGCCACCTTCGAGGCGATGTCCGACTGGACCTGAAACACGTCGGTCAGCGCCGCGTCGAACGGCTGCTGCCACTTCGAGGCCGGCGCCGCGGACTCCCTCAATTCGATCAGCTCCGGCGTCACGAGGACCCGGCTCGTGCCGCCGCTCTTCTGCCAGCGCACCGTCGCGGTGAGGAGGTAGTTCGCGTTCAGCTCGTCCGCGATCTGCTTCGGGGTCTTCGTGGTCTTCTTGTAGGGCGTCGAGCTGCCGCGCGCGATCACCTCGATCCCGGGCACCGAGGTCAGCTTCGCGCGGACTTCGTCGGCGATGCCATCGGCAAAATAGTCGTCCTCGGGCGAACCGAGGTTCTCGAACGGAAGCACGGCGATGCGCCGGACGCCGCTCGCGGCGGGAGCGGCCGGCTTCCCTCGCTTCGACAGCAGGATCCCGAGCGCCGCCGCGAGCACCAGGATCGCCGCGGCGGCGATCGCCAGGCCTTTTCTGCCGTCGTGTTTCCCCGCCGCGACTGCCTGCGCGCCGCTCGTCACCGCGGTCGTCGGACTCGACGCCTCCGACAGCGCGAACACGACGTCCTTCGTCGTCTGGAACCGATCGTCCCGGTCCTTCTCCAGGCAGTGACGCACGATGTGGTCGAGGGCCGGCGAGATGTTCCGCCCCGTCTGCGTCAGCTCCGGCGGCTGTTCCTTCAGGACCGCGGCGATCGTGTCGCTCGCGGTGTCCCGCTTGAACGCCTTGCGGCCCGAGAGGAGCTCGTAGAGGATCGCGCCGAACGAGAAGATGTCCGAGCGGTGATCGACGGGCATCCCGCGGAGCTGCTCCGGAGACATGTAGCCCATCGTTCCCATGACCGTGCCGGCCGCCGTGTGGCCTCCGGTCGGCGCGCTCGTCTGCTCGTCGGGCGCCGAGGTCTCCGCCCGCTTCGCCAGCCCGAAGTCGAGGATCTTGACGTGCCCGTCCTTCGTGACGAACACGTTCTCCGGCTTCAAATCGCGATGCACGACGCCCTTGGAGTGCGCGGCGGAGAGGCCCTTCGCGATCTGCAGCGCCCAGTCCAGGGCCAGCTTCTGGCCTATCGCCGCGCCGTCGAGCCGGCCACGCAGCGTCTCGCCCTCGAGCAGCTCGGTGACCGCATACGAGACGCCGTCGTGCGCACCGAAGTCGTAAATCGCGAGGATGTTCGGGTGCGACAGCGACGCCACCGCCTTGGCCTCGCGCTCGAAGCGCGCGAGCGCGTCCGCGTCGGCCGTCAGGTGCTGCGGAAGGACCTTGATCGCGACGTCGCGCTCGAGCTTCGCGTCGCGCGCGCGATAGACCTCGCCCATGCCGCCCGCGCCCAGCGGCGCGACGATCTGGTAGGAGCCCAGCTTCGTTCCGGCAGCCAGCGTCACTTCGCGCCCGCCACGAGCTTCTGGAAGCGCGGGTTGTTCCGGAGCGGATCGAAATTGGGATCGATCTTGAGCCACCCGGGCGAGAGGTAGTACGGAACCTTCAACAGCGGCTCGAGCTGGTCGAGCGCCTTCTCGGACTCGCCGGTGAGAATGTAGGTCCGCGCGAGCTGATGCTGGACGTAGAATCCATTGAAGGCGTCCTTCGAAACCGGCGAGAGCTCCACGGCTCGCCGACCCTCCCGGATCGCCTCCTCCTTGCGACCCAGATAGGCCAGTGCCAGGCCCAACGCGGCGTGTCGCTGCGCGTCATCCGCGTTCTGGCGCAGCTGCTCCTCGAAGGCCTTGCTGGCCTCCTCGGCATGGACACGGAGATTCGCCGAATCGCCCTTGAAGGCGCAGGCCTGGGCGAGGCAGATGGCCCAGAGTCCGCGGTCGCCGTCGAAGGACTCGGGCGTCAAACGCAGGAGCAACTCCGTCTGCTTCTCGTCGAAAACCCAGACGAGGTCCTGGTTCTGAGCCGTGAACGCCAGGAGCGCCGTGGACTCGGCGCGTTTCATCGCCGACTCGAAATACGACCGCGCGCCCGCCAGGTCACCCTGACCCAGGAACGCCATCACCTTCAACTCGTTGACGAAAACGCTCGCCGGGGTGAGAGCAAGCGCGCGGTCGAGGACCTCGTGCGCTTCGGGATATCGACGCATCTGGAGGAGTACGATGCCCAACCTCCGAACGGCGACCGCCGAGCGCGGATCGAGGCGGGCAGCGTCCCGGGCGTGCTCCAGCGCCGCCTCCCAGTTTCCCGCTACCTGTTCCGCCGCGGCTCCCGCGGAGATCAACGCCGCGTCGTTCGGAGCGAGCCGCAACCCCTTCGCGCACGCCTCGCGCGCCGCGCGGGCGTCGCGGACGACGATGCGCTCATAGTAGGAGAGGCCGAGATAGGGTTCGGGGAGCCCGGGCCCGAGCGCGACCGCCTTCTCCGACGCTTGCCGCGCGCGCTCGGCGAGCTCGGCCGTCGGCTTCGTATTGGCGTACAGGAGACTGCACTCGACGGCGAGGCGCGCCCAGGCCTGCGCGAAGGAGGGGTCCAGTGCGACGGCCTGGTCGTAGAAGGCGACCGCCTTCCGCAGAGTGGCGGCATCGTTTGCCGCGAGGCCGTTCGAGGTGGACTCGCCCTTGAGGAAGGCATCGTAGGCGCCGAGGTCCGCCGTCGGCCTCTCGGCGAGACGCTTCTCCTCCCCCGCTCCGAGCGTCGTGCCCAGAGCCTGCGCCACCTTCGTGGCGATGTCCGACTGCACCTGGAAGACGTCCGTCAGGGACGCGTCGAATGGCTGCTGCCACTTCGATTGAGGGGGCCCGTCGCTGACGATCTCCACCAGCTCCGGATTGACCTGCACGCGACTCTGTCCGCCGCCCTTTTCCCAACGCACGGTCGCCGTCAGAAGGTAGTTCGCCGACAGCTCCTTCGCGATCTCCTGCGGCGTCTTGGTCGTCTTCTTGTAGGGCGTCGAGCTGCCGCGCGCGATCACGGCGATTCCTCGAACCGCGGTGAGCTTGCCGCGGATCTGGTCGGCGATGCCGTCGGCGAAGTAATCGTCCTCGGCGGCGCCCAGGTTCTCGAAGGGAAGCACCGCGACGCGTTTTGTGCCGGGAGCCGAAGACGAGGAAGCCTTTCTTCCCTTCGAGAGGAGCAGCCCGGCCACGGCCAGAACGGCGACGACGGCAACGGCGATCCAGAGCCCGCTCCTCTTGGGCGGCCCGGGCACCGACTGGGCGCCGCTCGTGACCACCGACGTCGCTCCCGACGCCTCCGACAGTGCGAAGGCGACGTCGTTGGCCGTCCCGAAGCGGTTGTCGCGGTCCTTCTCCAGGCAGTGCCGGACGATGTGGTCGAGCGCAACCGGAATGCTCCGGCCGGACTGCGATAGCTCCGGCGGCTCGTCCCGAATGATCGAGGCGATCGTGTCGGTCGCGGTGTCCTTCTTGAAGGCCTTCCGCCCTGCCAGCAGCTCGTACAGGATCGCGCCGAAGGAGAAGATGTCGCTCCGGTGGTCGACTGGCAGGCCGCGCACCTGCTCGGGGGACATGTAGCCGACCGTCCCCATGACCGTTCCCGGAGCCGTGTGACCCGAGCCGGTCGGCGCGTTGGTCTGCTCGGAAACCTGCTCCGCTTTCTTCGCCAGGCCGAAGTCGAGGATCTTCACGTGCCCGTCCTTCGTGACGAACACGTTCTCCGGCTTGAGGTCGCGGTGGATGACGCCCTTGGAGTGCGCCGCCGACAGTCCTCTCGCGATCTGCTGCGCCCAGTTCACCGCCTGCGACTGCGAGATCGGTCCGCCGTCGAGCTTCCCGCGAAGCGTCTCGCCCTCGAGCAGCTCCGTCACCGCGTACACATGGCCGTCGTGGGTCCCGAAGTCGAAGATCGCCAGGATGTTCGGGTGCGAGAGCGCCGCCACCGCCTTCGCCTCGCGCTCGAAGCGCGCGAGCGCGTCCGCGTCCGCGGTGAGGTGCTGCGGCAGCACCTTGACCGCGACGTCGCGCTCGAGCTTCGCGTCGCGCGCGCGGTAGACCTCGCCCATGCCGCCGCTGCCGAGTGGCGCGACGATCTGGTAAGAACCCAGTCGTGTTCCTGCGGTGAGTGCCAAGTGAGGATCGCCGCCGGGATTCTAGACCAGCGGCGTCTGCCGGACTAGCGGGGCGAGAGCACGAGCGGGCGGTTCCCGATCGACGCGTCCAGGATCTCGATCGGATGGAGCGCGGGCAAGGAGACGCCTCGGCGCCTCAGGGATCTCCCGATCTGGAGCGAGCAGCCGGGGTTGGCCGATGCGAGCAGGTCGGCCTTCGCGGCCAGGACGGCGTCGACCTTCCGCTCCCCGATCGCGTCGGCGCTCCCGGGCTCGGTCAGGTTGTAGATGCCGGCGCTGCCGCAGCACTGCTCCGCGCCGGCGATCTCGGCGATCGTGAGACCCGGGATCTGCCGGAGGAGCTCCCGGGGAGCCAGCCGGATGCCCTGGCCGTGCGCCAGGTGGCACGCGTCGTGGTACGCGACGCGCGCTCGGATGGGGTGGCGGCTCGCCGCGGCGGGCAGCGCCGCGAGGAACTCGGTCACGTCGCGCACCCGGGAGCGGAAAGCCTCGGCCCGATCCGCCCAGTCCGGGTCGCGAGCGAAGAGTCGGCCGAAGTCCTTGAGGTGAGAGCCGCAGCCCGCCGCGTTGACGACGACCGCGTCGAAGTCCTCCATTTCGAAGGCCATGATCAGCGCGCGCGCGAACCCGAGCGACTCCTCCTCGCGGCCGGCGTGGATCGACAGCGCCCCGCAGCACCCCTGCCTCGGCGGGACGACGACCTCGAAGCCCTCGGCCGCGAGCACGCGGATCGTCGCGGCATTGACGCCGGGAAAGAACACGCGCTGCACGCAGCCGGCGAGGAGCGCGACCCTCCCCCGCCGCGGCCCGGTCGGCGGGGTTCGGTCCGGCAGAACGGATCCGTTCCCCGCGGCCTCCGGCATCAGGGACTCGAGCGCCTCGAGGCGCCGCGGCAGGATCCGCGCGAGCCCGCTGCGGCGCACCAGGTCGCGCAATCCGGTCCAGGCGTAGAGCCTCCCCGCCGCCGCCAGCCACCGCAGCCTCTCGGGGTACGGCAGGAACGCGAAGAGCAGCTCGCGGAAGAGCCCGTCGAGGCCGCCGCGGGGAAGCCGCCGCTCGCGCTCGGCGCGCGTCTGTTCGATCAGCACGTCGTACCGGACGCCCGACGGGCACGCGGTCACGCACGCGAGGCAGCCGAGGCAGCGGTCGAAGTGCTTCGCGACCGGCGCCGTCCACTCGAGCTGTCCCTCCGCCAGGCCGCGCATGAGGTCGATGCGCCCGCGCGGGGAGTCCATCTCCTCCGCCCAGGAGACCCACGTCGGACAGACCGGCAGACAGAAGCCGCAGTGCACGCAGTCCTCGTAGATCGGGCGGCGCGAGGTCGCGGGCGGAGACGGAGGCGAAGCCATCAGATCCCTCCGACGAAGCGCCCCGGCGCCAGGCGGCGAGCGGGATCGAGCCGGCTCTTGACGCTCCGCAGAAGACCGATGGCCGGGGGCGGCTCGCCCCAGACGTCCACGCGGGAGCGGAGCGTCTCGGGCGCCGCGTGAAGGACGAGCGAGCCGCCCTCCGCGGCGA
>Ga0070667_100000283_pt1 | contig 57518 bp, 50 predicted proteins | sample KBSS33metaG_FD_64659 | JGI IMG/M metagenome (GOLD analysis project Ga0070667, IMG submission 64659) | Switchgrass rhizosphere microbial communities from Kellogg Biological Station, Michigan, USA - KBS S3-3 metaG | ecosystem: Host-associated > Plants > Roots > Rhizosphere > Soil ...
ACCTGGGTGGCGTCGCGGGCGTTGTCCATCGCGGCCTCACTGGCGATCATCTTGGCGATGCAGGCGGCCTTCTTGAACGGCTTGCCTGCCAGCATCAGCGCCGCGGCGTCGTAGTACGCCGTGCGGGCGACGTGGGCGCGGGCTTCCATCCGGGCGATCTTGAAGGCGATCGCCTGGTAGCCACCGATCTTGCGGCCGAACGCTTCCCGTTCCTTCGAGTACTTCACGCACTCGTCGACACAGCCCTGCGCCACGCCGACCGACAGCGCGGCGATGGCGATGCGGCCCTCGTCGAGGATGCGCAGGAAGTTTGCGTAGCCGCGGCCGCGGTCACCGAGCAGGTTCTCGGCCGGCACCCGCACGTCGTCGAAGCTCAGGGGGTGGGTGTCCGAGGCGTTCCAGCCGACCTTGTCGTAGGCGGGCTCGGCGGTGAAACCCGGCGTGGGCACCGGTACCAGGATCGCCGAAATCTCCTTGTGCCCGCCGGGCAATTCGCCGGTCACGGCCGTGACGGTCACCAGCTTGGTGATGTCGGTGCCGGAGTTGGTGATGAACTGCTTGGAGCCATTGATAACCCAAGTTGACCCATCCAATTTCGCGGTGGTCTTGGTGGCACCGGCATCGCTGCCGCCACCGGCCTCGGTCAAACCGAAGGCGCCCAACGCCTTTCCGCTCGCCAGCTGCGGCAGCCATTCCTGCTTCTGCGCCTCGGTGCCGAAGCGGTACACCGGCATGGCACCCAGACCGACACCCGCCTCCAGCGTGATGGCGACGCTCTGGTCCACCTTGCCGAGTTCTTCCAGGGCCAGGCACAGCGCGAAGTAGTCGCCGCCCATGCCGCCGTACTCCTCGGGGAAGGGCAGGCCGAACAGGCCCATCTCGGCCATACCGTCGATGACCTTGTACGGGAAGGTGTGGTCCTTGTCGTGCTGAGCGGCCACCGGCGCGACGACAGTCTGCGCGAATTCCCGGACCGTCTTGGCCAGTTCGGCATAGTGGTCCGGCAGGGTGCCGGTGGAAATAAAGTCGCTCACTTGGTCTCCTCGGTTGCAGCGGTAATCCGGGCCAGCGGCTGGCCCACTTTGACCTGATCGCCCACGGCGACAAGCAATTCCACGGTGCCGTCGACCGGCGACGACAACGCGTGTTCCATCTTCATGGCCTCGACGGTGACGACCACGTCACCGGCCCCGACGGTCGACCCGTCTGCCACGCCCACGGCGACAACAGATCCGGGCATCGGGCTCACGATTTCGGCGTCGCCGCTGTGTTCGTCGTCGGCGCGGACCGGAGCTTCGCGCACGTCTTCGACGACGGTCGTGCGGCCGGCACCGGCCAGCCACAGCTGGTGGTCCAGGGCGGCGGTCAGGTATTCGGTGCGCAGGCCGTCGACCGTGACGATCAACCGGTCGCCGGCCAACGATGCTGCGAAGCTGCGTGGTTCACCGTCTTCGATGCGCGCCGTGCCGGCAGCGGGCGTGCCGGTGAGGTGGACGTGGTCGGTGCGCTCGCCCGCCCGTAGCCGGATCGTCGTCGGTGCGTGCTCCCCGACCCGCCAACCCGTCGGCGTCGCCCACAGCTCGCCGGCGTCCGACCAGCTGTGCAGCCAGCGGTACGCGGCTGCGGCGATGAACTCGTCGTCGCCGGCCTGGGTCGCGACGTAGTCGCCGGTGCGGCGGTCCAGCAGTCCGGTGTCGAGCCGGCCGGCGATGACGTCCTCGTCGGCCAACAGGAATCGCAGGAAGTCGATGTTGGTACCGACGCCCAGCACCGCGGTGTCGGCCAGCGCCCGATCCAGTCCACGACGCGCCGCCTCCCGATTAGGGCCGTACGCAATGATTTTCGACAACATCGGGTCGTAGTCGCTACCGATTACCGAGCCCGCCCGGATGCCGGAATCCACTCGGGCATCGGCAGGTTCGGCGAGTGCCAGCACGGTGCCGCCCGTCGGCAGGAAATCGCGTGCCGGGTCTTCGGCGTACACCCGGGCTTCGATGGCGTGCCCGGTCATGGTGATGTCGTCCTGAGCCACCGGTAGGGCATCACCAGCCGCCACCCGCACCTGCAGTTCGACCAGATCAATGCCCGTGACCAGCTCGGTGACGGGATGCTCCACCTGGAGACGGGTGTTCATCTCCATGAAGAAGAACTCGTCGGGCCGGTCAGCGGAGACGATGAACTCGACGGTGCCCGCGCCGCGGTAGTCGACGCTGCGGGCGGTGTCGCAGGCCGCCGCCCCGATCCGGGCCCGGGTCGCCTCGTCCAGCACAGGCGACGGGGCCTCTTCGATGACCTTCTGGTGCCGGCGCTGCAGACTGCACTCACGCTCGCCGAGGTGGACGACGTTGCCATGGCCGTCCGCGACAACCTGGACCTCGATGTGCCTGGGATTCAACACGAATCGCTCGAGGAACAGGGTGTCGTCGCCGAACGCTGACGCGGCCTCGCGACGGGCCGAGGCCAGCGCGGCGGGCAGCTCGGCAGCGGAATGCACGACGCGCATGCCCTTGCCACCGCCACCGGCGGACGGCTTCACCAGCACCGGGAACCCGATCTCGGGGGCGCCGGCGATGAGCTCGTCGTCGGTCAGCCCCGGGCGCGAGATGCCGGGAACCACCGGAACTCCGAAGGCGGACACCGCCGCCTTGGCGGTGATCTTGTCGCCCATGGTGCCGATGGCCTTGGCCGGCGGACCGATGAAAACGATACCCGCGTCGTGCAGCGCGGCGGCGAATTCGGCGTTCTCCGAGAGGAATCCGTAGCCGGGATGCACAGCCTGTGCGCCGGTGCGCCGGGCCGCGGTCACGATGGCCTCGATGCTCAGGTAGCTCTGACGGGCCGGGGCCGGGCCGATGTTCACCGCGACGTCGGCCTCGAGCACATGCCGGGCGCCGGCGTCGGCGTCGCTGAACACCGCGACCGAACGAATACCCATGTCCCGCAGCGTGCGAATGACGCGGACGGCGATCTCGCCACGATTGGCGACCAAGACGGTGTCGAAAGTTCTGGTCATCACGTCACATCCTGAACACGCCGTAGGACACAGGCTCGAGCGGAGCCTGCGCAACAACCGAAAGGGCCAGTCCCACCACGGTTCTGGTGTCCGCCGGGTCGATGACGCCGTCGTCCCAGAGCCGGGCCGTCGAGTAGTACGGGTTGCCCTGATCCTCGTACTGCTGGCGGATCGGCGCCTTGATCGCCTCTTCCTCCTCCGGCGTCAGCTCACCGCGCACGGTGGCCAGCACCGAGGCGGCCTGCTCGCCACCCATCACCGAGATGCGGGCGTTGGGCCACATCCACAGGAACCGCGGCGAGTACGCGCGGCCGCACATCGAGTAGTTGCCGGCGCCGTAGGAGCCGCCGATGACGACGGTCAGCTTCGGCACCCGGGCACATGCCACGGCGGTGACCATCTTGGCGCCGTGCTTGGCGATGCCGCCGGCCTCGTAATCGCGGCCGACCATGAAGCCGGAGATGTTCTGCAGGAACAGCAGCGGCACCGACCGTTTGTCGCACAGTTCGATGAAATGTGCACCCTTCTGGGCGGATTCGCCGAACAGCACGCCGTTGTTGGCGATGATGCCCACCGGGTGGCCGTGGATGCGGGCGAAGCCGGTCACCAGCGTGGTGCCGTATTCCGCTTTGAATTCCGTGAATTCGCCACCGTCGACGATGCGGGTGATCACCTCGTGCACGTCATACGGCACCTTGGAGTCGATCGGCACGACATCGTAGAGCTCGGTCTGTTCGCACACCGCGTCCACCGTCGGGGCGACGTCCCACGGCGTCTCCGCGCGCGGCCCGAACGTCGCGGCGATGCGGCGCACGATGCGCAGTGCGTCGCGGTCGTCGTGCGCCAGGTGATCGGTGACACCGGAGATCTTGGAGTGCAGGTCGCCACCGCCCAGGTCTTCGGCCGAAACCACCTCTCCGGTAGCGGCTTTCACCAGAGGCGGACCGCCCAGGAAGATGGTGCCCTGGTTGCGGACGATGACGGCCTCGTCGCTCATCGCGGGGACGTACGCGCCGCCTGCGGTGCAGGAACCGAGTACCGCGGCGATCTGCGGGATGCCGCGAGCCGACATGTTGGCCTGGTTGAAGAAGATACGGCCGAAGTGTTCACGGTCCGGGAACACCTCGTCCTGGCGAGGCAAAAAAGCGCCGCCGGAGTCGACCAGGTACACGCACGGCAGCTGGTTCTGGCTGGCGATCTCCTGCGCCCGCAGGTGCTTCTTGACCGTGACCGGGTAGTACGTGCCGCCCTTCACCGTCGCATCGTTGGCGACGATCATGCATTCGCGGCCCGAGACGCGGCCGATGCCGGCGATCATTCCCGCGCCCGGGCATTCGTCGTCGTACATGCCGTTGGCGGCGAGCGGCGCGATCTCCAGGAACGGGCTGCCCGGGTCGAGGAGTCCGTCGACCCGGTCGCGCGGCAGGAGCTTGCCGCGTCCGACGTGCCGCTCGCGTGAGCGTTCCGAGCCACCGAGCGCGGCGGTGGCCAGCTTGTCCTTCAGCTCAGCCACCAGCGCCAGGTGCTGCTCGCGATGCGATACCCGTTGGGAAACGCTCGGCGACATCGTCGCTCCATTTCACTTGAGTTAATGGCGAATAACCGAACGCGATGTTAGTCTTCATTAACTGAGTTGTCCAGACCGGGTTGGAGGTGGCGATGACGACATCAGAGTCGGACGCCGAAACACCGCGCAGCCGAGCCAAATCCGACCGGCGCGGGCAACTCGTCGCCGCCGCCGAACGACTCATCGCCGAACGTGGTTACCTGGCCGTCCGCCTCGAGGACATCGGCTCCGCCGCCGGCATCAGCGGACCCGCGATCTACCGGCACTTCCCCAACAAAGAGGCGCTCCTGGTGGAGCTGCTGGTCAGCGTCAGCGCCCGGTTGCATGCCGGTGGACGCGCCGTGGTTGCCGAATACGACGACCCGGACGACGCGCTCAACGGCCTCATCGAGTTCCACCTCGACTTCGCGCTGGGCGAGTCCGACCTGATCCGGATCCAGGACCGCGACCTGAACAACCTCCCCGACTCCGCCAAGCGGCAGGTGCGCCGGTCACAGCGGCAGTACGTCGAGATCTGGGTCGACGTGCTGCGTCGGCTCGACCCGTCCCGCAGCGAAGCCGACGCCCGCACCATGGCGCACGCCGCGTTCGGGCTGCTGAACTCGACCCCGCACAGTGTCATCGCAGGCGGCGCCCGCAGTTCGGCAGGGGCCGGCACCACCCGCAAGCAGGAGGAATCCTCACGCGCCGTGCTGCGCGCCATGACCGTCGCCGCACTGTCCCCGCACCGCTGACCCAGCCCGCTGCAACGTCCCCGCGGTCCACCGCTCGCCGCAGGTACCCTGCAAACATGAGGTGGGCATGACCGGATCGCGCGACGACGGGCTGGACGCCACCAAGAAACTCCCGGCCATGCCGACGGCCGGCTACCAGACCGACGCCTTCACCGATCCCTACGGTGTCGCCGCACCACCGAAGGTTCGCCGCCACAAGTGGCTGTTCCCGCTGGCCGGAGCGATGCTGATCCTGGCGCTCTGCCTGGTGATCGCCGTTGTCATCGTCAACAGCTCCGAGCAGCAGACCCTGGTCGCGCCGCCGCCGCTGCCGGTGCCGACGCAGGATCCGATGTCATCGTCGACGACTGTGACGGCCACCACGACGCCCGAAAGCGCCGAGCCCAGCGAAGCCGTCAGTCCCCCTGCCGCAGCCGCGCCGTCGGACGCCGAAAGCGGTGACACCGAAGCCGTGCTGTACGCCGTGATCGGCAAAGGTCGTGCCGTGAGCATCACGTACGTCGACACCGGTGGGGTGCTGCAGACGGAGTTCAATGTGGCGCTGCCGTGGACCAAAGAGGTGCAGCTGAACCGGCCGGCAGCACGCTCGGCGAGCGTCAGCATCGTCAACGCGGGACGCGGCATCGCCTGCACCATCTCGGTCGACGGCACGCAGATTCAGCAGCGGGAAGGCGCCGGCCTCACGGTGTGCCGGCAGGCCGGCAAACGCGGCCGCGGGCACGGGTCCTAACGCCGGGCCGGCACCTTTACCAAGATCATCCCGACCAGCCCGATCCCGAGGACCGTGCACAGGCCGCCCAGGCCGGCCCGGGTCGTCGCGAAGATGTCGATGAACATCGAGAACAACCACGGCGACAGGACGTGCGCCGCCCGGCCCGTGGTGGTGTAAAGCCCGAAGGCCACACCTTCCTTGCCGTCCGCGGAGATGCGGAGCATCAGATTCCGCGACGCCGACTGGGTGGGGCCGACGAACAGACACAGCGTCAGGCCGCAGATCCAGAAGGCCAGCGGACCGGACAGGAACATCAGAGTGATGCCCACGGCCACCATCGCGGTCAGCGAGGCCACGATGACGCGCTTGGAACCGATCCGGTCGTCGAGCAGTCCGCCGAGCGCCGCGCCCAGCGCCGCGATGGTGAACGCACCGGCCCCGAACAGCGGCACGCTCGTCGGCGCCAGCCCGTAGACGCTGACCCCCACCACCGGGCCGAAGATCGAGATGCCCGTCAGTCCGTCGCGGAAGATTGCGCTGGAGAGCAGGTAGTAGACGACGTTGCGGTCGCGCCGCCACTCCCCGACCACCTCGGTCCACAACGTCCGGTAGGCGCCGAAGAATCCGACGGCCGGGGTGCCGTCGGGTGGTGGCGACTTCACCGTGAGCAGCAACGGCAGCGCGAAGATGACGAACCACGCCGCGGCCACCAGCACCGCATACCGGTCCGGTTTGCCGTCCGAGTTCGGAATGCCCAGCAGGCCCAAGGTGTCACCGCTGCCGGACTTGAACCCGACGAACACCAGGAGAAGCAGTACGACGCTGCCGAAAAACCCTGCGGCCAAGCCGAATCCGGAGATGCGCCCCGAGGTCGTCGGCGTCGACAGCTGGCGCAGCATCGCGTTGTACGGGACGGTCGCGAGATCCATGCACGCCGCCGTGGCGGCCAACAGCGCCAGGCCGATCCACAGGTAGTGGTAGTCGGGCTTGATGAACGTCATCGACGCCGTCAGCACCACCACCGCGCCGGTCAGCGCGGCGAGCGCCCGCCGCCGCCGGTACGCGGCGTCGACCATCACTCCCGTCACCGGGGCCAGCAGTGCCACCGTGATGCCGGCCACCAGAACCGCGCGCCCCAGCCAGCTCTCGGGCGTGGTCGGGCCGGGCAGCCCTTTGCCGACCTCCGAGATGAGGTAGATGTTGAAACCGAATGTCGCCACGATGGCGTTCACGCCCGTGGCGCCGCTGTCCCACAGCGCCCACGCGGCGACGCGGCCCCGTCCAACGGGCGGGATACCCGCCACGGGGCTGCTCGGGGCCCGTCGATTCGCTCGGCAAGCCTCGCTCATGCGCTCACTCTATTGGTCCTTACGATTGCACCCATGCCTGTACCCGCTCCCAGTCCCGACGCCCGCGCCGTCGTCACCGGCGCCTCTCAGAACATCGGTGAAGCGCTGGCCACCGAACTCGCCGCCCGCGGCCACCACCTGATCATCACGGCCCGCCGCGGTGACGTGCTGGCCGAGGTCGCGGGGCGCATCACCGATAAGTACGGCGTCACAGTCGAGGTGCGGGCCTGCGACCTGACCGACCCAGCCGACCGCGACAAGCTCTGCGCGGAACTGGCGGAGCGCAACATCTCGATCCTGTGCGCCAACGCCGGCACCGCGACGTTCGGCGCCGTCGCCGACCTGCCCGTCGCGGGCGAGAAGGCCCAGGTTCAGCTCAACGTGCAGGGCGTGCACGACCTCGTCCTGGCCGTCCTACCCGGGATGATCGAGCGTCACGGTGGCGGCATCCTGATCTCCGGTTCGGCCGCGGGCAACTCGCCCATCCCGAACAATGCGACCTACGCCGCGTCCAAGGCGTTCGCCAACACCTTCAGTGAGTCGCTGCGCGGCGAGCTCAAGCCGCACGGCATCAACGTCACGCTGCTGGCGCCCGGACCGGTGCGTACCGAGCTGCCGGACCCGTCCGATCAGTCCCTGGTCGAGCGCCTGATCCCTGACTTCCTCTGGATCGACACCGAGTACACCGCCCGGATTTCGCTGGACGGCCTGGAGCGCAACAAGATGCGCGTCGTCCCGGGTCTGACGTCCAAAGCCATGTCGGCAGCAAGCGGCTACGCCCCGCGCGCGATCGTCGCGCCGATCGTCGGCGCCGTGTACAAGAAGCTCGGCGGGTCCTAGGGCCGCTCGGCTGCGCCGAGAAGGACCAAATGGTTGCTATTCGGCGCCGCGCACGACCATTTGGTCCTTCTCGGCGCGCCAAGTGAACCGACCTACCGTCGGCGGGTCGTACCGAACAGGCTGCGGGTGATCTCGCGGCCGGCCACGGTCGCCGCCGAACGCAGGAAGCTCTTGAACGCCGTGCTCTGCAGCACCTCCGACACCATGCCGGGCCCTTCGGCCTCGACTTCGACGCGGCCCGATGCGGTGAGGTCGGGCTCTTCGGCCGGAGCCGGAGCAGGCGCTGCATCCGGAGCTGCAGGCGGCGCCGGCTGCGCAGACAGCCGCTCGTAGGCCGAGTCGCGGTCGACTGTCGGCCCGTAGGTCGCTTGCAACGGGCTGGCCTTGGCAGCGGCAGCGATGGCGTCGGGGCCGATGGTGCCCATCAGCGACCGCGGCGCGCGCAGCCGCGTCCAGGCCACCGGAGTCGGCGCACCGACCTCGGACAACACCGTGACGACGGCCTCGCCGATCCCGAGCGACGTCAGCGCCGACTCCAGGTCGTAGACGGTCGACTTCGGGTACGTCCGGACGGTTTTGGTCAGGGCCTTCTGGTCATCCGGGGTGAACGCGCGGATGGCGTGCTGGACGCGCGCACCCAACTGGCTGAGCACGTCGTTGGGAATGTCGGTAGGCAGCTGGGTGCAGAAGAACACGCCGACGCCCTTGGAGCGGATCAGTTTGACGGTCTGCTCGACCTGGTCCAGGAACGCCTTGGACGCGTCGGCGAACAGCAGGTGCGCCTCGTCGAAGAAGAAGACCAGCTTCGGCTTGTCCGCGTCACCGATCTCGGGCAGCGTGGTGAACAGGTCCGCCAGCACCCACATGAGGAACGTCGAGAACAACACCGGACGGGCGGCTTGGCTGCCCAGCTCCAGCAGCGTGATGATGCCGCGGCCCTGTGGGTCGAGACGCATCAGATCCTCGGGCTTGAGTTCGGGCAATCCGAAGAAGGTGTCTCCGCCCTCGGCCTCCAGGTTGATCAGCGCACGCAGGATCACGCCCGCAGTGGCCGGAGACACCGCGCCCAGCGCCTTGAGCTCCGCTTTGCCGTCATCACTGGTCAAGAACTGGATGACGCCGCGCAGATCCTTCAGGTCATCGAGAAGCAGGCCCTTCTGGTCTGCCCAGTGGAAGATCAGGCCGAGAGTCGACTCCTGAGTCTGGTTGAGCCCCAATACCTTCGACAGCAGGATGGGCCCGAAGCTGGTGACCGTGGCGCGCACCGGGACGCCCATGCCCGTCGTCCCCAGAGACAGGAACTCGACGGGGAACGCGGTCGGCGTCCAGTCGTCGCCGGTGTCTTTCGCCCGCTGGGTGGTCTTGTCGTTGGCTGCGCCGGGCTGCGCGAGCCCCGACAGGTCGCCCTTCACGTCGGCCATCACGACCGGCACCCCGGCCGTCGACAACTGCTCGGCGATGACCTGCAACGTCTTGGTCTTACCGGTACCGGTCGCGCCGGCGATGAGCCCGTGCCGGTTGATGGTGGCCAGCGGAATCTTGACTTGAGCACCGGGGTCGACGGTCCCGTCGACGACGACCGCGCCCAGGTTCAGCGCCTGGCCGGAGACGGCGTAACCAGCGGCGATCTGTTGTGCGGGGGGAGCACTCGAATCGGTCGTCATGGGCCTGACCCTACTTCGTCGGGTCGCTGGTAGCCGGGTATGGACACCCCGTTGACGGCCTGGGAATAGTCTGGAACACCGTGCGTGACGAATTGGTATGGATCGACTGCGAGATGACGGGGCTGGATCTCAAGTCCGACCGGCTCATCGAGATCGCGGCATTGGTCACCGATAGCGACCTGAACGTGCTGGGCGAAGGCGTCGATGTGGTGATCCACACCGACGACGCGGCACTCGACGGCATGGCCGATGTGGTGATGAAGATGCACACCCGCTCGGGGCTGATCGAGGAGGTGCGGACCTCGACGGTCACCCTCGAAGAGGCCGAGCAGATGGTGCTGGACTACATCCGCAGCCACATCAGGCAGGCGAAAACCGCTCCCCTGGCCGGTAATTCGATTGCCACCGACCGCGGCTTCATCGCCCGGGACATGCCCCGTCTCGACGACTTCCTGCACTACCGCATGATCGACGTCAGCTCGATCAAGGAGCTGTGCCGCCGCTGGTACCCGAGGATCTATTTCGGGCAGCCGGACAAGGGGCTCGCGCACCGCGCGCTGGCCGACATCCACGAGTCCATCCGTGAGTTGAAGTACTACCGCGGCACCGCGTTCGTACCCGCACCCGGCCCGTCTACCAGCGAAATCGCTGCCATCGCCGGCGAGCTGGGGCCACCGACGAACGACTCTGCGGTAACCGATTCGGCTTAGCGGGCCTAAGCGGTTAGTATCTACGACGCTGCTTCTGCAGAGCAGCGATGGTGGCTGTAGTTCAGCTGGTAGAGCACCAGGTTGTGATCCTGGGTGTCGCGGGTTCGAGTCCCGTCAGCCACCCCGAGGTAGACATCGCCTCACCCGCATTCGCGGGTGGGGCGATGTTTGTTTTCCGGGGGTCGCCCACCCGCTGGCACAGTGGTGAACGTGGGTGACCTCATCGAGTTGCGAGCAGTCCGTCTCGAAGGTCCTCGCGTGCACCTTCGGAAAGCCCGCGACGGTGACGCTGAGGGCCTGCTCGAAACGCAGACCGACGAACGCGTGCGCCGGTATCTGGGCGGACCGCGACCTGCGCACGAATTGCGCGCCGTGCTCGAAGGGGTCGGCGCGGCAACGCTATTGGAAGCCCCCGGCTGCTACATGGCGGCCGCCGCGGATTCTGACGAAATGCTGGGCACGGTGACACTGAGCCGTCGCCGCAACGACGTTCCCGGTCATCTGGACACCGGCGGCGACGAACTCGAGTTGAGCTATGTCTTCCGGCCACGCGCTTGGGGCCAGGGCTACGCGACCGAAGCTGCGCGACTGCTGCTGGAGTACGCGGCCGGCGAACTGGGCGACCAACCTGTCGTGATCGTCACCCAGACCGCCAACCGCGCATCGCTTCGACTGGCCGAGCGCCTCGGGTTCAGCGTTGTCGGGACGTTCGAGCAGTACGACGCCGAACAGGCGCTGGCGACCGCTCAGCTGGCGACGTTCCTACCCGCTCAGGCCTAGGGTTCAGCCGGGCACCTGGTCCAGGAAGCCATGCACCGACCGGATCCTGCCGTCGGCGTCCGTGGCCAGCACGTCGAACCCGACGATGGGCGGCTCCTCCCCCTCCGGCCCCAGGCCCCACTGGAAGCGTGCCTGGTTGTGGTGGCTGTCCGGGCCGCTGACGAGCGAGAAGACGAATCCGGGGAACTGGGTGTGCACCGCACCGATGACGCCGGCGATGGCGTCGTGCCCGCCCACGTCGGCCATCGGATCGGTGTACGTCGCCTCGGGCGCCCAGTGGTCATCGAGCAGTGCTTTGCGTTCGGTCGGGTCGGTGGCATTCCACGTCTTCAGGTAGGCGGTGACGATGTCGTTCATGCTGACCTCTTTCGTATCGGTTGGTCAGCTCAAAGCTTCGCGGCCAGCACGCGGCAAGTCGATTACGTCAGAGGTAACGATGTTCTGCCACTTGGGTTTTCATCAGATGACGCAGCACGCTTGCGCGGCTGACCACGGACCGGACAACACAATCGCGCGATGCCCCCGGCCATCGCGTCGACGCAATCGCCCGATCACGGGTCCGAGCTCTGGCGATTCGGACACAGAACGACGAGAAGTCCCACATGTTGCTGAATCAGCACGGAAGCTGACCAAATCCGATACGCGAGTGCGCGAACTCGCAAAGTCAAAAAACGGATATTTAGTTGTGATATAGCTGTTTCGGCAACCGAGCATTCGAGCGAAAAGCTCGCGCTGCTCCCCAGCCAGCCCGAGAAGGAAGGCTTTGCCACATATCACCAGCCGGCTCCGTCTGACGGCAACTTTCGCCAACAGCCACGCGTCGCGCCCGGGATCTAGGACGTACTTCTTCAGGCCCCACGGAAACACACGCAAACCGGAAGCGAGAACGACAATGGATTACACACCAAGCGTTTTGCGGTCCACGCAGCGCTCACACAGCACCTTGACGGAGTCGGCCCTGGCGACCCATCCGCCTGCGCCGCGCCAATCGAGACGCCGGCGACGCCGGCCGGCGATCAGACGAAAGCTCATCACTGCGCTGATCGGACTGGTATTGCCACTCCCGTTTGCGACCACCGCCCAAGCCGCTCCCGAGGAGATCCACGGCGAGATCGGCTGTATCAACAACGCCTCGCCGGTGGGCGTATGGGTCCAAGCCGCGAGGTCGAAGTCAGGATGGGCCGATTGGAAAGTGCCGGTCCACCTCGGCGGTACTTCCAAAGTCGACTACACCTACACCCTGAACAACGGCGGCCCGTATCAGGTGCACGTGGGGTGCGGTGGACGACCTCAACATTGGGATAACGACATTCACTCGGACAACGTCGAAGGTCCGCATGACTTCCTATGCAATGACATCAACCCGATAGCGAACGAAGTATGGAACCACATGGTCGCCGAGGAACTGTTCGGCGTATTCGGCAAGCTCTTGGACCTCTCAAGGGGCGTTCCCGACAACCACTGCAACACCGTGGGTTAAGAGGGCAGCCAACCGACGGCCACCCGATCAGAGTAGGCAGTCGACGCAGGTTCCACAGACGCCGTCGGCCACGCGCCGTCGCCAGTCCCTCGCAAGCACTACAAACCGCCCAGAACGACGAAAGCCCCCTCCCGCAGGAGGGGGCTTTCGCATCTGTGCGCCGTCAGGGTTTCGAACCCCGGACCCGCTGATTAAGAGTCAGCTGCTCTACCAACTGAGCTAACGGCGCGCGAGAGAGACCTTAACAGCCCGATGGCCGCAGGGTGAAATCGTATGGTCAGCGCCGTATTCGAACCCGGTAAGGACGCTGCGTCGCGGGGAAAACGGACCCGATCAGCACCGCCACCGCCCGCATCCGTGTCCAACATCACACAGAACGGAAGGAGCAGATCCGGACCGCCGATGCAGTCCCCCAATGCCGACGCGCGCCGCGCCGCCGCCACCCAATGCGAACCGGACAGTAGCCACTACCCACCTGCCGAGAGCCTGGATTCAGGCACAATCGTCAATAGCGGTTGACGTAAAGGAACCGTCAAAAATCAGATAGACCTGCAATTTTGCGACGAACTACACGAAAATGGAGTTAGCTGAAACCGCGTAGCATGGTGTAGAAATGTAGATGACGATGCCCGAAGGGAGTTAGCTGATGACACCCATTGCCGCTGCCGCCTACGCCGCGCCCAGCGTCGACGTGGTGACAGCAGCTGAGGACACCCTGGTCATCGTCCATAACTGCACCCGACTCGGTCGGGTCGCGAATCCCCCGCGCAGCTGGCTGCAGGGCTGGCTGACGCCGCGTCGGGGTAACTAGAAGGTCGGTTTATCCGCGAATCTTGCGGATGACAATCACCAGCACGACAACGCCGAGTCCGGCGAACGACGCGATCACCGCCGGCTTGGAAGCGATCGCAATGGCCTTGGCCTTTGCGTCGTCAGCCAGTCGCTGGGGATTTGCCCGCTCCGCGAGGGCGTCAACCGTCAACGCCAACTGATCGCGTGCACGATCGATTTCCTGCTTGATCTCGTCAGGATTCCGGTCAGCCACTTCAGCCCTCCAGCTCGGGTTGCTCCTTGGCGCTCTACCCTAGAGCAGCTTGCTGCAACAGCAACGCTTGGCCGACAGAAGGGACATTCCGGTGGCACCGACTCCGCGACTTGAAGTGGGCGCCAAAGCCCCTGCTTTCAGCCTGTCCGACGCCGACGGCAAGACCGTGAAGCTGTCTGACTACAAGGGCCGCAAGGTCATCGTCTACTTCTACCCCGCCGCGTCCACGCCGGGCTGCACCAAGCAGGCCTGCGATTTCCGCGACAGCCTGGCCGAACTGAACGAGGCCGGACTCGACGTCATCGGCATCTCCCCCGACAAGCCCGAGAAGCTCGCCAAGTTCCGCGACAACGAGGGTCTGACGTTCCCGCTGCTGTCGGACCCCGACCGCGAGGTGCTCACCGCCTACGGGGCCTTCGGCGAGAAGACCATGTACGGCAAGACCGTGCAGGGTGTCATCCGCTCGACGTTCCTCATCGACGAGAAAGGCAACGTCGAGGTCGCGCAGTACAACGTCAAGGCGACGGGCCACGTGGCGAAACTGCGACGGGACCTGTCGGTCTGATCTGGGCCGCACACAAGCTGGTGGACCCGCTGACTCTTAATCAGCGGGTCCGGAGTTCGCAACCCTGACGGCGCACCGAATATGCGTTCAGGTGCAAGACTTTTGGCGTGACGTACAACATTCACATCCGCACCGTCGACAGCAGCATTCGCTACCCCCAGGCACTGAGCCATGGCATCGAGGACCAGATTCTCTGGGTCCAGATCGGCGACGACGCCGACAACTCGGACACCATCTACTTCAGCCCGTCGTACTGGCAGCAGTATTCCGTGGACCCCCACAGTGAAGACCCGCTCGATCTGGAATTCGACGAGGACGACGACGAAGACGACGAGGACGACTAGAACTCCGGTGCCCGGGGGTACGACGATTCGCACCCCCGGCCGCACCGGATAGGCCGGGTGCCGACTTCGGTCACCGCGGCACCCTTCTCTGGCACACTCGACCAGTGGCCGCGCCTGACGTCCGTTTCCGCCGCCTCGCCGAGCAGGTGGCCGACGAGTTGCGCCGGCGCATCCTGAGCGGCGACCTCGCCGACGGCAGCGTGCTGCCCACCGAAGATGAGCTACTGGTCGAATTTCCGATCAGTAAGCCGTCACTGCGCGAAGCCATCCGCATCCTGGACGCCGAAGGGCTGCTCAGCGTGCGACGCGGCAAGCTCGGCGGCTCGGTGGTCCACCGACCCAGCGCGAGCAACGTGGCCTACACGATGGGTTTGGTCCTCGGCGCGAATCAGGTGAGCCTCGGCGACGTCGGCGCCGCCTTGCAACAGGTCGAGCCGGCCTGCGCGGCGTTGTGCGCGCAGCGGGCAGACCGCAAGACCGCTGTGGTGCCGGTACTTCGGAAGATCCACGCCGAGTCGGTCGAATCCGTCGAGGACCTCGTACTGGTCACCTCCGCCAGCCGGCGCTTCCACGAGGCGCTGGTGCAGCACTGCGGCAACGAGACGATGATCGTCCTCGCCGGGACCCTGGAGGCCCTCTGGTCGTCGCATGAACTGAGCTGGTCGCGGCAGTTCACCGACCACGGCAGTATCCCTGTCGACGAGCGCCGGGCCGCCCTGGACGAGCACCGCACACTGATCGACGCGATCGAGGCCGGAGACGCCGAGCGGGCACGCGGGCTGGCCGCAACCCACCTGCTCGACGCACAGCATTACCCGGGCTCGGCCGGGGTGGTCGATCCGGCGATGGTGCGCACCCGCACGCGATCTTCGTGAATCCTTGACAGGGCGCATGTTTATTTTCATATGATTTGAAGATGCGACTGGAGGCGATGGCGATGGAAACGGCGGTCACGAATTCGCCGGCGTTCACCGCCGACGACGTCGCGCGCTTCTACGCCAACGGCTGGTGGACCGACACCACGATCTCGGATGCGGTGCACGCCAACGCCACTCGCACGCCGGACCGCATCGCCTATGTGGATCACCCTGACCGGTCGCAGACCTGGCGCGAATTCGACACCGCGGCAACCGTTTTAGCGGCTCAACTGGCCGGCGCGGGCGTCCGCCCCGGGGACCGGATCGCCGTGTGGCATGGCGACACAACCGCCATCCACGTGTTGTTCGTCGCGATCGAGCGCTGCGGCGCGGTGGTTGTCGGCGTCGGTGCGCGCGCCGGGGTCCGCGAGGTCACGGCCATCCTGCAGGGTGCAGAGCCACGGCTGCTCGTCACCGATCCCCCACACCAGACGCAAGCCCAAACCGTCGCTACCACCATCGGCTGCCCGCTGCTGACGCTGGACAAACTGGCCGTGGGCACCGACCCGGCGGACCTGAGCCCCGATACCCGACTGGGCCCCGACGACGTCTTCCTCATCAATTCGACATCCGGCACCACGGGGCAGCCCAAATGCGTGGTGCACACCCAGAACCGTTGGTATTACTTCCATCAGCTGGCGGTCGCCAACGGACTACTGACCTCGGAGGACATTTTTCTGCCGGTCATCCCGACCCCGTTCGGCTTCGGTCTGTGGACCACCCACATCACCCCCATCCACCTGGGCACCACCAACGTCCTGCTGGACCGGTTCACCGCAGCGGCGGCCTGCGCGGCCATCGAGCAGCACAGGGTCACCGTGTTGTGTTGTGTCAGTACCCAATTGACCATGATCATGGCCGATCCGGTCGCCCGCGACTATGACCTGAGCTCACTGCGTGTGGTATTCACCGGCGGCGAGGCGCTGCCCTACCGCCCGGCACACGAGTTCGAAAATCTCACCGGTGCAACGATTCTGCAGTTCTACGGCTCCAACGAGACCGGCGTACTCAGCGGCACCACGGTGCACGACACGCTGGAGCACCGGCTGCGCACCGGCGGCCGGATCGTCGCGGACATGGCGGTCCGGCTCTTCGACGGCGACACCGATGTCACCGACACCGGCCGGGGTCAGCCCGCCTGCCGCGGGCCGGCTACCAGTCTCGGCTATCTGGGCGGCACCGACCACGACAAGTTGTTCACTGCCGACGGCTGGATGCGGATGGGTGACATCTGCGAGATCGACGCCGACGGCTATCTGCGGGTGACGGGCCGGACGTCCGACTTCATCGTGCGCGGCGGAAAGAACATCAGCGCGAACCAGGTCGAAGACTATGTCACCACCCATCCGGCGGTCGGCCTGGCCGCGGCGGTGGCCATGCCCGATCCGGTGTTCGGTGAGAAAGTCTGCGTCTATGTCGAGCTCATCGGCTCGGCGACGCTGGAGCTCGACGAACTGTGCACTCACCTACTCGCCCAGGACGTTTCGAAGGAACTGCTGCCCGAGCGGCTGGTCGTGGTCGATGAGCTGCCCCGGTCCTCGGGCGGCAAAGTCGCCAAAGGCCAACTGCGCGAGGATATTCGTGCTCGGACGGGAGGCGGACATGACCGCACCTGAACCGCGCCGGGGCGGCCTGGGAGTCTGGGCGCCCTCGGTGACACCCCCGATCGGCGTCGACCTCACCGACGAGCAGGCCATGGCCATCGCGTTCCGCCACCTCGCGAGCATCGGCTTCGCCGAGAACCTGGCCGGGCACATCACCTGGCAGCCCGACGGCCGGACCGACATGTACGTCAACCCGTGGGGCCTGTGGTGGCAGGAGGTCGCCGCCTCCGACGTCTGCGTGGTCGACGAGGACGCCCACGTGCAGCGCGGCCGCTGGGACGTGACGCCGGCCATCCACATCCACACCGAGCTACATCGCGCCCGCCCCGACGCCCGCGTCGTGATCCACAATCACCCTTACTACGTGTGCGTGCTCGCCGCGTTGGGCCGGCTACCCGAGTTGGTACACCAGACCGGATCACTATTCCTCGACGACTTCCGCCTGGTCGACGAATACGACGGTGAAGTCGACAGTCCTTCGCGCGCAGCAGAACTGGCTTGCCGGATCGGAAACGCAAACCTGACCATCCTGGCCAATCACGGCGTCATCGCCACGGGCCGCAACCTGGCGGAGGCGGTGTACCGGGCGGCCTCGATCGAGCGGGTCTGCAAGCTGGCCTACGACGTCCTCCTGACGGGCCTGAAGCCGACCGAGATGAAGTGGTCCGACATGGTCGGCATGAAGGCCTCCCTGATCGAGCGCGCGGCCGACGTGTACTGGGCCGGCGCTGCGCGCATGACCATCAAATCCGATCCGTCCGTTCTGCAGTAAAGGCGTTGGTACGACATGGAATCCATCGACGATCTGGCCACCAACCTGGACTTCACCGTCGCCAAGACGGGTGCCGACCGCACCGTCACGCTGCTGCCCGACCCGCCGCGCGCTCCACGCCGCTACACCGTGATCTCGGTCGACGACCACATCGTCGAGCCGCCCGACACCTTCACCGGACGGCTGCCGAGCAAGTTCGCCGACCGGGCCCCGCGCGTCGTGGACACCGCGGGCGGCGGCCAGACCTGGGTGTACGACGGCCAGGAACTGCCGAACGTCGGGTTCAACGCCGTGGCCGGCCGGCCGGTGTCCGAGTACGGCTTCGAGCCGGTCCGATTCGATGAGATGCGCCGGGGCGCTTGGGATATCCACGAACGCGTCCGCGACATGGACCTCAACGGCGTGTACGCCTCGCTGAACTTCCCGTCGTTCCTGCCGGGGTTCGCCGGCCAGCGGCTGCAGCAGGTCACCAGCGACCGGAACCTGGCGATGGCCTCGGTACGGGCCTGGAACGACTGGCACTTCGAGGTGTGGGCAGGTTCGTACCCGGACCGGATCATCCCGTGCCAGCTGCCCTGGCTGCTGGACCCCGAAGTGGGCGCCAAGATGATCTACGAGAACGCGGAGCGTGGTTTCCACGCCATGACTTTCAGCGAGAACCTGGCGATGCTGGGGCTGCCGACGATCCACTCAGGGTATTGGGATCCCATGATGGCGGCGTGCGCCGACACCGGCACGGTGGTCAACCTGCACATCGGATCGTCGGGGTCCTCCCCCTCCACCACCCCGGACGCACCGCCGGACGTGCAGGGCGTGCTGTTCTTCGCCTACGCCATCTCAGCCGCCGTCGACTGGCTGTACTCCGGTCTGCCCAGCCGGTTCCCCGATCTCAAGATCTGCCTGTCCGAGGGCGGCATCGGCTGGGTCGCGGGACTGCTTGACCGGCTGGACCACATGCTCAGCTACCACTCGATGTACGGCACCTGGGCACGGCTCGGCGAAAAGCTCACGCCAGCGGAAGTTTTCACCCGCAACTTCTGGTTCTGCGCGGTGGAGGACCAGTCGTCGTTCGTGCAGCGCGACCGCATCGGTGTCGACAACATCATGCTCGAGGCCGACTACCCACACTGCGATTCGACGTGGCCGCACACGCAGGCGACCATCCACGAGGAGATCGGCAGCCTACCCGCCGACGTGATCCGAAAGATCACCTGGGAGAACGCCTCTCGGCTCTACCAGCACCCGGTACCGGAGTCGGTCCAGCGCGATCCCGAGTCGTTCTGAGGTAGCCGCTCGATGAAGCTCAGCGCGCAAGCGCGTCCAAGAGCAGCGCCTCGGAGATGGCCGCCTTCTCCAGCACGCCGAGGTGCAGGCTCTCGTTGATGCTGTGCGCCTGGGTGCCGGGGTCCTCGACGCCGGTCACAAAAATCGTTGCGTCGGGGAAGGTCTCGGCGAACTCAGCGATGAACGGGATGGACCCACCCATCCCCATGTCCACCGGGGCGACACCCCACGCCTGTGTGAACGCCGAGCGCGCCGCGTCGTACACCGGTCCGCTGGCCTCGATGGCGTACGGCTGCCCGACATCGCCGGGCGTAACAGTGACGCGCGCACCCCAGGGCGCGTGGCTCTCCAGGTGACGGGTCAGCGCGGCCAGATGGGCCAGCGCGTCCCCTCCCGGGGCGACCCGCATGCTGACCTTCGCCCGCGCTGACGGGATCAGCGTGTTCGACGCCTTGGCGATCGACGTGGTGTCGATGCCGATGACGGTGACGGCCGGCTTCGCCCAAAGCCGTTGCACCACAGAGCCGGAACCGATCTGCTGCACACCGTCGAGCATCCCGGTCTCGGTGGCGACCCAGTCCGGCCCCCGGTCGACGTCGGCTGCGGTGCCCTCGTATAAGCCGGCGACCGCGACATTGCCGTCATCGTCGTGCAGCGTCGCCAGCAGCCGCACCAGGGCGCTCAAAGCATCGGGCACCACGCCGCCCCACAGCCCCGAGTGCAGGCCGTGGTCCAGCGTCGCCACCTCGACGACGCAGTCGGCCAGGCCCCGCAAGGACACCGTCAGCGCCGGAATCTCGGTGCTCCAGTTGTCCGAATCGGCGATGACGATGACATCGGCGGCCAGCAGGTCCTTGTGCGCGCTCAGCAACGCGCCGAGCGACGGCGAGCCCGATTCCTCTTCGCCCTCAACGAATACCGTCACGCCGACGGGCGGGTTGCCGCCGTGCGCGCGTATCGCGGCCAGGTGCACGGCGATACCGGCCTTGTCGTCTGCGCTGCCGCGGCCGTAGAGCCGGCCGTCCCGCTCGGTCGGTTCGAACGGCGCGGAGTCCCACTGCGCGACGTCGCCCTCGGGCTGCACGTCGTGGTGCGCGTACAGCAGCACCGTCGGCGCGCCCTCGGGCGCGGGGTGGCGCGCGATCACCGCCGGGGCACCGCCCTCCTGGACGATGTGCACCTCGCCGAAACCGGTGTCCGACAACAGCTTTGCGGTCAGTGCGGCGCTGCGGTGCACCTCGGCGTGCCGGGCCGGGTCGGCCCACACCGACTGGATGCGGACCAGGTCCTCCAGGTCGGCTCGCACCGACGGCAGCACCTCACGGACGCGGGCGACGAGATCAGTCATGACATCGAGCGTAGTGCGCCGCCTCGTGAGCCGGCGTATCGTCACCGCATGCCGTCGATGGGTCATCTGTTGGCGTTCGGGTTGATCTCGTTGCTGGTCATCGTGATCCCCGGGCCGAGTGTGCTGTTCACCGTGGGTCGGGCGCTGACCGTTGGCCGCCGCCAAGCGTTGTTGACCGTGGCCGGTAACGCGATGGGCGCCTACGTCCAGATCCTGGCGGTGGCCCTGGGTGCCGGAGCGCTCATCTTGGCCTCGTCTCTGGCGTTCGGCGTCATCAAATTCGCCGGCGCGGCCTACCTGATTTACCTTGGCGTCCAAGCCTTCCGGCATCGAGACGGCCTCGGCGAGGTACTCACCGGCGGCGCGTCGGCGAAACGGCCGAGCCGCGTGCTGGCCGACGGTTTCGTCGTCGGCATGACCAATCCCAAGACCATCGTGTTCTTCGTCGCGGCACTGCCGCAGGTGGTCGACGCCGCCGCGGGAAACGTGCCGGCCCAGATGCTCGTGCTGGGCGTCGTGTTCCTGGCCATCGCGGTGGTCTCCGACAGCGTGTGGGCGCTGGCAGCCGGACTGGCCCGGGACTGGTTCGCACAGTCCCCGCGTCGCTTCGCCGCCATCGGTGCCGCCGGCGGCCTGGCCATGGTCGGCCTGGGCGTCAGCCTCGCCGTCACCGGCCGCAAGGACTGAGAAGCAGGGCGGACAGATGTCGATGCCCCCGACACCGAAGTGTCGGGGGAATCGACATCTGAAAGAAACTAGTCCTGCTCGAGCACCGCCACCGCGGCCGCGGTGTCGCCTTCGTGGGTCAGCGACACGTGAATGGCCACACCCTTGAGGTGCTCGGCGATCTCGCCGGACAGCCGCACCTTGGGCCGGCCCCACATGTCGGTGACGACCTCGATGTCGCGGTGGATGCCCTCGGGCAGCACCGGACGCTTCGAGAACCGCGAGCCCGACCACGCCTTGATCACCGCCTCTTTGGCCGCCCAGCGGGCCGCGAGGTGCCGTGCCGCCGACGAACTCTTGTCGGCGGCGTCACGGCGTTCACCTGGGGTGAACGTCTCCGCGAAGACGGTGCCCGGTTGGTCGACCTGCTCGGCAAAATCCGGAATCGAAACCAGGTCGATGCCCACACCCAGGATGCTCATGGGCAACAACCTAGCGGACCCAATTCCGATACCGCAGAAGGCCTCACGAGCGGGCGTACCAACCGTCCTCACCGAGGCGCGCATCGGCGTCGAGCAGCATGTCGGCTTCCTGACGCTTCTCCGGCGCATCGCCGTTGAAGCGGCGATCGGCAGGCTTTTCGTACAGCGCACGCCCACCGGCGATCGCCGAGGCCAACCGGTGCTGACCGGCCAGCACCCGCTCACCGGCACGACGCAGGTAGTCCTCGCGCTCCGCCGGGTCGAGGGCTGCCACCAGCGCCTGCGGGTGCACCAGAGCGATCAGGCCCGACACGTGACCGAAGCCGAGGCTGGTCACCAGACCGGCCTTGATCGGCAGGCGGTCACCGAACTTCAGCGCTTCCCGCACCCACACGAAGTGCTGGGCGTTGGACAGCTCGTCGTCGACGCAGTCCAGGCTGCGGTTCGGCGGGATGACGCCGTCGCGCAGGACCTGGCACAGGCCCAGCATCTGGAACGCCGCGGCGCCACCCTTGCTGTGTCCGGTCAGGCTCTTCTGGCTGACGATGAACAGCGGGTTGCCCGGGGACCGGCCCATCGAGGCGGCGAGCCGCTCGTGCAGCTCGGTCTCGTTGGGGTCGTTGGCCAGCGTCGAGGTGTCGTGCTTGGAGATCACCGCGATGTCGTCCGGGGTGACGCCGAGCTTGGCCAGGTCGCGCACCAGCTGCGACTGACGTCCACCGCGGCCGGCGCCCAGCGCGCCGAGGCCGGGGGCCGGGATCGAGGTGTGCACGCCGTCACCGAACGACGACACGTAGGCGACGACGGCCTGGATGGGCAGGCCCATCTTCACCGCGAGGTCACCGCGGGCCAGTAGGACGGTGCCACCGCCCTGGCCTTCGACGAAGCCGAGACGACGACGGTCGTTGGCGCGCGAGAACTTCGAGTCGCTGATGCCTCGGGCCCGCATCATCGCGGTCTCGGCGGTGGCCGACATGTCACCGAAGCCGATGATGGCTTCCAGCGTCAGGTCGTCGTAACCACCGGCGACCACGAATTCGGCCTTGCCCAAACGAATCTTGTCGACACCTTCTTCGACCGACACCGCCGCGGTGGCGCACGCGCCGACCGGGTGGATCATCGCGCCGTAGCTACCGATGTACGACTGCACGACGTGACCGGCGAAGACGTTCGGCAGGACTTCCTGCAGGATGTCGTTCGGCTTGTTCCGGCCCAGCAGGTTGCCGTGGTACATGGTCTGCATCGAGGTCATGCCGCCCATACCGGTGCCCTGCGTGGAGGCCACGAGGCTCGGGTGCACCCACCGCATCAGCTCTTCCGGCGAGAAGCCGGCCGACAGGAACGCGTCCACGGTGGTGACCAGGTTCCACAGCGCCAGGCGGTCGATCGAGCTGGCCATGTCTGGCGTGACGCCGTAGACCTGCGGGTCGAAGCCGGTCGGCACCTGGGCGCCGACGGTCCGCGACAGCTTGACCTTGCGCGGCACGCGGATCTCGGTGCCGGCCTTACGGGTGACCTGCCAGTCGCTGCTGTCCGGCACCGGCGCGATGACGGTGTGCTCCGGATCGAAGTCGACGAACGCCCGGGCGTCGGCTTCGGCGGACACGACGAAGGAGAAGTCCTTGTCGAGGAACACCGAAACCAGCAGCGGCGCAGCATGATCGGGGTCGATCGCGCCGTCGTCCACCCACTCGCGGATGCCGACGCGCTCGAGAACGGTCTCGTGGTAGCGCTCGACCAGCTCGGACTCGTCGACCAGCTCACCGGTGTTGGTGTCGTACCAACCCGGCTTCGGGTCGTCTTCCCACTTGACCAGACCGGTCGTCCAGGCCAGCTCCAGGACGCCTGCGGCCGACAGCTCGCCGGAGACCTCCATCTCGAAGCGGGTGCGCGACGAGCCGTAGGGGCCGAGTTCGGCACCGGAGACAAGCACGACCATGTCGGCTGGGTCGATGTCCAGGTCTGCCCACTCGGGAGCCGGCGCGGCCTGGTAGCCACGCGGCGGCGACGGCAGCGCCGAGATGGTGCGAGCGGCGTCTTCCGCCTCATCTTCACCGATAGCGGCTTCGGCCACCATCTCCTCGCGAGCCTTGGCGGCCAGCTCTGCCATGTCGAGCTCGATGTCGCCGAGGCCACCGGTCAGGTCGACCTGGATGGGCTCCCGGGCAGCCGACACCTTGGCGTCGATGGTGCACAGGTTCAGCAGCATCGAAGCCATCTCTTCGGTGGTGTACGTGATGACACCGGCCTGTTCGACAGCACCGACAATGGCGTCGTTGTGGCCCATCAGGCCCGTGCCCTTGGTCCAGCCGATCAGCGCGTGGGCCAACGAAACTCGTTGCGACCACGAGGTTTCCGCCTTCCAGCGGGTAACGACGGCGTCGAGCGCAGCCTTCGACTCGCCGTAGGCGCCGTCACCGCCGAACATGCCGCGGTTCGGCGAACCGGGCAGCACCACGTGCAGACGCGACGCGATGTCGCGGTCGGAACCGATGTGCGAGAGCCCACCGATGAGCCGCTGCACGGCCCACAGCAGAACCTTCATCTCCATCTCGGCGCGGGCGCCGGCTTCCGACAGGTCCCCCGCCACGCGCGGCGCGGCGAACGGGAACAGCAGCGTCGGGGTCTGCGCGTCCTTGAGGTGGATGGCCTTCGGGCCCAGGTTCTCGACCTGTTCGGTACCGACCCACTCGACGAGTGCGTCAATGTCGCTGTAGGAGGCCATGTTTGCGGGCACAACCCACAGCTGGGCGCCGAAGCGGGCGTTGTCGCGGTACAGCGTCCGGTAGAACGCCAACCGGTCGTCGTCCAGCTTGGACGTGGTCGCAATGACCGAAGCGCCACCGGCGAGCAGCTGGCCCACCACGGACGACGCGATCGAGCCCTTGGAGGCACCCGTGACAACCGCGACCTCGTTGGCGTAGCGGCCCTTCTCCGGGTTCTCCGCGCCGGCGGCGGCGCGGCCGTACAGCGCGGCGTGCAGGGTGCGGCCGGCGGCGAGTGCCTTGCCCTGCCACCAGCTGGCCTGCGTGGCCACGACGTGTCCGGCACCTTCGAAGCCCTCGGAGAGCTTGGCCCAGTCGGCGTTGACGTCGTCCTCGTCGAGCAGCCAGATGCGTGCCAGGTCCTCACGGGCGCTGGCCCAGCGGTCGTCGAACAGCACAGCCTTGCGGCCGTCGAACGACGGAGCCACCAAACGCGGCCAGTCCGAACCCAATTCGGCGGTCACGAGGTCGATCAGCTCGGAGTCGGTGGCGTCCGGCACGGACACCGGTGCCTGCAGACCCAGCTCGCCCAGGATCAACCGGGCGGCTCCGGCCAGCACGCCGTTGGGGCCGGTGACCTTCTCGGCGAACTCGTTCAGCGCGGCCGAGTCGACCACACCGCCACCGGCACCACCGGCGGACGGCAGCGACACGGCGATGCCCTTGCGGGCGCCGACCGCGACGACCGCGGCGTCGATGACCTTGTCGACAGCGTTGGCGTCAGCCAGTGCGCCGCTGTGCAGGCCACCCATGTCGCCACCCCGGACGCTGCTGCCCTCACGGGTGCCCAGCGCCACCTCGGCGGTGACGTGCTTGGCCCAGCCGGGGCCCAGTTCCCAGGCCTTGCTGACCCGCTCGGCGATGTACGCCGGACGCTTGCCCGAAGGGCCGAGCACCGTGCGCAGCTGGTCGTTGATCGCGTCGGAGAGGACGGGACCGAACGGCTTGTAGGTCCGGGCCAGCTTGGTGACCTGTCCCTTCAGCCCGGCCAGGTCCGCTTCCGCGGCACCGTCGATGGCACCGAGGTTCAGCTCCGAACCCAGGTCGACCAGCAGCTGGTTGCGTCGCGACGACGCACCGTCGGTGATCGACTCGATGGAGTCCAGCGGCTCGATCTGGTCGATGCGCATCTTCGCCGACAATGCGATGAGCGCCATGGTGGCGTCGGCGGCGTCGTAGGTGATGTCGTCCGGACGCGGGCCACCAGCGGCAGCCACCGGGGCAGCAGCCGGAACCGGTGCTGCGGCAACAGCTTCCGGCGCCGCTTCGGCAGCGGCCGGGGCCGCCGGTGCGTCATCCTCGGGCTCGGGATCGGTGTCGGTCGCGAACAGCACGGCGGCGTCGCGCTCGACGTTGAGGATCTCGGTGGTGTTGTGCGAGTACTCCGGGAGCTTCAGCGTGTTGGTGGCCAGGCCGGCAACCGTCGGCATGGTCTTCACGCCGACCTCGACGAACCGCTCGACACCGAGGCCGCCGGCGGCTTCCTCGATGAACAGCAGGTCCTGCGTCTCGATCCAGCGCACCGGGCTGGCGAACTGCCAAGCCAGGAGCTCCATCACGATCTTGCGCATCAGCTCGGACGGCTTCTCGTTCCGCCAGGTGTCGTAGTCGGCGAGGATCTCGTCGAGCGGCTCGGCCGGCACCAGGTCGCGGATCTCCTGGATGAAGTCCTTGTCCAGGGTGAACGGCCGCGGCACCAGGTTCGGGATGTACTTGCCGACGAGGATCGACGGGTCCTGCCCGTGCGGCATGACGCGGTCGAGCGCGCGGCGGAAGTCGTTGACACCGACCCGCAGCACCTCGGAGTGGAACGGCACGTCGATGCCGGGCACCAGGATGAACGACCGCTTGCCACCGGTGATTTCGCGGCGACGCTCGATCTCGGCTTCCAGGGCGTTGAGGCCGCGGACGGTACCGGCGATCGCGTACTGCGATCCACGCAGGTTGAAGTTCACGATCTGCAGGAACTCGCCGGTCTCTTCGGCGATCTGCGCGACGAAGTCGGTGACGTCGTTGTCGTCCAGGTCGATCTGCGACGGCCGGATGGCGGCCAGACGGTAGTCGGACCGGCCCTTGGCGTCACGCGGGACGATGTCGTGCATCTTGCTGCCGCGGTGGAACACCACCTCGAGCAGCGCCTCCAGTTCGTACACGCCCGACACGCAAGCCAGCGCGGTGTACTCACCGACGGAGTGGCCGCAGGCGATGGCGCCCTCGACGAACGCACCCTGCTCGCGCATCTCGGCCACCTGGGCGGCAGCGACGGTGGCCATGGCCACCTGGGTGAACTGCGTCAGGAACAGCACGCCGTCCGGGTGGTGGTAGTGCACGCCGCTGGCGATGATGCTGGTCGGGTTGTCGCGAACCAGGTGCAGCACCGAGAAGCCCAGGACGTCGCGGGTGAACTTGTCCGCGGAGTCCCAGATCTTGCGGGCGGCCTTGGAGCGGGCACGGACCTCCATGCCCATGCCCTTGTGCTGGATGCCCTGGCCCGGGAAGGCGTAGACGGTCTTGGGCGCGGCCAGCTGAGCCGACGCGGCCATCACCAGTTCGCCGCCGACCTTCGCGGTGACCTCGATGATCTCGGCACCACGGTCGATGCCGACGCGGTCGACGCGGAACTCGATCTCGTCGCCCGGCAGCACCATGCCCAGGAAGCGCGAGGTCCAGCCGACCAGGCGGGCCGGCGGGGTGGCGCGGCCATCGGTGGCGGTGACCACGTGCTGAGCGGCGGCGGACAGCCACATGCCGTGCACGATGGGCGACTTCAGACCGGCCAGCAGCGCGGCGGCGCGGTCGGTGTGGATCGGGTTGTGGTCACCCGACACCACGGCGAAGGCGCTCATGTCGACCGGCGCCGTGACGGTGACGTCGCGGCGACGACGACGCGGGGTCTCGGTGGCGTTGTCGGTGATCGCACCGCCGGCGCGGACCGGGTCGGTCAGCTCGGCGGCACCGCTGCGGCCACGGATGGCGAAGCGCTCTTCGAGGCGGGCCAGTTCCGTGCCGTCGGCGTCGGCGATGCTGACGGAGACCGGGACCACACGGCCGACCTCGGTGTCGTATGCGGCGGAAGCCGTTGCGGTGATGGTCAATTCGGCACGCTCGGCCGGCATCGGGGCCAGCAGGTGCGCGGCGTGGTCCAGGTGGACCAGGCTGAGCAGACCTTCGACGACCGGGATGCCGTCGTCGGTGACGGCGGCGCCGATGACCGAGAACACGGCCGGCCAGCAGCGGCCGACGAGGGCGTCGGGCACCAGGGTCAGGCCCGGCGCCAGCGGAGCGCCGAAGGTGGCGGTGACGCCGGTGTGGTCGGCGACCTCTTCCGGGTCCCAGTCTGCGGTGACGGTCGCGACGTTGTCGGTCACGACCGGCAGGGCGTCGACGCCGTCGGCGCCCGCGGCGATGGCGAGCACCGCGCGCATGGCGGCCGAGGCGTCGTCGGTCGTGACGACCGGCATGCCACCGTTGACCGTGGCGGCCGGCAGGGTGAAGCGGATCGCGATCCAGATGTCGGACAGCGGCACGTTCAGGACCACGCCGTCACCGTCGAGCTCCAGCCGGGATCCGGTGGAAGGGTGCGTGGCCGAACGGTTTTCGTTGACCTGCCATTCGCTCGGCGCGCCGATGCGGTGCACCGGGTTGATGGCGGTGCGGCCGGCCCACAGCACGTCGGGCGAGTCCAGGACCACGGCCAGCGGGCCGGTGACGTCGGCGCGGGCCTGCCTGCGGGACACGACCGGAACCGGGGCTTCGCCATTCGCGGCCAGCGCTGCGACTACTTCGTCGATGGCGGCCTGCTCGAAGCGGTCCAGCAGCTCGCCGACGGGCTCGTCGACGCGGGTGATGCCGGCGACGGCAGCGGTGCCGGGGATGACGCAGACCTGGTCGGCGTCGTAGCGGGCGTCGTGGGCCTGCCACAGCGAGTCGCTGCGCCACCAGCGGCGCACGTCCTTGTCGATGACCGGCACGAAGTTGACGGGCTTGCCCAGCGTCTTGCACAGGGTGATGAAGAACGGGATGTCCGCCGGGTGCAGGCGCAGGGTCTCGGCCTCGGGGTACCGGGCCAGCAACTCGGCGATGGCGCGCTGCGGATCCTCAAGCAGCGCTTCGCCTTCCGCGGTGGCCGGGAAGAGGGTGTCGATGCGGCCGGAGTCGGCCGGGTTCAGGCGGGCCTCGGCACGCTGCAGCATCTCCTCGAAGCGGTCGCGCCAGCTGATGTCGAGCCACTGCGAGTGGTCGCGCTTGGTGTCGGCGGTGCTGCTGCCGTCGCCGATCGCGAGCTCGACGTAACGCTGCAGCCACTGCTGGTAGGTCATGTCCGCGACGTCACCGAAGTACGGCTTGGCTGTGTTGGCCATGGCGGCGATGATCTCGTCGCGGCGCTCGGCGACGGCGTCGGCGTCACCGGCGACCTCGTCGAGCAGCCGGCCGCAACGCGAGGCGGTGTTGTCGATCTCGTGGATGTCCGCACCCAGCTGGCTGCGGCCGGAAGCCATGCCGCCCTGGGCCTTACCGGCGCCGACCCAGTGGTCGGTGCCCTTGGTGTCGACCAGGAGCTGCTTGACCTGAGGCGAGGTGGTGGCCTCGAGAGTGGCCATGGCGGCGGTGCCGACGAGGATGCCGTCGACCGGCATCAGCGGGAAGCCGTAGGTCTCGGCCCAGCGGCCGGACAGGTACTCGGCGGCGCGCTCGGGCGTGCCGATGCCACCACCGACGCAGATGGTCAGGTTGGCCTGCTTGCGCAGGTCCGAGTAGGTGCTGACGAGCAGGTCGTCAAGGTCCTCCCACGAGTGGTGGCCACCGGCGCGGCCGCCTTCGACGTGGACGATGATCTCCCGGTCCGGGACCTCTTCGGCGATCTTGATGACCGACTTGATCTGGTCCACGGTGCCCGGCTTGAACACCACGTTGGTGATACCGATTTCGTGCAGTTCCTCGATCAGCGCGACGGCTTCTTCGAGCTCGGGGATGCCGGCGGTGACGATGACGCCGTCGATCGGGGCACCCGACTGGCGGGCCTTCTGCACGATGCGCTTGCCGCCGAGCTGCAGCTTCCACAGGTACGGGTCCAGGAACAGCGAGTTGAACTGGATGGCGCGGCCCGGCTCGAGCAGCTGGGTCAGCTCGGCGACGCGGTTCTCGAAGATCTCTTCGGTGACCTGACCGCCGCCGGCCAGCTCGGCCCAGTGGCCGGCGTTGGCGGCCGCGGCGACGATCTTGGCGTCGACGGTCGTCGGGGTCATACCGGCGAGCAGGATCGGCGAACGGCCGGTCAGGCGGGTGAACTTGGTGGACAGCTTGACGTCACCGTTGGGCAGCTCGACGGCCGTCGGTGCGAAGCTGGACCACGCGGGCTGCACGACCGGGGCGGCACCGACGGTGAACAGCGAACGCTGGCCGGCGCGGGTGGCGGCGGGCACGATGCCGACGCCGAGGCCGCGGATGATCGGCGAGGTCAGGCGGGTGACGGTGTCGCTGGGTCCGAGATCGATGATCCAGCGGGCACCGGCGTCGTGCATGCGCTCGACCTCGGCGACCCAGTCGATGGGCTTGACGAAGATGGCCTCGGTCATCGCGTGGGCCAGCTCGGTGTCGATGCCGCACTTGGCGGCCCAGCGGTCGACGACCTCGATGCCGTCGGCCAGGCGCGGGGTGTGGAAGCCGACCTCGACCTGCACGCCCTGGAAGACCGGGCTGAAGACGGCGCCACCACGCAGCTTGTTCTTGCGCTCGGCCTCGTCCTTCTCGGTGATCTTGCTGCAGTACAGCTCGAAGCGGGCCAGCTGCTCCGGGGTGCCGGTGATGACGACGCTGCGACGGCCGTTGCGGATCGACAGAACCGGCGGCAGCACGGTGCGCACGTCCTGGGAGAAGTCTTCGAGCAGTTCTGCGATGCGCTCGGGGTCGACGTTGGTGACCGACACCATCGGCGACTTGTCGCCGCGGCCGACCATGCCGCGGCGGCGCGACACGAGGGAGCCGGCGGCACCGATGAGCTGGAGGAGGGCGAGGAGTTCGGCGTCGCGGGTGCCGTTGGCCTTGAGCGCCTCGGCGGCGATGATGCCCTGCGAATGTCCGGCGACGGCGACCGGCGGGGTGCCGGCCAGGTCCAGGCCCTGACGCTGCACGGCGCGGATGGCGGCCATCTGGGCCAGCAGGATGCCGGGGCCGGAAATGGCGGCGGTGGTCAGCTGCTTGGCCGACGGCAGCGGCTCGTCGGCGGCGAGGGCACGCACCCACTGCATGGGCTCGAAACCGATGGGGCGCACGACGACGAGCTCGCGGGCGACGGGCTCCAGCAGCAGGGCCGCTTCGCCGACGATCTCGCTGAGCTCGGATTCGATACCGGCCGAGCTGACGAGTTCTTCGAGGTTCTCCAGCCAGGAGGCACCCTGGCCACCGAACGCGACGGCATACGGTTCGCCGGCATTGAGGAGGTCCACCAGCGCGTGGGCGCTTGCCGCCACAGCCTCGGTATTGCCACTGGTTACGTTGCGGTGCTCGTTGATCGTCACTTCGTCTCTCCCTCGTTGCCGCGCGAACCGTCAAGGTGCTGCTTGGTCTTGGTAGTCGGCCCTGGGGCAACGCGATGCGACGTCGGATCACGTGAGGCCCGTGCTACGTCCGGCGCCCGAGTTTTCGGGTGCCAGAGAGCCGGGCCGACTGCACTAAGAGTGTCATAAGATTCGCGGCGTTTTTCGGCTGGAAATGGTTACCAACGAGTTCTACGGATCGGTAACCACCCACCTGGGTAACACCGCGTCCCGGGACCGCCCGTACCCAGCAGGACAAACGTCCTGTTGGCAGGTGGTTACGGTCGAGTAGCAACAACATCGCTGATCAAAGCGGTATTGTTATCAAATCGTTACCAGCCTCGTGACGGCGCGGGACCTTACTAATGAGTAGGAAAAGACCCGATCCAGAAAACACTCGACAATGACAGTCCGTGTGTCTATACACCCGGTAAGTTACCGAGCGGCCATTTGCTGCGGTTTGATCTCGTTTTCTTAGAGCTGGGCGCCAGCTAACTACTGACCGGTAATCTGCGCGGCCGTCAGTCCCACTGCCCGAAGCGCGGCTTGAGGATGTGGTTGATGTCGACGCCGACTCCCCCGACGTGTTGCTTGTCGATCTCCACCTGATGCAGCGCCGCCGCCGGATGCGCGACGCCGCCGGGCGAGCCCCAGTTGTGCTGCCAGAAGTACGACCCCAAGCCGTCCTGGACGGCCCACTCGATGGTCTTGGAGTTGGCGTACACGCCGACCCGCTGGTGCCCCAGCACCGATTCCCAGCCTCGGAGGTAGGGCGCAACCTGCGCCTTGTACTGCGCGGGAGTCGGATCGTCGTCGATGGACGCATAGATCGGCGCCCCGACCGGACCGCCCGCCGCGGTGTGCAAAGCGAATCCCCGCTGGGCGTGCTGCACGCCGGCGAGGTGCCCGCCCAGCCAGTCGGCCGTTGATTCCTTGCCGTACTGGTAGCAGGAGACGATCTTCAGGCCGCCCTTGTAGAGGTCGCGCGCCTCGGGCAGCTGGATGGGCTTGCCCAGCATCCACTGTCCGCCCGGTCGGCGGTCCGACACGTAGCGGATGGCGCCCAGCGCTCCTGCCGACCGGATATCGGACGCGCTGATCACTCCCGCGGCATAGTCCAGCAACACTCCGTACGGGGCTGCCGAGGCGGTCGTCGCGCCGAGGACCGATTGCAACCCGGCGCCCAGTCCAACCGCCGCGGGGGCGGCTGCAGCGTATTTCAGCAGGTCACGACGCGAAATTGCCACGCGTCCCAGAATATGACAGCTACCCCTTCTGGCCCGTTAGCCACACCAGTGCACTCTTGCCCCCGCCGCCTAGCCGCGTTGCACCAATCGATTGACTTCGAGCGCGATTTCTCGCCATCTTCCTCACGCTCGGTCTTCAGGCCTGGCGCGCAACCGCTTCCGCTACGTGCCGATGCCCGAAGATCTCGAACCCGGCCACACTCACCATCGGCGCGAGGCTCGCCACCAGCAGGCAGACGGTCATCGGCACTCCCACGCCGGCCAGCACCACCGTCGCCACCAGAACGACCGCGGTCAGCACCACCAGCAGCACGTGCAGGGAGTCCACCGACCTCAGCATGATCGCGTACAGCACGTACACCAGCGCGATGTAGACGCCGACCGGGATCACCACGCTCAGCACCGTCGCCACCGACCCCAGCTCCGAATGGTGCTGGATGAAATACGCGGCGGTGTGCAGGCCGGCACCGGTCGCGACGATGGCCCCGTACACCGGCATGTGCAGATACCCGAACCAGAACCCCCGCTCGCGGTGGGCGTGCAATGCGTCGGCCGACGGCACCATGAAGTACACCCACCACATGCCGAACGTCAGGGCCGTGCCCGAGATGGCCAGCAGCACCGCGTCCCACGACCAGCCGTGCTCGGCGACGACTGCCGACAGCGAGGCCACGGTCCCGACGACGCCCTCACCCAGCGCGATGATCGCCAGCAGTCCGTAGCGTTCGGCGATGTGGTGTGCATGCCACGGCGTGCCACCACAACGCTTTTCGGCGACGATGGGCCCGGTGAGTTCGATCATCGCCAGTAGTACCCATATGCTCAGTGTCACCGGCACGCTGGTGGGCAGGAACACCGTGCCGATCCAGCCCACCTGTACGGCAGACACGATGACGGCATACGTCATCGCCGCCGATCGGCCCGCCGGATTCTGCCGCGCCGCGCGTAACCATTGCGACACCAACACAATTCGCATCACCACGTAGCCGGCAACCAGGACCGCGTTGTCGACGTGGTGGCCGTCCTCGATCGAGGCGTAGAACGCGGGTAGGCCGAGCGCCAGGACGAGGACGCCGACCATCTCGACCATGGTCATCAACCGGAACACCCAGTCGTCGGTGTCGTACGCCGAGGCGAACCAGGTGAAGTTGATCCACGCCAGACAGATCGCGAAGGTGGAGAACACGAAGCCCGTGATGCCGGCGCCGACGTGACCCGCCGCCAGCAGGTGCGACAGTTCCGATGCCGCAACCCCGAACGCGACGACGAAAGTCAGGTCGAACAGCAACTCCAGCGGCGTCGCCACGCGGTGCTTCTCATGGGGATCGCGCCCACGCATGGGCGTCAACCGGTGAGCGCGCACCGCGCTGTGTGGGTCGGGAGCGTCCTGCTGCGTCCCATTCATGCCGTTTCCCTTCAGCGATCCGGGCCCCGTCCGGGCCGCGTCACGGTAAGCCTGCCGCAGATCCCCACTTCCGTCCCACTACCGTGAAGACGTGTCCGCTCCCCCAATCGCCGTCGGCGTCGTTCTTGCCGCCGGTATCGGATCTCGAGTCGGGGCCGACGGCAACAAGGCCTACCTGCACCTGGCCGGCCGCAGCATGGTGGCGTGGTCGGTGGCGGCGGTGGCGGCGAGCCCCCAGGTCGCCCGCACCATCCTGGTGTTCCGGCGCGGTGAACGTGACCAGGTCGTGCGACTGATGGCCGACGAACTCCCCGGCACCACAGTCGAATTCGTCGAGGGCGGCGATTCGCGACACGGCTCCGAACACAACGTGCTGAGCTACCTCGCGGCGGACATCGACGCCGGCGCGGTCGACGTGGTGCTGATCCACGACGCCGCCCGCCCGCTGGCCGGTGTCGACCTGATGGACACCGCCGTCACCACGGCACGTACGCACGGTGGTGCCATTCCCGTGCTGCCGTCGGGCGATGTGTTGCGCAGGACGGCCGACGGCCTGAGCGCCATCGACCAGTCGCTGGTCCGGGTGCAGACGCCGCAGGCCTTCCGGGCCGGGCCACTGCGGCAGGCCTACGTTGCCGCGGCCGCCGCCGGGTTCGAGGGCACGGACACCTCGTCATGCGTGGAGCGCTTCACCGACCTCGAGGTCCACGCGATCGCCGGGTCGGCCCAGAATTTCAAGGTGACCTTCGCGCATGACGTGCAGGTCGCCGAGCGCCTGCTCGACCAGCGATAGCGCTCGCTGCGGACCCACCCCGAGCGTGTGGACTGACGAGACGACACGCCGACGAACCCCACGAAATGCCCCACGCTCGGCGTAGGTCCCGTCAGCCAGCGGCGACGATCGCGTCCAGCAGTCCGCGGTCGTGCGCGAGGTCGACTGCGAAGGCGTTGGCGTCGCCCTCGACGGTGCCGACTCGCAGCCCGGCAGACGTGATCGCCGCCAGGTCGTCGAGTTGCGGGAGCTGAGCCAGTGCCGTCGCGGAGAAACCCCGCGGGTACTGCGCGGTGACGAGTTCGGCACGGTCGACATTGCCCAGCACAATGCCATGCGCGGCAACGCTTTTCACACTGTCGGTCATCGTCAGCACCGGCAGCACGACGTCGTGGTCCGCAAGCCCCGCCGCCACCCGGGACGCGAGCGCAGCGGGAGCGAGCGGGTAGCGGACATCGTGCACCAGAGCCGCATTCCCCTCGGCGGGCAGCCCGGGCGCCGCGAGCACCGGCACGTCACTCAGGCCATGGGCGGCAAGGCATTCCGCCGCGGCGTCGGCCAACCCTTCGCCGGTCACCACCCACACCGACGCCACACCACGCACCGCCTGCACGGCACGTACCAGCGCCGGCTCACCGGCGATCGGCGCGGTGAAGTCCCCCGGCGCGAGCAGCGCGGGGACGGTCACGATCGCCGAGAGAGTCACGGCACCACCCTATCGCCGGACGGGCGACACTCCCGGCCGGTCCGGAGAAATCAGTCGCCTGGCAATGAGATCCAGCAGGAAACCCAGCGCGCCGATCACCACGATCACCGCCACTACCTGGTCGTAGGCCAGCTGGTCCCGGGCATTGAGCACCTGATAGCCCAGACCCGAACGCACGCCGAGCATTTCGGCCGGAACCAACACCACCCAGGCGATGCCCAGCGCCACCCGCACGCCTGTCTGCAACTGCCCTCGAATGGCCGGCAGCACCACGGCGGTGACCAGCTCCCACCGGGTGGCGTGGAACGACCGCGCCACATCCAGGTAGCCCGTGTCGACAGCACGCACCCCGGCCACGGTGTTGATCAACACGGGCCAGACGGCAGCCACCGCGATCAGGAAGACCACCGGCTCGTTGCCGATGCCGAACACCGCGACGGCGATCGGGGCCCACGACAACGGCGAGATCATCCGGACGAACTGGACGAGCGGTGCGGTGGCCCGCTCGGCCGTGCTACTGAGCCCCAGCAGCAAGCCGGCCGGTATCCCGATGACTACCGCCACTGCCAGACCGATCACCAACCGCCACAGGCTGATCCCGATATCGGGCAGCAACACACCGCGGGAGAACAGGTCGACAACCGCGGGCGCGACGCGCTGCGGGGCCGCCTGGCGCAGCAGCGAGTGTGGCGCGCTCAGCACGGTCGTCGTCAACCACCAGAGACCGACCGCGACGACGACGGCGCCGACCGGCGGAGCCCAGCGGCGGACCACCGCCGGTGGATCGATCACCGCGCGGACGGGTGTCGTGGTCATGTCAGCTCCAATTGCTCGGTTCGGGTATAGCCACCGCTGAGGCCGACGGCAGCCGGACCGCCATGGGCCTGAATGGAATTGCGGACGAAGGTGTCGTCGACGAGGTCGCCGTGCACCGTGGTGGGTTCCAGCCGGTCGAGGAATCGCCGATCACCGTCGATGACGGTGTCGTGCATGGCCGATACCAGTTCACTGGTGAAGCTCGGGAACGGAAACGGCTGAAAGCCGAGCCGCTGGGGCTGCCACTCGGGGTGATGCAGCGGGTAGGGCGCCGTCGGATAGGTCATCGCCAACGTGATCGCCGGCACCGGCTGAGGCAGGTATCGCCCGCCGCCGAGTTTCGCCGCCGCCGACCTCCGATCGTTCGACAGCGCGAGTTGCGCCGTCACCACGGCATCGGTGAGCTGTTGCACTGCCGCCGGTCGACTGCTGATGACGTCGTCGCGGGTCACCAAGGCGCAGCAGGCATGGTCGCGCCATACATCACCCAGGAAGGTGTGAATGCGCCCGATCTTCTTGGTCTGCGCCATCGCGTTGAACGGGTCGGCCACGACGTAGCCGCCGATGGTGCCGGTGGCCAGTGCCGGCACCATGTCCGACGGACTCATCACGACGAGCTCGACGGTACGGTCGGCCCGCGACGCCGACCGCCGGATCACCGGCTGCAATCCGTTGGCCCGCAACATCTTCTGCAGGACGATGTTGTGAATCGACCACCAGAACGGGATTGCGACTTGCGAACCCGCAAGGTCGGGCAATTCGCGGATATGCGGCGCGACGGTGAGCGCCGAGCCGTTGGTGTGATTCCAGCCGAGTACCCGGACGCCGCCACCGAGTGCGTACCGCAGCTGCACCGCCATCGGCATCAGCAGATGCACCACGTCGAGTTGGCGGTTCAGGAACGCTTCGCCCAGCGCCGCCCAACTCCGGAACAGCACGGGCCTACCGACGCCGGCCGGATACAGACCCGCAGAGTGGGCCATGAGCAGCGGTGCGGCGTCGGTGATCGGCAGATACCCCACCCGTAGCGGCCCGGCTGCGGCCGAATCCGTTGTGGCACTGTGCGCCAGGTCGGCCAGGCCGAATGCGCCACCGGCTGCCGCCGCTGTGGCGATCAGGGCCTGCCGCCGCGAGATCAGCAGTCGGCTCATGCCACCCACAGTTCGGAAACCCGGTAATGGCTGAGGATTTCGTCGTGCAAACCGGACCGGTCGGCCTCACTCAGGCGCCATTGACGGTGGATGCGTCCGCCGTCGGCCAGCAGCACGACGCGCTGCGCGAGGGTCAACGCCTCCTCGACGTCATGGGTGACCAGCAGCACCGTCACGCCCAGTTCGGTGGTGAGCGTCGTCAACCACTGCTGCAGGTCCACACGGGTCGCGGGGTCCAGCGCGCTGAACGGTTCGTCGAGCAGGAGCAGCTGAGGCCGGGTCGCCACTGCGCGCAGGATCGCGACCCGTTGGGCCTGCCCACCGGACAGCTGGTCGGGATAGCGGTCGGCCAGTCCGTCGACGCCGAAGCGCTGCATCAGTTCTGTGGCGTAGTCCGCGTCGAATCCTTTGCGCCGGTGGGTGAATCGCTTTGCGTAGGAGACGTTGCCCTGCACCGTCAGCCACGGCAGCAGCAGCGCGTCCTGGAAGACGACGCCGATATGCGGACGTTCGCCGGCGGCGGGCCAGCTCACGGTGCCCGAGCTCAGCGATTCCAGGCCGGCCAGTACCCGCAGCAGCGTCGATTTCCCGCTGCCACTACGTCCGAGCACGGCGACGAACTCCCCTGCCTCGACGGTCAGATCGATGTCGTCGAGCACCACGCTGTCACCGAATCTCTTGACGCCCGCGATTATCCGTACTGCTTCAGTTCCCACCTCAGTTGTCCTTCCGCAGGTGATTGCACGGGCAGAAAGGCGGCCTCGCGGAACCGGCGATTGGCCGCCGTCCCTGCGCGATAGCCCTGACCGCCGGCCAGGGCCGATTCCAGGCGGGTCGCGGCCACCGCGACGTTGGCGGCGTCCAGACGGAGCCGGATCACCTCGGCCAGATTGACTTCTTTTGGCGCCGAAGAGAATTCGTAGAGTCGTCGGCGATTGCGTTCGGCTTGCCCCACCAGATCGGCGAGGTCACCGTCGAACTGGGCCGCCAACGCATCGGTCGCCGCACCGGCCGCGGTCAGCGCCGCGCCGGTGACGCCGACGCAGAACGCGGTCTGCAGCAGCAGGAACGTCGGCTTGATCCGACCGACGAACGCGGTGAGGTCGGCGCTGATGATGCGCTCGGCGCCCACCTCGACCTGATACAGGCGCAGCGACGTCGATCCCGTGGCACCCAGAGCCATCAGCGTGGGAGCCCGATCGACCACCACCCCGACCGCGCTCGCGTCGAGGGCGACGACATACAGCCGTCCTGCGACGGTCCGCGCCGGCAGCACGATCAGCGCATCATCAAAGACGTTGGACGCCCACCGGATCGGTCCGCTGAGCCGCAGCCCGCGGCGCGTCTCCCCGGCCACGATCGGGAGCTGGCCGAGGCCTGCCACATGCTTGAGCCCGGCGGCCATGGCCGTCACACCGGGGCGCTGCGCGGTGAGCAAGGACTCCGACAAGTCCGGCCGGTCGCCGAGGTAGTGAATCGCCATCTGGTGCGCCCAGGCGGAGAAACCGGCCGCCAGGCTCACCGCCGACACCTGCTCGATCACCCGCACGGAATCGGGCAGGTCGGGCAGCCCGAACAATCCCGCAGCGCCGAGCGCGCGCAGATCTGCGCGGACGTCGGTGTGGCCCGCATCCAGGTCACCGGCCCGGGCGTCCACCCCGGCCGTGACGCGCGCCAATCTGGTCGTGACGTCGTCGGACACCAGAGTCGTCATTGCCCACCACTTTCCAGTCCGTACAACCGATCGATCGGGGTCTGCACAGCCACGCGCGCCCGCCGTACCGCGTCCTCGTCGGGCGCGTCGTAGAAACACAGGCACTTGTCCATGTCGACCCGCACATAGGTCCGCAGGAAGCTGACCTCGGGCACCTCCGCGTATTTCGGCGCGTTGGCCTTCTTCCGGCTCAGGTAGCTGTCCATGTCCAGATCGGCGGGCAGGTCCCACTCGACCAGATATCCGGCCGTGGGGCGGACGGCTTTCAGCTCGTCCAGGTCCGCACCGACCAGCCGCACTTCGTGTGGTCCGGTGACTTCGGCCCCGACCGAAGCCGCATCGAGCTGCAGCGGGCCGTCCACGAGCTCCGCCACCACGAACAGCCGGTGCTCACCGGTCACCTGCGCCTCGATGAGTTCGCCGCCGCCCCGGTGTACTTCCGCGTCGAGCGTCTTGATGGCCTGGTCGACCTCGGCCCGGCCGGGCAGTCCTGGGATTTCGTAGAGGTACAAAGTCACGATGTGTTCCTGTTCGTCGGGCGTCGATGACATCGCGACGCTCGCACGAACAGACCGGTCTGTCTATCGGTCGTCGTCGACTATGGTGCAGATATGAGCGCGACCCGCACCCACCGCCCGGACCGGCCGGCGCCCCACATCGATGCCACCGGGCCGGCTCGACGGCTTCTCGACACAGCATCGAATCTCTTTTCCGCACAAGGCATTCGCGCCGTCGGCATCGATACGATCCTGCGCGAGGCGGGTGTGGCCAAAGCCAGCCTCTACAGCTCGTACGGATCAAAGGACGCGTTGGTGATCGCGTACCTGAACGAATTGGATCAGGCTGATCGCAAGCGCTGGGAAACGACGACTTCCGGGCTCCACGACCCGGTGCAGAAGCTGCTGGCGTTCTTCGACCTCGCGGCCGCCTCGGCACGCAAGCGCCAATTCCGGGGCTGTCTGTACGCCAACGCGGCCACCGAATTCCCGGGCGACACCCTCGAACCGGTCCGGGCGCACCGGCAATGGATGCGCCGGCAGCTGAGCGCACTGCTACGGGACGCCGGGGTACCCGATGCTGCCGCGACCGCCCAGCGCATCCAGCTCATCTACGACGGCGCCCTCACTGCGTCGAAACTCGAACGGTCCACTGCACCCATCACCCTGGCCCGCCAGATGACCGTCGAGCTGATCGCGGGCTACTCGCGAGCCTGAGGTACCTCCTGGATCCGAAAGACCCAAAAAAATGTCCGAGCCGTAGTCAGATCCGTGGGCGCGACCGTGAACTGTCAGCACCATGCGCGCAGCGGCCGGAGAAACAGGGAAGTCCCTGAGTTCAATCACGGCGGTGATCCGCCAGCGGTTCTAGAACTCAGGGACTTCTGAGGGCCTGAAAACGTACCTGGCTTCGGTCATGGTGGCCGCGAAGGCGTTCTGATCGAAGCCAGGTACTTCCCTGGCCAGACTCCACTCGCACAGTCGCGCCGCCGCCCGTCGGCGAGTGAACAGCTACTTACCGGCCGCCGCCGGCTGAATCCCGATGGCCGCCAGCCGTCGTTCGGAGGCCTCCTGGCGGACTCGCGTCGGCCACCAGAACCACCTGCCCAGCAGCGCCGCGATGGCCGGTGTCATGAAGGACCGGACGATCAGCGTGTCGAACAGCAGGCCCAGCGCGATGGTGGTGCCGACCTGCGCCATGACCTTCAAGTCGCTGAAGGCGAACGACGCCATGGTGAACGCGAACACCAAGCCCGCCGACGTAACCACCGACCCGGTACCGGCCATGGACCGGATGATGCCCGTCTTCAGACCGCCGGCCAGTTCTTCTTTGAACCGCGAAACCAGCAGCAGGTTGTAGTCGGAGCCCACCGCGAGCAGCAGGATGACGGACATGGGCAGCACCATCCAGTGCAGTTCGAGGCCGACGAGGTGCTGCCACAACAGAACCGACATGCCGAATGATGCACCCAGTGACAGCAGCACCGTGCCGACGATCACGCCCGCCGCCACCATGCTTCGGGTGATGAGCAGCATGATGATGAAAATCAGTGACACCGCGGCGATTCCGGCGACCATCAGGTCGTACTGCGCGCCGTCGTGCATGTCCTTGTAGGTGGCCGCGGTACCGGCCAGATAGACCTTGGAGCCCTCGAGCGGGGTGCCTTTGATGGCTTCCTTGGCGGCCTGCTTGATGGGGTCGACGTGGGAGATGCCTTCCGGCGTCGCCGGGTCGCCTTCGTGCTGAATGATGAAGCGCACCGACTTGCCGTCCGGCGAGATGAAGTTCTTCATGCCGCGCTTGAAGTCCTTGTTGTCGAAGGCTTCCGGTGGCAGGTAGAAGGAATCGTCGTTCAGCGAGTTGTCGAACGCCTCGCCCATCGCCGCCGCGTTGTCCGACGCCGCCGCACGCTGATCGACCTGACCCTTCTGGGTCTGATACATGGTCAGCATGTACTGCTTCATGTTCTTCATGACCTCGATCTGCGGCGGCATCACCGTGACCATCTCGGCGGTCAGCTTGTCCATCTTCATCAGATCCGGGACCAGCGTCTGAATGTCGTCGGTCATGACATCGATGCCGTCGAGGGTGTCGAACAGCGCCCGCGTCGACCAGCACACAGGGATGTCGTAGCAGTGCGGTTCCCAGTACAGGTAGTTACGGATGGGCCGCAGGAAGTCGTCGAAATCGGAGATGTGGTCGCGCAAGTCGGCGACGTCGAGCGCCATGTTGGCGGTCTTCATCGACATGTCGTGCGTGGTGGCGGCCATCTGCGTGGTGATGGCCTGCATCTTGGTCATCGTGTCGATGCTGACCTGCATGTCGTTGGCCTGCTGCAGCATGTTGGCCATCGAGTCCTGCTGGTACTTCTCCGTCATCTTCGAGGTGACGGACTGCATGCCCATGATGAACGGAATCGTCGTGTGCTTGATGGGTTTTCCGTCGGGCCGGGTGATCGTCTGCACCCGTGCGACACCCTGTGTGTGCACGATGGCCTTGGCAATCTTGTCGATCACCAGGAAGTCCGCCGAGTTCCGCAGGTCGTGATCGCTCTGCACCATCAGCAGTTCAGGGTTCATCCGGGATGCGCTGAAATGCCGTTCGGCGGCGGCATATCCGACGTTGGCGGTCAGCTCGGCCGGCACGTAGCGGCGCGAGTCGTAGTTCGTCTTGTACCCGGGCAACGTCACCAGGCCGACGAGCGCCAGCGCCAGCGTGGCGACGAGGACCGGGCCCGGCCAGCGCACCACGAGGACGCCGATGCGACGCCAGCCGCGGGAGTGGATCGCGCGCTTGGGTTCGAAACGCCCGAACCGGCTGCCGATCTTGATGACGGCGGGCCCGAGCGTCAAGGCCGCGATGACGGCGACGAGGGTGCCGATGGCACAGGGCACGCCCATGGTCTGGAAGTACGGGAGCCGGGTGAAGCTCAGGCAGAGCATCGCGCCGGCGATCGTCAGACCCGATCCCAGGACGACGTGCGCCGTCCCGCGGAACATGGTGTCGTAGGCGGTCTGGCGCTCCTCCTTGTCGCCGCGCGCCTCTTGGTAGCGGCCGATCGCGAAGATGGCGTAGTCCGTGCCGGCCGCGATCACCATCAGAGTCAGGAGGTTCACCGCGAACGTCGACAGGCCGATGACGTTGACGTTGGCCAGGAACGCGACGACGCCGCGGGCCGCGCCGAGTTCGAGGAATACCATCAGCAGGATCAGGATCATGGTCATGATCGACCGGTAGACGAGCAGCAGCATCACGGCAATCACCAGCAGGGTGATGGCGGTGACCTTGGCGATGCTCTTGTCGCCGGCGTGGTGCTGGTCGGATATCAGCGGGCCGCCGCCGGTGACGAAGACATGGAGGCCGGCGGGCGGCTTGGAGTCGGCGACGATCTGCCGGACCGACGCGACGGAATCGTTGGACTTCGTCTCCCCCTGATTGCCGCGCAGGTAGATCTGGACGTACGCGGCCTTGCCGTCGGCGCTCTGTGAGCCGACGGCGGTCAGCGGGTCACTCCAGAAGTCCGCGACATGCTCAACGTGCGCAGTGTCAGCGGTGAGTTTCGCGACAAGGCCGTCGTAGTAGTGGTGTGCCTCGGCGCCGAGGGGCTGGTCGCCCTCCAGCACCACCATGGCGTTGCTGTCGGAGTCGAATTCCTGGAAGTTGGCGCCGATCTGCTTCATCGCGATCATCGCCGGGCCGTCTTTGGCGCTGAGTCCGACGGTGTGCTCCTCGCCCACTTTTTCCAATGGCGGGACCAGCGTGTTGGTGGCGACGTTGAGGACGAACCAGCTGATCACGATGGGCACCGCGAGCACCCAGATCAGGTGACCGATCCTGGATCGCTCGGTGTTGGTGGCACTCACTCGGGGCACCCTTCCATCAGGCCCGGCGGGTCCATGGAAATGGAGCGCGGCGGCGTTACACAATCACTGTCGGGCGAAATATACCTAGCTAACCAAACTTTTATCCAGCGCCGGCCGAGAAAAGGTGCCTCTACCTCCCACGAAATGGGACAAAACGGCGCCTTTTCCCCCGATTTCGGCCGTAGCGTTGACGGGATGGAAAATTCTCCGGCCGACACCTTCGGCAAGCGTTACGGCGAAGTCCTGCTGGTCTCCCAGACGCCGACGGGACCGCAGGTCGCAGTGTTCAACACCTTCCCGCTGAACGACTGCCCGCAAGAGGCATGGTCCGCACTCAACCCGCAGGCTCTCGCAGCAGAGAACGGCGTAGCCGCGGCTTTGCTCAACGGCCCCCGCTACTGGCTGATGAGCGAGATCGTGAAGACCCGCGCGGATGTCGGTGAGAAGAAGACGTTCGGCGGCATCGAGATGCTGCAGCAGGCGACAGTCACATTGTCGTCGATGAACCCCGCGCCCTTCAGTGTGAACAAGGTCAGCCGCCGCACGGTGTTCGTGTTCGGCGCCGGCCGGCCGGTCTTCGAGTTGCTCGATCCGCACGGACAGCGTTGGGTCATGCAGTCGTGGAGTCAGACAGTCGACCCGGCGCTGTCGCTGGCAGACCTGCCGGAGCTCGGGGCGCGACTGCAATTGCCCGACGGCTGGAGCTACCGGACGACGACGCTGACCAACCCGCTGCGCATCGACACCACCATCGAGGATGCTCACGTCACGCAGGACAACCTCGGCAATACCTACTCCCTGGCTCTGGCTTAACTCGCGAGCAGTCCCAAGAGGGAGGTGTCCCCAGCAAATCTGTCACCTGAACCACCAAAAACGACAGTTTTGCGTCTGCTCGCGGTAGAACAGAACGATGGCTTGGGATTTCGAAACCGATCCGGAGTTCCAGGAACTCCTCGACTGGGCCGACGCCTTCGTGCGCGACGAGATCGAACCCCTCGACCTGATCTGGCCGCACCTGCAGTACACCGCGCTCGACGAGACCCGGCGCCGGGTCGTCGACCCGCTCAAGGAACAGGTGCGACGAAAAGGCTTGTGGGCCACTCACCTTGGCCCCGAACTCGGCGGGCAGGGCTACGGGCAGCTGAAGCTGGCGCTGCTCAACGAGATCCTGGGCCGGTCGCAGTGGGCGCCGATCATCTTCGGTTGTCAAGCCCCGGACACCGGCAACGCGGAGATCATCGGGCACTACGGCACCCCTGAGCAGAAGCAGCAGTACCTGCGGCCGCTGCTCGACGGCGAGGTCTTCTCCTGTTACTCGATGACCGAGCCGCAGGGCGGCGCCGACCCGACGCAGTTCACGACGTCCGCGGTGCGCGACGGCGACGACTGGGTGATCAACGGTTACAAGTTCTTCTCGTCCAACGCATCGACTTCCACGTTCCTGATCGTCATGGTGGTGACCAACCCCGACGTCAGCCCGTACCAAGGCATGTCGATGTTCCTCGTGCCGACCGACACGCCGGGTGTCAACATCATCCGCAACTCGGCGATCTACGGGGAATCCGACGGTCACGGCTCGCACGCGCTGATTCATTACGACAATGTGCGCGTACCGAATTCAGCTGTGCTCGGCGGCGAGGGACAGGCCTTCGTCATCGCCCAGACTCGGCTTGGTGGCGGCCGGATCCACCATGCGATGCGCACCATCGGGCTGTCTCAGAAAGCACTGGACATGATGTGCGAGCGCGCACTGTCGCGGCACACCGCCGGCAGCCTGCTCGCCGACAAGCAGGCCGTGCAGGGCTACATCGCCGATTCGTGGGCGCAGCTGCAGCAGTTCCGGCTGTTCGTGCTGCACACGGCGTGGAAGATCGACAAGTACAACGACTACAAGAAGGTCCGTAAGGACATCGCGGCGGTCAAGGTCGTCATGCCGACGGTGCTGCACGACATCGCCTGGCGTGCAATGCAAGTCCACGGCGCGCTGGGCGTCACCAACGAGGTGCCGTTCCTCGGCATGGTCGCCGGTGCCGCCGTGATGGGGCTGGCCGACGGACCGACCGAGGTACACAAGGTCACGGTGGCCAAGCAGGTGCTGCGCGACTACACGGGCACCGACGAACTCTGGCCGACCGAGTGGCTGCCCGGCAAACGCGAAGCGGCACAGGCAAAGTACGCGGAGTACCTGGAGTTGGAAGTAGGGAATCTCTAGAGCACTGCGAGTTGCCCCGCGAGCCTGACCGTACGGCGATTCTGGGCTCGATTTCCCGCCACCAGGTCAGCCTCGCGGGTGAGCCAGCCGGGCTCGGCGTGTCGGGCGCTCCTGCGGCACTTGCGATTCGGATCCGTCATCGTGGGTTGACATCGTCAACACATGGTGACGACTCCCGACCTAAGTGTGCCCACACCCAGGTCACCAAAATCCAGCCCGCCATGGGCCGGCTGGATGTGGTGGTGCGTGCCGACGCGGTTCATGATGCCCCCTCCGGTAGGTCAGTCACGAATGCCCGCGCCGGCCAGAGCGGGGACGACGTCTTCACGGTGCAGCAACGATCGGGCCGCCGTCGTGAACTGCTCTAACTTGTCGACGCTGCGCTGCATCTCGTGGCCCCAGATACTGATGCCCTGGTGCGTCGTCGGCCGCCAGGTCGTTTCGTCGACGACCAGTGGGTTCCAGCCCAACTCCCATTCGAAGCCCGAGGGCGTCACGGCATAGAACGACAGCTCACGGTCGTTGGTGTGCTGACCGACGCCCAGGGCCATGTCGAATCCCAGCGCCCGCACCCGTTGATAGCTGTCCGTCAGATCGTCCAGCGCGGCGACCTGAACATTGATGTGCTGTACACGGGTCCGAATCGGGTTGACCGGCAATCGGTTCACCGCGGCGATGGCCACCGAATGATGGCGCCGATTGACCCGCAGGAACCGGATCTTCACCTTGACGCCGCTCATGGTCTCATCGATGAAGTCGCTGAGTCGCGCGTCCAGCAAGGTGTTGTAGTAGCCGCGCACCTGGTGTGGCCTGGTGCTGGTGACGGCGACGTGGCCCAGACCGAATTCTCCGGTGACGAAGCCTTTTCCGGCGACGGACAGGTGGCCGTCGACGTGTGCCCGGGTGTACAGCTCCTGCGCCAGCCCGTTGGGGCCAGGAATCCGCACCAGTCGTTCGACACCACGCAGCGCGGCTTCCTCGTCAGTGCCGACAGTGACCGGTACACCGCACCGGTACACGCGGCTGAGGATCTCCTCGAAGGTGTCGTGGTCGTCGACTTGCCAACCCAGCGCGGTGACATCCTCGGCCGGGCCGCGCCGCAGCAGGAACCGGCATTGTTGTTCGTCGAGCCGGAACCGGAGGGCGTCGGTGTCGAGGTCATCGAGGTGCATGCCGATCGCATCGCGGCCGAACCTCCGCCAGTCGGCGAACCGCTCGGTCTCCACCACCAGGTAGCCGAGGGACACATGACCGAAGACGCTCATGGTCGGAATACCGTGCTGTCCGAGAGGAATTCGCCGACGAGTTGGTTGAACAGGTCGGCGCGTTCCCACTGCATCCAGTGTCCGGTGCGGCTGGTCATGACCAGTTCGGCGTTGGGCATGATGTTCTGCAACATCGGTCCACCCGCGGGCCGGTTCACCTTGTCGTCGCGGCCCCACAGGATCAGGGCCGGGGTCTGCAGCGATGCCAGCCGCGAGTCGCGGGTGAGGTCCATACGCCACAGCGTCCGCAGCGCGAACGGTCCCGACGGCCGGCTCAGCGGCGGATCAGCCACCACCTCCGGGTCGATCGAAGCCGCGTATCGCAGATCGATCAGCTCGTCGGGCACCGAATCGCCTTCGTACACCAGATAGTTGCGGATGAATGCGGCCAGCTTCTCGCGGCTGGGACCGGTGCCGCCGTAGTAGCCCAGCAGGCTGTTCAAGCCGGCGGTCGGCAGGCCGCGGGTGGTTCCGATGCCGCCGGGGCCCATCAGCACCAGTTTGCCGACCCGGCCGGGAGTGTCCAGGGCCAAGCGCAGTGCCGCCGCGCCACCGTACGAGTTGCCGATCAGATGTGCTGTGCTGATGCTCAATTCGTCGAGCAGCCCGCGCATCGCGCCGGCCAGGCAGCCGAAGGGATCGGACTTGTCGATGCCTTTCGACGAGCGACCGTAGCCCGGCATGTCAGGAACGAGGACGCGGTAGTGCTGGGCGAGGGCGTCGATGTTGCGGGAGTAGTTGGAGACGCCGGAAGCGCCTGGGCCGCCGCCATGCAGCAGCATCACCGCGGGACCGGAACCGGCTTCGGCGACGTAGATTTTCCGGCCGCCGACGGTGACATTGTGCTCGGTGAGGGTGGTTGTCATGCGGGTGCTCCTGTCAGGGTGGTGACGTTCAGTCCGGCCGGTGGCGCCGGGATCGGTTGTCCGGACGAGGTTGCGGCGTAGACGAATCCGTCGGGGCGCAGCACGACGGCGTCGGCCTTGCGCTCGTGCAGCCACCGGACGAGGCTGGGCTCGCTGACCCGCAGGCTCGATACGCCTGCGCGAGCCCAGGCCGCGGCCCCGAACGGAGCGGCCCCGGTGTGCAGCAGCGTCCACTCACCGCCGAGCAGATCGTCGAGGGGCACGCCGTCCACACTCGGCTGCGGGACCTGCCAGCCCGCCGCGGGGTGCGCCGCGACGAAGAAGCCATCGGCGTAGCGCGCGTCAGGAATCCACCAGACCTTCTGGCCCGCGGTATTGGCGCCGGGAATCCTGGTCACCGCGCGCAACACATGATTGCGGATCGTGGCCAGCCAGGGCCGCCGTTCGGTGATCACCCGCCCGACGAGTACCGCGCGCCGCGTCACCTCGGTGACGTGCGGCTTGCGCTCTGCCTCATAGGAATCCAGCAGTGAGTCTGGCGCCTGACCACGCAACACCGCGACCAGCTTCCAGCACAGGTTGGCCGCATCGCGCACACCGGCGGACATGCCCTGGCCGATCCACGGCGGCATCGCATGCGCGGCGTCACCGGCAAGGAAGACTCGGCCGACGCGCCAGCGGTCCGCTACCCGCACGTGATGGCTGTAGATGACAGCACGCAGAATCTCGACGTGATCGAGCGTAACACCCTGCTCCCGCAACACCTTCCACACTGCTTCGTCACTGACGAGGTCCTTCTCGTCCTCGCCTCCCCTGGCGGGGTACTCCCACCGGTGATGTCCCAACGGAGTCGGACAGTCGACGGTCGGGCGTGCGGGGTTGCAGTGAAACCGCAAGCGGTCGTGGGCATCCCATTCCTTGATCACCTTGGTGTCGATGACGACCCAGCGCTCGCCGTAGGTACGTCCGCTGTATCCGATGCCGAGCACCCCGCGCGTCCCCGACGATCCGCCGTCCGAGGCGATGACGTAGCGGGCCGTCACCCGCTTGAACGTGTCGGTTCGCAGATCGGCGAGCAACAGTTCCGCATCGTCGGCGCGGTTGGCCACCCGCAGGCACTCATGTTCCAGCAGCACTTCGACGTTGCCGAAGCGCGCGACCCCTTCGCGGAGCACCGAGTCGACTGCCGGCTGGTACAGGAACTGCTGCGACGGATGTCCACACCCGCGTCCGTTGATCACCATTTCGATGAACGGCCGCCCATCGTTGTCGACGAACGCGACCGGACGGTCGGGCAGCATGTCGCGCTGGAGCCGTTCGGCGAGCCCGACCGACTGCCACACGCGCAGCACTTCCTCGTCGGTCGAGATCGCCCGGGCCCGGCTGTAGATATCCGGATCGCGCTCGACCACCAGGACCTTCAGGCCCATCTGTCCCAGCAGGTTGGCCGCGGTGGCACCGGTGGGGCCATACCCGATGACGGCGACGTCGTAGGTGTCTTCACTGCTCATTGCGGCCTCCGCTTGTTCTGTAGTGATCGCTACGGTAGTGTAGCGATCACTACAGAGTCAATAGTCGGGAGCGAAAATGACCGGAGCACCGAAGGTCCGCCGCAAGCGCGCCGACGGCGAACAGTCGCGCGAGCGAATCCTGGACGCCGCCAACGAGATTGCCTCTGAACGTGGTTACGAAGGCACCAGCATCGGCCTGGTCAGCAAGAAGTGCGGACTCCCCGCCAGTTCCATCTACTGGCATTTCAAGGACAAGGACGACCTCCTGGCTGCCGTCATCGACCGCAGCTTCGCGACGTGGTTGAAGGCCTGGAAGCTCCCGGCCGACGGCGAGCCGCGCGAACGCGTCATCCGCCTGGCCACGCAGCTCGCGAAGGGCCTGCTCGACCATCCCGACTTCCTGCGCCTCGGACTCATGCTCGCGCTGGAGCGCCGGCCAGTGGAACCGCGAGCCCGTGCGCGGTTCCTGCAGGCGCGGGCGCAGGCCTCCGAGTCGCTCAGGGAAGCACTCATCGAGCTGGCGCCGGGACTCACGGACGGCCAAGTGCGGCTGTTGGTGAACTACTCCATCGCGGGCGCCGACGGGCTGTTCATCGCCAGGGAACTGGGCGGCGATTCGGTGGACCTGCTCGAGCTGTTCGAAATGCACGCCAACGCCATGTACGACACGGCGCAGCGGATGCTCGCGGAAAACGCACTCTGATGTCGCTCACCACCGAAGATCTGCACGCCGCCGCCGACCTGCTGCACGCAGCACAGCTCGACCGGGCCCCGATCGCACCGCTGACCGCGCGCTACCCGGCACTGAGCGTCGACAATGCCTATGCCATCCAGAAGATCAACCTCGACCGGCGGCTGCACCTCGGGCACACCGTGGTCGGACACAAGATCGGCCTGACCTCCGAACCGATGCAAACTCTGCTCGGTGTCGACGAACCTGACTTCGGCTACATCCTCGATGACATGGTGGTTCCCGACGGTGGCGCGGTCGCGGCCGACCGGTTCTGCGCACCACGCGTCGAACCCGAGATCGCCTTCCTGTTGCACACGAAGCTGCGCGGACCGGCTGTCTCGGCCGCCGACGTACGCGCGGCCACCGCAGCGGTGGCGGTAGCACTGGAGATCGTCGACAGCCGCGTCGCCGATTGGCAGATCACCCTGCCCGACACCGTCGCCGACAACGCCAGTTCGGGCGCGGTGGTGCTCGGCGAATGGGTGCCCTTCTCCGCTGCGCTCGACCTACCGAATGCGCGGGCGTCGCTGCGGCTCAACGACACTGAGATCGACACCGGACTCGGTTCGGCGGTGCTCGGTGATCCGGCCGCTGCCGTGGCATGGCTCGCCAATGCCCTCGCGCCCTATGACATCGAGATCGGCCCGGGCCAGTTCGTCATGTCCGGTTCGTTCACCTCCGCGGCATTCATCAACAGCGGCGACCGGGCTGAGGCCACCATCACGAGCCTCGGCACCGTTTCCCTGCACCTCGACTAGAGAGCCGGAAAAGCTATGCAGCACAACTCAATCTGGCCGGTTGCCATCATCGGATCCGGCAACATCGGCACCGACCTGATGATCAAGATCCTGCGCAGCGACGGCCCACTGCAACTCGCGGCCATGGTCGGCATCGACCCCGGTTCCGACGGCCTGGCCAGGGCCGCACGCCTGGGGGTGCCCACCACCGCGGCGGGAGTCGAGGGACTCCTGCAAATGCCGAACTTCAGTGATATCAAGCTCGTCTTCGACGCGACGTCCGCGGGGGCCCACCAGGCCAACTGGGCACGGCTGCAGCCGACGGGCGTGCGCATGCTCGACCTCACGCCCGCGGCGGTCGGCCCCTACTGCATCCCGGTGGTCAACCTCGACGAGCATCTCCACGCGCAAAACCTCAACATGGTCACCTGCGGTGGGCAGGCCACCGTGCCGATCGTCGCCGCGGTTTCGGAATGCGGCAGCGTGTCGTACGCCGAGATCGTCTCCTCAATCTCGGCGAAATCGGCGGGGCCCGGCACCCGGGCCAATATCGATGAGTTCATCGAAACCACCTGTGCCGCAATGCGGTCGGTTGGCAGGGCACAACGCAGCAAGGCCGTGATGATCCTCAACCCCGCAGACCCGCCCCTGCTGATGCGCAACACGGTGTATTGCCTGGTCGACGGCGACGTCGACCAGGCCGCCATCGAACACCACATCGACGCCATGGTGGCCCGCGTCAACGCCTACGTCCCGGGCTACCGCCTCAAACAGCGCGTCCAGTTCGAGACCTTCAGCGCCGACCGTCCGCTGTACATCCCCGAGACTGGCAAGTTCACCGGCACCCGTGTCACCGCCATGCTCGAAGTCGCCGGCGCCGCCCATTATCTGCCCGCGTACGCCGGCAACCTCGACATCATGACCTCGGCGGCGAAGGCCACCGCCGAAACCATCGCCCACCGCACGCGCGAAACCGCCGGAGCCACAACATGAGTCACGACCTCTGCGTCAGCGACGTCACCCTCCGTGACGGCATGCACGCAGTGCGCCACGAGTACACCGTCGCGCAAGCCGTCGCCATCGCCCGCGCCCTCGATGCAGCAGGCGTCGCCTCCATCGAAATCGCCCACGGCGACGGGCTTTCCGGCTCCAGCTGCATCTACGGCTTCGGCGCCCACACCGACATCGAATGGATCGAGGCCGTGGCTTCGGTCGTGCGTCATGCCCGAGTGGCCACCCTCGTGTTGCCCGGCATCGGCACAGTCCGCGACCTCAGGGCTGCCCACCGCGCCGGTGCCACCGTCGTGCGGGTAGCCACCCACTGCACCGAGGCCGACATCTCCGCCCACCACATCGCGGCCGCCCGCGAACTCGGCATGGACACCGTCGGCTTTCTGATGATGAGCCACATGACCGACCCGCAATCGCTCGCCGAGCAAGCCAAACTCATGGAGGGCTATGGCGCGACGTGCGTCTACGTCGTCGACTCCGGCGGCGCCATGACGATGCGTGACGTCGCCCACCGCGTCGACGCCCTGCGCCAAACCCTGGACCCGACAACAGAAATCGGCATCCACGCGCACCATAACCTGTCGCTGGGTGTGGCCAACTCGCTGGCGGCCGTCGAGCACGGCGCCACCCGGGTCGACGCATCGCTGGCCGGCATGGGCGCCGGCGCCGGCAACGCGCCGCTGGAGGTCTTCATCGCCGCGGCCACCAAACTGGGCTGGGAGCACGGTTGCGATCTGCACGCAGTGCAGGATGCCGCCGACGATCTGGTCCGGCCGCTGCAGGAACGCCCCGTCCGCGTCGACCGGGAAACCCTGACGCTCGGCTATGCGGGGGTGTACTCCAGTTTCCTGCGGCACGCGGAAATCACCGCCGAGCGCTTCGGCACCGACGCCCGCACCCTGCTGGAAGAGGCCGGGCGACGCGGGCTCGTGGGCGGCCAGGAGGACATGCTGGTCGACATCGCACTGGACCTCAGGCGCGCCGAAAGCAGCTAAGCGACCAGCTCCACCAGTGTGGCGTTGGCTGTGCCGCCGCCCTCACACATGGTCTGCAGACCGTAGCGAATTCCGTTGTCCCGCATGTGGTTGATCATACGGGTCATCAGCACCGCGCCGGAGGCTCCGAGCGGGTGCCCCAGCGCGATCGCGCCGCCCAGCGGATTCAGCGCGGCCTCGTCGGCGCCGGTGTCGGCCAGCCAGGCCAGCGGCACCGGGGCAAAGGCCTCGTTCACTTCGAAGACGCCGATATCGTCGAGCCGCACGCCGGTCTTGCGCAGCACCTTCTCGGTAGCCGGGATCGGGCCCGTCAGCATCAGCACCGGATTGGCACCGGTCACGGCGCCGCCGACGTACCGCACCAACGGGGTAAGGCCGAGCTGCAGTGCGTTCTCGAGCGTCATCACCAAAAGTGCTGCCGCGCCGTCGGAAATCTGGGAGGAGTTGCCGGCGTGAATCACGCCGTCCTCCTGGAAGGCCGGCTTGAGACCACCCAGCTTCTCGACGGTCGTCCCCCGCCGGATGCCTTCGTCCTCGTGCACCACACCGCCATCATCGGTGAACACCGGCACGATCTGTGTGACGAATGCGCCCGAATCCTGTGCGGCCGCGGCGAGTTCGTGCGACCGCGCGGAGTATTCGTCCAGCCGGGCCCGCGACAGACCCCACTTCTGCGCGATCAGCTCCGCCGAGATGCCCTGGTTGAAAGCGAAACCGTCATACCTGGCAAGTGCTTTCGGCCCGTACGGCTCCCCTGTTTGGCGGGCCGCGCCGAGCGGCACCCGGCTCATCACCTCGACCCCGCCGGCCACCACGACGTCCTGCTGGCCCGACATCACCGCTTGTACCGCGAAATCCAGGGCCTGCTGCGACGATCCGCAGGCCCGGTTGACCGTCGTCCCCGGGATCGACTCGGGCCAGCCCGCCGCCAGCACCGACCAGCGGGCGATGTTGCTGGATTGGTCGCCGACCTGCGAGACGCAGCCCCACACCACGTCGTCGACGAGTTCCGGTGCCACGCCGGAGCGTTCCATCAGTTCGCCCAGCACCACCGCGGACAGGTCGGCGGCATGCTGGCCGGCCAGTCCCCCGTTGCGCTTGCCGACGGCGGTCCGCACGGCCTCGACAATGACGACTTCACGCATGGTCGCTCCCTGATCCATAAACCTCGCCGACGACACCGTCGGCCCGCAGGCCGGCGATATCTTCAGCGCGGTAACCCAATTCGCCGAGTATCACATCTGTGTGCTCGCCGAGTCCTGGAATTGCCCCCATATTCAGCTCGAGGCCGCTGATAACCGGTGGCGGCAACAGCGCCTCGATGGGGCCGTTGGGTGTGCTGACCTGGCGCCACCGGTCGCGCGCTTTCAGGTGCGGGTGCGCGATCACCTCAACGGGGAGGTTGTACCGCGAGTTGCCGATGCCGGCCGCGTCCGCGATCCGTTGAATGTCAGCGAGATCGCGCTCTGCGCACCAGGATTCGATGGCAGAATGCAGTTCGTCGCGATGCGCGCAGCGATCCGAGTTGCTCGCGAAGCGCGGGTCCTCGGCGAGGTCAGGCCGGTCGATGATCTCCCGCGCCAGCCGCTGCCACTCTCTGTCATTGGTCGTACCGAGCACCACCGTCTGGCCATCGCGCGTTGCGAAAGCGCCGTATGGCGCAACGGCAGGCGATGCCATCCCGAGCGGCTGCTGGTTCACGCCGGAATGCTGGGTATAGGTCAGCGGATAACCCATGATGTCGGTCATCGTGTCGAACAGGCTGACCGCGACGGACGGTGCCGCGCCGGTCGACACTCCGCGAGCCCGGCCCAGAAGAAGCGCCATGATCGACAACGCCGAGTACAGACCGGTGCTGATGTCGGCGACGGGCGGGCCTGGCTTGGCCGGCATGCCCGGGAATCCGGTGGCCGCGCACGATCCGGATTCCGCTTGCACCAGAAGGTCGTACGCCCGCTTCTGGGAAAGCGGCCCACCCGGCCCGTAGCCATCGATCTCGACGGGGATCACCTGCGGGTGCCGGCTGCCCAGCTCCTCCAGCGACAACCCCAGTCGTGCGGTGGCGCCCGGCGCCAGGTTGGAGACGAATGCGTCGGCCTGGTCCAGCAATTGGTGCAGCACCGCAATGCCCTTGTCGGACTTGAGGTTCAGGGTGATCGACTGCTTGCCCCGGTTGGCCCAGACGAAATGCGCCGCCTGGCCGAGCACCACATCGTCATAATCGCGGGCGAAGTCGCCGCCCCGGGGATTCTCGACTTTGATCACCCGAGCGCCGAAGTCGGCCAGCACGCGCGTGCACATCGGCGCGGACACCGCCTGCTCCATCGCGACGACGGTGATCCCGGCCAGCGGCAGCGACTGCGCTTCGGTCACGCCCCTCACATAACCATGTCACCGCCGGTCGACAAGCTGCGACCCCGCTCAGGAGTCCGACGCACAGGTCACGTCGACGTAGACGTTGTTGATCATCCGGGTGTCCGCGCGCTGGGTCGGGTCCGCCGGATTCGGCAACCCGTGCACGTCCGTCACCGTGCACGCTGACAGCGGAGCGCTCGGGAGCCCGTCGACCTGCACGTTGTAGCCCTCACTGCGCAGTGTGGACACGACGTCGGCGCCGTTGTTGCCGGACACGCTGGCGGCCTGCGCCGGACCGGCGGTCAACGTGGCAGCGGCCAGAGCCGCGGCGGCGGTGGAGAAGAAAGCGATCTTGCTGATCATGTCTATGTCCCTTCACGGTGGTTTCTGACGGTCTCCAGACTCGAATCGGCCGACAAGGGTTCCCCGGAGGAACGATGAAGATTCGTTAAAGAACGCGGCACTGACCAGGTCATCTGGTCGACCGCACCACCGCGCGGGTGCACTATGAGCAGGTGAACGGCACCGAACCCACGCCGAGCCTGCGCGCGCTGGTCGTCGACGACGAGGCGGCGCTGGCCGATGTCGTGGCCAGCTACCTCAAGCGCGAACAGTTCGAGGTACGCGTCGCGGCCGACGGACCGTCGGCCCTCATCGCCGCCCGTGAACTCGACCCCGACGTCGTGATCCTCGATATCGGCCTGCCGGGGCTCGACGGCATCGAGGTATGCCGACAGCTTCGGGTGTTCTCCGACGCGTACGTCGTGATGCTGACCGCCCGCGATACCGAGATCGACACCATCGTCGGGCTGTCGGTCGGCGCGGACGACTACGTCACCAAGCCGTTCAGTCCCCGCGAGGTGGTGGCCCGGATTCGGGCGATGTTGCGACGGCCCCGGCGCGCCCCCGAATCCGTCCCGGAGACAGGGACGCCGCCACGCGTGTTCGGGGAACTGCACATCGACACCGACAGTCGGCAGACTCTGCTCGGCGGTGCACCGATCATGCTGACCCGTACCGAATTCGATGTGCTGGCGGCCCTGTCGTCACGTCCACGTCAAGTGTGGACGCGGCACCAACTGTTGGAAGCCGTGTGGGGCGAGTCGTGGTTCGGCAACGACAACGTCGTCGACGTCCACGTCGGGCATCTGCGGCGCAAGCTCGGCGACAACTCGGCCGAGCCGCGCTACGTCACGACGGTGCGGGGCGTCGGATATCGGATGGGAGAAGGCTGATGACCCAGGACCATCCGCGCAGCAAGCACGGAATTCGCAGTCGGCTGCTCGTCACCAACGCGGTCGTCGTTGTCGCGGCCATCGCCACCACGACAACCGTCGCCCTCATCATCGGCCCGCCGATGTTCCGCAAGGTGATGCAGGACGTCCTGGTCCCCGGGCGGACCGGTCCGCACCCCTACGAGCACGTGTTCCGGCAGGCGACCGCGGTCTCGGTGGGTATGTCGCTCGCGGTGGCCGCTACCACCGCACTCGGACTGAGCTGGTATCTGAGTCGTCGGATGCACCGGTCGACGGCCGAACTCGCCGCCGCCGCAACCGCCGTCGCCGACGGGAACTACGACATCCGAGTCTCACCGCCGCACCTGGGCACCGAATTCGACGCCATTGCAGACGCTTTCAACACCATGGCCGAACAGCTCGGCTCCGTCGAGACCACCCGGCGGCAGCTGCTGGCCGACCTGGCGCACGAGCTGCGCACGCCCGTCTCCGTCATCGAGGCCTATCTGGAGTCGATCGAGGACGGTATCCACCCGCTCGACGCGACGACGATCGGCGTCCTGCGCGACCAGACCCGCCGGCTCACGCGGCTCAGCTCCGATGTGCGCGCGCTGTCCGACGCCGAACGCGACATGGCGCTCGTCGATACGCAGTCCGTCGTACCCGCGACGCTGATCGCCGCAGCCGTCGATGCCTTCGCCGCGCCGTACCGCGCCAAAGGTGTTGAACTGACGTCAGACATCGCCCCGGGACTGCCCGAGTTGTGGGCCGACCCGGAGCGGCTCGACCAGGTACTGGCCAATCTGCTGACCAATGCGTTGCGGCACACCGAAGCCGGCGGCACGGTGCGAGTCGTGGCGACGAATGTTGGCGGGTCCGTGCAGATCCAGGTGTCCGACGACGGCGACGGCATCGCCGCCGAGCATCTGCCCCGGCTTTTCGAACGGTTCTACCGGGCCGACGCGGCGCGCGACCGCGCGCACGGCGGTTCCGGCATCGGGCTGGCGATCGCCAAAGCTCTTGTCGACGCCCACCACGGACGGATCACCGCGGCCAGTGCCGGTGTCGGCAGCGGCGCGACATTCACCGTGGAATTGCCCAGCCGCGCAATGTCGCTCGCCGCACCGCGCGAGTCCTGAGCGCCGCTGTTGTACGACTAGCGCGGATAGTTCGGGTAGTTGGGGTTCGGCGGGTAGTTGGGGTTCGGCGGGTAGTTGGGGTTCGGCGGGTAGTTGGGGTTCGGCGGGTA
>Ga0070667_100000285_pt1 | contig 57054 bp, 47 predicted proteins | sample KBSS33metaG_FD_64659 | JGI IMG/M metagenome (GOLD analysis project Ga0070667, IMG submission 64659) | Switchgrass rhizosphere microbial communities from Kellogg Biological Station, Michigan, USA - KBS S3-3 metaG | ecosystem: Host-associated > Plants > Roots > Rhizosphere > Soil ...
CGACAACGTGCTCAACAATCACGACCACGTCTTCGTGGCGCTGGGTTCCCCAGCCCATGGCATCGACGGCTTCCGACGCAGCCATCTCGAGTCACTTGCCACCCAGAGATTGCTCATGCGCGCAGCCCGCGTGCGGTTAGCCCAATGGGAATCCGTTCAACTGGTTGCCTTGGTCAGCCATGACGAGCCAGGTGCACGGGAATTCGTCCGGCACACGCTCGGCGAACTCTCCGAAGCTGATCCCGAACTGCGCGAGACCCTTCGTATCTATCTCCGTGAGCAGTCAAACGCGCCGCGCGCCGCGAAAGTTCTTTTCACGCACCGCAACACCGTCTTGACCCGCATCGCACGCGCCGAACGCCTGCTCCCCAAACCACTCAACCACAACAGCCTTGAAGTGGCCGTGGCCCTCGAACTCGCCGTGTGGATCAACTGACCACGTCGACTTCATGCACAAATACCTGTTTGTGCATGGTGGGATCCGATAAGTCGATAGGTCTGGTCTCGTAGCGGCGAGTACAGCTAGTTAAGCTATACATTTAAGGTACTCTGTGAGATCGACGGTTGATGGATGCCGGCCTGGGGCGGAAGGGATTGCGTGGCGGACAAAGAAGCGATCGGTCTGAATGGCACCCACGCACGCGTGCGTCCGATGAAGATGTCGGATCAAGTGGCTGCCCAGATTCGCCGCATGATCGCGCGTGGCGAACTCGTCGACGGCGACTGGTTGCCCACGGAAGCGGAACTGATTGCACGGTTCGGTGTTTCGCGGCCGACGCTACGAGAGGCGTTCCGCCTGCTTGAGGGTGATTCACTCGTGACGATCCGTCGTGGACCGCCAGGTGGAGCTCGTGTCACGTTGCCCGGCCCGGCCGCTGTTGCCGACCTGTTCGGGATGGTGCTGATGCTGTCGGGCACGACGATCGGCGACGTGTGGGACGCGCGCATGACGATCGAGCCGTCTGCGGTACGCCGGCTCGCGGAGACCGCGACAAAGGCCACTCTGAAAGAACTCGATGACGAGCTTGATGCGCTGCGTGCGGCCATCGAGGACCCGCGTGAGTTCAATACCACCAGTGTGCGGTTTCACTTGAAGCTTGTCGAACTCTCGGGAAACCACACGTTGACGGCGGTCATCGGAATGCTGTCGGTGATCATTGAACGCGAACTCGCCAAAACGCTCGCCGAAATCGGTGCTGACATTGAGGAAGTCCGACGGGCCGACCGCCGCGGGCTGCGCAGTTGTGAGAAGGTCGTCGAACTCATCCGGGCTCGTGACGCCGACAAGGCCGAGCTGGCGTGGCGTGACCACATGAAGAGCGCACGTCGTTACATCGCGAAGACGCAGAAGCAGGACCGCGTCATCGATCTGCTTTATTAGTGTGCCGAGGTATTCGGCGGGGGATTGGCCCCGCCGAATACCCGTGCTCAGCCAGGTTGCTCGGCCTGGCGCTTTGCGGGGCGCCGCCAACGCACGGCTACGGCATGGATTCCGGAAGTGATTGCCGGCAGCCCCGAGATGATCGCGATCGCAAATACCACCAGCTCGAGATGATCATGCACGAACGGAACTCGGCTTCCGAGGAAGTACCCGAGCAGGGTCAGCCCGGCTCCCCAGGCGACGCCGCCGATGATGTCAAAGCACAGGAACGTCCGGTACCGCATATAGGCAACTCCGGCCACCACCGGTGTGAAGGTGCGCACGAGCGGTAGGAATCGCGCCAAGATAATGGTCTTCGGACCGTGCTTTTCGAAGAACACGTGGGACTTGGTCACGTACCGTCGCTTGAAGAATCGCGAATCTTCTTTGTCGAACAACGCGGGTCCGATGCGCCGCCCGATGAAATACGCGCACTGATCACCCAGTACGGCGGTGACGGCCACGGCCGGCGCCAGGACCCAGATGTTCACCGGCGGGTGCGGCGCCGCCGCGAGGAAACCCCCGGCAAACAACAGTGTGTCTCCCGGCAGCGCTGGAAAGAGCAGCCCGGTCTCGATGAAAACGATCAGTAGTATCCCCGGCAGCACGGCGGCCCCGAACACGCCACCGTCGCCCAGCCAGTACATCGGGTCCATGAAGCCTGAGGCGGCAGCCGTCGTCAGGGTCATGATGTTGGTGCTTTCGACTGGTACATGGCTGCTGCTTTCGTTCGAGCGCTGCTCCGTTGCTGCACTGATGGGCCAGTCTTGACGTGCTTCAATGCGAAATATGCTGTTGCTCAGGCTATTTGGATTGCGACACCTCCGGCGGAGCGTACGCCGGATGATGCCGCCGAGGGGCAACTCGTAATTGAACTCGGGGTGAACGCTCAGAAGCGCTCGTTGTGCGCCGGTCCGCATGCAAGAGTATAGATAATAACTACCCATGCCATTGACATGGCGCTGCCTCGGCGCCTACATTCTCGGTAGTAGGTGTGGCGGAACGGTGGAGTTATTGCGATGTGCGCCGAACGCATATGGCCTGGTCTGACGCACTGCTGCGCCGATGTGTGGCCAGTGCTCGATCGCCGGATGGCGTGCACTGCCATTCGGGTGCATCGAACTGGTCTTCGTTGAGAAGGAGTTAGGTTATGCCGCTTCAGGATTACATGAAGTTGGTGTCGGTAGACGATCATGCGATCGAGCCGCCGGATGTCTGGACCAAGCGGATGCCGGCCAAGTACGACCGCAACGAGATTCCTCACGTTGAGGAGGTCGAGGTCGACGCGGCACGCTTGCAGCTGGGTGCCACCGCGCACGGGCGGGTGCAGTCCTGGGTCTATGCGGGCCGCCAGTACCCCCAGATCGGTCTGAACGCGGTTGCCGGTAAAGACCCCCGCACCTGGGACGTCGAGCCGGCTCGTTACGACGACATGCGGCCGGGCTGTTACGACCCGGTCGAGCGGCTCAAGGACATGGACGAGGACGGCGTGTGGGCGCACCTGTGCTTCCCGAGCTTCGCCCGCTTCGCCGGTACGCGGTTCCTGGAGGGTGATGACCGGGAGATGGCGCTGGACTGCGTCCGTGCCTGGAACGACTGGATGCTCGAGGAATGGTGCGGGACGGCACCGGATCGCTACGTACCGATCAACATCCTGCCGCTGTGGGACATCGATGCCTGCGTGGCTGAACTGAAGCGCACGATCGACCTGGGGTGCCGGGCGATCTGCTTCCCGGAGAACCCCTCTCCACTCGGGCTGCCGTCGTTCCACACCGACCACTGGGACCCGCTGCTGGCCATCGCCGAGGAAAACGGCATGCCGCTGATGCTGCACTTCGGCACATCTTCGCGGACTCCGTACGTGAGCCCGGATGCCCCGACGCCGGTGGTGGTGTCGCAGATGGGGCTGAACTCCATGGGTACTCTGGCCGACCTGCTCTATGCGCGGACGTTCCACGCGTTCCCGAACCTGAAGGTCGCGCTGGCCGAGGGCGGCACGGGCTGGTTGCCGTACATGCTCGAGCGCATCGACCAGGTGTGGGAGAAGCACCGTTGGTACGCGCATGTCGATACCGAGACCAGGCCGTCGACACTGTTCAAAAAGAATGTGTGGGGCTGTTTCATCGTTGATCAGGCTGGGATCGATTTCCGGCACCGGATCGGTGTTGATCGGCTGACCTGGGAAGCGGACTATCCGCACTCGGATTCACAGTGGCCGCATTCGCGTAAGGCGATGACCGAGATGCTGGCCGATGTGCCGGACGAGGAAGCACACCGGATTGCCGAGCTCAACGCGTGTGAGCTCCTGGGTTGGCGGCCCTGGGCTGACTAGACGTGACTGAACCTCTGCGCGTCGTGCAATGGGGCACGGGCAAGACGGGTTCGGTGGCGCTGACTGCAACCGACCCACCTTTGATCACCGGGGTTGCGATGCGATCGCGCGGCCGCCGGCGCGAATTGGCGGGACCCTGAATGAGCAAGCTACGGGTTGCGTTGTGTGGTGTGGGTGACGTCGGCCATTACGCCATCCGAGGCGTGCTGAGTCGGTCGGACATGGAACTCGTTGCAGTGCAGACCTTCTCAGTGGATAAGGTCGGTCTGGACGCGGGAGAGCTCATCGGCTGGGAACCGTCCGGAGTGACTTTGACGACCTCGCTGGACGAGGTGCTGGCGCGGCGTCCCGATGCGCTGTTGTACTGCGGAAAGAGTCGCAGTTTCGAACCGGTTCTGCCCTACTTGCGGGCCGGCGTCGACGTCGCCTACCTCGGCATTCCCGAGCTGCTGCACCCTCCGTCTTGCCCGGCGGAAATCCGGGAGCCGATCCTGGAAGCGGCGCTGGTGGGCGGCGCGTCGATCGCGTATGGCGGTATCGACCCTGGGTTCTCCACCCAGCTGTTGCCGTTCGTGCTGTCGGCGGTCAGCGAACGCATCGATCACCTCACGTTGTACGAGGTGCGTGACTACGACCCGCTTCCGTTGTGGCGACTCAACGATCTCGGTCTCGGCGTCATGGATACCGTGGACAGCCGCTTTCACCGTGCCGGCGTGCTGGAGAAGACCTGGGGCTCGTCGTTGCGCGGGCTTGCCGAAGCGCTCGGAGTGCCTGACGTCGAAATCCAAGAGTTCCGCGAAAGCTACCGGACCACCGAGGCATTCGACGTACCTGCCAAGAAGGTTGAGGCCGGAGCAATCGCGGCCATTCGATTCGGGGTTACGGCCGCCGTCGGTGGCATCGAACGGTTCCGGGTCGAACACGTCAACCGATTGCGCCGGGACATCGCCGAACACTGGCGACACCAACAGGGCTACGGCGTTGAGATCCGGGGTGTCCCGGAGTATGACCTGCACCTGAGCCTGCGTGACCCAGCGGGTAAACAGGATCGTCCGGCGTTGTTCGGCACAGCGATGTACAACGTGAACATCTTGCCGGCGCTGGTGACCGCCGAGCCGGGCATCCGAACGCCCTTCGAGTTGTCGGTGACCGGATGCCGCAACGTGGGCGGCCGCCACCAGGACGACAACTGGACCATCTCGCCGCATTTGTACGCCCAACAGGCCGGTGGCTGATTTCATTGTTCGACAACAGGATTGGAAACCGGTGACCGTCTCGCTGAGCAAACAGCGCCGTGGCGACTTCAACCACCAGGCCGTCATCTCCGCCGTGCAGATCGACTTCGCAGACATGTTGCCGACCTTCCGATACCACAACCTGGTCCAGGACGGCACCTACCTCTACGGCGGTTTCGCCGACGACGAGGGGCACCGATACACGGTGCTGCGCAAGGTCAGTGGTGAGCTGAGCGCCGGACTGGTGCTCAACGCTTCCGACGGGAACAACCTGGCCCCCCATCCGCGGGCCGCCGACGCCATGCGCGGCGGCACGCTGCGGTATCAGGCTGACGACAGCGGATTCCGCATCCGGCCGTCGTCCGTGAAAGGCAGTCTGGGAGAGCCTTTCAGCCTGGAAATGACCCGCGACGTCACCGCGTGGGACGAGGGCGACGTCATGCACGTCGAGGGCCGCGTCGTCGGTGACTGCGGGCTGCAGTGGTACGACCCGTGCCGTCACGGCGGGGACTTGTATGTCTCCCATATCCTGCGCGCCAGTGGCACACTGCTGGGACGGCACGTCGAGGGATTCTTCGCCGTGGACCAGCAGCATCTGCTGCCGGGAACCGTGTGGCGGCAGACGCCGTACTTCCAGCGACTGGAGGTGGCCTGGTTCACCATGGGCGTGGAATACGACGACGGCACCATCGAGGTGGGCCAGCTGTGCCACGGCGGTGATGACTGGGGCTTCGCGATCATGGCCAACCAGGACGGGCCTTTCAAGCTGACTCGCGACATCGTCGGCAAGCCGAGTTTCGGCGGCGACGAGTTCCCCACCCGGGTCGACTACTCGATCGACGGTGAGAGCTGGGCCTGGCAGGCCCATGCCGACGGGGTCATGCCGGGCTATGCGGCGGACCCGCACTACCGGCCGGCCGACGGCTGGTGCACCCGCGTCGGTGAGAACCGTTCGGTCGTAGCCTCGTTCGGCTGGATCGACGCCTTCAACGACGGACGTAGCTGAGCGATGACAGCTACCCCGCTCCGCACCGGCTCACCGCTGCACGGCCGGCGCCAAGGTGTCCAATCTGGCGCTCAACAATCTGATGGCACATCTGGTCGCGCAGGCGAAGCCGTGACGACGAAGGAGGACGGTCGTGTCTGAGGCGATGGCGCCGCTGCCTGCGCTCGAACCCGGGAACACCCCGTTCTGGACGGGTGGGCAAAACGGTGAACTGCTGATCTCCCGGTGCGGTTCGTGCCGACGTTGGTTGCACCCGCCGGTGCCGGTGTGCCGGTTCTGTCTGAGCACCGATGTGGCTCCAGAACCATCCTCTGGACGGGGTGCCGTCCTGACCTGCACGGTCAATCGACAGCCCTGGCTGCCTACGCTCCCGCCGCCGTACGTCATTGCCGTCATCGAGTTGGACGAAGAGCCCGACCTTCGCCTGACGACCCGGCTGATAGACATCGAACCCGAGGACGTGACGATCGGGATGCGGGTCGCGGTGCGATTCGAGCATGTCGACGATGTGTGGCTGCCGCTCTTCGTGAAAGAAGGGGAATAACGTTGAGCACCAATGGCACTGGTGCAGTGATCTCCGGTATCGGGCAGTCGGCGGTGGGCCGACGACTCGGTCGGTCGGGGCTGTCCCTGACTGTCGAGGCGGTGCTGCAAGCGTTGGCGGATTCGGGGCTGGACCGCTCCGACATCGACGGGCTGTCGACCTGGCCGGGAAGTTCAGGACCGGCTCCTGGTTTCACGGGGGCGGGCGTCTGGGATGTCAAGGACGCGCTCGGTCTCGAACTCGAATGGTTTTCCGGCGGTAGCGAAACCGGCGGCCAGTTGGGCGCCATCGTCAACGCGGTGGCGGCAGTTCGAGCTGGGCTGGCCAGGCATGTGCTGTGCTTTCGGACAGTCTGGGAGAGCACCGCGCAAACGGCTGGGCGCCGGGCGTCGATCATCGGTTCCGGTGGTGGTCGGGTTGACGGATCGCATCAGTGGATGTTGCCGTTCGGTGCGGTTTCGGCCACCAACTGGGCCGGTCTGCTGGCGGCGCGGCATTTCCACGAATACGGCACCTCGCGCGAGCAGGTGGCCGGCTTGGCGACCACGCTGCGGGCGAATGCGAGCCTGAATCCCAAAGCGGTACTTCGCGATCCGATGAGCGTCGACGACTACCTCAGCGCACGGATGATTTCGGAGCCGCTCTGTCTGTTCGACTGTGACATCCCGGTCGACGGTTCGACGGCGGTGATCGTCTCGGCGGCCGAGGTAGCGGCTGATCTCGCGGGCGAGGCGGTCGTCATCGACGCCATGGGCTCGGCCCTGCACGGCCGACCGTACTGGGACCAATACGCGGATCTGACGTCCATGGCCTCACACGATGCCGCAAAGGCGCTGTGGTGCAACACGACTCTGACTCCTGGCGATGTCGACGTCGCGCAGTTGTACGACGGATTCTCCATCCTGACGCTCATCTGGCTCGAATCTCTCGGCTTGTGCGGCAAGGGTGAAGCGGGTGCCTTCGTCGACGGCGGGAAACGAATTGCTCGCACCGGTGAGCTGCCGCTGAACACCGGCGGCGGTCAGCTGTCCGCAGGGCGACTACATGGTTTTGGGCACCTCCATGAAGCGTGTGTGCAGCTTCGCGGTACCGCCGGTGAACGTCAGGTGGCCGGCTCGCCGGAGGTTGCCGTCGTGGCAGCCGGGGGCGGGTATCTGGCGGGTGCGCTACTGCTGACCAGGCGCCGGTGAGTACGGCGGGAACATGAGAAAGGCTGGGAGTCAATGAAAGTCAGTGTCGATCCTGCGCGTTGCGAGGCGCATGGCATGTGTGAGGCGATGGCGCCGGAGTTCTTTACGCTCGACGATGAGGGCTACAGCGCGGTGGGGGCGGACAAGGAGGTGCCGGCCGGACAGGAAGCCGCAGTCCGCGTAGGGGTGGAGTCGTGCCCGGTGGCCGCGCTGTCGATCAGCGGCGACTGAAAGCGCGTCGGTCAGATAGCGAGCTTGCCTAAATATTCGCCAGCCCCTAAGCTCGACTTAACGGACGCAAATCGTCGGTAATCTCGACCAGATACAGAGTGATCGCGTGAAAACTGCCATCTGCCAGTTGCTTGGCATCGACTTCCCGCTGTTGGCGTTCAGCCACTGCCGCGACGTCGTCGCCGCCGTGACCAATGCCGGCGGATTCGGCGTGCTGGGAGCCTCATCGCACAGTCCCGAACAGCTCGAGCAGGAACTGGCATGGATCGACGCCCACGTCGACGGCAAGCCCTACGGCGTGGACATCGTCTGTCCGGAGAAGTTCGAGGGCAAGGGCATGGACCTCAGTGCGGAGCAGTTGCTCGAGCTGGTTCCGATGGCGCATCGCGATTACGTCGTCAAGCTGCTTGCCGATCACGGCGTCAGCATGGACGAGATCGGCGAGCGTCCGTTCCGGATGCTGCAGACGCTGTCGGACTCCATCGGGGAGCAATTGCTCGAGGTGTCGTTCCGGCATCCGATCAAGTTGATCGCCAATGCACTTGGCGTGCCGCCCCGCTTCATGATCGACCGGGCGAAGGCCGAAGGAGTGCCGGTGGCCGCGCTTGTCGGTGCGAAAGAACATGCGATAAAACAGGTACAGGCCGGCGTCGACATCCTGGTGGCGCAGGGCACCGAGGCCGGCGGGCACTGCGGTGAGGTGACCACCATGGTGCTGATCCCCGAGATCGTCGAGGCGATTCGGCCGATCGGCAACGTTCCGGTTCTTGCGGCGGGCGGCATCGTCACTGGCCGGCAGGTTGCGGCCGTAATCGCGCTCGGTGCCGCGGGTGCATGGACGGGTTCGGTGTGGTTGACCACCGAGGAAGCCGAAACCGCGCCCTACACCGTGGAAAAGTTGTTGGCGGCGTCGTCGCGCGACACCGTTCGATCAAAAGGCCGCACCGGGAAGTACTCCCGTCAACTCAAATCGGCGTGGACCGACGCCTGGGAGCCGGCCGCGCAAGGACCGAAAGCGCTGCCGATGCCGCTGCAGGCGGTGCTCTCGGACAACGTATTGCGCCGGATCGATGTCCTTGCCGAGAACGGCAACGCGGGTGCGCAGGAACTGGCGACGTACTGGGTGGGTCAGGGCGTCGGACTCATGAACAAAGTCAAACCGGCCCGCGAAGTGGTGCGGGAAATGATCGAGGACTATCTCGACGCGGCTGAGCACATTACGACTTCACTGGAGGACAACTGATATGTCGGGCACCATCAACCCTCGCACTCCGATCATCGTCGGGGTTGGCCAGGCTGCCGAGCGCATCGACGACGCTGACTACCAAGCTCTTTCGCCGATCGACCTGGCGGTTGCGGCGTCTCGAGCCGCCATCGCCGATACTGGGGTGGACTCGGCTGCGGTGGTCGCGGCCATCGATACCGTCGCGTGCACGCGGCAGTTCGAAAACTCGACCCCCGGTGCCCCTGCGCCGCTCGGAAAGTCGTCGAAATACCCTCTCTCGGTTGCCAATCGGCTCGGTGCCGTACCGCGCCGCGCCGTCCTGGAGGTGGCTGGGGGGCAGTCACCGCAACACCTGGTCACCGAATTCAGTCGGGAAGTCCTCGCCGGGCGTGCCAACGCTGTCCTGTTGACGGGCGCCGAGGCGATGTCGACCATCCGGCATCTCGCCAAGGCCGAAGTCAAACCGGACTTTTCCGACGACCCGGCCGATCCTGACGGCATCTTCGAAGACCGCGGTTTCGGCTTGTTCGGTTTGACGACCATGGAGCAGGCCGCACACGGGCTCATCACCGCGCCGGCCCAGTACGCCCTCCTGGAGAATGCGCGGCGGGCTGCGTGTGGTGACAGTCGTGAGAAGTACGCATCCGCCATGGGTGCGCTTTTTGAGCCGTTCACGAAAGTTGCTGCCGCCAATCCACTTTCGGCGGCACCCGAAGAACACGATGCAGCCGAGCTGACCACCGTCACCGAACGCAACCGGCTGATCGCCGATCCGTATATGCGGTTCCTCGTCGCACGTGACCAGGTCAACCAGGGCGCGGCGGTGCTGTTGATGTCGGTGGCGACGGCTCGCCAACTCGGTATCGCTGAGTCCAAGTGGGTCTTCCTGCACGGTCAAGCCGACCTTCGCGAACGCGTCATCTTGGATCGCCAGCACCTCGGCGAGGCACCCAGCGCCCCCGCGGCCGTGCAACACGCACTCGAGGTCGCCGAGCTGGACCTCGACGACATCGACTTTTTCGACTTCTACTCATGCTTCCCGATCGCGGTCTCCAACATCACTGAAACCCTGGGACTCTCGCCAGATGACCCGCGCGGTCTGACACTCACGGGTGGCCTGCCGTTCTTCGGCGGGGCCGGCAACAACTACTCGATGCATGCCATCGCCGAGGCAGTGGCCCGGGCGCGCAGCAAGCCCGGCGGCCATGCACTGGTTTCGGCCAATGGTGGTGTGCTGTCGAAGACTTCCGTCGGCATCTACAGCACAACGCCGACGGAACTCAAACAGGACCGAAGTGCTGAACTTCAGCGCGCCATCGACGCACTCGACCATCCCGCGCACGTGGCACATCCCGAGGGCTGGGCCACCATCGAGACCTACACCGTGACGTACGGCCGCGGGGACAAGAAGACGGGCATCGTGATCGGACGACTGGAAGAGGGCGGCGGCCGCTTCCTTGCGTTGGCCCCGTCTGGAGACGACGAGTTGTTGTCGGTGCTCGAGCAGGCTGAAAACCCAATCGGAGAGCGGGTATACGTCACTGCCCTAGGACCCGGTAACCGCGTTACCCGGTCGATCGAGACGGCCCGGCGGCTGTTCGCCAAGCCGGCACCCGCGCTGCGTGACGACTATGAATTCATCAAGGTCCGGCGCGACGGGCATCTACTCGAGATCACGATCAACCGGCCCGACGCCCGCAACTGCCTGCACCCGCCCGCCCACGAGGAGCTCGACAGCGTCTTTGACGCGTTCTTCTCCGATCGGGAATTGTGGGTGGCCATCATCACCGGCGAAGGCACCAAGGCGTTCTGTGCCGGCAATGACCTGGTCTACAGCGCGAGTGGTAAGCCGATGTACATCCCGCTCAACGGGTTTGCCGGTCTGACCAGTCGTCGGGACATGCACAAGCCGGTAATTGCCGCGGTGAACGGTTTCGCCATGGGCGGTGGCTTCGAGATCGCACTGGCCTGCCACCTGGTGGTCGCCGATGAGTCGGCCAAGTTCGCGCTGAGCGAGGTCAAGGTCGGCCTGTTCGCCGGCGCGGGAGGTCTGGTCCGGCTGCCCCGGTCGATACCGCAGAAGGTCGCCAACGACCTCATCCTGACCGGCCGACGGATCGGGGCACAGGAGGCCCGTGATCTCGGCATCGTCAGCCGCGTCGCCCCCGAAGGCGAGGCGCTCGCCGCGGCAAGGGAGCTGGCTGCTGAAATCCTCGATGGCTCACCCACTTCGGTGCGCCTGTCGCTGAAAGTCATGGCGCAGACACAGGGCATCGCCGACACGGTGGACGCGGTCACCGCACCGTCCGACGCTGTCGACGAGCTCATGACCAGCGCCGACGCCATCGAAGGCATGATGGCCTTCGCGCTCAAACGCAGGCCTGAGTGGAAGAATCAATGACCAGCCCAGACTTGGCGGCGTTCGACGACTCCGTCGCCGGGGTGATCGAGAAGGTCTGGGGCGGGCCCACCGCAGCCGAGAGCGGCGATGTCGCGGCGTTGTGGACTGCGGCCACCGAGCAAGGCTGGTTCGAACTGGCCGATGCGGAAGCGCTCGACCTGGCGATCGCGGCGACGCGGCGCTTGGGCCGCGCCGCCTGCCCGTTGCCGTTGATGGATGGGTACGTGGCTGCCGAACTTCTCGGTGATATCGGGATCAATGACGGCACCGTACGCGTGGTGGTTACCACCAATCCCGCATCTCCGCTGGACGCCGGCGGCGCCGCGACTCACGTGCTGGTCATTCCGAAGGCGGGGGGTGTCGGTCGCCTCGCGGCAATCGCCGATGCTGAACCCCTTGTCGGTCTAGCCATTCCGGAGTGGAGCCGAATCACGTTCGGGAACTCTGTTGTTGAGCGCGAAATCAGCCGCGCACAAGCGGACAGAGCCTTGGTGCTCACTCGGTTGGGCAAGGCAGTGCGAGCGTTGGCGGCAGCCGAGTATGCCCACGAGATGGCTGTTGAACACGCCAAAACGCGACAGCAGTTCGGCAGGGCGATCGGCAGTTTCGGTGCGGTCCAGCAGCGTACGGCGCAGTGCGCCATCGACGTGCGGTCGGCGAATCTGCTGGTGGCAGACGCTGTTTCCGCACTGCTCCATGGCCGTGACAACGCGCTGTTGACCGCTGAGATCGCCGTTGCCCATATTGCGGCGATAGCGCCCAAGGCCCAACTGGGCGCACATCACACGCTTGCCGCCATCGGCTACTTCAACGAACATCCCGCACCATGGTTGTTCCGCCGGGTCCACAGTGACGTGACGCTGCTCTCCACTCTGGAACCGGCACAAGGGTCGGTCGGCGACGCCCTCGTCGAGACTGGTGCCCGTCTGCCGGCCGCTGACCTCGGCGAAGTGGGCGAGGCGTTCCGCGAGGAGTACCTGCGGTTTCTAACCGCACGCGGTGCCCGCGACGGAGCGCCTACCCAAATTCATGTCGATGACAAGACCGTCCAGGCGATGGCCGATCAGGGATGGTTCGGATTCGGCTGGCCCGAGCAGTACGGCGGGTGCAACGCATCGCTCGCCGAGCAAGTGGTGCTGAATGAGGAGACCACCTACAACCGGGTCGGTGCGACGAAGGCGCTGGGATCGGTCATGTTGCTGGGCTCGTCGATCCTGCGTCACGGGACCGAGGAACAGAAGCAGCAGTTCCTGCCGATCGTCCGAGCGGGCGAGATGAACTTCTGTCTCGGGTATTCGGAGCCTGAGGCGGGATCGGACTTGGCGTCCCTGCGCACGAGCGCCGTTCGCGACGGTGATGAGTGGGTGATCAACGGCCAGAAGCTGTGGACCACCACCGCACACACCTCGGACTGGGTGTGGTTGGCCGCACGAACGGATCCGGACGCCAAGCCGCGGCACGCCGGTATCACGGTATTCCTGTTCTCGATCCACACACCGGGTATCACCATCCAGCAACACACCGCGCTGTCAGACGAGGTGTCGTGCACGGTGTTCTACGACGATGTCCGGATTCCGGACTCTGCGCGGGTGGGCGAGGTCAATGGCGGCTGGGCTGTCATCGTGGATGCCCTTGCCGGCGAGCGCATCGTGATGGGCAACATCGCCGCCGCGTTGCACCGGCAGCTCGACGATTTGCTCGACTATGTCGGTAAAGACCCTGATGAGCTTGCAGGACAACGTGGTTCGGCAAAACGCGCTTCGATCACCGACCTCGCAGTACGGGTGCAGGCCACCCGGGCACTGGTCAATGCGGCAGTGCAGGCCAACTCCACCGATATCGGTGCGATGTTCGATGCCGCCATGGCCGGCGTGATGGGCGGTGACCTGTCCGAGGACTTCGGCGAAGCGACTTTGTCGATCTTCGGCTGGCCTGCGGCGCTCAGCGGTGCAGGTGAACGAGAGATTCCCGGCGGCGGGGCTTTCGAATACGGACTGCGGCAATCGATCATGTACGTGGTCGGCGGCGGCACCAACGATATTCAGCGCGGTTTGATCGCGCGCGGCTTGGGACTGCCCCGCTAGGGGCCGAGGAAAGAGGATTAGCGACGATGCCTGACAGCTCACTTCCACTCAGCGGTGTACGCGTCATCGACTTCACCGATGGCCCAGCCGGTTTCGCCGGCCGGTATCTGGCCGACCTCGGCGCCGACGTGGTGTTGGTGGAGCCGCCCGAAGGCGCGGCATCTCGGCGAGCCCAACCGCAGTACGACGGCCACGGGTTGCGGTTCGCCACCGCACATGCCAACAAGCGCGGGGTGGTCATCGACCTCCTCGCCGCGGAGGGCCGAGAGCAACTGCTGGCACTGACCGATGGCGCTGACATCTTTCTGGAGTCTCAGCCGATCGGTCGGCTGACCGGGCTCGGCCTCGGCCAACAGGTCATGCGGGAACGCAACCCGAACCTGGTGGTCGCCTCGGTTACCGATTTCGGACAGACGGGTCCTTACCGCGACTACAAATCCAGTGAAGCGGTCTTCGTGGCACTGTCCTCCCTGCTGACCCGTTCTGGTGCTCCCGGCCGAGAACCGCTGCTTCCGCCTGGGCAACTCGCGACGCAGACGGCCGCTGTGTCAGTCGCTTACGCGGTCCTGCTGGCCTACTTCAGGGCCCTGCGCGGCGGCGGTGGAGACTACCTCGACGCATCGTTGTTCGAACTGGTCCTGCAGGACCTCGATCCGGGATTCGGGATGGCGGGTACCGCCACCATGGGCCAGCCGTTGGTCAATTTGCCGGCGGGTCGGCCCGACGTACGCATGATGTACCCGATCCTGCCGTGCGCCGACGGGCACGTCCGGATGTTCATCGCCTCACCCAAGCAGTGGCACGCGCTCTTCACCTGGATGGGTGAACCCGAAGAGTTGTCCGATCCCGCACTGGAACACCTCATCGGTCGGTTCATGAACTGGGACAAGATCCGGCCAGTGCTGGTCGACTTCTTCGCCGACAAGGACCGTGCCGAAATTGTCTCGCGCGCTGCGGAACTCGGCATCGCGGTCGGGCCACTGAATGTCGCTGACGAGATCTTGTCCAGTGACCATGTGCGTGTGCGCAACTCGTTTGTCGAGGACGAGATCGCCCCCGGCGTGCGTGCGGCGATCCCGAACGGCTATGTGGAGTTCAATGGTCAGCGGGCCGGCTTCCGTCACCGCGCGCCGGCATTCGGCGAGCACAACGAGGTGGTGTTCGGCGCAGCGCGCCGGACCGTGCGTGCCGAGGCGGCCGACGTTCCCGTTCGTCCACTCGCGGGTATCCGGGTGCTCGATCTCGGCGTCATCGTCGTTGGTGCTGAGACGGGACGCGCGCTGGCCGACCAGGGCGCACAGGTGATCAAGGTGGAGAACCGTGCGTTCGCCGACGGCGCCCGCCAGACCGACGGACCGGGCAAGGTTGGGTATTCGTTCGCACTGGGCAGCCGGAACAAGCGCAGCATCGGCCTCAACCTGCGCAGCGACGGCGGCAAGGAGCTGTTCGGCAAGCTGGTGGAAGTCTCCGATGTGGTGTTGACCAACTTCAAGCCGGGCACGCTCGAGTCGCTCGGCTTGGGCTACGACAAGCTCAAAGCCATCAATCCGGGCATCGTGCTGGTCGAGAGCAGCGCGCTCGGCAGTACCGGACCATGGTCGAAGCGAATGGGATACGGGCCGCTCGTGCGGGCCACGGTGGGCCTGACTGCCTTGTGGCGCCATCCCGACACCTCGGACGGTTTCGGCGATGACCAGACCGTGTATCCCGATCATGCCGCGGCACGCGTCGGTGCGGCTGCCGTGATCGCCGCATTGGTCGACCGCGAAACAACCGGCACCGGCCGGCACATTGGGGTGGCTCAGATGGAGACCGCGTTCACTCAGCTGGCCACCGAATACTTGCGGGAATCGCTGCAGCCGGGAACCTTGGTGGCCAAGGGCAACAGCGGTGAGTTCGATGCTCCCTCCGGGCTTTTCGCGTGCACCGGTGAGGACGCATACGTCGCCGTTACTGTCGACGGCGACGACGACTGGGCCAGTCTCACCAAGGTCATCGGCCGGCCGGAACTGGCCACCGAACCCAAGTATGCGACCGCTGCCGACCGGGTGGCGCACCGTGACGAGGTCGACGCGGTGCTGCAGGAGTGGGTCGGTCCGCTTACCCCGCGCGAGGCCCAGGAGCGCCTGCAAGCCGGAGGAGTCGCGGCCGGTGCGGCGGTACACGTCAAGGATCTGCTGACCGACCTGCACCTGGCCGCGCGCGGCCAGCTCGGCGAGTTGACTCAGCCTGGCCACGATCAACCCCTGGAGGTCTTCCAGGGGCCGGGGCTGTTCGAGGTCATTCCCTCGCCGCTGCTGAGTCCGGCATCGGCAATGGCAGCCGACACCCGTGAAATCTGCCGCGACGTGCTGGGGCTTTCAGACGCCGACATTGATCAGCTTGCGTCAGAAGGGGTACTCGAACTTCCCCCGACGGCGGAGTGAGTCGGTGAGCGAAGCCACCGCGCATCTCAGCGGCACGTTCGAACTTGGCGGCGAGCTGGAGGTCAGGCGCCTGGGTTTCGGCGCAATGCGACTTACCGGTCCCGGAGTCTGGGGTCCGCCACAGGACTCTCAGGAGTGCTTGCGGGTCCTGTGGCGGGCTGTGGAACTCGGTGTCAACTTCATCGACACCGCCGACTGCTACGGACCGCATGTTTCGGAGGAATTGATCAGGGCCGCCTTGCATCCCTATCCGGACGATCTCGTGATCGCGACAAAAGCCGGGCTTGTGCGAGGCGGTCCTATCGGGCCGAACGGCTCGGGCGCTTCGTCGGTGGCGCCGCTTGGCTTCCCCGCCTACCTGAGGCAGCAGTGCGTGCTCAGTCTGCGCCGCCTCGATGTGGACTGTATCGGCCTGTTTCAGCTGCACCGGATCGATCCGAAGTTTCCGCTGGAGGACCAGATCGGTGAGCTCGCCGCCCTGCAGCAGGAGGGCAAGATCCGGCACATCGGACTATCCGAGGTGGACGTCGACCAGCTGCAGGCTGCGCGCCGGATCGCTCCGATCGCGTCGGTGCAGAACCACTACAACCTGTTTGCGCGCTCGGCTGACCGCCTGCTCAGTGTTTGCGAGAAGGACCGAATCGCATTCATTCCGTGGGCGCCGATGACCGGCAGGCCGCAAGCCGTTACCGATGATCTGGTGCAACGGACGGCGCAGCGGCACCGCGCAACGCCGGCGCAGCTTGCCTTGGCCTGGTTGCTGCACCGGTCACCGGCCATGTTGCCGATCCCCGGAACTTCCAATGTGGCGCATCTCGAAGAGAACGTGGCTGCCGCCGCGATCACTCTCGGCGCCGATGACATCAGCGCGCTGGGCGAGATCGCAGCCTGAAACATGCATCGGTTGATGGGCGTTATCGTGCATATTTATCTAGTGAATTAAGATTATCAACAAGTGCGGTCGAACCGCTGACTCGGAGGTGTCACATGGCAGCAAGTAGTAAGGCAGCGATCATCGCGGCGGCACGGACGGCGATCGGCACTGCGCGCCGGGGCACCTTGGCCAACGTGCCTGCCATCGAGTTGGCCAAACCGGTCGTCGCCGCTGTTGTCGCTCGCTCAGGGCTGGCGCCGGCGGAATTCGACGATCTGGTGCTGGCTGAGGTGTTGCAGGGTGGCGGTGACAGTGCCCGCTATATCGCTGTCGCTCTCGGGCTGCTGGACATCCCGGGCATGGCGGTCAATCGGCAGTGTGCGTCGAGCCTGACGGCCATTGCCGTCGGCGCCGGACAGATTGCCTCCGGCATGAGCGGCGCCATCCTCGCCGGCGGCATGGAATCGTGTTCGACCGGCCCAGTGATGAGTAAGCGCAAGCCGTTCACCACGGGCAAGGCGCCCGAGGATTACAGCCAGTGGGTGCCGTTGTCGCACCCACCGACCGAAGCAGCGCCCGCGCTGGACATGTCGATCACTGTCGCGCACAACTGCGCCGTGCAGTACGGCATCACTCGCGAGGACCAGGACGCGTGGGCGCTCCGCAGCCACGAGCGTGCGATCAAGGCGATCGACGCCGGTTCGTTCGTGGATGAGATTGTGCCCGTTGAGGTTCCGCAGGCCGACGGTTCAGCCATCAACTTCGCTGTCGATGAGCACCCCAGGCGGGGGAGCAGCATGGAGACGCTAGCGGGTCTCAAGGTGCTGCATCCTGAGATCGACGGTTTCACGGTGACTGCCGGCAATTCGTCGGGCATCAACGATGCGGCGGCTGTGGTGGCGTTGGCCGCTCCCGACACGACGCAGGAAGTGCTGGCGAACGTGCTGTCATGGGCGCAGGTCGGAGTGGACCCCACTCGAACCGGCTCCGGCCCGATCGGGGCCATTCCCAAAGCCCTGGCGCTGGCTGGTCGCAAGCTCAATGACGTTGCGCTGTTTGAGATCAACGAGGCGTTCGCCGCCCAGGCGGTGGCGTGTTCACGCGAACTCGGCCTCGACGAGGACATCGTCAACGTCTACGGCTCGGGCATCAGTCTCGGACACCCGATCGCCGCGACCGGTGCTCGCATGGTGACCTCGGCCATCTACGAACTGCGTCGCCGCGGTGGCGGTATCGGTGTCCTGTCGATGTGCGCCGGCGGTGGTATGGGCGCCGCGATGGTCATCGAAGTGGCGTAGGTCCGAGTCGGGCTGCGCCGATGGCATCCGTTGAGGGCCAAGGGTGACACCAAAGCCCCGCCATGAGGTGTGGTGCTACGACGACCGCGAACTCGAGGTCGTGCGGCAGGGCCCACGCCCTTCGGCGGGGACGCTGGTCTTTGTCCACGGCGTCTGCCATGGCGCCTGGTGCTGGCAGCACTTTTCGGAGTTCTTCGCAGAGCAGGGGTACGATACCGTCGCCTTCAGCCTGCGTGGACACGCGGGCAGTTCGGGGCGGCGAGACCTGCATCGGCTCGGGCTCGACGATTACGTCGACGACCTGTCCAGAGTCGTCGAGCGGCTGGACCGGAAGCCGGTCATCATCGGCCATTCGATGGGCGGCGCTATCGTGCAGAGATATCTGGCCGCCCACGCTGATTCGGTCTCGGCCGCCGTTCTGTTTGCGTCGGCGACCGCCGGTGGTTTAGGTGGCCGGCGGTTCATCGACGTGATTCGCGGGATCGGGCCTGGCGCTCTTCTCAATGCGTTGCGGATCGTGTTGGGGTTGTCGGCACCGGCGGAGCGGGCGAACAACACGCCGTTCTTCGGTCGCCGACTGAGCGAGCAGGACGCGCGCCACTTCGCCTTGCAGATGGGGCCGGAATCACGCCGGGCGGTCCGTGATCTGGTCACACGATTTGACGCGCTGCCGCCGGTTCTTCCTCCGATGCTGGTCATCGGTTCCCGCGATGATGATCTCTTCGGTGTCAAGAGCCAGCAGGCAACAGCGCGCGCCTACGGGGTCCGGCCCCAACTACTGGATGGACTGTGCCACGACATGATGCTGGACCCGGACTGGCGCCGGCCCGCAAACCGCGTTCTCGAGTTCCTCAGGGGTCCTCGCGCAGTGTGACCGCGTGACGCTTGACGGAGACATGCTCATTGATGGAGACTCGGTTCATCAAATTCAGTTAACCCTATAGAGGAACTAGATCAATGTCGTCCGGCGATTGGCGCGCACGTCTTCAGGAACTCATGGCCGACTTCGGGCAGCGTCAAGCGGAGGAAAAGGCGAAAGCCAGGAAATCGGGCGCCAAGCTCGACCGCACCGCGTCCGCCAAAGCGTGGCAGGAAGAACTGGTCGATAACGGGCTGGCGGGTCCGGGCTGGCCGAAATCAGCTGGTGGTCTTGAACTGTCGCTGGAGGATCAGCTCGACTACTACCGAACGACTACGGCGGCCGGGATGCCTCCGCACCCGTCTCAGACGTCGTTCATCGTCGCGCCGGTGATCATCAAACATGGCACCCCGGAGCAACAGGAGCGTTTCCTGCGGCCCATCCTGCGCGCTGAAGAGTTCTGGTGCCAAGGCTTCTCGGAGCCGGGGGCAGGTAGCGACCTTGCATCGCTGTCCACCCGAGCGGTTCGTGATGGCGACATCTACCGAGTCAACGGTCAGAAGGTCTGGACCACCAATGCCGACCAAGCCGACTGGATGTTCGCACTTGTCCGAACCGGGGCACCCGGGCGCGGATCCGACGGCATCACCTATTTGCTCATCCCCATGGACAGTCCCGGCATCACGGTACGACCGTTGCGGGACATCAGTGGTGGCGCCCATTTCGCCGAGGTCTTCTTCGACGATGTCGAGGTTCCTATTGCCAACCGGCTCGGGGAAGAGGGCAAGGGCTGGTCCATCATGCGCACTTCCCTCGGCCACGAACGCGCCACCGCTTTTCTGGCCGATGAGTTCAAACAGCGTCGCACCGCCGATCAGGTGCTGGAACTGCTTGCTGCACAAGGTCTCGACTCCGATCCTCTGGTGCGGCAGGACATCGCCCGAATCGAATCCGGCGTTCGTGCCATCGCCGCCAACAGTGCCCGGGCCCTGGCCGCGGTACTGCGCGGTGAAGATCCCGGTGGTGTCGCGTCGGTCAACCGGTTGGTGAAATCCGAATTCGAGCAGCACATGTACACCGTGGCCTTGCGCGCCGCCGGGCCGCGTGCCATGCTCGGCAGCCGTGCGGTGGAGGCCACCGACGGCGGCCGGTGGACGTTCGCCTACCTGAAAACTCGAGCCAGCACCATCGGAGCGGGCACCGCCGAGATCCAGCGCAACACCATTGCCGAATCCGTCCTCGGCCTGCCGTCGCACCGCGGTGAAGGCACCCGATCGCCGGGAGTGCAGCCGGGCACACCACTGGCGGTTGCGGACGATAACGAAGCCGAACTGCGCGAGGTGCTCGCCAAAGCGCTCGAGGCGCGGGTTGATCTGGAACACCTACTGAATCCCAAGCGCCCCAACGACAGTGGTGACCCGGCTGTTTGGGCCGCGCTCGTCGAATTCGGGATGCCGGGACTGGCGCTGGACGAATCAGCCGGTGGTGCCGGCGCACCGGCGCGGCTGCTCTACGCGGCGATCGAGGAAACAGCCAAGGCACTTGCGCCGGCACCGCTCGTCCCCAGCGTCGTGGCACTCGAAGTGGCAGCGGCAACTGGCGCAAACGACGTTGCGGCCCGTATTGCCGGTGGTACGCCGGCAGCTTTCGTGGTGCCACTGGACGACGCAGGCTGGGTGACCAGCGGTTCGATGCTGCCCACATGGGATGGGCAGGCACTACGCGGCACCGTGCCGGTGGTCGCCGGTGCCCCGGATGCCGCGGTCCTGCTGGTGCTGGCGGCCGCTGAGTCCGGTGAGGTGCTGGTCGTCGTCGACCCGAAAGTCAACGGGGTGACAGTCCTCGCCGACGAACCGCTCGACCTCACCGGAACCGTCGGTTCGGTGGGATTCGACGCTGCTCCAGGCGAGATCGTGGCCGGCACGCCGGACTTGCGGCGCCTCCTTGAGACGGCCCGCAGCCGAGCGCTCCTCGCTGTGGCTGCCGACTCGATCGGTGCCGGTGCTCGCGCACTGGCGACGGCGGTGGCGTGGGCGGGGGAGCGCGAGCAGTTCGGGCGGAAAATCGGTAGCTTCCAAGCTATCTCGCACCGGTGCGCCGACATGCTCGTCGCGCTGGAAGGCGCACGCAGCCAGGTCTTCGCGGCTGCCGACTCCGACCATCCGGTATCGGCTGACTGCATGCTCGCGGCGGCTGCGGCGTTTGACGCCGGTGTGTTCGCCACCGAGCGGGCCATCCAGATTCACGGCGGCATCGGGTTCACATGGGAGCACCCCGCACACCTGCTGCTGCGACGTGCTCGGGCAAATTCGGTGGCAATTGGTCGACCTGAGGTATTGCGAGATCGCGCTGTCGAACAGTTGCTGGCCGCGCGACGTGGGGAGAATTGACGTGACAAGTATCAGCGAAGCGCTCGGCCGACTGTGGCAAGCCGGTGACGATGCCAAACTGCTGCAGCAGAACGGTGCCTGGGTGTCCTGGGGGCGAGTGCGCCAGCTTGCAGAACAGCTCGACGCACAGCTCGACGCTGCCGGTTGTGGTGCGGGTGGCCGGGTCGCGGTCGTGCTCGGCAACCGGATGGAGTCTGTCGCAGCACTGATCGCGATCATGCGCGGTGAACGCACCCTGGTCACCATCAGCCCATTGCAGCCGGTCGAACGCCTCAGTAGTGACCTGGCGGCTTCGGGTGCTGCTTTCGTGCTCTCTCCCGCGGCGATGTTCGATGAAGAACAGTTCACGGCTGCGCTGGGTGAAATCGGAGCGGCTGCATGGAGCGTCGAGGAAGGCGCTCTACTGCAGCGGTGTGATCTGAAAGCCGACCCGAAAACCAATGACACCGGCGTGGCGGTCGAGATGCTGACATCGGGCACAACGGGGGCGCCGAAGCGAATTCCGTTGAGCCGCAAGCAGTTGGAAGCATCTTTGAGTTCGGCACTGCAGCACAATGAACGCCCCGATGGCAGTGAACGGGAGCCTCTTACCGGAACCGTCGGCTTTGTGGTGGTGCCCATCGTCCACATCGGTGGGCTGTGGGGGCTACTGCAATCGCTGGTCACCGCACGTCCGTTTGTGTTGTTGGAGCGGTTCAGCCTGCCTGCCTGGAGAGCCGCGGTTGCTGAACACCGGCCGGGCATGGTGTCGCTGCCGCCACCGGCGATTCGCGCGGTCTTCGACTCCGACATCAGTGCCGAGGAACTGAGTAGCGTCCGTGCGGTCACGGCGGGAACCAGTGCCGTGGAGCCGGCGCTCGTCGACGCCTTCTACGAGCGGTTCGGTATTCCGATCCTCGCGGTCTACGGTGCCACCGAATTCTCGGGCGCCGTAGCAGGCTGGACCAAGAAGGACTTCCTGGCGAGTTGGACCGATAAGAAGGGCAGTGTCGGAAAGGCATTCCCGGGTGTACGACTGCAGGTGGTCGATGACGACGGCAAGGTCGTGCCGACCGGAGTGGCGGGCCGCCTGCAGGTGTCCACGCCGCAGGCCGGCGACACGGTGGATGGCTGGGTCACCACAAGCGATCTGGCGCATATCGATCAGGACGGTTATCTCTACATCGACGGCCGCGCCGACGACGTCATCGTCCGGGGTGGGTTCAAGGTGGCGCCGGATGCGGTGATCCGTGCACTGCGGTCGCACCAGGCGGTGAAAGACGCTGCCGTGGCGGGTCTACCCGACCCTCGTCTGGGGCAGGTGCCGATTGCCGCAGTCGAACTGCGGCCCGAAGCCGTAGTGGACCCGCAGGAACTTCGTGAACACTGCCGGTCCTCGCTCACCCCGTACGAGGTTCCGGCAGAAGTCCATGTCATCGACGAGCTGCCACGTGGGGCGGCGCTCAAGGTCGACCGACAGCGGCTGATCGCCATTCTCGAACAGAAGCGTGCCGGCGCTCCCGCGTGAAACCGAAGAACATCAACAATTCTGGAGCTGATATGAGTGCTGAAGCAGTAACCCCGCCGGCCGTGCTGGTCGAGCGGCGCGGGAACGTCCTGGTGATCACCATCAATCGGCCGGACGCGCGCAATGCCGTCAACGGTGCGGTGAGCGCGGGTGTCGGCGATGCCCTCGAAGAAGCGCAGGCCGATCCAGACGTGCGGGCAGTGGTGATCACCGGAGCCGGCGACAAGTCGTTCTGCGCGGGCGCCGACCTCAAGGCGATCTCACGGGGCGAGAGTGTCATGCACCCGCACCGGGACGACTGGAGCTTCGCCGGCTACGTCAATCACTTCATCAACAAGCCGACGATTGCCGCGGTGAACGGCACGGCGCTGGGCGGCGGCACTGAACTGGCGCTCGCGAGCGATCTGATAGTCGCTTGCGAGAGTGCATCTTTCGGCCTACCAGAAGTGAAGCGCGGCTTGATTGCCGGAGCCGGTGGCGCCTTCCGAATCGTCGAACAGCTGCCGCCCAAGGTGGGACTCGGCCTGCTGTTCACCGGCGAGCCGATCAGCGCCACGGAGGCGCTGCGTTGGGGTCTGATCAACGAGGTCGTGCCCGATGGACCCGGCAACCCGGCTCTGGACGCCGCCCTCGCGTGGGCAGAGCGCATTACCGTCAACGCGCCGCTGGCGGTTCAGGCGAGTAAGCAGATCGCCTACGGCGCCGACAACGGCGTCGTACAAGCAGAGTCGGCCAGGTGGTCTCGCACCGCAGAGGCTTTCGACGCGATCCTCAAGAGCGAGGACGCCAAGGAAGGGCCGCTGGCCTTCGCCGAGAAGCGTCAGCCGGTCTGGCAGGCCCGCTAACGACCCGGGCGGTCGATCGTCATTGCGGCCAGGCGGGCAGAGGCTGAAAAGTCCTGTGCCGCAAGCGACTTACACTTTGGTACCCACAACATCCGGCTGGGCGGACCTACGCGACAGCGCCCGAAAACGCTTGCCATCGCGATGTGACGTCGGATACATTACAAATGTATCAAACGTTATATAAATGGGAGGCATGATGCCGATCTCCACCTACGGAGACTTCGATTTCCAGACGGTCGTGGACGCCTACGACCCCACGCTGGCCGATCTGCAGCCGCATCATTCGCGGCACGGTCTGTCGCTGCAGGTGCAGTACTTCTACGGTGGACTCCAGGATGCCGACGGCACGATGTGGGCGGTGGAACGCAAATTCATCGGCCCGATGACGGGCGGCCTGTGGTTGATGAACAACTCCAGCGGCGACCTCAACATTCACCCTGGCACGCTGACGTCCTCGCGCGGAGAATCGATCCGCGAGATCGAGCCGTCGAAGCGGGTGTGGCGAAACCACCTCTTGCACACGATGGCTGAGAAGGTCGGCATCGAGAGCGAGCCCATGGAGCTCACCATCGACGACCAGGGCATCCGCTGGTCGGAGGGATCGCTGCTCGATGTGTCCGGCGATCTGCAAGGACCCGGGTTCCAGTTCTACGCACCCGCCCGCGACGAGCCCCTCTTCTACACCACGCAGGTCTACTGGGTAACTGGGACCATCGCCGGCAAGCCCGTGGAAGGATTCATCGGGCTCGACAACGGCTACTTCACCCACGGCCTGGAATGGAAGGAATACCGGTACTTCAAGGATCTCGAACTGTCCTGGGAAGTGTTCGGCAACAAGTTCACCGACGGGTCCATCGAATACGGCGTCATCGTCAAGGGTCGGCGCGGCTGGTCAGGCGCGGCCACGTTCGAGAACGGCAAGCTGATCGCCAAGACCGACCAGGTCGGCGCCGTCTACGATCTCGACGACGAGGGCTACGTCAACACCGCGAAATTCGACGTCGGTGGCACGGGCTACACGTTCAGTGGTAGTCCCACCGGGAAGATGCGCAACTTCGGCGAAGCGCGCTGGGCCAACTACACCTCGCAGGGCGGCCTCACACGCCGCGACGGCGACGACAGAGAGCTGGTGGTCGGCTATAGCTGGCTCGAGTTCTTCCCCGGAAGAATCAAAGAGGACAAGCTGACTACGGTGTAGGTGTGGAGACAGCTGCCCCGCGGCGGAGCTCCGGCAGGCCACCTGCCGGAGCCGCATCCGTACGAGACGCACTCCTGCGCTCGGCCGCAACGCATTTCAGCAAGTATGGGTTTGCGGGCGCCAATATCCGGGCGATACTCGCCGACGCGGGGACGACGGCGCCGGCTATGTACCATCACTTCGGCAACAAGACCGGTCTGTACATCGCCGCCGCGACCGAGGCTCAATCACATGTCCTCGAAGTGTTCGGGGCAGTGTTGGACGGCCGGCCGAACCTGGCCGATCGGGTCACAGCACTGTTGGCGGCAGCAGTGCGGCTGCGCGAGGAACACCCCAACGTCGCCAAATACCTCAGCGTCGTCCAGCAGGACGCGGTGCGGCACCCGGAACTCGGTGAATTGACCTCGTATGAAGAGCAATTCGATGAACTCTGGCATGTGGTGGCCGGCGATTCGCGGGGGCGCGGCATGGCGGTGGCGGTGCGCGCCATCATAGAAGGCCTTCTCGCAGTGGGCGGTTCCGAATTGTCTGCCGCCGCCGTTTCTGCTGCGGCCGATGTACTCCAACAGATTGTCAACGGCGGGCTTGCCGGACTGCACTCCTAGCGCGGTCGGCTACCAGCAGGCACCCGTTCGACAGCGACCCACGACGAGCTGAGGGCCGGTGTCTGTGAGAGGGGATCGATCTTGGTGCCATCGATCAGCAGGTTTCGGTTTGCGCCGTAGTATTCAGCGTCCGCTCCGCCACGTGGATCGAAAACACCTGAACCCCAACCATGATCGACGATCACCAGGCCTCGCCGTGGCCGGTCGCTCACGGTGGCGGGCAACTCGATCTGTCCCACCGGGGAATACACACGAACGGCATCACCGTCCTCGATGCCCAATGCGGCGGCATCGTCAGGGTGGATGACGACGGAATTGCTCTTGCCCGACGGATGCAGGCCGGGCAACTCGTTCAGCATCGAGTTCATCGAGTGCCGGCGGCGCTGATTGCCCAATTGGAACGGATAGCCCGATGGGGCTTGCGGATGGGGTTCGGCGAGCAATTCCCTGGCACGTTCGACGAATTCGGCTGGAGCCGCATGCACTTTGCCATCTTCTGTCTTGAGCGCCTTCTTGAACTGGCCGAATTCCCGGTCGCCGAAAACCCAACCGTGCGGGTGCGACATGATGTCACGCCATTTCAACTTGCGGCCGATCGCCACGAGTAGCCGGTTGATCCACTCCGGATGGAAGGCCAGTTGTGCCCGGCCCGTCAGCGTCGCCATTCTCCTCGTGGCGCGAATGAAAGTGTTGACGCCCTTGACGCCGAACAAAGGCTTCTTCGTGGCGATGGCGAGATCGATGAAGATCTCCCACTCCTCACGAACGCCGGGCGGCGGGTCGACAGCGCGGCGACCGTACTGGACGAAGGGCTGATCTTGCAGACCCCCCGAAACAGCGTGCAGGTCATTGCGTTCCAGCCAATGGGCCACCGGAAGCAGCCAGTGGGCATGCTGGTGGCTTTCTCGTTGCACGAGATCGAGGACGACGAGCAGGTCGAGGTCCTGCAAGGCGGCATCCAGCTTCGCCCCGTTGGGTCCGGAGACGACCGGGTTTCCACCGTTGATGAACATTGCCCTGATCTGTCCGGCTCCGGGCGTGGTGATCTCGTCGGGGAGCTCGTCGAGTCCGTGATGGCCCGCCGCCATGTCGCGACCTTGCAGGCGGCTCCTGTGTGTTTCTGGCTTGGCCATCGTGTCCCACAACTTCAGCGCATCGACGTAACCAGGCTCGAATCGGCGGCCTCCGGGTCGGTCCATGCGCCCGGTGATCACGTTCAGGACGTGTCCGAGCCACTCGGCTACGGTGCCGCCCAGATGCAAGGAGACGCCGGTTCGCGTCACCACCATCGCGCCCCGAGCCTGCGCGAAATCCCTTGCCACGGATTCGATCTGCACACGGGGAACATCGCATCGTGCCGCGAGATCGTCCAGGTCCGCAGTGGCTACCAACGCTCGTAGGTCGTCAACTCCGGTGGCGAGCTCGCAGCAGTCCTGTTGGTGCTCGAGTTGTTCTTCGAGGATCACTTTCACCATCGCCAGCAAGAGCGCCCAGTCTTGACCGGGCCGGACGGCGACATGGATGTCTGCCTTTTCCGCGCTTTCGGTTCGCACGGGGTCGACTACAACGATTTTCGCGCCCTGTTTCTGGCGCGTCAGTGCGCGTTTCCAGCCTCCCGGCACGTTCTCGACCCAGTTCCACGCGGTCACTGCGGGATTCGCTCCGAACAAGAGGAAGCAGTCGCAGTTGTCTATGTCGGACACCGGGGCCATGAGCATCGACCCGTACATCGCCGTCGCGACGACGTGCATAGCGTTCTGGTCGACGGATCCGACGTAATAGCGGTTGCGGGTTCCGATGGCATCGAGCAGACCGTTCATGAACATCACGTTCGACGACGAGTTGCCCGCCGGATTCCCCCAATAGCTTCCAACCGCATCCGGCCCGCCGGCTTCGATGATGCGGACGAGTCTTTGGGCGATATCGTCGATGGCTTCGGCCCATGAAGCTTCGACATATGTGTCGTCGCCGACGCGGCGCATCGGGTTGAGTATGCGACGCGGGTGCTCGACGAACCTTCCGGCGGTCCGCCCTTTCGCGCAGAAGTCCGCCCAGGCGTGTGGATTCTCTTTGTCTGCCGAGATTTTGAGCACGCGGTTGTTCGCGACATCGACGTTGAGGCCGCAGCCGGCGAGACAGATTCGGCACACGGTGTGCACCGTGCGCGTTTCGTCGCGCTCTTCTTTCAGGCTTTCGGTTGTCTGCTCCGCCGTCCGCACCGGTATCTCCTTTGATTTGGCCAACGTCGATGATCGATATTTTCCTGTTGGAGAAGGAATCTCGGCGAATGATCCGGATCAGCGACGGTCGCCCGTATATCGCCGATCGAGGCCGTTGAGCGGAAAGGTCTCGATCCATGCCAAGGACGTGTCCGGCACCCGTTTATCGCCGACGCGCCGCACCGACCCGGCCTGCCCGTGATAGGCGTCGCCGCGCGCGGCGGCCAGCGATCTCATCTGCCCACGTTCGGCGGCGGTGAAACGCCACTCGGTGCCACCCGCGGTGTACGTCGCTGAGGCGACGTACTTATCGGCGTCCAGCTCGACTTCCGCTGTCAATTCGGTGGTTTCGATGACCGGACCATCCTGATCGGCGATGGCGGCGAACCCGAAGTGTTCCTTGCCCAGGCACAGCGCACCGAATTCATGGGCTCCGTCCGGGTAGATATTGGAGAACGTCACCCAGGCCAGCTCCACCACGTTGAAGATCGGTCCGCTGTTGTAAACCTGCCCGACCGGACCGTAGAAGCTGTCCATCGCGACATGCCCGCGCACCGGTCGGCCGTGCACGTGGCCGGTGACCTTGAACGGCTGTGACACATACAGCTGGCCGCCGTTCTCGTCGATGTTCGGGGTATACCACTGGTAGCCCAGACCCAGGGGCGTGCCGTTCAGGTCGAGGAGATCGCCCTCCGACCAACGGAATTCGTCATCGGCGACGAGGAACTCAAATGGCTCGCTGTACGGAGTCGCTGCGGCCGCCACGGTGAACGAACTCTTCTCCGGAGTCAACGCCCAGCGCACCCCAGCGCCGCGATGCGAGCGCTCGAACACCGACGGCGCGATCTCGAGGTTGTCGGAGTCGACATTGGACGACAGTTGGAGACCGCCCGACAGTTCGGTGTTCACTTTGCGCATGGGTGCGAGGAAGTTGCCGTAGTCGTCCGTCAGACAGCTCCACCAGTAGGTGGCCATCGGGCGCAGACCGAAGTACTCGCCTTCACACCACGCATCACGGGCAGCGAATTCGCATGTGCTGACCAGCGTCCGGAAGTCGAAGTTGCCGCGTCGTCTGGATGGCCACAGCCATCCAGACGACGCGCCTGTGGTCAGTTGGCGACCTTTTGGCGCAGCGCGCCGGTTTCAATCAGGCGCCCGTTGTAGGTCTCCATGAGGGCCTCGGTGGTCTTGGGACGGCGGGTCTCGTCGATGTGGTGGGCCCAGCCTTGACGCCAGCGGTGTCCGGCCGGCAGGTCGTGACGCACCGGACAGCGCGGGCCGCCGCTGGCCTCCCAGACCCAGGTCTCGCCGCCGCCGGTGTAGGTGACCCGCTCGGGATACGCGTTCTCCGACATGGTGTCTGGATCGGTCAGCTCGGCCTCTACGACGATGTCGCGAGCGATCAGCGACGGGCCGTCGGTGCGGTGGAGGATCATGAGGTTGAAGTCCTCGGTCCCGTGGATCAGGTGTCCGGCATGGATATTGCCATCCTCGAACTCGGTCGCGAAGGCGACCCAGGCGGCCTCCAGCTTGGTGATCAGCGGACCGGTGAGGAAGTGCTTGCCGGGCAGGGCATGCATGGTGTCATGGAAGACCAGTCCCGTGACCGGGATGCCTTTGATGGTGCCCGTGGTCTTGAAAAGCCTTGACGTGTAGGCGAACGCATCGTCGTCGTCCGGCGCCAGGAACTGCAGGCCCGGACCGACCAGCTCACCGGTCATGGTCAGTTCGGTGCCGTCGTTCCACTCCATGGTCGAATCGTCGGCCGCCATCAGCACCGTACCTTCGGGGGTGACGACCTCCCAGCGCCCGTCGCGCTTGCGATGTTCCACCGGCCCGCCGTAGGAGTTGTTCTCATCGGTGGCGTAGGTGAAGTCGCTGCCGTTCTTGGATTCCGACAGATGCAGGAAGCGGGCCTTGTCGGCGTAGAAGCCGCGGATCGGCCACCAGTAGTCGCCGTCCTCGGACCGCACTGATCCGTAGAAGTACTGCATGTCCATCGTCAGGTTGGCGACGTCGCGCCACTGCGCGTCCGCTTCGGGCTCGATGAACGAGCCGACCGCCTGAAAGCCGTAGTGGCCGCCTGTGTACTGCTGCATGGTAAAGCTCACTTTCGTTGTGGTGATGCGGTTTTCAGCGTTCGAGAAGGACGATTTTGCCGGTAGCCCCGTCGACCTCGACCAGGTCGCCGGTGGCCAGTCGTCGGGTTGCGTTGGTGGCACTGACGACACATGTGACACCGAACTCGCGGGCGACGATCGCAGCATGCGACATCGGACCACCGAGGTTGGTGACCACCGCTCCCGCGTACGCGAAGGACGGCGTGTAGCCGACGTCGGTGACTTCGGCGACGAGCACCTCGCCCGGTTCGAGATCGTCGATGGTCTCGGCATCGACGATGCGGACGTGTCCCTTGATTCGGCTGCCGCTGACACCCAGACCGTTCAGGGACTCGCCGGCCTGCAGCGGGCTGACGGTGGGTGCGGCCGTCCATGTTCCAGTGAACACCGAGGGCGGCTGGACATCGCGGAGGCGCTGCATTTCTGCCCGGCGCCGAGTGACCACGCTGCGAGCGTCTGACGGCAGCGAGTCCAGTTCGTCGACCTGGAAGAAGAAGACGTCGTCGACGGTGTCGATCAGTCCACGTTCAACCAGGCGGCGGCCCAGTTCGCGCATGAGTCTGCGCAGAATCGTCGTCGACCGGATCACTTTGTCGCGGCGGATCTCTCGATCACGGATCTGTCGACCGGCAAGGCGCACCAGCGGGTTTCTGGTACCTCGATCGGCGGATGCCTCCGTCGCACGACCCAGTGACTTCGCCACGACGCGGGCGAACTGCCCGGGATCGTCGGCGTAGGACGTCGAACGCAGTTCGCATTCTGCCGGACCGCGATGGCCGACGGCGTCCAGCTCGGCCATGAGCTCCCGATAGAACGCCGGCGCGCGGTTCTGGAGAGCGCTGAGGGGATCATTCGGATCTGACAGGGCTGCAACAGCTTCCGGACACTTGGCGGCTGATTCTGCCAACTTCGCGATGCTCGACAGGGCACGGCCACTGGCCACATTGCGACCGGCGGTCGGAGCATCGGTGCTGCCTGCGCGGGCCGCTGCCGTTGCGGTGGCGGTGCACAGGAGCGCGGCCCAGGCTGCCAGCACCCACCCGTGGACCACAAGATCGCGGGCAAACGTGATGAGGCTTTCGAGCCGGTTGTCGTCCAGAGCAGTGAGATCGGCAGGAATGAGTCCTTCGAGCCGGTCGACGTCGGCGACGTACTCCCGCGATTCCCGACCGGACGTCACGAGCAGCCCGACGCCGGTGAGCCCCGCGCCGACGATATTGCGCATTTTCCCGATGAAACCGGAATTTTCAGCGGGTGGACGCCGGTCCCCGAATACCGGTGTCCCACCGAGCTCACGACCGAAGAACTGGTCGGTGAGACCGTCGGGGTTGGTCCCCGGCATGGAGTTCGCCATGAAGTACGTCGACGTGACACCGGCGTACAACCGGTGTCCGAAGGTGCCGATGGACCGGGTCGCAACCTCGCGGCCGATTACCCCTGGTAGCCGCAGCCGCTCGGCGATCGAGACGCCACCCGCGCGAAGCCCACGGACCGTGGCCGACGCGGAGGCCGGCGAGAACGGACCGGGCAGTGCCTCCGACAAATTGGTGGCCACGAACGTCGGGAATCGAGGATCGACAGGAGTGTCGAACTCGCCGTTCAGCCCATCCGGGCCTGCGGGATGGAGCGGGACTCCGTCGGCCGGAGCTTCGTCTACTGCGGGCAGATCCTGCACCAGCGGAGTACGCCAGGGAAGCGTGAAGACGTTCTTGCCCAACGACACTCGGCCGCGAACGGCGAGAGCGAAGTCGTCAATGCACTCGGAGGCGGTCCACGCGGGTTGGTAGCCCCACTCGTTCAGCAGGCGGCTGGTGTCCATGATGGGCAGGTTCAGCAGCAGGTTGAACTCTGCGGGGGACGCTTCTACCAATTCGCGTTGGTAGAGGAAGCCCAAGCCGGCCTCGATCACGCTCTTGCGCGCCGGGAACAGCGGGCGTCCCAGCTTCGAGGTGATGTCGCGCACGGTCACCAGGTCCGGAGCGGCCAGGTTGACGGCTCCGGTGTGGTCACCCAACACGGCATTGACGAAAACGCGGTGGACGTCTTCGGGATGCACTACCTGCAACGGACGGTCGGCAGAGTTTTCCACGTTGGGAAATGCCGGCGAGCCGAGCAACCGCAGCAACATGTTGTCGACGGCGCGACCCAGTACGAGTCCCGGGCGGATCGATACCCATTCCTTGCCGCACTCAGCCAGCAGACGCTCGACGTGCGCTTTGTGGAAGCCGTAGAAATGGGCGGGATCTGGCGTCAGGTCAGAGTCCTCGTTCACCTCGGATTGTTCGGAAGGCCTGCCACCGTAGGTGAAAACCGAGGATGCAAAGACAATCCGGCGCGTCCCCGCCCGGTCCATCGCGGCCAGTACGTTCTCGGTACCTCCGAGGTTCGTTTCGCGCGTCAACTTTTCGTCCGGCGTGCACGCGACCATCCATGCGCAGTGCGCGACGACATCGGCACCCGCCACGGCGCGCGCCACGGCGTCGGCGTCGCGGATATCACCTTCGACAAAGTCGCTGTCGGAGAACCAATTTCGGGGTCGATGCCGTGCCATGCCAACGACGTCGTGGCCCTCGGAACGCAACCGAGCGGCAATACCGCGGCCGAAGACGCCGCTGGCTCCGGTTACCGTGATCCTCATGACGGCTGGCTCCAGGGCACGACGGGCGCAACTCCTTCGAAGGTCGTGGTCCCGTTATGGGCGCGCCGGAGGATCAGGAAGTCTGAACCCTTGTACGCGCGGTGATCATTCGGGCCGAGCGTGATGATGGTGCCGGGACCGCCTGTGCAGGCTGGGATGCGACGGAGGGTGTCCATCGCGTCACGCAGCGCCGTTGGGGTCGCGAACCGCATGCGGCCGAGGGCCAAAGCGAAGGCATGGCCGATGTCATATCCGGTCGAAAGTCCGGACGTCGCATAGTCATAGCCGAAGCGCTTGGCGAATCTTCGGCGCATCTGGGCGAACACCTCATTGCGCTCGTCGTATTGGTCGACCCCGACCCAGCCCTCGAGCCGCTGAGCGCGCTCCTCGCTGTACGTGGCACTGACGAAGGCGGTGGTCTGGATGCGTGGTGGATCCCAGTCGATTCGTTCCAGCGCTGGGCGCACCCACTGGTTCACTCCGCCCAGGCCGAGATAGACGAGCGCATCGGGCTTGGAGTCCCGGCAGACATTGAGCGCATCCGCCAGTTCCTCGACGCTGGTCGCGGGGTAGACGGGCGGTTCGGCGGTGATGGTGAGGCCGTGTGTCTGCAGCTCGTAGCGGAAGAACTCGCTGTATTCCTCGCCGATCTGGGTCCGTTCGCGCAGAACCGCGACGCGGCGGTGTCCGTTGGCGGCCAACCACGCTGCCATCACGCCTGGCTCGTCTGCCAGCCCGCCGTTGGCGAATGTGTAGGCGTAGTCGCCGACGAAACGGATGGAGCCGCAGATGGTCGCTGTGGGCACCTTCAGGCGCTCGATCTCGGGCAGCAGCGCCAGGCAGTTGTCAGACGTGAACGGTCCGACAACGCCCAGCACGCGCTCGTCCTCCACCAGCTCGCGGTAGGCCTCGATCAGGCCGTGCGCGGTACTCCACGGTTGGGCGTAGACCTCACGAACGACGACTTCGACGTCTCGTTCGAGGAGCCCGCGGGCTTTGGCCTCTTCGCACGCGAGGCGGATCGCGTCGGGCCAGCAGTCGCTGAGCCCGGGATGCTCAGGGAGGTCGATCAGCACGCCGAGCCGGTACGGCTCGATCGGTCGACCGTGATAAACAGTGGCCACAATTCGCCCTTCTCGCAAAGCATTGGCGTCGGCAAGAGGCAGACGCCGCGCTGAATCAGTCGTCGTCGTGCATCACATCGCGTGCGGGATGCGTCACGTGTCACAGCCTAGCGCGCTAAACTAGTAAACGCTAGCTAGTAATTCTGTTTTACTGATCGGGTGGCTGTGAAGCGTCGTTCGAGTGCAGACATCCGCCGCGAGTTGCTCGCGGCGGCGAGTCACCTGTTCGCCACCCGCGGCTGGGCCGGTACCTCGACGAAGGAAATCGCCGCTCGCGCAGGCACTTACGAGACGTCGCTCTACACGCATTTCGGTTCGAAGTCCGGAATCTTCTCGGCCGCCGTCGTCGAGCCGTTCCATCAATTCATCGACTCGTTCCGGGCCACGATGTCCACCGACCACAGCGCACCGGAAGAAATGCTGGCCCGCGCGTTCGTCCGTGACCTGTACGGCACGCTGGAAGAACATCGCGAAGCGGCCACCGCCTTCATCTTGGCGATGCAAGAACCCGAGGCGCGCGAAGCCCTCAGCCAGGCGCGGGCATCGCTCGAATCGGTTTTCGACGATCTGAACGCCGGTGGCCGAGCCCGCGCCGCGCTCGTCGGAGAGGTCGGCCCTGCGCGTCCATTGACTCAGCGGTTGATGGTCGGAACTGTCGTGGCGGCTTCGGTCTTCGCGCCGTGGCTGTTCTCCGAAGAGGCGCTCGGTGCGTCGACGGACGATATACAGGCGGCCATCGTCGAGTTGTTCCTTTACGGGATCACCGACGCGGCGCGGCCAAGCGCTGCGGGCTGACTGCGCGTAGGAATTCATTCCCCTACTTGGTCAGCGGGTCGCGCGGCAGTCCAAGGATTCGTTCGGCGATGGTGTTTCGCATGATTTCCGACGTACCGCCGGCGATGGTCAGGCAGCGCGCAAAGAGGTAGTCGTGCGCGACTGCCGGGGCATCGCCGGTGATCAGCGCGGTGCCGGCCAGATCGCTGGCCAGTTCGGTCAGATGCTGCGAGCTCTCGGCCTTCAACAGCTTGGTCACATTGGCTTCTGGACCGGCGCCGCCGCCGGCCAGGGCCCGCGCGGCAATGCGAATATTCAACGGCCGCAAGGTGTAGACCTCAGCGAATACTTCGCCCGCGCGACGCAGCCGGGACTCGCTCATCGGGCCTGTCGACTTGTCGAGCAATGTCACGACGTCAGCCGGACCGAGTTTGATCGAGCCGCTCCCGCCGCCGATGGAGACACGCTCGTTACCCAGCGTGGCCCGCGCGACTCGCCAGCCCTGTCCGACCTCGCCGATGACGTCGGCGTCGGGAACGAATACGTCGTCGAAGAACACTTCATTGAACAGCGCCTCGCCGGTCAGCTCTCGCAGCGGACGCACGTCAACACCGTTGGCACGCATATTGATTGCCATCATGGTGACACCGGCGTGCTTGGGTCCGTCAGGGTCGGTGCGAACCGTCGCGATACCCCAGTGGCATTTCTGGGCGCCGCTGGTCCACACCTTCTGGCCGGTCACGCGCCACCCGCCATCGACTTTGACCGCGGTGGTCCGCACCGCGGCCGCGTCGGATCCTGCATTCGGTTCACTGAACAACTGGCACCACGATTCGTGGCCGCGCAGTACGGGTTCAACCCACCGCGCGCGCTGTTCGTCGTTACCGGCACCGACAATGGTGAGGGTCACCCAGCCTGTGATACCCATGTCGGGGATGTCGACGCCGTTGAACTCCTCGTCGATGACGAGCTGTTCGACCGGACCGGCCGCCCGGCCCCAGGGCTTCGGCCAGTGCGGGACAAAGTAGCCGGAGTCCACCAGGTAGTCGCGCTGCTGTGCGCGAGGGAGTGCGCTCGCTGCCGCTGCCGCGGCGCGGGCCTCTGCGCGATATGCGTCGGCTTCCGCGGGCAGCGTGAACGACGGGCCCGTGGCCTGCCCGGATCGCTGAGCAAAGACGATGTCGGCCAGCGCATCATCGCCGCCGGCGAGCAGGGCCGAGATGGTCTTCGCCCGACGGAGGTAGAGGTGCGCGTCGTGTTCCCAGGTGAATCCGATGCCGCCGTGCAGCTGAATGTTCAGCTCAGCGGTGGAGACCGCAGTCCGCGCTGCGTGCCACGCCGCGACGGCGGCGCCGTACCAGGCGCTGTCGATGTCTTCGGACCGGGCGGCATCCCACACGGTTGCCGTCGTCATCTCGATGTCGACGAGCATGTTGGCCAGGTGGTGCTTCACCGCCTGGAAGGTGCCGATCGTGCGGCCGAACTGCTCACGTACCTTCGCGTACTCGGTCGCCGCGGTCAGCGTTGCCCGGGCCAGCCCGATCGCTTCGGCCGCGATCAGGATCCGCCAGACCGTTCGCAGTTGGCGTGCGCCGCCGCGGATGATGCTGTCCGGGCCGACGGCGACGTCGGTCAGCGTCACGTTGCCGATACGGCGTGACGGGTCGAGTGGACACGGCGCGGCGGTGACTGTGACACCGCTGGCTGACGCATCGATGACGACCAGGTCATCACCCGCGGTGAATGCCAGTACGTCGGCGTCGGGGCCGCCGAGCACTGCCGAGCACTGCCCCGAGACGGTGCCGTCGGTACTCAGCCGGATGCCGTCACCCACGCTGACGGCGCCCACGGCGTCAGCGGTTGCCAGACCGCGTAGGTAGGTCGTGCGCAGGGCTTCGTCGCCGCAGCCGTTGAGCGTCGCCGACAGGGCTACCGTCGGCAGGAACGGCCCCGGGCACAGCTCGTGCCCCATGACTTCCAGGACGATGGCCAGCTCCGCCAGCCCGAAACCGGCGCCATCGAAGCGCTCGTCGACGGCCAGTCCGTGCAGGCCGAGTTCCGCTGCCGCGGACCAGATTTCCACCGGGTGCGGGTCGCCGCCGTCAGCGGTGGCGCGAGTGGCGGCCAGCGCCTTCGACCGCCGAAGTTGTCCCAGTACCGATTCGCCGAGTTCGACGTGTTCGTCCGTGATGGCCAACGCTGATGCAGGCATGTCTTGCAGTCCTATTCGCTGATGCTGAATCGGGCCAGCTCGTAATCCACCATGCCGTTCAGATCCGGCGCCGGCGGTTCGGGCAGTGTGACCGGGGCTTCCCGGGTGGGCAGCAGTACCACGGCAGTGCCGGGTGTGGTGATCTCGCCGCGCTGGTTCTCACACCACACCTTGAGATGAACCTCGTTGCGCCCCTTGGCCTGTTGCTTGTCGACGACCTCGCCGCGTACCCAGGTCACGTCCCCGTTGTAGTTGAACTTGCGGTGTTCGCACCGCAGCTTCCACAGCCACGCATCGTCGCCCATCCAGTCGGTGATGAGGTGCGTGAGCCAGGTTTCACGCATACCGCCGTAGTCGTAGGAGTTCGGCAGCCCCAGCTCGCGGGCGCGGGCCGGTTCCCAGTGCAAGCGCTGCACGGTGTCGGGGATGTTCAGTTCGTTGCGCGGGTACAGGCCGGGCGCCTTCCGGCGGACTCGCGCGGCCAGACCGAACGAGCCGGGCGGAGTGAGCTGCATACCCCACCCCAGATGCCAGACGACCACATCGGTGGTGGTCAGCGGGCCCTTGACCCGTGGCTGAAGCTGATCGCCGACGGCGACGTCCTCGAAATAGCGCGGTTCGGCGCCACGGCGAGTCTCGGCGGCATAGGCGGCCTCGATCTCCGCGATCTGCTCGTCGGTGTACGGGGTCTGCGCGAGCTTCTCTTTCGCGCGCTTCTTGGACGCGTGCCGCTCGGCGTTGATCCAGGTGCCCCGACGTACCGCGTGCATCTCGCCGCTACCGTTCGCATACAGGTAGTCGCGGGTGACGTGCACGGTGCGGCCGCCGAAGCTGCTGGTCTTGGGTTGTACACCCACCTGGGCCTCCAGCACCTTGCAGGTATCGCCATGTACCAGCGGCCGCCACCATTCGAACTCCATGACCGCCTGGTAGGAGCCGAGGCCGGCGAACGGGTCGCCCTTGAGCAGTGCCTTGGTCTCCGGGTCGGGTTTGGGCGCAGCGTCTTCGCCCATGGTGTAGAGGAAGTTCGGCGGTGCGATCAATGTTCCCCAACGTGTCCCGGCTGCGTATTGCGGATCGCAGTACAGCGGGTTGTCGTCGCCGTAGCCGTAGGCGAAATGACGGGACCCGTCCGTGGTCACCTCGTAGTTGTGTGGGGGATTGGACTGCGGTTGCGGCACGCCCAAGCGCAATTTGGAGCGTTCGATCGCCTCGTCGGTGAGCACACCATACTGCGCGCTGATGGTGTCGGTTTGCGTCACGGTGACTGGCTCCTTCGGGTCTTGGTCGACGCTCGGCAACCGGTGAAACCACGATAGCCGAGCGTCCTGAGCTAAATATATACAGAATCCATACAAATCGGGTAGTCAGATATGTTCAGGAATACGCCGCCAGGACCCTTGCTTCATCGGGCGGGTGGGGCGATTCGGCCTCATTTGCGCCGCAGGCGTGATGGTGTCCTTGTCGCCGGCGGGACACTGCGTGGGTGGTCATGCGGTGGCGAAGTTCACGCTTGTGATCGGAACGTGATAATTCTATGGTTCATCTGAATAGTTATCTAGTTGGCTGACCGAGGCTGGACAGAGGCGTCACCCTCGGTTGACTGCCCGTATTCTGGGCGTCCTCATCATCTCCGAACACTCCAGACCACGGCCCGCGCGTGCCGGCGGCCGAGTAGAACGTAACGGGACAAGGAACATGGAACGGCTGACCGCACTCGATGGCTTCAGTTTGCACGCCGAGACGGACGTCATGCGCACGCACGCCGGCGGCCTGCTGCTGATCGATCCCCACACCAAGTCCGGTGAACTCACCGCCGATGACCTGGTGGCACTACTGGCGGAGCGGACGCCGGGCGCTCCGGGTTTCCGTAAGCGCCTGATCGCCAAGCCACTTGGTCTCGGTCAGCCGGTCTGGGTCGACGATCCCGATTTTGATGTGAGGCAACACCTGCATCGCGTGACATTGGCCGCGCCGGGGACACGGAGTCAATTGGCCGCCGTGGTGGGCGATCTCCACAGCCGACGTCAGGACCGCAACAGGCCGCTGTGGGATGCCTGGGTAATCGACGGGCTGGACGACGGCCGCATCGCCCTCTTGGTCCAGTTGTCGCATGCAATGACCGACGGGGTCGGTGGCGTAACTGCGATCCTGCCGCAGCTGATGACAACCGATCCCGATGCTGAGTATCCACCGCTGCCCAAGACGTCTGTCCCCGCGCCGCACAGCACCATCGACCTGATCGGTGACATGGCTGACGAATTGGTGGTCAACACGTTGAGCACGGCGCAGGTTGCGGTCAAGTCCGCTCCGGCTGTGGTGGAAGCACTGGCCCAGGCCGCTCTGCAGCCGATCCGTAAGCTGTTGTCGGGCCGGGTATCACGCGCGCGGATCAGTTCGGGCTCGTCGAACCGCGCCGAGCCCTCACCGCGCACGGCGCTTAACCGCCCGATCACCTCGCGCCGCAGTATCGCCTTCGCCACGGTGGCGATGGCGGATCTGAAGGCGATCGGCACAGCGCACAATGTCACGATCAACGATATCTTCCTGACGGCTGCAACGGCTTCGGTACGTCGATGGCTCGAAGTGAACGACACGGTGCCGGATGTTCCATTGCGGACATTGATGCCGATCAACACGCGGGTAGGCGACGACACATCGAGTAACAAATGGACTTTGGCGATGGTCGAGCTACCGGTGCAGCTGGCCGACCCGCTCGAACAACTGCGCAGTATCCATGCCGGCACCAAACGAATGAAGGGCGAGCGCAAGGCAGCGCCGGCCGTCGAGGTGACCGACTTGCTGGGCATCGTGCCGCCCGTACTGATCGGCGGCATCGCGAACCTCTACACCGGGCAAAAGCTCTCCCGTTTCCATGCCCCGCTGGCACACCTGGCGACGTCGAATATCCCAGGCCCCAAAGAAGAAATCTATTGTGCTGGAGCACATGTAGTTGGCATGTTCCCGACTCCACCGTTGTATGAGGGAGCCAATCTCAATATCACCGCCGTGTCTCATGGCGCGGTGTTCGACATCGCCATCATTGCGTGCCCGGACAACGTCAAAGACGTCGAGTCAGTGGCGCAGGGGATCGAGGACACCGTGCGGGGCCTGGTGGCAAACACTGGTTGAAAGGACCTCTGATGGTGGGCAAGAGGGTTGGCGCTCCGAGGCTGACAGGTCTCGATACGGCGTTTCTGGCGCTGGAGAACGACTACAGTCAGATGCACACGCTGAAGTTCGGTGTGTTCGAAGCGGTCAAGGGCCCGGCCGACCTGACCGCGGAGGCAATCTGGACAGTGCTGGGGCGTCGTCTGCATGCGGTGCCGTGCTACACGCAGAAGCTGATGCCCGTGCCGTTTGGATTGCATCATCCGTTGCTCGTGAACGCGACCGACTTCAATGTCAAGGACCACGTGCGCGTGGTCAAAGTCCCTGCGCCAGGCGGACGCCGGGAACGAGACGCCGTCATCTCAGATATCTGCGGCGGGACGTTGGACCGCCGACATCCGTTGTGGGAGTTGTGGATCCTTGAGGGCCTCGAAGGTGGTCGTGTCGGCTGCCTGATGAAGCTTCATCACACGTTGGCTGACGGCCGAGTCGCGGGCAATCAACTCCTGGCCTTCGCCAACGCCGCCAACGCAGACCTCGCACTGGTCGACAACGCACCGTCGGGCCGGCGGTTGGTCTTCGATGCGCTGGTCGATCGCGTCCGCGACGCCGCCAAACTGCCTGCCTTGATCCGAGACACTGCCCGGGCACTGCGCGCAACGCGGGAGATCCGGTCACAGACGATGGTGAAGGTGCCGGGAGTGGCATCGTCACCGCACACCCTGTTTGATCGAAAGGTCAGTCAGGAACGGACCTGGGGAACGCTGTCGGTCCCGCTATCGCAAATGGGCCGGGTAGCCAAGCACTACAGGGTATCCATCAATGATGTGCTACTGACCATGGTGGGCAGCGCGGCGCGCGAGTATCTCCTGATGCGCGGCGATCTCCCCACCAAGTCGCTCGCCGGCGGGCTTCCGGTGGACAGCAGTTCGCCGGCCGATGCAGGAGCGCTGCAGGGCAACAAGTGGGCAATGCTCATGACCACGCTGGGAACCGATCAACCGGACGTCGTTGTCCAGTTGCGAACAGTGAGCGATTCCATGATGGTGGCCAAACGGATTCGTGCTGCCTGCGGCGACCTTCTCGAACGGTGGGCGCAGTTCACCAACCTGCCTGCAGTGCAGAACGCCGTAACGAGGTTCGCCGACTCGTGGCTGGCGGACAAGGGTCTGCTGCCATCGCTGGGTATATCAAACGTTCGGGGTCCCGAATCCGCTGCCGTGGTAGGGGATCTGCGAGTCGCCGAGTTCTACTCGGTGGGACCGATCAACCACTGCGGGCTGAACGTCACTGCCTGGAGCTATGCCGGGCAGTTCAACGTCTCTATGCTCAGCGGGCAAAACGTCGTTCCCGACGCTTCGGTCTTTCTGGACTTTATGCGCGACGCTTTGCAGGAGCTGTCCGAGCGGGCCGGCATCGACTGGTACACAACAGGATCAGTCGAGCAGAGGATGACCTCATGAGCCCTCTGGGTACTGCACGACACGTGTGCTGGCTGATCGGCACGCTGATCCGGGCCGGTCTGTTGCCTCTCATGTCCCCGCTGGGATATCTGCGTGCGGGACACGCGGCCCGCCGGTATGGATTGTCGCCCGCGACCACCTTCGCCGTAGCCGCCATCAGCGCCCCCCGCCACGCCGCAATCATCGATGCCGAAGGATCCAGCACTTGGGGAGATTTCGACAACCGCAGCAGCCGGCTCGCAGCTGAGTTGGCCAGCATGACTCTTCATCGGCCGAACCTGACGGTGGCGCTGATGGCCCGCAACTCTCGTCCGTTCGCGGAAGTGATCGTCGCGACCGCCAAGCTGGGTGGCCGGATCTTGTTGCTGAACACGGGATTCTCCGGCCCCCAATTGGCTGAAGTCGTGGAACGCGAAGGCGCAGATGTCGTCGTTTTCGACGAGGAGTTCCGTCCGGTGATCGAACATCTCCAGGGCGCGCGCCCGCTTGTCGTGGCGTGTCGTGATTACGCGGAGGGGGACCGGACCGTCACGGCGTTGATCGACAACTCCACGCTGGGTGCCCCGCCGCCGCCGTACGGCCCGGCAAAGATCGTGGTCCTCACCTCTGGAACTTCGGGTACGCCGAAAGGAGCCGAACGCAGTGGCGGTTCTGGCGGGATCGGGGCAATTGCCGGGCTCTTCGACCGGATCCCGTTGCGGCACCACGACATCATGGTTATCGGCGCGCCGATGTTTCATGCCTGGGGACTCGCCGGTCTGACCATCGGATCGAGCCTCGCTTGCACAATTGTCACGCGGCGACGGTTCGACCCCGAAGAGACGCTGCGATTGGTCGCGGAACATCGCGCCACCGTCCTATGGCTGGTGCCGGTAATGCTTGAGCGCATCATGGCCCTGCCTGACGAGGTGCGCAGACGCTATGGCGTGTCCAGTCTGCGCGTCGTTGCGCTGTCCGGCTCGGCCGTGCGGGCCGATGCGGTGCACCGGTTCATGGACGACTACGGCGATATCGTCTACAACAACTACTCCTCGACGGAGGTTGGCTGGGCAGCCATCGCTACTCCGTCTGATCTTCGTGAAGCGCCGGCTACGGCCGGCTGTCCACCGCGCGGAACGGAACTGCGCATTCTGGACGACAACGGCAATCCGGTCAATGAGGGAAAGGCAGGCCGCATCTTCGTCCGCAACGACACGCTCTTCGACGGCTACACCGGCGGCGGTCGCAAGCAGGTGGTCGAGGGATTCATGGAGACCGGCGACGTGGGGCACCTGGACGCCAAGGGTCGCCTGTACGTCGATGGACGCTCGGACGACATGATCGTCTCCGGGGGTGAGAACGTGTACCCCGCCGAGGTCGAGCGACTGCTGGGGACCCACCCAGCTGTCATCGAGGCGGCGGTACTCGGGGTGTCCGACGAACAGTATGGACAGCGGCTGGCGGCGTTCGTGGCACTCGCGGAGGGTGCAGATCCCGATACTGTTCCCGACGAGCTACGAAACCTGGTGCGGGACAAACTCGCTCGGCATAAGGTCCCGCGCAGTGTGGTGGTCATCGATCAATTGCCACGTAACGCCGCAGGAAAGGTCCTCAAGCGCGAGCTGCTGGAACGGGCCGTCGATGGCTGATCCCCGCAGCGTTCTCAGCCGATGGGATTCACCGTGTCGCTGCCGCTCGCCTCGATGATCTTCTTCGCGGACGTCCGGGTGTGTTGACGCCAGTGCTCGGCTACACCGTCCGCGTCGCCGGCCTCGATGAGATCGATGGCACGTGAGTACGAGCGGCACGTTCGCCGAAGAAGCTGGGCGTAGCCGGAACCGTTGAGTGCGTGCCGGATACTTGCATCCCACTGTGCCCGTAGTAGTTCGCGCAACACACCGACCTGCACGGCCAGGGTCTTGTTCCCGCACTTGTCCCACAGCATTTGATGAAAGCGCGATGCTGCGTTGCTCCAGTCCTCGACGCTCGGTGGCCCGTCATCCGCCAACGCGCTGATGTCCTCGACCGCGGCCCGGAGCTCCGCGATATCGGCCTCGGTGTGCGAGGCAGCAAGCAGCCGCAGGGTGATGGGCTCGACGAGCTCGAGCGCAGCGAAGACGTCGCCAATGGTGGTCTCGGAGAGCTGCAGGTAGAGGCCGATATGCCGGCTGGCGACCGACAGGTCCGGTCGGGTGACGAAGACACCGCCTCCGGCGCCCTGCCGCGTCTCCAGCAAGGACTCGGTTTCGAGGATGCGAAATGCCTCGCGCAGGGTCGGTTTGGAGACCTGGAAGTGGTCGAGAAGCACCGCTTCACTGGGCAGGGCGTCGCCTTCGGTCAGTTCGCCTTGGCCGATCTGGGCGCGCAGCTGATCGGCGATGGCCTGTGCCGCTTTTTTGGCCCTGACCGGCGTGCCGGTTACCACGGCGCGATGAATGGCGGGGTACGTGTCGGCAGACATGGTCCAGATAATACTTAACCAGTCATCTGGTTATCGAATCGGAGTTGCGGCATGACCAGTTCTCTCGGCAGCGAGGTTGGTGTAAGCTTTTATGAATAGTTAACTATATAAGTAGTCAGAGAAACTAGAGAGGAACCTGGGTTAGATGGAACTGCAGGGTGGTTCGGCACTTGTCGTCGGCGGCGCGGGTGGATTCGGCGCCGCGACGGTCCGTCGGCTCGTTGCCGCCGGCATGAACGTGGTCATCGCCGATCTGGCAGAAGAGACTGGTATTGCGCTGGCGGCGGAGCTCGGTGGTGCCACCGAATTCGTGAGAACTGATGTCACCAACGAGGATTCGGTACGATCCGCCATCGCGACCGCAGCCGCGAAGGGACCCCTACGCGTCGCGGTCATCGTGCACGGCGGTCCCGTTGCGGCGGCGCGTATCGTGAACAAGGCCGGTGCCTCGTATCCTGTCGAGTCCTTCCGACGTACGGTCGAGATCTACCTGACCGGAACCTTCACGGTCCTCAGTCGCGCCGCCGAGCAGATGGCCGCCAATGAGCCGCTCGATTCTGGTCAGCGCGGAGTCATTGTCACCACTGCCAGCATCGCGGGCTTCGAAGGACAGATCGGGCAGTCCGACTACTCTGCCGCGAAGGGCGGTGTCATCGGCATGACGTTGACTGCGGCGCGCGACCTGGCTCCGCTCGGCGTGCGGGTGATGACCATCGCGCCTGGGACGTTCTTCACCCCGGCCTACAAGATGGATGAGGCTGACGCACAGGCGAAGTGGGGTCCGCTGGTGCCCAACCCCAAGCGCATGGGCCATGCCGACGAATACGCGCAACTGGCCCTGACCATCGCGCAGAACGACTACCTGAACGGCACCACCATCCGCATCGACGGCGCACAGAGGTTTTAGAAAGCCTGGGAGCGGACCCCCAGGGTCGCCTCCAAGGTTGTGCCGCCGCCGGTGTCCCCGGATGCCGCGGCGGCACCACCCCAGGACGAATCAGTCGCAAGCGTGAGAGCGGTGAATCTTGCTGCCCCAGTGCTTGACTCGCTCCGAAGCGGGGCCATTCACCCAAGCTGTATTGCGCGCCTTGATGCCAACGCCCACGTTGGAAAGCTGCTGCCACAAGCGATAGAACGCCTCACCCTGGTAGACGGGGAAGTATTGATCGCCGGCAAAATCCTGGGTCTGGGTCAGTGCTTGAGCTCTTGGCGCGAGGAAGTTCTCCGCCTGATCGATGTTTGCCGCAACCGCGTCGGCTTGGGCCTGGATCTGTCCGACAGTCCAGTCGTTGCTGGCGTGCAACAGGTTGAAGCCGAATTGGTCGATTTCGCGGACCAGATCTCGGTACTGCGCGTTGAACCATTGGCACATCTCGCCCATTGCGGTGATGTCGGCGGGTGCTACGTGATTGGAGATGTTGTCGTAGGGAAGGCGAACCTTGGGAGCCCAATTAGTCGGCGTGACAATAACTTCCGGCATCGGTACGACCGGTGGATCATCCGGGTTCGCGACGGCCGGTGCCTCCAGCGTCAGGGCGCACGACGCAATCACCCCGAGGCTGCCGATGGCCAGGCATGCCTTGCGCGTCCATGTTCTGTGTATCGGTGTCGCACGAGGGATTTCCGTTGAATCCGCTTGCAACATTCGGGACCTCCGTGCAATCAATTGCGCCCACGTCGCCCGTGGGTCGGGGAAACCGTTCAGCCGACTCTGTCCAACCTGAACGGCATGACGATCGTAAGGAACTTGAAAGTTCCGCAGGCGCCTGAAACGCCAGTCGTCTTGTCCCTGCCTTCCAGATACGGTGAACCGATCTTGGTGACGCCGTTGGAGTCGGACGGATAGAACGTAAATGTCTGGTGCCCTGGGGAAGTCGTACCGTCAGGACACACCTGCCAACCAGGGATGTCGCGGTCAACCGTCCACACGCGCCCTTGATCAGAGCGCAGCGATGCGGTCCACCCGGCGTCGCTCGAGACTTGGCCGGTGCATGTGAAATCCTTGGTGCAGGTCGACTGGATGCTCCACGTGCTTCTCACGGTCGGTTCGTCATGGAACGCATAGTCCGTGGTGGCGAATTGGCCATCCGAAACCGCGGCGAACGTGCCGTTGATCGAGTAGTCGTTGCTTATCGCCCGGGCTGTGGGGGCGAGGCCGAACGGGCCGACCAGCGTAGCCACTGACAGGACGATCCGCAGCGCTGGCCGCAATGGATGCATGAAGTCCTCCTTGGGCGCCCCGCCCCGTTCGCCGACGCGCAAGATGCGAAACTTGTTCACCAGTCTGGCTTTACCGGAGCGTACTGAGCGTTGCACAGCGTCTGCTGCGCAACGTTGACAAACGTGCTGAGCTGCACGAGAGCTACGCCCGGGTACTGGTTGCGCAGGTAATCGCGGGCCTGGGTCGGGGTGTAGTCGTAGTGCATGATGTTGCAGGCCGTCGAGGCATGGACAAGTGCCATCGCCTCGTCGTAGGGCGTGGTTCCCGGGTCGAATCCGCTCGCGCGCAGATTGGTCAGGAAGTCGGTGGCGGGATCGGCGACCGCCGGGGGCGTGCTGAGCAGGGGCAGCGCCACCGTGGCCACGACCGCCAGACCTAGTCGCGTCGATTTCATGGTCGGCAACATATACCCGGTACGTGTGGACCTGTAAAGGCCGAGTCGGAACGACGCCGTGGTGATCGAAATTCCAATCCCAGCAATGACTTATCTCCACTGAATGGTCTCAAGGCACCTCTCCGGTGGTGTCGATGATGCGCGCATTGACGAGTATAGATGATCTAGTTTATCGTAATCGTGATGGCAGTCACGGTCCATGGGATTGTGTTGAGTGGGTCACCGATCCCGCGGACCGGACGCTTTGGTTGGCTCATCGGCGCTTCGCGAGGCAGCCGTCGAGGTGAGTGGAGTCAACACGATGGCAGGTTGCGGTGCCGGCATGGCCGCGACGCGCACGGATGGACTGCACGACAAGGAGGTTCGGCCGTGACGGCAGCCATCTGCCGTGTTGTCGAGGAGAGTCGGGGACAGTTGATCAGGAGTGGACGAATCGGCACCAGACGGATTCAGCGAATGGAGGCTGCTTCGTGACTGCGATGACGCAGGAGCTCACCGCAGCGGCACCGGAAGTCGATGATGCCGGCCAGGCCGGGCCTGGCCGGCCGGCTGGTCGGGCTACCAAGGCGATCAAATCGTTCGTCAATCGGCCGGTCCAGTCCGTGGAGACCATGGGTCGGGCGGTACGGATGTTCTTCGCTGTCGTCCGATACTCAGTGGTCGACTCTGTCTCTGGCCGACTGCCTGCGGGCGAGCTGATCCGTCAGGCCTGGACGTTGTACAAGGTCACGGCCTTACCGGCGATTCTGATGGCTGTTCCGATCGGCGCCTTGGTGGCGGTTCAGGTATCGGGTCTGATCAACCAGGTCGGCGCAAGCACGCTGGTCGGTGCGGCAAGTGGCGTGGGCATCGTCAGGCAGGGCGCACCGATCACCGCCGGCCTGCTCATGGGTGGTGCGGCCGCCTCGGCGATCGCCTCCGACCTCGGCGCCCGCGCGATTCGTGAAGAACTCGATGCGTTGCGCGTGATCGGCGTGAATCCAGTCCGTCATCTGGTGGTGCCGCGCTTCCTTGCCCTGATCCTATTGGCTCCGGTGCTGTGCGGAATCATCATCGCGTCAGCTGTGATCGCATCATTCGTGCTGTCCTTGAGCGTGAGTGACGTTGCGCCAGGGACATATTGGCTGTCGTTCGGCGCGTTCGCGAAGATGGTCGACGTCTGGTTCGCGCTTGGTAAGGCGGTGGTGTTCGCGGCGATCGTCGGGATCGTGTCTGCCATCCGTGGGATGGAAGCCAAGGGTGGCCCCCGTGGTGTTGCAGATGCGGTGAACGCAGCCGTGGTCCTGAACGTGGTCGGGATCTTCATCGCCAACCTCGCCATCACCCAGATCGAGACGATGTTCTTCCCGATGCAGGTGGCCTGACATGAACACCGAGATGGCAGACGTCCGCGGCGTGCCGTCGCGCTTCGGGGGTCGTTGGCAACGGATCACGGTGCCGATTCATCGAACATTCCGGACCATCGGTCAGTGGGTGGTCTTCTTCGCGCAGACCATCTATCTGCTTCCGCTGACCGTCCGCAAGTATCGTCGAGAAACGCTGGACCGCATGGTCAATCTCGCCTGGGGCCGTGGCTCGCTGCTGGTCGACGGCGGCGTGATCAGCGTTCTGGTCGTTCTGGGACTCGCCATCGGCAGCATGGTGGCAATCGAGGCGTGGGCGACGCTCAACATGATCGGTTTTGGTGCGATGTCCGGCATCGTCGGCGGTCTGGCGAACGTCCGTGAGATGGGCCCGCTGGTCGCCGGCATTGCGTTCGCGGCACAGTGCGGCACCCGGATGACTGCCGAAATCGGATCGATGCGTATCGCCGAAGAGATCGATGCCACTGAGGTCATGGGCCTGCGCCCGATACCGTACGTCGTCGGCACCCGACTCATCGGTGGACTTCTCATCGTCATTCCGGGCTTCGCCCTCACGATGCTGACGAGCTTCTTCATCTCGAATTTCATGATCCAAGGCCTCTACCACGCACCTGGTGGCACCTATAACCACTATTTCGTGCAGTTCGTGTCGCCGACAGACCTCATGTATTCCACGGTGAAGGCCGCCGTCTTCGCCTTCGCCGTCATCATGATCCATTGCTACTACGGCTATTTCGCGTCAGGAGGACCTGTGGGGGTCGGTGAGGCATCGGGTCGAGCCGTCCGTGCCAGCCTGGTGACCGTGATGACGCTCGACCTGATCATGACCATCATGATGTGGGGTTTCAAGCCGACTTTCCTATTCAAGGGATAGCCGCCAGATGACCATCCTCCACGCATCCGAGCAAGAAGAATCACGCATCCTGAGCCGTATCGGGATGATCGTCGTCGCGTGCGTCGTCGTTGCGACCACGGTCTATATGACGTTCAAGCCTTCGGGGCGCAACCCCGCGGAGTCGCTCTCGCTCGTCATCGAGGCACCCTATGTAGGCCAGGGCGTGCAAGCCGAGACGCCCGTCATCATGCATGGGGTCAAGGTAGGAGAGGTGACATCCATCGCCAGCCTGCCCGGCGGTGGCGTTCGAATGGAGGCTGCACTACAGCCCGGACCCGCACGCGGACTGACCGACAACATGCAGCTCGATTACCGGCCCGCGAACTACTTCGGCATCACCGGTATCAACCTCATACCCAGTGATGGAGGTCGGCTGCTCCGTAATGGCATGCACCTCAACATCACACCGCAGGGCAATTTCAGCCTGCAGGCACTGCTGTACCGTTTGGGCGAGTTGTCTCATGGCGTCTTCGACGACCGTCTGATCCGCGTATTCGAGCGTGCCACGCGATACGCAGATGGGCTCAACCCGCTACTGGAGACCGCGCTCATCGTCGGAGACTCGGTGGCGAAGGTTCAGACGGTGAGTACCGAACGGCTGCTACGGAATGCGACCGGAATCAGTGTTGCATTCCCCTCGATCATCGACGCCGCAACGTCCACCGCGGACATGTTCCTGAATTGCTACGTCGGCGCGGGTTTCAACCAGAACACCGCGCAGCACATCAAGGACCTCGCGAAGTACTACCCGATCATGGATCCCAGACACAAGAAGCAATATGACGACAACGAGCGTTTGCGTCTGGCCAATCTGGACAATGACGTCTTCAACGACCGGCAGGTCGTGCCGCTGATGGACAAAGCTCGAACCAACCTCTTCGGCGATATCGGTAAGCTCGAGTCCTCACATTCTGACGACCTTTTCCCGCTGGTGGAGAGCATTCGCGGCCTCGTCGATACCGTGCCGGAGATTTTCAGCCCGGTGAACTTCGCCGAGACGATCATGGATTTGCGTGGACGCTTCGAACGGATCTACGGCAGCTCGCCCGATCAGCACTCGTTGCAGGTGAGGCTGGTGCTGGATCACTTGCCGGCAATCGCGGCGCCATTGGCATACCCGCCCGAGCAGCCAAGTCAGCCTTCACAATCAGGGGAGTCGCAGCCCGCCCCGCCTCAGCAGGCAGGTCAGCCGTCATGAAGCCGATCTCCGCATTGTGGCGATTCGCCTTGGTCAGTATCGTCAGCGTGCTGTTGCTGGTTGTCATCGCCAACGCGATCAGGCAGCCCGTCGAGGCACCGACCACCGTCTATCGCGCGGCTTTCACGGATGTTTCAGGCCTGGCTGAAGGCGGCGATGTACGGGTCCGCGGAGTCCGCGTCGGCAAGGTGACGGGCATCGACCTCAAGCATGGTGACGATGGGCGCAGCATCGCAGAACTGACTTTGACGCTCGACAATCGCTTCACCGTCGTGCCCGACACCCGACTCGCGGTGAAGTATCAGGCGCTGACCGGAATGCGGTACCTCGATGTCCAGAACGCTGCCGAGGGCGCCAACCCGGCCAACCGGGTCAAGGACATACCGACCACCATGACCCAACCGTCGTTCGACATCACGGTGCTGTTCAACGGTCTACAACCGGTCCTGGCCACGCTGAGCCCCGAAGAGATCAACACTTTCACCGACAACACCGTTGCGTTCCTGCAGGGCGATGATCGTGGGCTCGAGCCCATGCTCGAGAGTATCCACAAACTGACCCGGTACGTCGCCAACCGGCAGGACGTGGTGGCCACGCTGGTACGAAACCTGAACACCCTCGCCGACGGGGTGAACGGCCGCTCGCAGTATCTGACCCAGATGCTCGATGAGATCGAACTCCCCATCAATCAAGCGGTTTCGGTGGCCGACGAGTTTCGGAAGTCTCAGATCGCGGGTGGAGATTTCACCACCACGGTGATGCGGCTGCTGGCCGCTGCGGGGCTCCGGCCAGGTATCAACCCCACCCGGGCGTTGGATCAGGCGCTCACCAACACGTACGACGCGATCGAGGCATTCAAGCGGACACCGGTGATCTGGGAGAACATCCCGCCACCCCCGGAAAACGGTGGCCCGGTGCCATGTTCCAAAGGCCGCGCCCAACTTCCTGAATCCGTGGACGTACTGCTGAATGGACAACGAGTAGTGCTATGTCAGAAGTGAATTCGACCCGAGCGCAGAGATTCTGGGGTGTCACCGCACTGGCGCTGATCGCTGCCATCGGTGTGGTGGCCGCGATGCTGTACGTCAAGCCGCCAGGCGAGAGCATCGTCACGTTCTACACGACCGATGCGGCGTCGCTGCGCCCCGGAGACACCGTTCGTGTCGCAGGCGTGGTCGTGGGCAAGGTCAAAGACCTTGCGCTCGAACCGGATCAGGTCCGGGTACGGGCGACCGTCGAGAAGCGGGCTTTCGTCGGCGACCAGTCTCAGGTCCAGGTCCGCATGCTGACCGTCGTCGGGGGTTACTACGTCACCATCGTTCCGCTGGGCCGCATGCCGCTGGGCAACCGCGCCATTCCGAAGGAGCGGGTCACCATGCCGTACAACCTGATGCAGACCTTGACGGACTCCACCAAGATCACGGAGGGCGTCGCGCCGCGACCCATCAAAGAGTCGGTCGACCAGCTGCAACACGCGCTGACCGGGACCAACACCAAGACCGTTTCGGCGATCCTTGACGCCGGCAACAGCGTCACCGACATGCTGAACCAGCAGCGGGGACAGATGTCGAAAATTCTCGATCTCTCCGACGAGTACATCGAGCGGTTGACCAAGTACGACGGCAAGCTGGAGGAATACCTCCGCCGGATTTCCATCCTGGAACAGACACTAATCCTGTACGGCAAGGCTTTTGGTGATGGCATCACCAAGCTCGGCGGTGTGGGCTGGGTGCTGGGGCCCGTGTTCGAATCGTACTTCTCCCACCGGGATGACTTCCTACAGCGGATCCGGAACATCCTCGGCGACGCGCGCACGATCGGCGATCGATCCGGGACGATGGTGCGGGTCCTGCAACGCATCCACGACCGGATGGAAGTGGCCTTGGACAAGCAGAACAATTTCACCCGACCGGAGCTGCTGGCGACGGACATCTGCATTCCGATGCATGGAAGCCCGTGCTGATGGCTGCCAAATCTCGCTTCCGGCGGTCTGCGCCGGCCACTCCGTTGGTCTGCGGCCTGGTGGCTGTGGCGGTTGTCTTCGGTGCCACGTCGTGCGGGCAAGGGAACGCCGAAAGCACGCAGAAAACAACGGTTTCCCAACACTTCTGCGCACTCATGCCGGACAGCGTCGGTCTGTACAAAGGCAACATGGTGACCCAGATGGGTTACAAGATCGGGACAATCGACAGCATCACGCCAGGCGACATGAACGTCGAGGTCCAGTTCACCCTCACGGAGAACCGTCCGCTACCGCGCGATGTCAGGGCGATCACTCGCTCGACGTCGATCCTGGCAGACCGTTCGCTGGAACTGGTCGGGAACTACCATGACGGTCCGCGGCTGGCTGCCGGCGAATGCATCGCCCGCGATCGAACTCTCACTCCGTTGAGCATCTCGCAGGTCATCGGATCGGCGACCAACTTCGTGAACGGCATCAGCCCGGCCGGTTCGGACAACCTCAAAGGCGCTCTGCAGGGTATCGACGAGTCGGTGAATGGCAATGGGACCGCACTGAACCGGTTGCTGACCACATCGTCGTCGCTGCTCGACAACCCGGACCAGGGCATTGCAGATATCGGCCAAATCGTCCGGAACGTCACGGAAATGACGACGATGCTCAAGAAGAACCGGACCCCGCTGAAAGAGATCCTGAACGACACTCCGGTGGTCGCGCCCGACTTGGTCAATGCTGTCGGGGGCATCGGCGGTCTGGGCGAGGTGATCCATCCGATGATCGCCGCCGTCGTGGATATTGAATCGACGTTGGGCGACGACATTCAGTTGACTCTCGACGTCGTCGGCGACACGATCCGTCACCTGAGCCCGCACTACAAAGGCATTGCCAACGCGCTCAATCCAGTTCCGCGATTCCTCAACACGTTCTCCTACATGTTGAACAACAAACAGCTCAATACGCTCCGATGGCGACCGCCGATCTACCGCGTACACACCCCCGACGGACTCTTGCTGTGCGGGCAGATGAATCAGGCGATGCCGGGCAGTTGTGCCGATGTGAATGGGCAGCCCTACGCCGTGGATGTCGCGCTGTTGCAATACGTATTGCTGGAGGCGCAGCACAGATGACACGTCGAAATCGATCGGCCGTGGCCGTAGTCGTCGCCGGGCTGGCACTGCCCTTGTCGTCGTGCGCACAGATGAGCGCATTGAGCGTGGACGCCATCCCGGTACCGGGGACAAACGCTTCTGGTGGATATGACATCACGCTCGAGTTTGCCAATGTGCTGAACCTGCCCGACCGCGCGAAGGTTGTGATGGACGGGACCAGAGTCGGCTCGGTGAAGAACGTCGCGCTCAAGGCCGATCGCGTCGACGTGACCGTCAGCATCGATGACGGCGTCGTCGTTCCCTCGGACATCCACTCGGTGCTGCAGCAGGCCACGGTGCTCGGCGATACCTATGTGGCCCTGGAACGGAAGATGGACCATCCGTCGGCTGGACACGGACTACGTCCCGGTGATCGAATTCCCTTGGGACAGACGACTTCTCCACCTCAGTTGGAGGACACCCTGGCCAACATGGCGAATTTCATCGGCAGCGGATCGATCCAGCGAGCGCAGAACACCGTCATCAAGGTCAACCGCATCACGCCGGCTCAGCCCGAGATCCGGGCGATGGCGGCGCGTGCGGCGACCGACCTCGATGACCTCTCCAACAACATCGACACCGTCGACAAATGGGTGAACAGCTTTGCGCAGTCGGCTCAGTTGATGGCGGACAACACCCAGAAGTTCGAGCAGTGGTTTACCCCGTTGGGCGTCAAGAACTTCGCTCATGCCTTCGTGATCGTGCACTTCATGGCGCCGATCATGCCGACGGTCGGCAGCATCTACTACAACGGCTTCTGGTTGGTGCCGACGCTGGCCTCGGCGACAGCGGCGGTGGAAGCGATCCAGAAGGGCAAGTGGGCGTTCGAAGAAGAGGTGCACAAGTGGGAGCGCCTCGTCACCGACCAGATCCTGCCCCAGGAGAAGCACCCGGCCATCAACATCACCTCGATCGTCGACTCGGACGGTCGAGATCTGACCAATAACGTCCAAGACGTGTTGCGCATGATCGGAGCGACGCAATGAGATTGAAAACGGGTCTGGCGCTGGGCTCATTTGTCGTGTTCTCCGTGATGGTGCTGGTTTTCGTGCTGTATGTCGGATCGTTGGGTATCGGCGAGCGCCCGTCCGAGCACCGCACGAACCTCTCCATGGACGTGCCCGACATCAACAACATCGTCGTCGATTCGAACGTGCTTCTCCGTGGCGTGCCAGTGGGCAAGGTGACTAGCGTCGAGACGTCGACTGCCAATGCCACCATTCACTTCTATGTCGATGGGGCCCACAAGATCCCGGTAGACAGTGTGGTGCGGCTGGACAACCTTTCGGCGCTCGGCGAGTCATACATCGAGTTGGAACCGCGGAGCTCGGGAGGTCCGAGTCTGCGCGACGGGCAGCGTGTTGCTCAGCAGGATGTGAAGCAACCGCCGTCGATCTCAGAGCTCGGCACCAGCGTGGTACGGGTACTCAACGAACTCGATCCGAATCAGATGAGTCGTGTGGTCGATGAGGCTGATGCGGCCCTTCCGGACCCGGACGCAGTGCTGCCGAACCTGGCTCACGCCAGCCTGCTGCTGCGCAACACCACGGCGGACTTCAAGGGCACCGGACGGCAACTGCTCGGCAACCTCCAGACGCTGCTCCAGAACGCAGGGTTCGTCGGACCGGCTCTGGCAGCGACTGCGCCCCCATTGAAAGACTTCGGTCCGGCGATATCGGCGACGTGGGACGGCATCTCCATGCTGCCGATGTTCTTGCTGCCGACAGACACCCTGACCTTCAGCGCATTACTGGGTCGCCTGCAGAAATTCTTGGACGACCGAGGTGGTGACTTGAAAATCTTGGGCACAGCGACCGCAGAGAACATGAAGTTGATTGCCAACGCGCTGAGGAACGTCGACAGCACTCAGATCATGAAGAACCTCCAGGCGACAGTGCCCGATAGCGGCTCGATCGATCTGCACGTAGCAGTTCCGGCCGGATAGGTGAGAGGTGTTCCGGATGTCAAAGATTGTCCTGATAACGAAAGAAGAGGAGGCGGTTGCCATGTCCGACCAGAATGGGGTTGCGGTTTTGGAGGCCGCCGAATCGAGAGTCGAAGAAACGGAAACTCCGGCTCCGAGTGTTGGTGCGGATACAGATGCTGAGCTGACGCCAGCGGCACCGGCGAAGGCTGCAGAGCCGACGAAGACCGAGACCGAGAACGTCGGTCGCCGGATCTCGATTTCGGTGAGAGCTCTCACCGTTGCAGCGCTGATATTGTTCTGGGCAGCTTCAATGGGCGTTCTCGCCTGGCTCTATCTGGGGGAGAAGGGCAAAGTGGACGCCACTGCCCAGCAGGACGCGAATTACCATCGTGCCGAGCAGATCTCGCTCGACTATGCGGTGAAGGCGGCCAAGATCGATTACAAGGATCTCGAGGCGTGGAAGAGGAACCTCGTCGAGAACACAACGCCACAGCTTCACGAGAAGCTGGCCGATGCAGGTAAGTCGATGGAACAGTTACTGGTGCCCTTGCAGTGGAGCTCGACGGTGACTCCGTTGGTCGCGAAGGTTCGGTCCGCCGACAAAGGTGTCTACGTCGTCGACACGTTCGTGGGCGTCAACACCAAGACAATGCAGGCTCCGGAGGGGCTGCAGTCCACCGCCACCTACAGCGTGACCGTGGACGGCAATCAGAACTGGCAGGTAAGCGAAGTTGGTGGCATCGGCTCGGTCGTAGGTCAGAAGTAGAACCGGCGATGACTGATGCGCGATCACCGAGTAACGGCAAGACCGCAGCAGTCTTCCGGCGCCGCGGAGCCGGAATACGTGTTATCGCCGGCGCGGCGGTTCTCGTCTGCGGCTGCGGCGTCGGTCCGGCGCGGGCCGACTCGGTGGACGCGCTGAAGGCCGCGCTCGATTCAGCTCGTGGCGAGGCGGGTTGTCCACCTTTTCAGCTCGACCCGAAGCTCACCGAGGTTGCCGACCGAACAACGCGCGAGGTCCAAGGCTGGATCTCTCACAGCGGGAGAGTCTTGCCCATCGAAGACAACACCGTGATGGCGGCTCTGAGCGCTGCGAACTACAAGACGGTCAAGGCGAGAATGCTGTCCGGTTACGCTGACGACCAAACCGGCGGCAGCGGAACCTACGCGGACAAGGCCATCAAAGCCACCATCCTGCAAGGGTTGTCGTTCGAGGCGCTTTCGGACTGTGCATACACCAAGTACGGTATGAGCGCGCTCAGCGATGATGGTAGCCAAGGTGCGCCGTCGGTCGCTCCCAAGAGCTTCACGGTCACCAGCGTGATCTTGGCCAGTGGTTAGCGCGAAAGAGCAGAGGATTGTCCAAACATGCGCAAGATCAACATATTTCGGGCGTTCGGACTGGCTGCGACGGCGACGGCCGTGACCGTTGTGGGTGTGACGAGCATCAGCTCTGCTGATGCACCGGCTCTCGCCGGGCCGGCCGTCGATGCCTGCCACAATCTCGGTGGAAACATCCAGTCCGGCACCATATGTCACGCCGTGATCGATGCCGGCAATTACTCGATCGACATGCGCTTCGGGGTGGATTACCCGGATGGTCAGTCGGTCGCGGACTTCCTCTATCGGGAACGCGACAACTTCGTGAATGCGGCGCAAACCCCTGGCGCGAAGGGACTGCCCTATCAGATGTTCGTCGGCCTCCAGAGCTTCAGGTCTGGTCAACCGTTACGCGTCGTGCCCAGTCTCGGGCAGCAGTTCCCCGATGCACAGGCGTACGGGCAGCCGTGGCAAGGTACCGAGAGTATGGTGCTGAAGATCTTCGAGCGCCAGGATGTGCAGGCGTCCGTTCCGCGCTCCAGGTACAAAACGTTTACGTTCGATCACAACACAAACCGCGCTCTGAGCTTCAGTGAGCTGTTTCCAGCCAACTCCAAACCGTTGGAGGCCATCTACCCCTATATGGCTGCCGAGTTGGCCAGGCAGCAACTTTCCCGACATTTTCAGCTGTCCCGCAAGGACGGTCTGGATCCTGCGCTCTATCAGAACTTCGCGATCACCGACGATAGCCTGATCTTCTTCATTGATCAGGGCCGATTGATACCCGATGAGGCAGGGGACATCCGTATCGACGTACCGCGCAATGGTATTCCGCCACTTCAGATCTGATGCAGCA
>Ga0070667_100000289_pt1 | contig 56919 bp, 53 predicted proteins | sample KBSS33metaG_FD_64659 | JGI IMG/M metagenome (GOLD analysis project Ga0070667, IMG submission 64659) | Switchgrass rhizosphere microbial communities from Kellogg Biological Station, Michigan, USA - KBS S3-3 metaG | ecosystem: Host-associated > Plants > Roots > Rhizosphere > Soil ...
TGGTTGCGAGGCCGAAACTTGCAACCATGGTGCCGCCGCCGGTGGAGCGGATTTCCGGATCTTTTCCAACGTTTCCCAGAAGGATGACTTTATTTACTGACTTTGCCATAAGCCTTTGCTCTTGTTCCACGCTGGTAATTCTTGCTGTCACCGGTAATTTGAGCTGTCGCGACGGGGGACCCCCCTGGTAATTTCAGCTGTCAAGATCGCGTACCCCTGGTAATTTGTGGTGTCACAAAATGCAGTGTGAGGGGACTTCCTAGCCCGGCCCGAGAACTTGCGCGGACACTCCTTTCATCGAATTCGTTACTGTTAGGAAAGTATAAATGGTTGGCGTCATGCGCGCGGCTCCCCTTCAGGCCAGTGAAGATACAGGAATTGGCGAACTGCGGGGGCGAAGATGGGGTGCCCGGCAATTCCTGTACCAGTGGTAGTGCGACAAACTGGTATGGAAGGAGCCTTGAATGGCACGAGGAAAGCGGCATAGTCCTGAGCAGATCGTGAACGTTCTTCGTCAGATTGAAGTGGCGATCGCCAACGGGAAGATGACTCCGGCAGCGTGTAAAGAAGCCGGATTTACGGAACAGCCCTACTATCGCTGGCGCAAGGAATATGGCGGTCTGAAGGTAGACCAGGCGAAGCAGCTGAAAGAGCTGGAGCAGGAGAGCAGCAAACTTAAGCGCCTTGGTCGCGGAACTGAGCCTGGACACGCAGATTCTTCAGGACATTGCCCGGGGAAACTTCTAAGCCCGGAGCGTCGTCCTACCGCCGTGGCGCATGCCCAGAAGTGCGGAGCGAGTGAGCGTCATGCGTGCCATCTGATTCACCAGCCACGTGGCACGTAACGCTACCAGCCCACCCAGCAGAACGACGAAGACGCACTGACCCGGGCCATCATCCTGTTAGCCAGCCAGTATGGCCGATACGGCTACAGGCGCATCACGATCAAGCTGCGCGAAGCTCCATGGCTTGAGTCGTCCTACGGCTGGGCAGCGATAGCATTCCGAAGCAACTGCCGTGCTTTTTTCTCATCGCCTTCTGCGCGACGGTCCGGCAACATGCGTGCGTACCACTCAAGCGCCGCCGGATAGCGATGGCGGTAGGGTGCAGTGTCGGTCTGCCGAACCGCGCAGAGGTGATGCTCCTCGGCCGAGATCCAATCGCCTTCACAAGCGGCAGCTATGCCGGCAATCGTGCGGAACGGGGACAGGAGAGTATAGGTCCAGGCACCGGGGCGAAGCAGTTGCTCGGTTAAGGGTCGCAAACCTGAGACTTGGTCACGGCACCCCTTCGTGCCAGTCCGATGACGGATCGCTCGAGCGAAGTCCATGCGCCGAGGGAATTGAGCTGCCCAAGGACGGGGAGAGTCCAGCGGCGGTCACTCCATGCGTCTGCAGCGCGGGAATCGCCCACTTCCGCCCAGGCCGAGAACAGGGAGGCTTCGGCCAAGCCCGACGGGTATGATTTGCCTTCGGGTGTCGAGCCGTGTTTGTACCAGGATTCGGCCTCGGCAAGGTTGCCAGACCACAGGGCGAAATGGCCGCGTTGCAAGCTGGTGGCGAAGTTCCATCCGACGTCATGAGAGGCGCCGAAATTCCAGGCATCGATTCTCTCCTCGTGGAATCGTATAAGGTCTCCGCGAGCAGCACTGGCGAAAGAGGAGGCGATCTTGAGCGCCCAGATAGCACCATAATGGCCGATTCTTTCCGCGCGAGACAGGCCTTCAGCGAGAGCAGCGGCGCCGGCTTCAGGTCTGCCGCAGTACATCTCCGCCCAGATGCCGTAGAACTCTACCGAACAGGCGTTCCAGGCATCTCCATTCTCGATGCAGGCCCGGGCCACGAGCGGGCTTGCGGACCGCACCTTCTCTAATTGAAAGGACTGGTAATCGTGAATTGCCTCGAGAATCGGCAGGGGCTCGATGGAGGCGCTCGACTCGGATGATGCGAGGCTGCGAGTGTCCTCAAACATACGTTCGGCGGTGGCCGGATCTCCGGCCGCACTTGTAATTGCGGCAAGCATCGAGAGCACATGGGGAAGAAATTGAGGAGGACGCGCCTTTACCGTGCGGTGGGCCTTTTCCATGGTGCGCGCTGCCGATTCCGCATCGAGCTGCCACGCCTGCAGGTAACTCAGGGCGATGCTTGCCTCAGCGAGTCTCTCGAACTGCCCGATGCTTTCGAATAGTTCAATCGATCGTATATACGCAGCCACAGCCTCATCGGCTCGTCCAAGACTGCGCAATGTCTTTGCTCGGATTAAGGGCGATCGAACAAAGGTCCCTGAGAGGGCATGTGGCCCGGGAGATGCACAGATCGACGGTATACGTCGTTCGTGACGGCGACATGGTCATCGCTGCATTTGCCCTTTCGAGGCAGAAGGCGTGGAGCCTTGATGCGCAATTCAAGCCAGCAACCAGGCCCCTATATCTTACGGATTTGGCGGTTCACCCCCATCGGCTTCATCGTGGCATAGAACATCTTTGCATTCGCGCAGCCATTCGCATGGCGAGGGACTGGCCAAGCGACGCTCTGCGCCTCGGCACGTGCGAGCCGGAGATTAGCCGGGACCTTTCTCTCAAGAAGTTCGGATTTCGAAGGGTCGGCACAGATTGCTTCGGGGATCTGCCGACGATTGTTTTCGAGTTACTGGATCTCTGGACGATTCATGAATGAATCGACTTCCGCCTCTCCGAGCGATTGAGCAACCCACAACGGGCAGTGACTGCACGACTACATGTGCTGTGACCAAAACCGAATAGGGGGGGCGTTCGCATTTGTGAATTGCAGTGTCTAGGCAATTTTCACGGCTGGCAATCGAATCGAAGTTATCGACCTCAGCCGACGAGTTCATGCTCCGCCCCAATCAGTCTTCCTCTCGTTGTCGTCGGCAACGCCAGTATCGCCTAAGCACAACAGTTCTTCGGCCATTACTCATTGTCAAGGCGTCCGCCTTCTGCTCGCATTGAAGATCGTGAGCAGCGACCTCCACGCCCAGATAAAACTCAGCTTGGCGAACAGCACCGGGAACGAGATTCTTCTGAAGTCTCGATTTTTCGGTCCTGATCCGGAACTAGGATCACACGGACACGTGTCGTGAATCACCGACACCACTTCTATTAACAGTGCATTCAAGATTAAACGCTTGTTTCTCGTGAGGACCTCTCCCTCCACGTGTCTCAATCCTCGGGGAACCAGTGCCAAACGTCGGATCCTTGATTTGCTTGGAGGCTTCTTATGCGGCTAGTACTCAGACTCAGTACAGCTATCTGCTTTGTTGTCATGTTCCTACAATTGGCCCCCGGTGCCTCCAGCATGGCATATGCGCAGGCCTCCACGGGAAATTCTGCCACTCGAGGCGGCTTGGGCGGCATCGTGTACGACTCCTCCGGAGCGGTGATGCCAAGCACGGTTGTTTCGATCACTGGACCCCAGGGAGCCTACGTTGTAAAGACGGATCAGTCCGGTCGCTATGAGCTGACCGGTCTGGTTCCGGGATCATATAAGGTCGTCGTCGAGACCGGCGGATTCAAGAAGTATGTTTCCGATCGGAATCAAGTTGTAGTCGATCACACCTCGAACCTCGACGTACATCTTGAAATTGGTGCGGTCACGGACACGGTTCAGGTGGATGCCGGCGCCGTGCAGATCGATATTGCGAATACTTCATTGAACGCGCCAATTTCGGATGAGTTGTACGAGTCAATTCCGGTGGCCCGCAACGTTGCTGCTATTTTCTCCCTGGCTCCGGGCGTTGTCAGCGGAGGTGGGACGGGCGATTCGAATCCATCAATCGGCGGCGCGACAGGACTCGAGAACCTATATCTGGTGGACGGCGTCACGATTACCGACCAGGCGTTTGGCGGACTCGGAACCTACAACCGATACTTCGGCTCGGTGGGTACAGGCGTGAACCTGGCGTTTATCAAGGAAGTTGACGTAAAGACTGGAGCTTTTGAGCCAAAGTATGGCCGCGCCGATGGCGGCATTGTGGAGATCGTGACAAAGACAGGGACGACCCAATATCACGGCGCGCTGGCCGCCTATCTTGGTCCCGGGTCATGGTACGCGAGCCGCATGCAGCTCTCGTCGTTCAACTGGGTGAACTACATTCAACCCGATTATCTTTCGACCCCGCAATACGATGCGGCAGCCGAAATCGGAGGTCCGGTACCCGGATTGAAGAACAAGATGTTCTTCTTCGGTGCATTCAACCCATCTTTGGTACAAGAAATCGCCGCAGCGCCAGCCGGTCAGCCGCTGGCGGCACACGGCCCCTATGCCTACAGCTCAACGACGCTGAATTGGGCGGCAAAACTAACCTGGCAGTTGTTCGATCCGATGCAATTAGAGCTCTCGAGTTTCGGCGATCCGACGCACCATAACATGGTTCCCGGACCAACATGGACAGCCGGACTCGCGGCCGGGAACGCCGAATCTGTTGGCATGCGTTATAACTACGGCACAAACAATTCTGTGGCTCGCCTGAGCGCAGCGTTGAGTCCGTCGTGGACTGCGATTGCCGTGTACACCTTCAACTTCAATCACTTCGATGAGACGCCGCTGCACGACAACTATACAATCTCCAATCGCACGTCAAGACCTTTCGTTGTCACTTACATCGGTGGGTACGAGCCGACGAAGAGCAACAGCTGGGGCATCAATCTCGAGACACAGAAGAGAGCGCATTTTCTTGGGGAACACACGGTAGGGTTGGGTTATAGCTACGATCACACTAACTTCCTGGATAAGCCATCTCGGACAGGCCCTCTGGCGCCGGTACCCGGACAGAATGCAGCTGGTGTCGATCTGTCGAGCTTGTACACCAGCTTTAAGACTTCAGCCGTCGGCCAAATGACAAATGCATCGTTCCGGTTGTTCAACGCGGACGACACCTGCACTTACTGCGCTCTCTACAACGGCAAGCGCGTTTACCTGCAACAGATTCGCGGTACCTATAAGGGGCTGGATGTGTTGGCTACCGCCCGGTATCACGTGGGATGGGTCAATGACAGCTTCCAACTGAACAAATATCTCACTCTCAATGCGGGTTTGCGTTGGGAAGAGCAGTGGTACAACGGAACGCTGATGCGGTATCTCTTCAATGACAACTGGTCACCACGCATGGGCTTCAGCATCGATCCCTTTGGAAATCAGAGGAGCAAGCTGTTTTTCAACTATGCGCGCTACCAGCTGGTTTTGCCGCTCGATGCGGCGATCAGACAGCTAGGCAACGAGCAGGATGATTCGTTTTTCTTCACGCCCGACAAGAACCCGGACGGCACAGCAAAGTTGGACAGCCTGGGAGCAGTGGTACCGGTCATAGATGCGGCTCACACGCTGAACGGTCTTCCTGGGAAATCGGCGACCGCCGGTTTCGGTGCCCCGACGTTTGCTTCATCGACGGGCGAAGGAATCATCCCCGGCACGAAGATGGAGTATGAGAATGAATTTGTACTCGGCATCCAACGTGAGATCACGCATGGCTCTGTGCTTTCCATCCGGTACAGCGATCGTCGTCTCGGCCGTGTCGTCGAAGACATAGGGTCCGAGTCGGTAGAGGGCTCACTGGTTGATCAGTTTTATAACGGCGGTATCGCGAACGTTACTGCTGGAACGGATATCTCGGTCAACGAGGACGAGGTCACCTATACTCCTGACCAGTGGTATGCGGCGAATCAGGTGGCACCTGGACTGATCGACGATTCAAACGCCGATCCGAAGTATCATTACCATGCTCCGGTGGCCGGCTGTACGCTGTCTGGAGATACATCGGTTGCCTATGGAGATTTCTGGCAGCATTATGACGGAACTCCGTACAACGGCGCCTGCGTTACGAATCTCGATACCGCGGCGGGAGGGGATCCAGACGGCAAGCCAGACGGATTCGCCAAACCCATACGTCTCTACAAGGAGTTTGTAGTTGAATTCAATCGGAACCTGAAAAGAAACTGGCAGATGCGCAGCAATTACCGCTGGGCCAAGCTTTGGGGTAACTACGAAGGCTTGTTCAGGAACGATAATGGGCAGTCGGATCCAGGAATCAGCTCGTTATTTGACTTCACAAGCGGGGCGATCGGCGTTCTGGGCGATCAGTTCAAGCCGGGCTTCTTGAATACCGACCGGCGTAACGTCTTCAACCTCAATGTGGCTTACACAGTTTCGAGAGACTCGTTCATGTCGAAGCTGAACAAGATGACGATGTCGACGAGCATTCGCGCCGCATCGGGCAATCCATTGAGCGCATTTGCGAGCCACCCGCATCCCTCTTACGCGAACACGGGAGAGGTTCCAATCGGAGGACGTGGTACCAAGGGAAATCTGCCTTCGATCGTCCAGTTCGACGGACATCTGGATTACCCCATGCAGTTGAAGGAGAGATACACTTTCAAGTTCGCGTTCGATGCATTCAACATCTTCAACACTCAAAAAGAAACCGGAAAGAATCAGAACCTCGATACGGCGCCAGGAAGTCCGAGCGTGGACTATGGAAAACCGACCGGTTTCCAGGATCCGTTCTATGCGCGTGGCTCCATTCGGTTTGAATTCTAGGTCAATTGGGGATTAATCGGGGGAAGGTGTCATGCCTTCCCCCGCTATCTATATCGATCATTGCTGGGGTGATATCTTGTACCGGATTCGAATGTGGGCGTTCCTCCTCACTCTGTCCATGCTTCAGGTTGCGCTCGTTCCAGCTTTGGCCTCGAACGCTGTGCGGAATCTTGCCCCCAACTACCGCCATTGGATGGAAGTAGAAGTTCCGTACATTATTTCCAGCGAAGAACGGAAGCACTTCCTCGCGCTGACGACAGACCAGGAAAGAGAAAGCTTCATTAGCGCCTTTTGGCGAGCCCGCAATCCCGATCCGAATTCCGAGAGCAATAGCTACAAGGAGGAACACTATCGACGGCTCACCTATGCCGACGAGCATTTTGGCACTCTGAAATTTGAAAACGGCTGGCGAACGCCGATGGGGCGGATCTACATTGTGCTCGGCCCACCAAAGCAGAAGGCTGCTTACCACGAGCGGGCAAATATTCGCCCCGTGGAGATATGGTTCTACGGGTCAGAAACACCAGCACTACCTCCTTTCTTCTATGTGCTTTTCTACAAGCACAGCGCTGCCGAGGATTGGCGGATCTATTCGCCAAGGCTGGATGGACCGACGGCACTTGTTACAACGGGCAGAGGCCAGAGCGATAACGCGGCGGCGCTTAGTTTCATTCGAAAATCGGTGGGAGATGAGGTAGCCAGAACCACTGGCTCGCTGATTCCGACTGAGCCTGTGAGTTTTGATGACTTCTCGCCGAGCATGGACTCCGATGTAATGCTGGCGACAATTGACAATCTTCCCAACAATCCCTTTACCAAGGCTACATTGGATGCCAATCGCATGCGTGAGCGTGTGACCAGCAGCATTCTAACCGGGGATGACGGGATGACGATGCAAACTGTGGTGTTCAGAGATGAGGATGGCAGACAAACGTTGAGTTATTTACTCAGTTCCGCGCGCCCTGACCCGAGTATTGTCGGGAGTCGCGCGGATGGAAGTCTGTACTACGATCTCATACTGCGCACGTCGGTGCTTACGGCAGAAGGCACGCAGGTGTATGAGCAGGAAGATGAACTGACGGGGAAAATGACTGCGGCGCAAGCCGAGATGGCGAGGAAGAAAACCTTCGCCGCCGAGGGGCGAGTTCCCCTATCCGCGGGTACATATAACGTTGTTGCGACGTTGACAAATAACATTAATCACGTTGCTCGCAGACAACGGACTGCAGTAAACGTGCCGGCGTCCAATGGCCAGCGCATTGGAATCTCGGAATTGGTTGAGTATGGCACTCCGGCAGCCATGCCCGACCCTAAAAGCCAGTTGCCTTTCAGCGCGTCGAAGGTGCGCTTCACTCCACGCGCCGCACAAGTCGCTTACCTCCGTACGGGAGATCAACTGCCGCTGATGTTTCAGCTTTGGCTCGATCCGAAAACAGGAGAGTCCTCATCCACAGAGAAAGTCCACTTGCACTATGTATTTGGTGCGATCACAGCCTCGCATGGGGCGCCGGCCGTGGAGAATGAAGATATTGAAGCGGGCAATCGTGACAAGGCTGGAAATATTGTTACCGGCCACACACTCGACACATCGAGTCTGCCTGTCGGAACCTACCGCCTCGTAGTGACTGCCACCCGAGAAGGCTCTCCACAACCTGCGTACGCCGCGATGACGATACACGTGCAGCACGCCGAAGACTTCACAGACCGGTGGACCGCTTACGGGCCCGCAGAGCCCGGAGGAGGCGCGGTCGATGATTTGAAGCGTGGCCTCTCCGCGGAGATCCAAGGTTCGGATGATGATGCGAAAAGCTTCTATCTGCGGGCCCTTGTCGAAAGCCCTTCCGATACAAGGTCGTTTAACAAACTCGCAGCTCTCTATGAGCGGCATGGGCAGGTTAATGAATTGGCGAAGCTGAGTGTGCAGCCAATTGCGAGCCAAAATTCAGTGGATCCCGGCACTCTGCTTATGATCAGTCGGGCGCTTGCCGCTTTGGGGAATCACAAGGGTGTAGTTCGCATGCTCGAGGCACAAATCAAACTTCAGCCGCCGACCGCGACGCTGTATTATGCCTTAGCAAATGCCTGTGAAGCATCAGGAAGCTCAGCGCGAGCCCGGGATCTCCGAAGCCTCGCAATGGGAATCAAATAACGCTACCAGATAATTGCGCTCATTTCGTGATGACGTTGAGATTCGACAGCGGGAATCAGCGCCGTAAGGTCTGAGGTCGGTTGCGGGGGCAGCCCTTCAAGTTCGAACGATCTTGAGAAGGGAAGTCATGCGCTCACGCTGGATGGAACCGACACATCAAACTCCAGCATCGCAGCCTCCGCAACATTCACCCCTTACGGTCCAGTAGTCCACGATTCTTCCCCACACCTGGCATGTGACGTACCCAGATCCGCACGTGTCCGGCGTCCATCGAACCGGGAAAAGTTCGCCTCAAACCGCAGGGAATTTGGAAAGGGCTAGCTGCCTGTCGCAGTGAATTCGCTACTGCGGATGCGTCGTTTGGTGTCGGAGTACTTCCACCGAATAGGTCGGGCATTCGCCGAGTTAGGCGTTGCAACGGGTTGATGGTTGCGAAAACAACCAAAAATCTGCCGTTTCAGCAATCGTGGCAAAGCGCGAACCCACGTCCTTTCATCGACTTATAAATCTATGAAATTCAAAAATTTTCAAGCATACCCTTGCCGCTTTTCGAATTGGCGAACAAGTGCTTTCTTTTCGTAGCGCATCTACCAGCAAATCGGCATTATTCAAGCTACGTTCTCAACTCAGACTTGATGGTGATCAAGATGCTTTACTTGTGCGGGGGTAATTTCACCCCCACCACAGAGATCTCTGACTACGTGCCGACTTTCGGATATGTATCTTGCAGCTTGCCCAAAATGCACAAGTTCTTGCCGGATACCGATGACCACTTCAAGGATACGTGGCAGCCACAGCTGGCCCTGATCAGCATCGTAGGTCGGTTCGGAAATCACCGGCGCCCTGCCAATTAACGACTGTTGTACAGTGACCCCCGACTGAGACACGGAAGAGCAAATTCGGAGCTTCGTACTATTGCTTTGTACCGAGGCCCTCTGGTTTCACTTTTCCACCTTGAAAGCGATCTCCTCTGGAGACCTCTTGCGGCCGCTCGGCAAGGTATGCGGCGAAGTTGTCATCGACCTCGCTGCTGAACGGAGGAGCGGTAACCTTCGCGGCTTCCGCTGCGGTGGCATACAGAGTGATAACGAGTTCCCGCTCTCATCGCGTTTCGGGGCTGCCACAATCCAGGCTCACTTTCGCGCTTGCTGTGATCGTCTTCAGTGCCTGCTGATCGGGAACCCAAAGGGTGATCTTTACGCCATCTTCAGTCGCCATCTTTTGCCTCCGTTTCGCCCCATCTGACGTGGGGAAGACGATTTCGGATCAAGATCTATTTGAGAGATCCGTCGTCGTTGGGGATGGACTTGCGGATTCGGCTTTGTGCGGAGAGACCGCAAAGAAGTTGACCTAGAGAGTAGTGAGGAGAGGCGAGAAATCGTTTCAGAATTCGGCGGCGATCTCGATCGGACTTTCAGTTTGCCGGAAATTTCACGGGCATACCATGGCAAGCAGCTGCGCTGAAAGTACATGCGCATGAACTCCCTTGAGAGTGCAGACTGGCGGCTTTCAATGAACGAAATGAAAGAAAAGATCGTGCGCGCTGTGCAGATCGCGGTAGTTGAACTTGGGAAGTTGGGAAAGAGGCGGATAAGTCAGAGATGGCGTCGCAGGCTTCGATTCCGGAGCCATTTGGCGATGCCGAGCGCGAGGAGCAATCCACCGAAGGGAAGACACATGAGCGCGATGATGAGGGCGAACCAGCCGGTGTTGGTGTGCGCGCCGGTGGGGCCGAAGCCGCCAAGAAGCGTTTGAAGGATGAGAGCGGCGAACAGGCCGGCGCCGACCATGGATGATCCCCACTGAAGAAGCTGGCGGGTACCGTCGTCCGGTGTTGCCGTGGCACGTTTTGCGGTTGACGGTGTCTGTGCGCTCACGGGCATACCGCTACCTTCCCTGCGCGAGGCGCAGCATCACGTAGGTGATGACGCCGGTGACGGAGACGTAGAGCCACAGCGGAAGAGTCCAGCGCGCGATTTTTCGATGCAGCGGGAAGCGGCCTGAGAGAGAGAAGAAGAACGTGATCAGCACGAGAGGAAGAGCCACAATGGCGAGGACGATGTGGCTGGCGAGGATGGGCAGGTAGATGGACCGGTCTGCGGCATGAAGCGGATAGCGGACGTCTCCATGCAGATAGTGATGGAGGATGTAGCTGATGAGAAAAAGGGTTGAGAAGACGAAGGCGGTGATCATCGACGCGCGATGTGCGGCGATGTTGCGCGCGCGAATGAAGTTGAATCCGACGATGAGGGCAGTGGCGCAGAGCCCGTTCAGAATTGCATTCAGGGCGGGAAGGAAGGGCAACTTCACGCTGGCGGCGTCGGCGGCTGGATGCTGATAGATGAGCCAGAAAAGAAACAGGGAAGCGGCCGCACTGATGGCGAGAATGGCGAAGATGGTCGGACGAGTGTTGGCTTTGGATTCGGATGTGGTCGCCGTTGTCCCCATGACGTTCCTCAGTGCTGGGCGATGGCGCAAACCATGAGCGTGGTCAGCAGAAGAGGCAAGTAGATGACGCTGACCTTCAGCAGATCGCGCGCGATGGAGCGGCTCTCGGTTTCGGAGGTGATGCGCAGGATGCGTGCGAAGCGGATGGTGTAAGCGAGATAAAAGAGACCGAGTACCGTCGCGGGGATGGCGTAGATGGGCCCTGCCATGCCGAGCTTCCACGGAGCGAGGCTTACGGGAATCATCACGACGGCATAGAACAGAGCTTCAACAACAGTCGAGAGTCCGTCAGGCTGAACGACGGGGAGCATGCGGATTCCGGCGCGCGCGTAGTCATCGCGATAGAGCCACGCGATGGCCATGAAGTGCGGAAATTGCCAGACGAAGAGAATCGCGAAGAGCGCGATGGCAGGCCACTCGATGCGGCCGCGGGCGGCTGTCCAGCCAAGCAGCGGACCCATGGCTCCGGGGAATGCGCCGATGAATGTGGCGAGAGTCGTGACGCGTTTGAGCGGGGTGTAAATCGCGACGTAGCAGAAGGCGGTGAGAAGAGCCAGCGAGACGGTAAGAAGGTTGGTGTGGAGCAGCAACCACAGCGATCCAAGTGCAAGGGCTCCGATGCCTGCGAGAATTCCTTGCGTGAGGGAGATTCGACCGGAGGCGATGGGCCGGTCGGCCGTGCGCTTCATTTTGGCGTCGATGGAGCGTTCAAGAGCCTGGTTGAGCGCGCCTGAGCCAGCGGAGACGAGGCCAATGCCGATGAGTGTGTCGAGGAGACCGCGCTGGACGCTGGAGATGCCGGACTGCATGGATCCGAGGTAGAAACCAGCCCACCCCGTTACGACGACCAGTCCTGTAACGCGAACTTTAAATAATTCGCGCATGTCGTTGATAAAAGTTGCAGTTACACCCGGACTTGGAGCGTGGATCTGGTGTGCCGCGTGGCCAATTTCCGCGGGAGAGGGGAAACTTGCCTCAGTCGGAGCGAAAGAACGGGTACCGGCAGCCTGGGAGGCAGGAGTCATAAGAGCAGAGAGGACCTCAAAGAAGGCACCGGTGAACAACGGGCCTGCCTCGATGATAACAAGCGGAATATGGCCACCGAGCCGATGGCAGGTGATTTGGTTTCATGTTGATCAAAGTTCGTTTTGCCTGAAGCCCGCAGCTTGAAGGACGGAAGCCGCGATCTCATCCGGGCTTGGGTGATCCGCAGAGACATTGACGTGCGCCGTGCGGTACAGCGGCAATCTGCGCTGATAGCGCGCGGCGAGATTGGACTGATCTGCAAGAACGGGACGAGTGCCCTCAGTTCCACTGCAGCGGGCGAGTGTGGTCTGGAGCTCGACTTCGAGATGGACGAGGAGTGTGCGGGGAGAGTTCAACAGGAGATTGCGCGTGTCCTCGCGTTCAATGGCGCCGCCGCCGAGAGCGAGGATAAGATTTTCAGCGGAGGCCAGGCGCGCAATGGTGGCGTGTTCGAGATCGCGGAAAGCATTCTCGCCCTGTTGCGCGAAGATCTGGGCAATGGACGTTGCGGCTTCGGCTTCGATGATGTCGTCGACGTCAATGAATCGCCAGCCGAGGCGCCCGGCAATGAGCGGGCCGACGGTGGACTTACCGGAGCCCATGAAGCCGGTGAGGACGATGCGAACGGGCGGAAGCGAGGTGGGAAGGGTCATGCGATAGCGCAGGCTCTTGAGCTGGAGTCCTTCACTCAGTATAAGGAGGCGGGTGCTGAATCTCAGCCGAAGACCATGATGATGGCGCCTGCGGTGATGAGGAGGCCTCCTGTGATTGAGGGCACGCTGAGCTTTTCGCCGAGAAGGAGCCAGGCGAAGACCATTACGAGAGGCACGCTGAGTTTGTCGAGCGGAGCGACACGCGATGCGGGACCGAGTTGCAGGGCGCGAAAGTAGCAGAGCCAGGAGAGTCCGGTCGCCATCCCGGAGAGGGTGAGGAAGAGAACGGTCCGGCGATCGAGGAGCCGCAGTTCACCGTGCTTGCCGAGGGCGAGCGCAATGGCCCAGGCGAAGATGAGAACCACGGTGGTGCGAATGGCGGTGGCGAGGTTGGAGTCCACGCGTGCCACCCCGACTTTGGCCAACAAGGCGGTGGCTGCGGCGAAGATCGCGGAAAGAATTGCCCATCCGATCCAGGTCATGAAGACAATGCTAGCCGGAAGAGCGCACGAGGATCGCCAGTAGAATGGATTGAGCATGATCCGGCGAATCGATTTGTTGCCCTTCGCGGTTGTCGCGCTTCTGAGCGGCTGCGGGTACCACACGGTAGGCGCCGCGACGCACCTGCCTCCCGACGCGCATACGATGGCGGTTCCGGTATTTGCTACGCATACTGAGGCGTACCACACCGAAGTGGCGCTGACGGACGCGGTGATCCGGGAGTTCGCAGCGCGATCGCGGATGCGAGTGTCGCCGGGTGAGGGTGAGCGTTCGGATGTCGTGGTGCATGGCACGATCCTGAACGAAGTGGTGGCTCCGCTCACCTACAACACCACGACCCAGCAGTCTTCCAGCTTCCAGATCACACTGGTCATCTCGGTGACAGTGAATGATCGGGACGGGAAGGTTCTCTACGAGAACAAAAATTACGTGTTCCGTGGCCAGTACCAGTCGACGACAGATTTGCCGACGTTTCTGGATGAGAGCCCGGCGGCGGTGGAGCGGATCTCGCGTGACTTTGCACGGGCGCTGGTGGCGGATGTGCTGGAGGGGCTGTAAGGACAGAGAACAAGGGGCCAAGGGAACGAGGCCGCAGGGCCCAGGGACGTTGTGACCATGGGGGTTTGCGGATGAGTTTCGGTACCTGCTTTCCTCAGGCACTGGTTGAGTGATGCGCTGTTATCCTCAAGACACATGAGCACTTCGAGTCGGAGCGGTTGCCGCAGGAGTTTGGCGAGATGAGCGCAGGACGCTGGGGTGCAGGGTTCAGCGCGGTGGGCCGGTTTGTTTCCGAGATCGAGGCCTCTGCGGCCGGGAAGGGATCGCTGAAACCCGGGTACGTGCTTGCCGGCGACGAGATCTTCCTGTTGGACCGGTGCCGCGAAGCCGTGCTGAAGGCTTTCGTTCCGAACGATCTTAGAGACTTTTGCCTTTCTGATCTGGACCTTTCTTCCACGCCGATATTCGATGTGCTCGATCGCGCTCAGACTCCTTCGCTGATGTCGCCGTTCCAGGTGATCTTCGTCAGAAATGTTCGGCAGCTTTATACGCGGGGTGCGAAGAAGGATGAGTTTGCGGCTCTGGATCGGTATTTCCGATCTCCGAATCCGCAGGCGCTTCTCATCTTTGTGGCAGACTTTCTGCGGATTCCGACCGACCCGCGGCGGATGGAGCTGGAGGACAAGGGGCGGTTCGAGCGTTTGCAGGAGACGTTGGGAGAGCACTGCGGGATGGTCGAGCTGGCGCGTGTCGCGGATGAGGATGCGATGCGATGGGCGGTGGCAACGGCGCAGGGAGCGGAGACGAAGCTCGATCCGGATGCGGCACGAGAGCTGGTGGATGCGCTGGGTGCGGACATGATGCTGATCGCTTCGGAGTTGGAGAAGCTGTTGCTCTACACATCAGGACGCGGGAGAATCACGTTGGGCGATGTAGAGACGATGGTGCTCGCCGCGAAGCAGCGGTCGCTCTACGAGCTAACGGATGCGATCAGTTCGCGGAACACGGCGAAGGCGCTCGCGCTGCTGAACGGGCTGCTAAACAGCTCGGATGCAGGCGAGGATGCGGCGATCGGGCACCTTTATATGCTGGCGAGGACGTTTCGGCAGATGCTGGTGATTCTTGAAAAGAACGTGCGGGATTCGCGTGCCATCTGGCAGGCGTTGTGGCAAGGGTTCCGTATGCCGCCGTTTGCCGCCGACGATCTGATCAGGCAGGCGCGCCGGTACAAGAGCCGCCGTGAACTGACGCGGGCGTTGCGGCTGATTGCGCGGGCTGATCTTGAGCTGCGGTCTTCGCCGCCAGACAAGCGGCTGGTGCTTGAGAGGCTGGTATACGATCTGGCGTCGGAGCCGAAGCCTACGTTGCCGGCGTGGGCCTCTACGCAGCTCTCTTTCGAGGGTTAGCTTCTATTTAAATCGAGATCAGTAAACCCCTTGCTCGTTGAGCCAGTGGCCGTACGGCTGATCGATTTGCACGACATGTTCCTGGTACCAGGCAGGGAGGAACTCGAGTACAGAGCTGAAGTGGATGGGCTCTTCGCGGTTTATGTGTTCCAAAGCTGAATAGAGGCGCGAGAGCAGCGCGTGATGGGAATTACGGTGCTCATCAGCGCCGGGGAACGAGTGTTTTTCGAGGAGTTGCTCTTCGCTTTGGAAGTGCATCTGGGTGAAGTCGATGAGGCGTTCGAGCTGAAGGCAGATCTCGCGGCGGTCAGTGCCGCGGACGATCATGCGGCGCAGTTCGTTGAGCGTGTCCATGAGAATGCCATGCTGATCATCCATGGCTTGCACTCCGATGATGCAGTCGTGGCTCCAGGTCAACAACGTCACATGAGTCTCCGTGAATTCAGAAGCAAGTGTAGCTTCGGTACGGAAACTCTCAATGGCGCGTAACGGGTAGACGCGATGAGCCTTTAGATTGATCTGGATGTGACTTCCGGCGCATTACCTGGGGTACTTTTGCACTGGTTTCTCACTCAAGTATCACGTCCGGTGGGCGATCGTGGCCTCGGGTGGTGAGGATGATGGCGGCGGTGAGGATGAGGGCTCCCCCGACCCACGCGTAGGGGCCGAGGTGCTCGCCGAGGAGACGAACACCGAGATACGACCCTAGGGCGGGTTCGATGTTGAGAAAGACTCCGGCGCGCGAGGCGGGCACGTGGTGGATGCCCCAGTTCCAAAGAAAGGTGGTCGTGGCGGTGCAGGCCAGTCCGCTGACGGCGAGGGCTATCCAGGCGGCGGTGCTGACGTGGGTGAAAGGCGGAGGAGGGACTTTTGTCTGACGCAACGGGTTCAGGATCATCGGCCCGAGTATCCAGAGCGCGAGCATGGTTGTGCCGGTGAGAATGGTGTAGGCGGTGACCACGACGGGGCTATGGGACTGCATGAGCTTCTTGCTGAGCAGGACCCAGGTGAGCGCGACACACAGCGATAGAACAACGAGCAGGTCGCCATAGAGGGTGGGTTCCCCCTGGGCAGCAGGACCCCGATGACCACCGAGCACGATGAGGGCAGCGCCGAAGGTAGAGCCGAAGAGGGCTATCCAGCCGACGGGGTCAAGGCGCTCGCCGGCAAAGAGAACAGCAGCGACACCGAGAAGGACGGGCATGGTACCCACCATGAGCGCGGCGTGGCTCACGGTGGTGTGGGCAAGTCCGTGGAACTGAATGAGGAACTGGATGGGGATGCCGAAGGCGGCGGAGATAAGCAGGATGCGGATCTCGGCGGCGGTGAGGCGGACCCGGTTGAGCAGTGCAACCGGAAGCACGCCAATGGAAGCGAAGAGGAAGCGGTAGAGCACCATGTGCTCCACACTCATTTCGTTCAGGGCAAGACGGCCGAAGTAGAAGCCGGTGCCCCAGAGGCAGCCTGCAATCGCGCATGCGCCATACCCGAGAAAGGCAGTGCGCGAGCTGAGAGGGGCGTTCGAAGGCATCTCTCCTTTTAATGTCGCATATGGGAGGGCACCGGCCAGCTTCCTGGCGCGACTCCAACCTCGTTATCCAGGTCGCGGCGGCCGAGCAGCGGATACTCCTTTGGACATTGCAAATGAATTGTGATAGCTTCTATGGAATATCCAAAGGAGAGTCGATGGGCGATCAAAAATCCGAAGTTCTGCAGGGTACGCTCGATCTAATGGTTTTGAAAACGTTGCATGCGATGGGGCCGCTGCACGGGTTTGGAATTGCGCGCCGCATCGAGCAGGTGAGTGATGGTGTTCTCGATCTGAATGAGGGGACGGTATATACAGCGCTTCTTCGGTTGCAGCAGCAGGGATGGATCAAGTCAGAGTGGGGAACGAGCGAGAACAACCGGCGGGCACGGTTTTACTCGATCACTGTGAGAGGCACCAAGCAACTGGAGCGCGAAGAGGAGAACTGGGAGCGGGTTGCCGGAGTGATCGAGAAGGTGCTGCGGCTTGAGAGGCAGAGGTGACGCGATGAGAGGGCGGACGCTATGGGCCAGATTGAAAGGACAGGCTGCGCAGAGGCAGGAAGATGAAGCGCTCGACGAGGAGATCCGCGAGCATATTGCGCTGCTGGAGGAGCGCTACCGCTCGCAAGGAATGAGTGCGCGCGATGCTTCGCGAGCAGCACGGCGGCAGTTCGGAAACGTGACCGGACTGATGGAGCGGCAACGAGCGCTGCGCGGGATCCTTTCGCCGTCGGAGTGGTGGCAGGACGTGAGATTCGGGGCGCGGATGCTTGCCAAACGGTCGATATCGAGCGCGGCGGTGGTGTTGGCGCTGGCGTTGGGAATCGGAATGAATTCCGCCGTGTTCACATTTGTGAACGCATTGCTGTTGCGCCCACCCCAGGGTGTGAGCGAGACGAACAAGTTGATTGAAGTCTGGCTGCACAATCCGAAGAGCAGTGGAGTCATGGGAAATCTGCCTTTCAACTATCCCGATTACACGTATTACCGCGATCACGCGAAATCGCTTGAAGGGCTTATGGCGTGTGCGGAGGCCGGCAGGGAAGCAATCTGGAATCACGCCGGCACTGGAGAGATCCTGCATGGTCAGCTTGTTTCAGGGAACGGGTTTTCGTTGCTTGGAGTCAATGCGGTGGTAGGACGGACACTCTCCGTAGACGATGACAGTGTGGATCATCCACGGCAGGTGGTGGTGCTGAGTAATTCGTTCTGGAAGCAGAAGCTCGGCGGCGACGCGGGAGCGGTGGGGAAGACGCTGATGCTGAATGGTGCTGCGTTCACGGTAGTGGGCGTAGCGCCAGAGGAATTTTCAGGAATTGTGGTGGGGATGCAACCAGACTTCTGGACGCCGATGGCGGTTCAGGAACGGTTTACCCATGATAAAGCGATGCTGAGTGATCGTGACTCGTACTCGTTGATTGTGGCTGGAAGGATGCGCCAAGGAGTCGACCGGAAGAGCGTGCAGGCAGAGATGCACTTATTGGCGCAGCAGGTGGCCCTGGCGCACCCGAAAGAGCAGGATGTGCTGGATGCGATGGAGTACCCGCTGACGCTCGTGCCCGGTCCCTACCGCGGGTACGTGGGGGCCTTTACGGGCGGGTTGCTGGCAGTTTTTGCCCTTGTGCTGTTGATTGCGTGCACGAACGCGGCGGGCCTGCTCCTGGCGCGCGCCACCGGGCGAACGCGTGAGATGGCGACACGATCGGCGCTGGGAGCCGGGCGAGCGAGGCTGGTGCGGCAGATGCTGGTGGAGAGCCTGATGCTGGCCGGGATGGCCGGCGCAGCGGGAGTGGCGGTTGCATGGGCGACATCGCGGCTGCTGATTCAACTTAAGCCCGCGTCGATTCCGCTGACACTGGCAATTCCGATGGACTGGCGTGTGGTGTTGTTCACGGCGGCGGTATCGGTGGCGACAGGTATTGTGTTCGGGCTCGCTCCAGCGCTGCGGGCTAGCGCAGTGGAGGCAGCCCGAGTGCTGAAGGAAGAGTCGCAGACCGCGGGGCGGAAGAAAACGCGGATGCGGAATGTTCTGGTGGTAGCGCAGATGGCGATGTGCGTGGTGCTCCTGGCTGGGGCGGCATTGTGCGTGCGCAGCCTGATGAATGCGAACGCGATCGATACCGGATTCGACACGCACCATATTGCGGTGGCATCGCTCGACCCGGCTAGCCTGGGATACACGCCGGCGAGGATCAATGACTTTTACGTACGCCTGAAGGAGCGGGTGGAGCGCCTGCCCGGAGTGGCCTCCGCGAGTTACGTGCAGTTTCTTCCGCTGGGAACGGCGCGTTCGGAGACATCAGTCAGCAAACAACTGGGCAAAGAACCGAGCCCAACGATGGTGAGTGTTTATCGAATGGACTCAGGTTTCCTGCGGACCATGGGGATTTCGCTGTTGCGCGGGCGCGATTTAACTGTAAAGGAAGCGCAGAGCGAAAAGCCCGGGGGTGTAGTGATCAACGAGACGCTGGCGAGAATGATGTGGCCCGGTCAAGATCCTGTAGGCAAACGGCTGGCGATGGGTGACGACAAGACGATGAGCGAAGTCGTTGGAGTGGTGAGGGACGGCAAGTACCACACGCTGGGCGAAGCTCCCGTGCCGGTTGTGTTTTGTGGCAAACTGCCCACGGCGCGGATCTTGGTGGTGCGTGCTGCGGGGGACGATCGGTTGCTGCTGGACGAGCTTCGGCGGGAGGTGCCGATGGTGGATCCTCTGATGGCCGCGACGCAGGTGCAGACGATCGAGCAGCATATGGCGTTGCCGCTGTTCCCGGCGCGAACGGTCGGATGGCTGCTGGGAGCATCGGGGCTGATGGCCGTGGTGATGACCACGATCGGCCTGTTTGGCGTGATTGCCTACATGGTGTCGCAACGAACTCATGAGATTGGAGTCCGCATGGCACTGGGGGCACGGCGCAGCGACGTGCTGAGACTTGTCATCGGCCAGGGAGTTCGGTTGACAGTTGTGGGACTTGGAATTGGATTGTGCGCGGCTCTTGGGGCTGCGCGGCTCCTGGCGCCTCTGCTCTACGGGATCGGCGCGAATGATCCCACGACCATGTCGGCGGTAGCGGTCGGGCTGGCGGCGATTGCCATGCTTGCATGTTATCTGCCAGCGCGAAGAGCTATGCAGGTGGAGCCGTCTGTGGCATTGCGATACGAGTAGCTAGCGCGCGAAGAGCTTGCGGCGCTCGGGGAGCGGGCAGATATTGAGAGACTCTGCGGGCATTGCTGAGTTTCTCTCTGATTTGGTGACCGGCTCTACAGGTATCGGAGCCAACCGCGGTCTCGATGTCGAGCCCTGTATTCCATGAACCACCGGCAAGGGACATACAGAAGCGCAACCACCAGAATCCATGTTGCGTAAATGAACGGCAGGCCATGCCCGTAACCCAGCGGCCGTTGTGCGTGGTCTGCGATGACCGATTCGTGCCAGATTGGCTGGTGAAATATCACGCATACCGAGAGAGCGACGATATGCAGCAGATAGAGATGCAGGATGTAGTAGAGAAGTGGAACTCGACCGTATACGAGCAGAATCCGATTTATAGCACCTTCTTCTTTAGTGCCATCAATAAGTCCCAGAAAGAGCAAGGCAGGTCCCAGCGTCATCAACAGATAGTCGAGAGAGGGCGGGTATTTGAGCGTGTTGAAGAAGGACACGATGGTCAAACTAAACAGCGTCTGGACGCTCCACGGTCCGGCGGATCGAACATATCCGAATGGCAGACCGGAAATGCCGTTTCCGTAAAGATTCAGCCCTCTGAGCACGAAGAACAACAGGGTCGCTACGACACCGAGAGTCAGAATCCATTTGTTTCTGTCGGATCGAAGCAGAACCTTCCCGAAAGCATAACCCGCAGCCATAACGCCGACCCACGGAATCAGCACGTACCTCACCGAGAACGCAAAGTGAGCCGTGATGGGAATCGGGCCGGGCGAATGCAGCAACGTCCAGACCCAGAAGAGCTTTCCGAAGGAAGCGGGATTAATGCGATCCAGTAAGTTGTGGGTCGCGATCATTCCCAATCCGAGGGCGGCGATCCAGCGGATGGGAAGCCAAATGATCAAAGCCATGGCAACCATGCTCCAGCCGAGTCCCCAGAGCACTCCCCCATGGACCCACGGGACAAATCCCCACGCGAAATCCACTACGGTGAGTTCCAGCAGCACCAGCCACAGACCCCGCGTGAGGAAGAACATTGAAACCTGTCGCGTCGATCTTCCGCGTTGGGTTGAAAGGAATGCGCCCGTTCCTGCCAGGAAAGCGAACACGGGAGCACAGAAGTGGGTCAGGACACGCGTGAAGAAGAGGACTCCGCTCGTGTGCGCCAGATCTTCTGGAGCACTTCTTGTGAACGTGAGGAAATCCCGCGTATGATCAAGGGCCATGATGACCATCACCAGACCACGCAACACGTCGACCGAGATTAGCCGATCTGCTTTCGTCTGAAGAAGGGGAGCTTCTGTTTCGAGTATGGCCACAGCCGACGCGTTGGTGGCATTCAGCATTCGTACTTCCTCTATGGCACGTCGATGTGACAGCCTCATCCGGATCGTATCGGCATAGAGAAGATGCGCGAGTCACGGTAATGTCACGAGATTGTCTTTTCTACCTGGCTTGAGGACGGAGCAACGCGCACTCCAGGCCCGGCGGTAGGCACCGCAATCTCCAAGAATAAAAAATGGGGTGTAAGCGCTATTTGAAGACGCTGGATTCCATTGCGCCGAAGTTGGGTGCTCTGGGAACACAGGTGTCGACGAATTTGAGGACGAGGTGGTTGTCGTCGCCGAGGCCAGATCCCGCGAGGACGTAGGGTCGGTATTTTTCCGGCGGGTCATGATTGTCGAGCCAGCCCTTGATCCATTTGTCACAGCCGAAGCGGAGGCCTTTGGGATCTTCGGTCCACCAGGCGGCGCGAACCGTGAAAGGGCGACCGCTCATCGCGATGCCGGAGATGGTGGAGTAGGAGCCGTCCTTACTCGTGGAGATTGACTTGAATTCCTTGATCTTGAAGACGAGCGAGCGGGCCTTTGCGTTCTTGTCGATGAACTTGCAGGCTTCCGCATCGCAGGTGCGATGCACGCGGTAGATGTTGATTATGACCGGGTCGGAGGAGATGTTCTTGTATTCGATGGAGATTTTGCCGGCGGACGGGGTATAGATCGTGCTCGCTCCGATGTCTGTCGCAAGCTTGTTGTGGTTCGCCTGGGTTAGCTCAGTGGCCTGGACACAATGCATCGTGCATGCCTTCGCCTGCACGGCAGTCCAGCCAATCTCGACCGGTGTGGCGGAATCGATGGTGATGATGGAGGTTTGGCTGGGCTTGAGCGCGACGCCCGATTTGATGGGAGCGTGCGTGACGGCTGCGTAGGAGACTCCGGCGCAGAGCGCGAAGGCTGTGAGAATCGAAATGCGCATAGGGGCTTGGCGCGATTCTAACGCCCGGTAGTACCAGGAAGATGAAGGACTCTCGACCACGGACCTTATTGGGCAAGAGAGCCGATGGGCAAGTCGATGACGCGGAGGTCAGTATCGCGATCTCGGGCGGTAAGGAGGATCTTGCCGGAGCCGTCTGCGACAAAGCTTGATCCGCCGTAGGTCCAGCCAGTCCAGGGACCGTGCGTCATTTCGCCGACGAGGTCAACGCCGGCCATGGGGCAATGCACCTGTGACGCACGGCGGCTGACGAGATCTTCGAGTTCTTTGGAGTGATTGGGCCACTTGTCGTTGGCGGCGGCCCAGCCGTAGGGGACGAGCATAAGGTCCGGCTTGAGGGTCTTCATCCGATCGACGAAGGCGTCGCTGAAGGTGTCGGCGCAGATCAGGACGGCGATGCGGCCGTATTCGGTTTCGACGACACCGATGTCCTGGGAGCGGCCCTGCGAGTAGGGCGGGATCATCAGCTCGGGAAGGACGTTGATCTTGCGGTGCTTCCAGAGGAGTTTGCCGGATTTGTCGACGAGGATGGCGGAGTCGTAGAGGTGGTCGCCATCTTTTTCGTCGAGGCCGATTGCGATCATGAGGCCGTACTTGCGTGCGAGAGATGCGATCCGGTTGCTGTCGTTGCCGGGGATGGGTGTGGCCATCTTGTGCGCGTCGGGGTTCTCCCAGCCGAGAATGGAGGACTCGGGGAAGACAGCGATCTGTGCGTGCTGTATGGAGGCCTGCTCTAACGCATATTCGATGCGGCGGAAGTTGCCTTCGCGGTCGCTGTCGATACCGAGGATCTGGCAGATGGCGAGGCGGACGTGCTTCGGGGGAGTCTGCTGGGCGTTGATGAAGGCCGAGGTGAGAGAAGCGGCGAAGGCGAGGCTTAGGACGATAGCTGGCTTGAACACGGGAAGACTCCTTCAACGCGATTGAATGTTCGGTATGAATTGTAAGAAACCGCGGCGTATTTCGGCGGTTCACCACGGCAGTGAGTTTGTTGGTCACCGAGTTTGAGCCTGGTTGACTGGCGTACGGCTATGATTTTCGATCATGCGACGAGTGATTGAGATGGTGCTGCTGCTTTCGGTGTCTTTCCCGATTGCCGCGCAAGCCAAGGACAGGGCAGCAGAGGAACTGGTTCGGCAGTATGTGCAGGCGCGTTCGCAGACGATGCAGGAGCGTGCGAGTTCGCGAGATGTGGAGCGGGCGTTGTCGTTCTGCGCGGAGGGTTTTGTGTATGAACATCCTTCCGCGGGCGCGAGGATCGAGGGGAAGGATAAGGTCCGAGCGGGCATGAGCGGATATCTCGGCGAAACGAAGAACGCGGCGTACATGTTGCGAATTCTCGCGAGCAATTCTCATGTTGTGGTGGCGCAGATCGATCAAGGATTTTTGGGAAAGCAGGAAGATGGAAGTTGGAAGCCGGGGAAGCGGTCGAACATCACTGTTTTCGAGATCGCGGGCGGGAAGATCGCGCGGATTCTGGATTATTGAGAAGAAGTGCAATGCAGGCGCCAGCGCGCTGTTCAGAGAATTGAATTCACTCGAAGAATAGGGGTAGTTGACGCTTGGCGTCGAAGTGCGGCCGTTGGTGAGGAATTCGGAAGGGCCGCATGACTGGAGGACGCCCTCGGAGATGGCCTTGCCCGAGGAGAGGCATGCGCTCGGCGAGCCAAGGGGAACACATCAGCCGTGGAGGGGGAGATCGGCGGTTCCGGAGCGCTTCACTCCCCTATTTTCTCGCAAACGGCGATGCGGCGCGTCTAGCTGGCCTCGGTCAGGGCGAGGTTCTGTTCCGGTTCAGCTGCGTCGGTCTCCGCCTGAACCGGCTTTGCTGCTACGGGCGGCTTGGCCTTCTCCACGGGCATATGGACATCGATGGTGCCTTGGAGAACAGCTCCTTCTTCGACGCAAAGGCGCTTGGTGGCAAGATTTCCGAGGAGCGAGCCTTCGCTGCGGATCTCGACGCGCTCGTCGCTGTGGACTTTGCCGCAGACGTCGCCCATGATGACGACCTCGCGGGCATCGATGTCGGCCTTTACCGTGCCTTCTTTGCCGATGGTGACGCGGTGTGCCTGCGCGGTGATGGAGCCTTCAACGGATCCATAGATATAGATAGGATCGGATGCGGCGATTTCACCCTTGATTCGAATTGAGTTACCGATCATTGTGTATTGGTTCTGGGTTGAGGAGGAGGCGGGTGTGGCGTTCGGGATATCGCTGAAGCTGGACATATAGATGGATCCTTTCGTCTGGTCGGAGCGTCGGGCTGCATCAATTTAGGCTGGATCAATCGCAGTGCTGTTCTGTCGATATGCGGGCCGGTCGCGCCGGTCTTTGAGCCAGGCCGAGGATTCCAAACAAATCCAAGGGATTCCCGATTGTAGCCACAGATTGTGCCTACCGGACGATTACGGGAGTGTCGAAGGTAATAGGACGTTCGCCGGTTCGCGAGCTTTTCCCCTTCGATCGGGCCCCAAACCAGGAAAACCGTTCGAGCTTAGCTCCCAGAGAACCTGGACAATCGTCAAGGCGTCCAAGTTGGTGGTACTATCGTTGGCACAGTGCGCCTTGCCAGGTGCTCGTGCTCCAAGGCGCGTATTCTTCAACAAGTTCGCCCAACAGATTAAGAGGGAGCGGACATGAAAAACGATCTTCTCTTCAAGGCAGTGACCTTCAAGGCAACGGCCCGCAAGGCATTGACCTTCGCAGCAGCGTTTCTGCTGGCCTCTGCGATCTACGCACAATCGGATGAATCGAATCCAGGCCCAGCGACTCCCGGCGCCTCCAAGGTGCGTATCGTCCGGCTCAGCCAGGTAAAAGGTGTGGTCCAGATCGACCGCAACATCGACCGGGGCTTTGAGAACGCGATTGCCAACCTGCCGGTGGTAGAGCACAGCAAGATTCGGACCGGTGTCGGCATCGCCGAGGTTGAATTTGAAGACAACAGCTCGATGCGGATTGCCCCCAACTCGCTGGTTGAGTTTCCCAGGCTGGAGCGGGCGGCCTCGGGTGCAACGGCTTCCACTGTGCATATCGTGCAGGGAACCGCCTATGTGAGTCTCGTAAAACAACAGGACAAGAAAGCGCCGGTGAACGCGTTTGAACTCATGTTCGGGTCGCGGACGCTGAATCTGGATCCAGCTACGCACGTGAGGCTTGAGGTGGTTGAATCGCAGGCCAAGCTTGCGGTGTTTGAAGGATCGATTCGCACGGATGGAGAGAATGGTGGCGTAAGCGTCCCGAAGAAGAAGATGGCGACATTCTCGATCTTCGATAAGGATGAGCCGACGGTTGCGAAGGACATTGCCCTGAACGTGTTCGACAACTGGGACCACCAGGAAGCGTCGTATCACGCGAACGTTGCTTCACTGAGCCGATTCAATTCGCCTTATGCGTATGGACTGAGCGACATGTCCTATTACGGCGCGTTCACGAACGTGTCGGGTTGCGGGTCGGTGTGGCGGCCCTACTTCGCAACAGCGTCGTGGAATCCATACGGGAACGGGACGTGGGCTTGGTACGGCGGAGCGGGCTACTCGTTTGTATCGCCGTATCCGTGGGCGTGGACTCCTTATCACTCGGGCTCGTGGATGAATTGTGGCGATGCCGGTTGGGGCTGGATGCCGGGCGGGAATTGGTACGGAGTGAATAACGCGGTGGCAACGTCGATGCCCGGTGGCGGTTCGGGCACGACTGGCCTACCGAGGGGGCCTGTCAGGGCTCCGCATGTGCCGGTTCACCCGCCAAGTCCGAAAGACCCGACGATGATTGCTGTGAGTTCGAAGCCGGTTCCGACATCGGGTATTTCTGCCGCGTCGAGATCGTTCGTATTTCAGAAGGACTCAGCAGGTATGGGTGTACCGCGCGACGGTCTGGGCAGACTGGACAAGTTTTCGCATGAAACCGTGACGCGGGGCATGGCGCAAACCCAGATCTATGCAACGGCACCGCAGGCGGGACATGCGAATGGTTTTGGCTCCGGATCTGGATCTGGATCTGGATCTAGTGCAGCGTTGTCAGGGTCGATTCACCGCGGATCGGCGCCGCCACCTTCTTACTCCTCCGGCTCCATGGGGTCATGGTCGGGCGGGGGCGTGAACTCGGGAGGCGGCGGTGGAGGAGCGAGCATGGGCTCGAGTGTCGGAAGGTCTGGCGGCGGAGCGCCCGTCAGCACGCCAGTGGCGTCGGCACCTGTTGCCGTTCACAGATAACCCAAGCTGTTCAGCAAAATCGCTATGCGCGTCCTAAGGGACGCGCATAGTTGTTTCTGAGCTCTGACATCCAGCCAAACAGCCGCATGCCCGGAAGAAATTGACCAGCGCACTGACCGGGGCGCTGCAATCGGCGAAAATATGTATCGATGGTGAAATGCGCATTGGGGTCGGTGTGGAAAGTTGTTCGACGGCGCCGATTTCAGGTCCTTGCTCTCGCTGCCCTGCTGGTATCTTCCGCGGCGGGAGCGCAATTGTTCAAGCACCACCCCAAAGATAAAAGTGGCAAGCCTGCCGAGGTGCGGAAGGTGCAGTTTCCTGCATCGCAGGCACCTGCGTTCAGCATTCCCGTCGAGCCGCTCGGCTTCTTTGCGCCAGGGGTCATTTACCAGGGACAGCGGGATAGCCTGGTTTCGCTCGATTTCGTTGATGAAGACCATCTGCTCTTCACGTTCCATGCGCCAGGCCTGATCCGGCGGCAGGGGAACCCTGTAGCGAGTAACGAGCGCCAGATTCGAGCCGTTGTGCTGGCCCTGCCCGGTGGAGCAGTTGCTTCTGAAGCACTCTGGTCGGTTCACGATCGCGATCGCTACTTATGGATGCTGAATGACGGGCATTTCCTCTTGCGTGATCTTGGCGATCTGAAGATTGGTGATGCTTCGCTGGAATTGTCGCCGCTGTTTCATTTCAAAGGTCCGTTGTTGTGGGTGGAAGTGAACCCGGCGCAGGATTTGCTCGTTACTGATTCGCGGGAACCTGCGGATGCGAAATCAAATCCGGGTGACGTGCCTAGCCCACCGACGGCCGCGGGCCAGATGACGGTCGATGGAGATTCGCCGAGCATGTCCGGTAAGGGCAGGGAGATTTCGGACGTGGTATTGCGCATTCTACGGCGGCAAACCGGACAGGTGATGCTGATGAGCCGCACGCGCAAGACAGTTCACTTGCCTATTAATTCGGATGGCTGGGTGGAAACTTTGCGAGGCAAGGGACACGAGTGGATTCTCAACCTGAATTATTTTCGAGGCGGCAGCCGGATCATCGGGAAGATCGATTCGATGTGCGCGCCGTCGGTGGAGTTCGTGTCGAATCCTGAGGTGCTGGTGACGACCTGCAATCCGGATGAGAGCCGATGGATGGCTGCGATGTCCACGGATGGGAAACGGCTGTGGAATGTTTCGAAGCCGGGGACGCAGATCTGGCCACGGCTGATCATGGCGCCCAATGGACTACGGTTTGCACGCGAGACGCTGCTGGCGACGCATACTGTGAATACCATGTCGCCGCTCAGCTTCGATGACGTGAAAACGCAGTGGGTGGAAGTGTATGACGCATCGTCGGGGAAGATGGAGCTGACTGCGCCAGCGAGCCCGATTCTGGATGGCGGCGGCAACGTGGCGATCTCACCATCGGCGCGACGGGTAGCCATTCTTGATGGGGGAGCCATTAGAGTATACGAACTTTCGGCGCCAGCAACGAGTCCCGTTTCCGCGCACTAAAGGGCGGGTATTCAGAGGTCAGCAGTGAAGTGTAAACTTGCCAGCGGAGGTTCTATTGGCCACGGCTGTTGTGCGATATACGGCTGCGGCGGTCACCGACCGCGGGCGTAAGCGTCCGTCAAATGAGGACGCCTTTGGGTTTTCCGTTGAGGCCGGTGTGTACGTGGTTTGCGACGGCATGGGTGGCGCGGCCGCTGGAGAGATTGCCAGCAGTCTGGCCGTGGACGAAGTCCTCCGGCTGTTGAAGACCCGCATGCAAGAAAAAGAAGCGGAGCTTCCAGCAGCGGCAGAGAGCGCAGTGACGGCCGCAAACGAGGCAATTTTCTCGCGCGCGCAGCGGAATCAGCGGCTCAATGGGATGGGCACCACGCTGGTGGTGATGACGACCCAGGAGCAGCATGTGTGGATTCTCAACATTGGCGATAGCCGCTGTTATCTCATGCGCAGGGGAAAACTGGAGCAGCTCACTCAGGATCATTCGCTGGTTGAAGAGCAGGTAAGGCTCGGACGGATGACGCCGCGTGAAGCGCTGCTTTCACCGCTCAAAAATGTCATCACCCGCGCACTTGGAACGCAGCCGCAGGTGAGGCCGGACGTTTTCAAACTCGAGGCGGAGCCAGGCGACATCTTTCTGCTTTGCTCCGACGGACTAACTCGTGAGTTGCCGGATGGCACGATCGAGGCTTTGCTGAATTGCGACCTGCCGCTCGATGCAATGGCGGCGCGACTGGTTGAGGCGGCAAAGAAGGCCGGTGGACACGACAACATCACCAGCATGTTGGTGCGCGCAGAGGCTTAGCAACCGAACCGAGCCGACGGTGTCAGGCTTGCGTCGCCCCTCCCGGATATTCAGGGACCAGAAAATCGTTTTTTGCTATCAATTTGGCCTTCTTCGCTCTGCTCGACGCGGCTGGAAGAAGCGTAAGGTACTTACTTTTGCAGCAGCAGTAATGGACTGCTATTACTGTTTCGCTGAAGTCCGCAGTTTCTTCGGTGGTAGAGATAAGCTACTCAAATTGCATAGTTTGCAGCATTGTTCGTGCCGCTTTCGAGGAATACCTTTCGTTCAGATGCGGTTCGTGATCACGGAGAGACGACAATGCAGATCCTAGAGCAAACGACCGAAATAATGGAAGCCAGAACGGGGTACAAACCGTCCCGGACTTCGACTGAAGCCAACTTAACTTTTCCCAGTGAAGCTAACTCAAATCTCGCGCCCGAAGAGCACTCGAACTTTCAAGCTCCACGACTGTTCGAATACAACGTGCGAACAACCCTGGCAGAGCGATTTCCCCTGTTGACCTGCTTTGCGATTTCCCTCGGTCTTCTCGCCTCTGCTTTGATCACCGAGGTCGAGTGCCTCAAGGGATCAGGATATTTCTGGCGGTGATACTGCTATCTGCTTGCGCATGGATTTCAAATCATGCGCAAGCAAAGTACCTCTGATTCGGAAAATCCAGAGTGCGGGTAGATTGAAGTAAAGACAGCGCATGAGGCGGCACTGTGCTGGTTGCGCATCAAAGGTTGCGAGATAACTGCAGGCATGTCCTGCCTCGCACTTTTCCTTTGTCTGAATGTTTTACAGACGCCGCGCGAAACGTGCGTGTCAGAAACCCGTAAAAACCCTTGTTACTGCTAATCGACTTCGCCGGGCAGTGCAACCTAAAAACACCTATGTACCTCTAAGAGACCGAGTCCGTAAGCCTTCTCGAACGAGGCAGATTGAAGTTGGAGTGATAGTTCACCGCCTCCAGCACGTCTCGCAAGCTCGCAAGTCAAAACCAAGCTCGACAAATTCAGGGGTACTGGAACCCAGATCATGATCGAAGCATTCGTGCTTTGGAACGAACCCAACAATTTATCGCATTGGAATTTTCATCTCGATCCGGATTGGAAGCGGTTCAGCGAGATGGTGAAGTTGGCCTCCACTGCGATTCGTAAAGTAAATCCGGATCTTCCGATTGTGCTCGGCGGGGTCTCGGCGTGCGATTGCGATTTTCTGCGATTGATGACGTCATACGGGGTCATGGATCACGTCGATGCAGTGGGCGTCCATGGATTTCCACTGGATTGGAATCACTGGCAGATCGATGAGTGGCCTGACCGCATTTGCGAAGCGGCGCTGGTTAGCGGAAGACCGGTGTGGGTTACGGAGGTCGGCGCGTCATCGTTCGGCGCTGAAGAAATACAAGTGTTCGGACTGGAGCGAACGCTGCAGCTGATTCGCGGCCTAGCGGACCGAATTCACTGGTACAGCCTCTATGATCTGCCTCCGACGTGGCCCGCGGAAACCAGACACAAAGAGGCGGAAGGCTCTTCGTACTACCGGCACTACTATCTGGGGTTGATCAAGGCTGACGGGAAACCGAAACTCGCAATGGATCATTTCCCGAACGATGGGACGGCAGGACTTTGCCAGTGGTTCCACTTCGAGGATCACCGGCTAGATGATTCCGTTGCATGGATGAGGGATCATGGCGTCCGCTATCTGCGCACCGGCCTGAGCTGGGCAGATTCGTATCGGCCGAAAGCTGTGGAGTGGTTCGATCGGCAAATGGAAGCCCTGGAGCCGTTCAACGTGGCCCTCACGCTTTGCTTCACCCCGGCGCACCTGGGAGTGGAGGAGCATCATACGAGCCCTCCCCGCGATCTGAACCAGTTCGCTGAGTTCGCCGCGTGGGCAGCGGAACGCTACACGAACAGGTCAAACGTTGAAGCTCAACCTGGCGCAAAGGAAGTGACGATTTCATGAGCAAGCAGATATTGATTACCGGGGGCGCGGGATTTGTTGGTTCTCACCTGGCCGATGGTCTGCTGAAGGCCGGTCATTCTGTGCGGGTGTTGGATTGCCTGACGCCCCAGGTACACGGGAATAGAGTTCCAGATTACCTCTCCCGCGATGTGGAACTGGTGATCGGGGATGTGCGCGACCGCGAAACGGTTCGCCGGGCACTTGCGAATGTCGATGTGATATATCACTTTGCGGCGGCAGTCGGGGTTGGCCAGTCGATGTACGAGATCGGCCGCTACATGAGTGTGAATACGCAGGGCACGGCGGAGTTGCTGCAGGCAATGCTTGATCTGCGGCACACACCGGACAAGCTCGTAGTTGCTTCGTCGATGTCGATCTACGGCGAAGGTAGCTACATCTGCGCGGAATGCGGAGCGAATGCCACTCCGGCAGTGCGCACAAACGCTCAGCTCCGCGCAGGCCAATGGGAGATGCACTGCGATCTCTGTGGTGGAACGTTGAAGCCGGTGCCCACCAATGAGGAAAAGCCGGGCGCACTGAAATCGGTTTACGCCCTATCGAAGCGCGACCAGGAAGAGCTGTGCCTGATTTACGGAAGGACGTATGGGATTCCGGTGACGGCGCTGCGTTTCTTTAATATCTACGGGGCGCGCCAGGCGCTCTCGAACCCGTACACGGGAGTGGCGGCGATCTTCGCTTCACGGCTAATCAACGGACAATCCCCAATGGTTTTCGAAGATGGGCAGCAGATGCGCGATTTTGTGAGTGTCTATGACATCGTGCGCGCAAACATACTTGCGATGGAAAGCGGGCCTTCAGACGGCGAGGTGATCAACATCGGACACGGGAAGCCGATCACGATTTTGCAGGTGGCGCAGATTCTGGCGAGGTCCCTTGGGGTGAAGATCTGCCCCGTGATATCGCAGAAGTACAGGGCAGGCGATGTGCGGCATTGTTACGCCGATCTGACAAAGGCACGCAATCTGCTCGGATACGAACCGTGCGTGACGCACGATGAGGGATTCAAAGAGCTGGCTGAGTGGCTGGTCGAACAAGATGCGGAAGATAGGGCTGAAACGATGATTCGTGAATTGACCGCGTATGGGCTGACAGCGTGAACGAGTGCGAGGTGCCGAGAAGCGCACTACAGATATCTTAAGGGGAGTTGGCTAATGAAAGGAACCAGAGCGCGTACGGTACTCATAACAGGAGGCGCAGGATTTATCGGATCGAATCTCGCGGAGCGGCTTCTTGGAGCACCCGGGACGCACGTGAGGATCTTCGATAATCTCTCTCGCGCCGGCGTAGCGCGCAACATCGCATGGTTGAAGAGCAAGGCGCATGGAAACCTCGAGGTTGTTGAAGGAGACGTGCGGAATGTGGAAGCAGTACGGAAGGCTGTTGAGGGTGCAACAGAGGTCTATCATTTCGCTGCGCAGGTTGCTGTGACCAGATCGGTAGACGATCCCGTGCTGGACTTCCAGATAAACGCGATGGGAACCTTCAATGTGCTGGAGGCCGCGCGAAAGTCGAGCCTCAGGCCGTTTTTGCTCTACACCTCGACGAATAAAGTTTATGGCGCACTGGAGTCTGTGCCTGTAGTTACGAAGGGTACACGCTATCAACCCATGGATCCATTGTTTCGCGGAGTAACCGAGTACCAGTCCCTCGACTTCCATTCGCCCTATGGCTGCTCCAAGGGTACGGCCGACCAGTACGTGCGCGACTATGCGCGTATATATGACCTTCCTGCCGTGGTGTTTCGCATGTCCTGTATTGCCGGGCCGCGGCAGTTCGGAAATGAAGACCAGGGCTGGGTTGCGCACTTTCTTTATTCCGCACTCATGGGCCAGCGCATCACGATCTACGGAGATGGGCTCCAGGTGCGCGACGTTCTGCATGTGCACGATCTTATCGATGCCATGGTCAATGTTCGTGAGCAGAGCGCAAGCACTCGCGGCCATATATTCAATGTGGGCGGCGGCCCTCAGCGTTCATTTTCAGTGATGGAGATGCTGCACGCGATCGAGGAAGCGACGGGCGAGGCGGTTCGCCTGCAGCATCGCGAAGTGCGTCCGGGCGATCAGCCGCTCTACATTTCCGACACTTCGAAACTCGAACTGCTTGCCGGCTGGAAGCCGCGCCGAGAGCTCAAAACGATTCTGGCAGATATTCGTGAGTTCTGGAGAGAGGCTCACCAGAAAGATAAGCCGCGTCAGCTCGTGGGCGTGTGCAGTGCTGCGTTGGGAGAAGTGGCATGAAGTATGCACTGATCAATCCGAGATGGAGCTTTGAAGGATCGACCTACTTCGGATGCCCCGAGCCGCACTATCCACTGGAACTTCTGTACGCGCAGCAGACTTTGCGCAAGGCGGGACACGAAGTTGTACTGATCGATGCGTTCATGGAGTCGCTGAACCCGGACCAGGTTCGACAGAGGCTTGCCCGATTCGATGAAGACTTCCTTGTCGTGCCGACAGCGCCTTCTTATCTTTTCTGGAGGTGCCCGCAGCCGGAGCTTCGAGTGCCGCGGCAGTGGTTCGCAGCGCTCGAGCGGAGATCGACCAAGGTGGTGATCGGACCACATGGATCGGCAACACCGAAGGCCACGCTCGCGAAGACTGGTGCTGATGTAGTGCTGCGCGGCGAGCCGGATCAGACGCTGCCGATGCTGGCTCATGCGCCATGGGAGACGATTGACGGCTGCTGCTGGCGCGATGCGAGTGGAACCATCCACATGGGGCAAGGTCTCGGGGTGACCGAAATGCAGGCGATGGGGTCCCTGGACTACTCGGATTATCCGGTGGAACGGCACGGCCACAAGCATCACATCTTTCCGGGAAATGGGGCAGATCAACTGCGGTGCGGGGCGGAGATGGAATTTGCGCGTGGATGCCCGTACTCGTGCACGTTCTGCAACAAAACGCTCTTCCGGAACAAATTCCGCGAGCGCGAACTCGGCGCGGTGATCGAAGAGATGGACCAGCTCATCGCGCGCGGAGTGGATTACATCTACTTCATCGACGAGATCTTTGGGGTGGGTAGAAATGTGCGCACTCTGCTGGAAGAGATTGCGAAGCGGCCAGTTTCGATCGGGTTTCAGTCTCGCATCGATTTGTGGAACGAAGAGACACTCGATCTGCTGGGACGCGCGCATTGTGTTTCATTCGAGTGCGGTGTCGAGTCCGTAACCGAAGAGGGCCGCGACGAGCTGAACAAAAACTGCAAGCTGACCACGGATCGGATCGGGGACCTGCTGATCCATGCGCGCACGCGAATCCCGTGGGTGCAGGCGAACTTGATCAAAACCGAGAAGGATGATACGGAACTCGTGCGGCAGTGGCAGTCGAAGCTCAAGTCGCAGGGAGTGTGGGTGAGTGAGCCGGTGCCGATGTTCCCGTACCCAGGCAGTCCGCTCTACGTGGAGACATTTGGCGCGGCGCCGGACGAGTCGGCATGGGAGCGCGCGCACGCGTTCTATCTGCAACATTTCGCGGATAAAGGGTACAGCGACATCCAGGATCAGTCGCCTGTGTCCCTGGAGGAACTTGAGCACGAGGCAAGACCATGCGCGTCCTGATGACGACGGACACAGTGGGGGGTGTCTGGACGTTTACGAAAGAGCTTGCAAGCGGACTCCTCAAGAATGGGTGTGCAGTAGGGCTCATCAGCCTCGGACGCAAGCCGTCAGCAACACAGCGAGCATGGGCGAATGCGCAGAATGCGCGCTGGGGAACTAAGTTCCGTTATGAGGGGCTGGATACGCCTCTCGAGTGGATGGCGGACAACGGCCGTGCATTGTCAGAGGCTACGCCGATCCTTGAGCGAATTGCCGAGGAGTTTGACGCGGTGCTGCTGCTGAGCAGCCAGTATTGCTTCGGGGCACTGGAGTGCGACATCCCTCGCGTAGTGGTGGCGCACAGTGATGTGCTGAGCTGGGCAGAGGCGTGCCGGCCGGCTGGGCTGGAGAAATCAGATTGGCTGGACAGGTATCGCGAACTCGTCCAGCAAGGGCTCGATCGCGCGGATGCCTTAGTGGCGCCGACAAGCTGGATGTTGGGTGCGCTCGGAAGAAACTTCAGGCTGCCTCACGATAAGAGGGTAATTGCGAATGGGCGCACGTTGAGAGCGGCGAATGGAGGCGCGGCAATGAAGATGCAGGCTGTGTCAGCAGGGCGCATGTGGGATGAGGCGAAGAATCTGAAGATGCTGGAGAAGGCGGACTCGCCGATCCCGCTGCTGATTGCGGGCGAGGCGGAGTTTGAGGCTGCAAGCCTGGCGATGGACGGCGCCGACATCCGGGTTCTTGGTGCACTTGATGAGAGCGAAGTGCTCAGGATATTTGGCGAGAGCGCGATCTACATCTGCGCGTCGCGCTACGAGCCGTTTGGGCTGGCTCCGCTGGAAGCGGCATTGTGTGGGTGTGCAGTGCTGGCCAACGACATACCGTCGCTGCGGGAGGTGTGGAAGGATGCGGCAATGTACTTCTCCGGTCCCGAGTCGTTGTCAAGCTGGCTTTGGCGGCTGAGCGACCATCCATGGCTGCTCGGCGAAGCGCGCGCGATTGCCGGAAGGCGCGCACGTGAGTACACGGCGGAGCGCATGACCGAGGGCTATCTGTGCTTGTTCAGGTCGATGCTGAAGGAACCTCTGGTCGCAGGCCATGTCGCGTAGATTCCGAATCACCTATTTCGCGCATGCCGTTCGTTCCGACTGGAACAATGGGAACGCGCATTTTCTGCGCGGATTGCTGAGAAGCCTCAAGCATTGCGGGCACGAGATGGAGATCTTCGAGCCGGAAGACGGCTGGTCCGTCGAGAACCTTCGCCACGAAGAGAAAGGCGAAACATCGTTTCAGCAATTTTCTGCGCTTTATCCCGATCTGCACGTGAATACGTACCGTGCGGAAGATTTAAGTGGATTGGGTGCGGCGGCACACTGGCGTGAAACTCTGCGCGGAGCGGAGATCGTGATCATGCACGAGTGGAATCCGCCGCAGCTGGCGCACTTATTGCTTGAACTTCGGAATGAAGCTGGATTCCGGCTGCTGTTCCACGACACACACCATCGTGCATCCTCATCGCCTGGGCAGATCCGATTGTTTGGGACGGACAAGTTCGATGGGGTGCTGGCGTTCGGTGAAGCGCTTCGGACGATATACCGCGAGCGGTTCAACATTCAGCATGTGTGGACGCTGCATGAGGCTGCGGATACAACGGTGTTCCGGCCGCTGTCGGATGGAGAGAAGAAGCAGGACGTTGTGTGGATCGGCAACTGGGGTGACGACGAGCGTTCGACGGAGATCTGCCAGTTCCTGCTGCGTCCAGCAGGCGAGCTTCGACAGCGCCGATTCGCGATTTACGGGGTACGATATCCCGTCACTGCGCTAAGTTCGCTCGAGACCGCCGGAGTTGAGTACCGAGGCTATCTACCTAATCTAGTTTGTCCAGCAACATACGCGGCTTCGCGGCTGACGATGCATATCCCTCGGCAGCAGTATTTGAACGCGATGGCGGGGATTCCGACGATTCGTGTTTTTGAGGCATTGGCGTGCGGGATTCCATTGATCTCGGCTCCCTGGCCGGATACGGAGATGCTATTCCGCGAAGGCGATTTCTGCTATGTGCGGAATACCAGGGAATCCATCGCAGCAATCGAACACCTGCTGAGTGATGAGAAAGCTGCGGCGGAGCAATCGATGCGAGGCCTGGAGACGGTGCTTGCGCGACACACGTGCATGCATCGCGCGCAGGAACTAACGGCAATTTGTGAGGAAGTGATTCGATGAAAATGTTTGTCTTCGGCTCGAGCATCGTTTCCTCGTACTGGAATGGCGCTGCGACGTACTATCGCGGGCTCTATAAGCACCTGGCAAAGCTGGGGCACGAGATTACGTTTGCGGCGCCGGATGCCTACGGGCGCCAGGAGCATCGTGATGCAGAGGATGTTTCCTATGTGCAGTCGCTGGTGTACCGGCCGGGAGCAGACGTGGATGCGATGCTCCAGAGGGCAGCCATTGCGGACGTCGTGATCAAGCACAGCGGGCTTGGGGCTGATGATGAACTACTGGAGCAACGCGTGCTGGAGTGCTCGTCGCACTCGATTGTCTGTTTCTGGGACGTGGATGCCCCGGCGACCATTGCCCGCATGCAAAACAATCCCGACGATCCGATGAGAAGCGCAGTCTCGCGGTATGACGCCATTCTCACGTACGGAGGAGGGCCGGGAATTCGCGACGTGTACATTGAGCTCGGCGCGCGTGCCTACTACAGCATCTACAACGGGCTTGATGCGGATACCCACCATCCTGTGCCCGCAGAACCGGAGCTGAAGTGCGATGTCGCGTTCATCGGCAATCGATTGCCGGACCGCGAACAGCGAGTTGAGAATTTATTTCTCAAAGCCGCGGAACTCGCTCCGGACAAAGTGTTCCTGCTGGGTGGCGAAGGCTGGGGCGACAAGCCGATGCCGGAGAACGTGCGATGGATTGGTCACGTCCCGACTCACCGGCACAACGCGGTGAATTGCTCGGCGGGCATGGTGATGAACATCAATCGTTCGTCGATGGCGGCGTATGGATACGCTCCGCCGACTCGCGTCTTCGAGGTTGCCGGCGCGGGTGCTTGCATGATGTGCGATGAATGGCCGGGAATTGAAGATTTCTTCGAGCCGGGTAAGGAGATCCTTGTGATCGACAGCGCGAAGGAGGTTGTTGCTGCGCTTGCGCTGCATGATGGGTCGAGCAGGAGGCAGATCGGGCTGGCGTTTCACGCGCGCGCCCTTCGCGATCACGCCTATGCGCAGCGCGCTAAGGATGCGGAGCAAGCGTTTCGCGAGTGCCTGCAACGGAAGAAGACGGCGATGGTACAGAGTGCAGCCGGTATCAAGGCGATGACTGGAGAAGTGGCATGAAGATCGTCATCTACGGGCTCGCGATCACGTCGTCGTGGGGAAACGGTCATGCGACTACGTACCGATCGCTCTGCAAGGCACTGGCACGTCGAGGGCATGAGGTCCACTTCGTAGAAAAGAACCTGGAGTGGTTTCGCGAAAATCGCGACATGCTGCAGCCGGAGTTTTGCAAGGTGCACCTATATGCGGATTGGGCAGAAAGCGGGCGGAGCCTGATCCGGCTGAGCAAGGATGCGGACGCAATCATAGTGGGATCGTACTTTCCCGATGCGATTGCTGCGACGGAGGCGCTTCTGCAAGCCGGTTTCGGCCCGATGATCTTTTACGACATCGACACTCCGATTACGATCGCGAAGCTGCGAATGGATGGGCGCGCAGAGTACCTCGATTCGGCCCAGATTCCACAGTTCGCCGCGTATCTGAGCTTCACTGGCGGGCCGCTGTTGCGGGAGATCGAAGAGAGATTCGGGGCGCTGTGTGCGGTGCCGTTTTACTGCTCGGTAGATGCGGAGTTGTACAGGCCCAGGGCAGTTGAGCGGGAGTTTGAATGTGCGCTGAGCTATCTCGGCACGTATGCCAAGGACCGCCAGCCGAAGCTGATGAAATTCTTGAACGGGACTGCGGAGTTGTTGCCGGAATCGCGATTCATTGTGGCAGGCGCGCAGTATCCCAAAGAGACGCCGTGGTCGAAGAACGTGGAGCGGATCGTTCATCTGTCTCCACCGGATCACCCGTCTTTCTATTGCTCGTCGAAGTTCACATTGAATCTAACGCGCGATGAGATGGTTGCGACGGGGTACTCTCCATCGGTGCGCCTGTTTGAAGCGTCGGCGTGCGGTGCTGCAATCATGTCGGATTACTGGAAAGGGCTTGAACATTTTCTTACTCCAAACGAAGAAGTGCTGGTGCCGAAGGATGCCTACGAGGTAGCGCAGATCATTCGCATGATTCCCTATACAGAGAGAACGCGTCTGGGCTTGAATGCGCGAGAACGAGTTCTGTCAGAACACACCGCGGCGCATCGTGCCATTCAGTTCGAGCAGATTGTGAGCTGCTGTAGCGGAGGGTCTGCCCGAACTACGGAAGCAACTCGGAAAGAGACGAGAGACACAGGTCCGGGTGTTCCGCAAAAAGCTGTTCGCGCGAGTGTATGCCCGTAGCCACGGCGATGACACTGATGCCGTGATGGCGGGCGGCACGAATGTCAGCGGGAGTGTCACCGATCGCGCAGATGACTGAATCCGGGCCGGCAATGTCGCGAGCCCTCTCGAGAGCGCGGCTGTAGACATCGGCGCGGTACTCCAGACCATCACTGAAGGCCTGAAAGTCGAAGAAATCCAAGAGACCGCAGGATTGGAGCTTGATAGTACCGATAGAAGCGAGATTTCCGGTGGCAACGCCGAGAACGGCTTTGCGGCTTCGTAGATGCTGCAGGACTTCTTTGGTGGCGGGCAGACTGTCCGTCTGAACCTGGTGCCGGTTCGTTTCGACATAGGAGCACATCGAAGCGCAAGCCTCGAGGATGCGGGGCCGCCAGTCAGCTTCGGGGATACCGGCGAGAAGGAGTGCATCGCGGAGGATGCCAATATCGGTATTGCCGTGAGCGGTGACGCCATCGAGGTTGAGTTCGCGACCAGAGAGCGTCCTCAGCGCGTTTCGAAACGCGAAGAAGTGGACTGCGTCCTTGCAGTTGAGCAAAGTGCCATCAACGTCGAAAAGGTAAGCGTCGAACCCGTCCCAGGCACGGGGCAGACTTCCGCGAGGAGCTAGGCGATCATCTGCGGGCGGCTGCAAAGTTGAGTCCATATGTGCAATTCCTGTCGAACATCTGTGACCAGGTTGGACCAGTCTCCGGGGTGGTGCTGTCGGAACAGACGCAACGATGGGTACCAGGGGCTGGTGGTGCCGCACGCCATCCATCGCCAGTCTGCCGCGTGCTGGAGCAGCACCCACGCGGGGATCCCCATGGCGCCAGCGAGATGGGCTGCAAGAGTGTCGACGGTGATGACGAGGTCAAGTTGCGAAATGATGCAGGCAAGGTTCAAGATGCCATCGCCGAGGTCGGCCGAATCGCGCAGAGGCGGAGAAGGCGGCAATTGGTTCCAGTCTGATTGGGCTGAGCCACCCTGGAGGCTCCAGAATTCGCAGGGAAGCTCGTTGAGTAGTTCGGAGAAGACCGGGAAGGGAATGGAACGAGTCTGATTCCATTCTCCGGCTGCCCACACAACGCCAACCCGCGGATGGTTTCGGCCCAGCTTGCGGTTGATGCAGTTGAGCCGGGCCTGAGGCGGATGCAAGTATTGCTGGGCGAGGGGAAGATCGCGCACCTCGGTTCGGAAAATGTAGGGTAGCTCCATGATCTCGATATGCGTATCCCAGTAAACCGGATTCACCGGGGCGAGACGCCCCCAGGTGACGACGTTGTCGACCCCTTCGATGTGGGGGGCGAGTTCATACAGCGAAGGGGGCACCTCGTATGTCACATCGGCTGCGAGGCTGCGCAGGCGCGGCGCATAGCGAAGGCACTGAATGGCATCGCCATAGCCATGCAGACAACGCACAATGATGTGGCGATCCTTCAGGCTCTCGCCCGTCCACATGCGATGTGGATCGGGACCGCCGCGAAGGCGGATTGCGTCAGACTCGCGCCACGCGGATGCGAAGTCGCCAGCGAACATGTTCGCCATCCAGCGGCCGGCTGCGCAGCGATCGGGGTCGGCTCCGCAGGCTTCAGCGAACTGGAAGATCTGCAATGAGCCGGGGTCACGGCGATTCAACAAATCTTCCGCTTGTTCAAGGTGCAGCCTGCTGCGTGTCGATGGGTTCATGGGTTGCTCCTGCCGGGCGCGGGATAGAGAGGCTGCTGATCTTTCGTTCAGCGTGAGGCGGTGTCGATTGCATTGGGTTGGATTTCTTCCTCGACGGAAGCCGGTTGCGAATGGCTGGATGACAACCCTCCTTCTTCGAGAAGACGAATCGCGGATCGATAGCCGTGCAATGTACCCACATCGACATAGCCTTGTCCTGCGCGCACAGCCCCGGCTCGACCGCCCGTGGCGAGCCACGCATTGATGAGGGTTCCGAAGTATTCGTCGCCTCGCTCGGGCGTGCGCCATAGGTCATGGAGGGCGTGAAAGACGTGACCCGGCATTTTGAACGCGCCCCAGATCCAATTGGTCCTGGCGTTGTTCTGTTTGACCTGGATTTCCAGAACGTTGTCGTCATTGTCTGTGAGCACCGCGTCGAAGAACTGCGGCGTTTCGACGGGGAAGAGCAGGAATGAGAGCGCGTCGTCGGGCAGTTGTTGCAAGGCATCTTCAGGGAACCAGACGGTGTCGGGCAGTCCGATGATGACGGACTCGTCGGCGGTCACGAAAGGACGTGCGCGAAATACCGCATCGCAGAGGCCGCCCGGTTGAGGTTGAACGGCGTACATGATGTCGGCACCCCACAGCCGCGAGCCATAGTAGTGGAGGATGTCTCCTTTCCCTGGCGAGATGATGAAGCAGAGCTTGTCGGCGCCGCCTCGGATCATGCGCTCGACAAGGTACTCGCTCACCGCGCGCGGGCGTTCACAGCCGTCGTCGATGCGGCTTCCTATTGGAAGCAGTTCCTTTGAAAAAGCCAGCGGCTGGATGCGATTGCCTGCGCCTGCCGCGGGAATAATTCCCCACATAGGTTCCTCGAAGATGATGCGAGTATGGGTCTACATCGATTCGCTTGCAGTTTGCATGCGATCGCTTACCTGATCGCAAATGCCTTCCAATTCCATGACGCGCCGATCGGCTGTATGGTTGGCTAACGTTCGCTCGCGAGCCGCTTTGGCGATGCGGCGAAGATCATTCTGTGGCAAAGACAGGGCTTCGATCACCTCTTCTGACGAGTCGACACGCAGAATCTCCTCTCCGGGAGAGAAAAACATATCGAGGCCATCCCATCCATCGCTCAGGATGGGAACGCCGCACGCGGCAGCCTCGAAGAGCCTTCCCGATGGGCAGTATCCGTATTGGGCCATGACGCCGCGCGTGATGTTGAGCGTGGCGCGGGAGGAGCAGAAGAAGGCCGGGTGGAGGTATGGCGCGAGATGCGGAACGAATGCGATGTTGGGCAGCGACGCAATGAAATCAGGATATTGAGCACCGGCAAGCTGGAACGTCTCACTGGGCATGCGGCGCGCCGGTTCAAGGAATAACGTTTCGAGTGCCTGCTGGCGGTCGGCGGCGAAGGTTCCGAGATGCGAGAGGACCCCGCGGAATTCATCGAGTGGCGGAACAGGGAAATGCGCCTCAGGGTCTACGGAGCCATACAGCGGAGCAACTGTGCGCGCGCCGAGATGCGCTTGCAGTTCCTGGAGGGCCCGACCTCCGGTGTAGCTCAGGACGATGTCGAAGTCCCTTAGGCCGCCTGGAGGCAGGTAGGGGACGGGCTCGCCGCTACGCAGGGAAGTGAGGGTGACCGGCGTATCGAGATCGTAGAAGCACTTGATGTTTGCGCTGGAACCGAGAATCAGTCCGGCCGCCTCGGGGCCGTCAGGGCAGTAGCTTGTAAACATGCCGAGATCGGCGGAATTGAGCTCGCGCGTGGCTTCGGCGCGAATCTCGTCGAAAGACGCATAGAGTCGAAGGCTAACACCGCTCGGCGGAGTCCAGTTGTCACGAGTGTCCGCGTAGTAGGAGACGTCTCGCTCGTAAAACGTAGCGCTGTGACCGCGCTTCGCCAGGGCTTTGAGCAGGGCGCGCCAGAGGGTCGCGTGTCCATTTCCCCACGATGAGGAAATGGTCAACCCAAAAATGACGATGTGCATTCACCGCTCCTGTTTCGGCAAGACCGTGATTTGCGTGATATATCGAGGTATAGATTAGGCCGCCGCTTATTGCTGATTTGGCGACGCTGACTGCGGAGTTCGCAAAACAAAGACATTGGTCTTGCCATGGCGCAACGGCGCACCACGATAGGGGGCGTAAGGTAAGTGAGACGCGCCAGAACCGGAGCGGGTTGTTTGCAGATTCCTACCGCGGCGCCTAGCGCCCGGGTGCGTTAGCGTTCTGAGCGTTTGAGCACGAGTCGAAGACCGGAACCAAATCCTCCCCACGAGCCGATGGACGGGTCAGATTCGTCGGGTGCGGGACCGATTGCCGGCGGGTTTGCTTGTTCTTTCGCCTGCGGCCTGTGCCAGGGGAGTTCGAGAGTACGTTGCAACTCGATCTGATCGCCGTTGACCTTGCCTGTAAAGGAATTGATGCCGGATTTGAAGGTTATGCGATCGCCCTGAACAGAGCCGTCTGAAATGGACACGGGGAGATCATCGCCTCCGAAAAAGCCACCTGTGCCCTCAACCGACCCGCTGAGCTTCCCGCCAGCCTGTGTAAAGGTGAAGGCGTGGAGCGAGCCGAGGAAGCTGGAGAGTTCGGAACCTGGCTCGGGAATGGGACGCCAGAGGCCGGTGATGCCAGAACCCTTGGGAATCGAGCGCTCCCAAACCGAGATTTGCGGACGGAGTTCGACCTGTTTGCAGGAGATTGTGGTTGACGCCGAGGCAAGGCCGGGGGAGGTAGCTTCAACCGTGATGCTGCCGGCCTGCTTTGCCGATTGCACGAGCGCCATGCAGTAACCCGAGAACGCCTTGCGCGAATCGGCCTTGTCCGCCGCCTGATCGGTGGGATCACCGTTGCCGACCCCGATGAGCCTGGCCGGGCCCTTGACTTGAAACGTGACGAGGTTATCGGTGATGGGAGATGTGCGGCCCCTCGCGTCCTGCAATTCGACTGCGAACATGGCGACGTCCTCGCCGTCGGCAGAGATGGAATCGCGGTCGGCGCGGAGAATGATTTTGGCTGGCGCCTCTGTGGTTTCGCGAGCGGTGGTCATCACCTGTTTGCCGTCTCTGAAACCGCGCGCTTCGATGGAGCCGGGCGCGTATTTTACGATCCACGCGACGTGCGAATCTTTCTTGACATCTTTTGCGCCGAGGCTCTGGCCATTGTGGAAGAGCTCGACTTTGTCGAGATTCGAGTAGACCCAGACGGCGATCTCCTTACCTTCGTAGCCGGGCCAGTTCCAGTGCGGAAAGAGATGCAGGACGGGCTTGGTGGTCCACCACGACTGGTAGTAGAAAAAGGAGTCTTTCGGAAATCCGCACATGTCGATGATGCCGTATTGAGAGCTGATGTTCGGCCAGCCGTTGGGTGATGGCTCGCCGCGATAGTCGAATCCGGTCCAGATGAAGCCGCCAGAGAGCCATGGGCGCGCATTGCAGAAACTCCACCAGCCTTCTGCGGAGGCGCGACCGGTGGTGGTGTAGGGATCGTAGGAACTGACAAAGCCCTTCTTCGCGTCGGTAATGTAGATACCACGTGTGCAGACGGCGCTGACCGTTTCGGTTCCCATCACGGGCTTGTCAGGGTGTGCGTTGTGGAATGCTTCAGCCTGCGGGTCCATGTAGTTGTATCCGGCAACGTCTCCCAGCGCGAGGCCGCCTGTGCCGATGGATCCGGTGGGTGCGAGCGATACGGGTCGGGAGCCGTCGTGCTTGGTCGCGACCTCTTTGAGGGCGGTGAGAATGAGGACGCCGCGCTCTCCGTTGGCCTGGGCTTCCTCGTTCCCCATGGACCACATGAAGACGCTGGGATGATTGCGGTCGCGACGAACAAGATTTTCGAACTGCTGGAGACCTTCGGGGTTCGACGACATCATGCGGGTTTCGTCGAAGACGAGCATTCCCAGCTGATCGCAGGCGTCGAGAAGCTCGGGCGTGGGCGGGTTATGCGAAGTACGAAGCGAATTGCAGCCCATCTCTTGGAGTTTGCCGATGCGGTAGTACTGGATTGAGTCGGGCACTGCGGCGCCAACACCGGCGTGGTCCTGGTGATTACAGGTGCCCTTCAGCTTTACGGGCTTGTCGTTGAGGAGGAGCCCGCGCTGGGCGTCAAACTTCACGGTGCGGATTCCGAACGGCGTTTCGTAACGGTCAACTGTTTTCCCGTCGACCTGAACTTCGGTGAGAAGCTTGTAGAGGCTGCGTTCTTCGAGAGACCAGAGCCTTGCACGTGGAAGTTCGACCTTCTGGTTGTATTCGTGCTGCTTGCCAGATTCGATGCTGGACGCGGCAGCAATGTCTTTGCCGACAGCCTTGCCAGAAGGATCGACGATTGTTGAGAGGACGCGGGTATTTGTAGCAGAGGGCCCGTGGTTTTCTACCTCAGTGAGGACGGACAGCGATGCAGCAGTGCCACGAAGCTCGGAGCGGACGAAGGTTCCCCATTTCTTCACGTGAACCGGATTGGACTTGACGAGCCATACATGGCGATAGATGCCGGCGCCCTCGTAGAACCATCCATCGCTTTCTATGGCGTCCACGCGAACGAGCAGAACATTGCGCTTGCCGGGATTGGCGAAGGTAGTCACGTCGAAACTGAAGGGATCGTATCCGCCACTGTGACGGCCAATGTAGAAGCCATTGAAGACGAGCATCGTGTTGCGATACGCCCCATCGAATTCGATGGTGATGCGCTTGCCGGCATCTTCCGCGGGTAGATCAAAGATGCGGCGATACCAGCCGACACTCGTCTCAGGGTATTTGCGGCCGAGAGGGTGGAAGCCCTTGCTCTGCAATTCGGGGTCGTTCTGATACGGCAGTTCGACGGCCCAGTCGTGCGGCAGATCGATGTCGCGCCAGTCACCATCATCGAAAGAAGCGGAGGCAGCGGGCATGAAATTGCCAGTCTTCTGGAAGTTTCCAGCGCCTACTGTGCCATATTCGAAGTCTTTGGCAGGATCGCTGGCATGGCCGAAGTGAAAACGCCAACCGAAGTCGAGGAGGAGACGTTCGCGCCCGGCTCCGGGAGTGGGCGAGGCAAGGGTAGCCGGCGCCGAGAGAGGGCCTGAAACTTCGCTGCTCACCGCATTGACAGCGGCATTGATTGGAGCGGTGCCTTGAGCAGCGGCGACAGCAGCGGGAGCGAGCAGGCTGGATCTGAGAAGGTCGCGGCGTGAAATCGTTTTCATTTTGCCTCCGAAAGGGTTTCTTTTCACGAACCCCGAAACTGGTCTGGAAAGGCGCACCGACATTATGCATCGTGAGGCTTCGCTGAGTCGCGCGGAATCGAAGCTGGTTACAAGAATCGGATAGAAGCTAGGAAAGATTCCGCCTATGGAGAGAACACAGAGGCACTTCTAACCCGCCAACTCTTCAGGCAATACGCCCGATATCTTCGTGAGGCGGCGATACCAGTGAAGACCGCAACGAAGTTGAAGCGCTCTTAGGGCCAGTTCGCGAAGCCAGCCCGGTACCTGCCTACCCTCTCCCATCGCGCACAAGGGCATCAGGATCGTATCGGAGATTGCAAGATGACGGGATAGCAGATGACGCATCGACCGCTTCCAAGGCCTTTCCCGCCTGATTCTAGTCAAGAAGTCGTGAGGAGCCCATCCCGGGTGTTTCTTAAAAAACAGAAAATCGTACTCTGCGAAGTCCTGCGAATCCCGCACCAGTTGCTCCGCACTCTTGTCGCACCGCTGGTACGTAACCGCATCTGCGACAAATTTTTGATGCAAGCCCGCCTTCAGTAAGCGAGTGCCCAATTCACAGTCCTCGCGCATGCGGAAGCGCTCATCAAAGCCCCCCATTTGTTCCAATAAGCGACGAGAGATGGAAGTGTTTGCGAAGCTCCACACATTTGCTGGCCACGGCTTCTCCGGAAAGTCGCGCTGAAAGAGGAACTCAGCGCCCTGGCCTCGCGCGAACATCTCTGCGGCAAGACTCGGCGGGTGATCCTCGGGTATGTAAATCGCACCCAGACCGACTGTTTCGTCGCCTGATTGATGTGCCGCCACATGTGCGCGTAGCCACTCCCGAGTACAGATCATGTCGTCATCGAGAAAGATAAGTAACCCACCGATGGCAATCCGAAATCCAGAGTTGCGGGCCCCCGGCAGCCCGCGGTTTTCTTGTACAAGAACCCTGAGGCGGGAATCGGTATCGAACTTCCGCAGCGCGTCCTCGGTATCGTCTGTTCCGCCGTCAACGACGATGATGATCTCGTAGTCTGAAAGGGCATAGTTCTGCTCCAGCACCGACTGAACTGTTCGCAACAGTGTGTGGCGTCGATTGAATGTCGGTATGATTACTGAAGCCTTCATGTGGTCCTGCTTACGGAGTCATTGAACTCGGTGAGCGCTTTCCTTATTATTCGATGTCCGCTGCGCCAGAGTTCTAGTGTCTTCGGTGATTTCCTTCCTCAAGCAATTGCTTCCTGGTCCCCACCACCGCCTGACGACTTAAGAGCTGAGGAGCAACCAATTGATGTTGTCTTTGATCGCTTCCGGACGTCTTCCATTCCGGTGCGTCAAAACCCTGCACTTGCGTAGTGGAGCGAGTCACCGCCCAGTGGACTTCATCTTTTTCGCGGAAACTCTCAAGGAGAAGATGCGCACTAGCTTCAGCCAACGGCTGCGAAGTACCTCGGATGGGTTCTTCCCTAATTTTAGTCGGCACCATATTCCTAAGCGCGACTCTCCTGGCAAGAAGGCGATACGCGGAACGAGAGAAGGATCTGTCGCCAAGTGAAGCGATCCTGGCCACGAAGTGAACCCCAATTGAAAGTGCCTACCCACGCAATGCGAAGCAGCAGCGCTCAATCCACCGAAAGGATAGGCGAAACTGGCAGGCTTTCTCCCCATCAATCTTGTCAAATCTTCTTTGCATTGCAATATTTCAGTCTCGATGCGGTCCTGGCTGGCGGATTCGAGATCGAGATGACGACTCGTGTGACCCCCAAATTCCACGTTCCGTTCCGACCAATGAAGGATCTGCGCTTCGTTCATCAATCGGAATGATGGCCGTCCCGCTTCTTCGTCCCAGCGGTTCGTACTTCCGATGCAGCTCGTCACGAGCATGCATGCAGCAGCAAAACCGAGTCTTTCAAGGATTGGAAATCCGATTTGACTAGCCTCTTCGTATCCGTCGTCGAAGACGAGCATCACTGGCCGCTCAGGAAGCGAAGCTCCTTCGTCGCGCCAACGCAACCAATCTGATGGCAGGATTGCCTGGTATCCCAGCTTAGCCAGAAATCTGATGTGCATCTCGAAGTCTGCTGTTGGCGTCGTAAGACCGGGATATTCATTCACGCGGGGTGAACCAACGTTGTGATAAAGGAGTACTGGTGTTCGTCGTCCGAATCGACTTTCCAATTCCTTCCAAGAACCAGCCTCATCGATCGCACCTCGTACGTGTTGTGTCCCCAATCGCAAGCGTAATGTGCGATTCGCGATCGAAGAGAAAACAAAAAGTCCGCGAAGTCTTTCGGCGACGCGAAATATTCCTCGCAGAACAATCTCACTGATATTGGCGTGGACAGCCATTTCCTTGCGCAGCCAGCGTGTCAGTGGAGACCCTTCATTGATGCGCACGAGTCCAGCAAGGGGCTTAAACTCCGGATGCGTCTGAGACAGGATCACTTCGTATTTTCCTTGACCTTTTGAGTCTCTCAATACCCCCGCCACCGATTTGGTGAAGAGTTCGTAAGCAACGGCTTCAGCACAGAACACGGGCCTGTATCCTTTTTTCCACAAGCGCAGCCCTGCCTCTACGTCATGCATCCGCTTGTAGGACGGATCGAAGATACATTCGAGTGCGGCGCTACGCGCGATCGAACTATTAGCGCAAAGCATTAGATCGCCTTGACGAAATCCCACCGACGAAACTCGTGCCAAGTCTCCATCTCCGACAACCTTTTTCAACCTCGTGAGCGTATTGGCCGGCGAATCCGGGTGCAAAAGCACAGGCCCAATTGCTACGAAGCGCTCGCCGGTACGATGCGCTTCGTAGTGAGCCGCTACAAGATTTGCATCGCAAACACAATCGTCATCCAACAGAATGACAATGTCTCCTCTGGACATGCCGATGCCCGCGTTTTGAGCCGCCGCCGTACCTTGGTTTAGTTGGCTAACCCATCGAAACGGTTGTGGCGGTTTGTGAGACCTTAGTAACTCGTCGCTGCCGTCCGTGCAGCCATCCGCAATCACGACGAGCTCAAACTCGTCGCGGGAAAAAGACTGCACCGCAATGCTGGCGAGACAGCGCTCGAGAGATTCTCTTCGGTTATAGGTGGTGACGACAACGGATACCTTCATCGCGGATTAAATCTTCCTGTGAAACTCATTTCAGAGGCTTGACGGCCTTCAGGAGCACCGTTACTTGATAGTTCAGATCTCGCTGATCAAGCTCTTGGGTGGTCAACTCTTCTGCCGCTAGTCCATGCAGGAAAGCCATGGCCGAAAGAACATTTCCCCTTGATTCAACTGAGACGCAATCCGTGGGAAACACCTCGTGGAAGAGTCTGGCGAGTGACAGACTGGTAAATCGCCAATAGTCGCCGCAGTACGCCATTTCATCCTGGCTAATCTGAGAAATGCCAGACACAGATACTAAGGCAGTTCCGCCTGGCTTCAGGATTCTATGCAACGTATGGACAGCGCCACGAACGTCATAAATGAAATTCAAAGTCTGAGTCAGAATGACGCAGTCGTATGCGTTGGATTGAATGCCTATTCCGGTCGAAAGGTCGGCAATAATCGTGGCAGTTCTATGATTCGGACGAATGTCCAGTACTTCCGATTGTGTTACATCAACTCCACCAAAGTTTACCGTGTATTCGTTGTCTGCGAGTTCCATGACGCATCCCTTGATGCTGCCCGAATTCTCTCGGAGAAACCGTTCAATGTAATAGCGGTCGATGTAGGTGCCGCGACCCATTGAGAATCCAGAATGAATCGGCTTTGTCCGGCGAAAACTTCCGAAGTCTACACACCGAAACGGGGGAATCTCCGAGTAGCGGACGCGCATGAGCCTCATCCATCCACGCATTTGGGCTGGCAAGATTTTCTTCGCAATTGATTTCATTAGTCGTCGAAGCATCGTTCAGCCGGGTTTTCTGAATTTGAGCGCCGCAATACTTGCCTTCAAAGCATCAGTCTCCTGTTTCGACATTACGCGCAGTCTGCCAAGCAGTGCGATATAGGTCATCGATGCCAGCACGCCGGACAGCAGCAGGAACAGAATGTTAGCTTTCACAATCAAATCAGCATACAGAATCGGCACGACTGACAAGAGTGCCGCAAGGTAGATCTTCAGGGACATTTGTATCGGGAAGCTGGCCGGCAGGACTCTTTGCAACGAGAATGTAATGCTGATCGCGGCGGTAGCCTGCGAAACGCCGTTCGCCAAAGCCGCCCCCAGAGCACCATAGCGCGGAATGAGCAGCAGATCGAGAATGACGTTCAACGCAGCAACAAAGATCATGTAGTGCAAGATCGAGCGTTGACGCTCGAGAGCTAGGGCCACGCAAGAACTCACATTCAAGGTCACTGAGAACATCATAGCGGCTAGCAGAATCTGGATTACTGCGACGATGCCTGAATATTGCTTTCCGTAAGCGAATACGATGAGGCGCGGGAACAAAGAAATACCCCACAGACACAGTGGAACCATCACGACCTGCACGTAGCCGATTGAGCGCGAGTAACTGAGGTTTAGGGCCGCGTTACCTTTCTGCGCGAGTCGAGTCACGAACATCGGGAAGAGAACATATGAAATGCTGTCGGCCGCGGTTCCTAGTCGGGCCGTAAGCGCAAAGGCGATGCTGTAGTAGGCAAGTTGCTGCGGAGACTTCAGAATTCTCAAAAATAGCATCTCCGACTTATCGAAAACAATCAAGTTGAGCAACCACAATGCATAGACCGATAAAGAGAAATTTAGCAATCTCTTCAAATGCGGGTATGCGGCTTCTTCGTTACTTGAGGCAGATTCCATCATAAATCGGCTTGTGAAGTAAGCTATTCCGAGCAAGAACACAGAGGAAATCAGATTGGCGAAAAGAAAACCCTGAATTGAAGGCAAGAGGAGGGCAAAGATCGAAACGACTGCAATTTGAATTACGGTTCCGGCGAGCGCGGCAAGCACCTGCAAATCAAAACGCTGTTCACCTTCCATCATTGCGAACAACGTCTGTTGTAGGGCTGAGGGGAGGACAGTGGAGATTGCCAGCACGATCGAGCCAATCTGATGGTGTTCGAGGAGGCTCCAGACAATCGCGCCGATCAGAGTGGCAAAGACCGACACAATGATCTGTGCCGAGAGTATGTGTCTGGCCACTTGTGCCGCTAGAGTGTCTTCGCCCAACCCTCTGTGCTCTGCGACATACTTGCTGATAGCGTCGGGCAATCCCAACGACGAAAGGCTCGCTATTGTTCCTGCTACCCAAACGAAAAAACTGTAGGAGCCCATGTTTTGAGTGCCCAAGGATCGGGCGATGATCACCGAAATCAAAAAGCTCCCAAGGGCAGAAACGGCCATCCGAGCACCACTGAACCCGAAGTTGTAAAGCACGTTCAGCGGAGAACTCCTCTATTTCCAGCTTCTCGCCTAGATTATCAGTCTCTCGATGGTGAATTTATCTTCCCAAACGGTTCCGTCTGCTCGCATAGTACGATCTGAACTTTGGGAAGCCTTGACTCGAATCATTCCCAAGATTCCTGCAAGACGCCAATTTTAAAATCTGATGATGGTTCGGGGTATCACTCCGCGTCAGACGGCGACCACAAATCAGGCCAGCGTCTTTTTGCGCCGCTCGAATGCAAAAATAAATCCCGGGTCAGATTCTCCCCAGACGGCGGCCTGCACCAAGGGTAGTCCTGCCGACTCAAAAAGCGTCGTCAACTGAGTCTGGGTATAGTGGTTTATCCATCCCTGGTGGCTGCGCCGGATCCGGTGGCGCACCCAGGTGAGTAAGCCCGGCTGTCTGTCGGCGCATTCGTAGGATGCTATACAGAGATCGAAATTATTGCCGGTCCACTGTACCACCTCTTGGAGATCGCCAAGGTATTCCAATACGCCTCCGAAGACAGCTACTCGCGGTCGTTTCCCGGTGATCGAAGGTAACGGACGACGGTTCAGATCGAAAACCAGCATCCCGGGACGACGCTCGATCACGTCGGAAGAGATCAAGGTGCAGGTTGCCGGAAGATGCTCCGCCAGCTTCGATGCACCAGCCCCAAACTCGTAGACTGTGGAGTCTGAAGGTACGAAGGCAGCGATCTGGCGTGTACGCAGATCCCATTCAGAGGGGAAGGAATATTCTCTCCACTTTTTCGCGTCAGTGCGCCGCAAGAGGCGAAGCGCTATAGTCCGCGAGACCTTTGCATAGCCCGCGAGACGCGCCCAGATACCGTAAGCAGGCGAATTTCGCATCACAGTAGTGAGTTTTTCATTTCGTGAAGATGCGTATCAACCAATTCGCGAGCTTGCTCGAATGCGGTACGGCCATCGCGGAGGAACTTCTCAGTGGTCGACTGCAGTTGCAGGCGTATAGTTGGAGCCATTTCCCAGGCATCGGCCATTCGTGATCCGATACATGTGGACCAATCCTGATCTGCAAGGTCGAGAGGCATGACAGCCGGTCCAAACATGTGAGCGAGACCGAGAAACTTATCGCGATAATATGCAGAACGGTAGATTCCGATTACCGGAACGCCTTGCGCCAAAGCAAAAATGGCCGCGTGATAGCTCCCCACTACGGTGATTCGGCACTTGTGCAGTCCCGCAATCATTTCCTCGGGCGTCACTCGATCCGAACGTTCCGTTAGAGTGGTACCGCCGAGTACAAGCCGGATGAATTCGTCATCCGGTTCCTCAGGGTGAGCGGAACATGGCAAGGGTATGAACGGAATGGATCTTGGCGATGCGAAACGCCGGAGGGAGACACCGAGTTGCTGAACGTGCGCATCCGTAACTTCAGAGTACAGAGCGACTCTCACGTTTACGCCGATGCCCGTGCCGAGTTCGCGGGAGCGATGCTGGACTGCAAGCTCAAGAGCATCGTCTCCAGTGACGAAGGCTCGATTCGGATCGACACCGAGCCTGCGCAACAAAGGCACACTGGCTCTTGATTCTCTGAGGCCTATAAAATCGACCATCGGCATAATCTCGCGTGCTGCATTGAAAAGAACGCTTTTCTCCGCGACAGGTCCGAAACCCTGGCCAAACATCAGCACGAGACTCTTGCCGTTCTGCTTGACGAGCTTAACCGTGTCGAGCAGATTGAGTGCGAAGAGATCGAACGAATCTGTTACCCCGCCCATCCCGCAAATCACCAGGATATCGGCACTTCGAGCTGATTGAAGAAAGCGGTCAACTTCACGGGCCCAGCGAGAAGGCAACATTTTCAGCCAAAGATTCGACAGAAACTGTTGAATTCCCGGGTGAGTTTGCAGCAGGCTGGTCATGAGTAGTTGGAGTCGTTTAGGAATTCGGCGATTTCGCAACATCCCGGACAGCCATAGCTGGCGGCCAAAGGTTGATAGCGGCCTCACATTCGGAGCATAGTACGGGAACGCATCCGGAGAAAGTGTGAGAACTTCGATCTCTGCTTCGGGCCAAGTTTGCGCAAGTCGGGTAAGAATGACTTGCTGCATTGCAATGTCCCCGACATTGAGCAGGGGAGAAGAATAGCCGCTTGGCTCGACGAGAATACGCATGAATCGGCAGCGCTCAGTATAGACGATCTCTTTTGTACTCACTGCTGACTAGACAATGCAGTGACTCCCTGCAAGAACGATTCTTGTGCCCCTGTTTGTTGCAAGGTTGACTTAAAGCGCCCCTCAGGCTACGCGCCGAGCTGCGTTGCGCCGATGATGGCTGTACCGTGACCGCCGAATGCCACAAAGGCAAGTACGACCATTACGGTCGCAGCTTTGGCAAAGGGAAATGCAGCTTCCGTACATGAAAGAGGCGGATTTCTCCGGGGTGCTCGCGAAAGTAGCCTCCTACACTCATGTGCCGGTTGAAGTGGTAGGCGGGCTGCTGTAATTCTTGATTTTTGAAAGGGCAAGAATGCTGGATGGTCGGGGCGGAGGGATTCGAACCCCCGACCCTCTGCTCCCAAAGCAGATGCGCTACCAGACTGCGCTACGCCCCGACGTATCCTTCGATTGTATCGCGAACGGGATTGAGCCAAAAAGGCGTCTGAAGTCGACGGACCATCAAATCACAACGTGGTGATTCACCCACAGGAGAAGCCAGACAAACACCACGATGGGGATGGCAAAGACAATCGCGATTGCGCAAACAAGGGCAGCGAGAAAAGCCCAATCTTTCCAGGCGTGCCGGCGCGGCTGTCCAATGTGCCGCTGCATGAGCTGGTAGTTGCGGCGGTTCGGTTTCCAGGCGATATCGAAGGCATCGCCGAGAAGCGGGATGGAGCCGACCAGAACGCCTATGCCGATATTAATGGCCATGCGCACAAGGGTCACGTAAGGGACGCCCCTGGTCCAGGCTGCGGTTGGGATTACGAGAGAGAGGATGCCGGCGACGACGTCGCCAAGGCCGGGGACGAGACCGATGATGCCGTCGATACCGAAGCGAATGCGGGTGAAGGGAATTCGAAAGGCTTCATCCAGCAGAATCTCCAGGCTGCGAAGGGTCTCGTCGCGGAAGAGCCATGCGCCTCTGCTCCAGCGCCCTGAGGGAAGGATGGAGCCCTCCACGGCCGGGCTATGGGGAGCGTCGAGGTTCGTCGAACTGGCCTTCGGATTGGGCATAAATAGCTTGGATGCGCGGACTTCGAGCTAATCTGGTTCGATGCTACAATCACATAGGTACGGCGGCTATAGTTCAGCGGCAGAACGCCTGACTGTGGCTCAGGATGTCGTGGGTTCGATCCCCACTAGCCGCCCCAATTCACATTCAACTAATTGGATGCTTCTCATTCTCCCCAGCGGTCAATAGCGAGCGATGCTCCGCATAATTCCTCTTCATTTTCAGAGTTCATGGTGAGGGGCCGAAGCTCTCCTGTCGCCATCGCAAAGCATGCGAATCGAGCGTTCAGAAGGTTTCAGAACAGGCAAATTCGAAGGAGGCCGTGGCGGCTGGAAGAGTGTTCCGGCCCGATTTATACCTCGGGCACTTCCGGCAGAAAACGAGTCTTCCGTCAGGTACTTTTTCTTCGGCTTGATGGTTAGCACGCTAGAATCGATCAGGGGTCCGAGGTCTTTCGTGGATGTGCGGGCAATCGCGGGCGAGGGTCGCTTGCGATCATGGCGTTTCCTGCATTCATGGCGATTTGTTTAATGTGATTTACAGAAAACAAAACCGCTTAACACGTTCGATCCCGACACTCCGCCCCAATGTGCTCGCTGTCCACCGGGCACTGGAAATGCAGACCAAGTGAGCCCTGAGCCTCCCCAAAATGACAATCTTGATCACGCGGCGATTCTGCTGAAGGCGGGGCTGCGCCCTTTTGAGCCGCGGCGCTGGTTGCGCAACGCGCATCTACAAACCATAGTCGGCAACTATCTGAAGCGGCCAGCTTTTCGCGGAGAGACAGTGACCGAAGCTGTCGAGGTCGATCCCGCCGACGGCAGTCGGGTGATGTGCCACTGCAACTGGCAGCCTGAGCCGGAAAGGGCGCGGCGGCTGACCGTCATCCTTGTGCACGGGCTGGAAGGGTCGTCGGAGTCGCGATACATTCGCGGCATCGCGGCACGCGCCTGGGATGCCGGCTGCAATATCGTCCGCATGAACATGCGCAACTGCGGCGATTCTGACCATCTGACGCCGACGCTTTATCACTCGGGTCTGTCGAATGACGTTGGCGCTGTCATTCGCCACTACGCGACGCAATTCAATCTCGAGCGTGTTGCGCTGGTGGGCTACTCGATGGGTGGCAACCTGGTGCTGAAGCTTGCGGGCGAGTGGGGAAGCGAGCAGCCATTGTGCGCAGTGGCGACTGTGTGTCCGGCGATCGATCTCTCGGCCGGCGCGGACGCGCTGCACGAACCGGCAAACCGTGTTTATGAATGGCACTTTCTGCGCAGGTTGATGCGTCGCTACCGGCGGAAGGCTGCGCTGTATCCGCAGGTCTACAGCAAGGACAACGTTGAAACGATCCGGTCGCTGAGGCAATTCGACGATAAGATCGTGGCGCCTCATTGCGGATTTCGCGATGCCGACGACTACTACTATCGTGCGGCAAGCGCTCGCGTAGTGGATAAGATCGCGGTTCCCACTCTGATTCTGCGAGCCGTTGACGACCCGTTCGTGAGGATGACCCCCGAGACGCGCGCGAAGCTGCTGGCGAATCCGCAAGTGTTGCTGGTCGAAACGCCACATGGCGGACACTGCGCATATTTGTCACGCGATCGCGGCGAGGACATTCATTGGGCGGAGGCCAGCATCGTTCGTTACCTGATGCGGTTTGCAGGGCAGGGAGATGGGGCCGGCGGAGCAAATGGAAGCTGACTGGGAACTCGAGATCGGCGGCGACGCCCCGGTAATCGAGGCCTGCTGGAGCGGGTTCGTCGATCTGCGCGCCGATCCTGACCGCATTTCGGAATTGGCTGAGTGCCGCGAATTTCCGTCGTTGGCCGATGCCGTGATCAGGCTGAACGCAGCGGATTCGCCGGTTTGGACGAGCAAGGTGGATGTATTCACTCCTGAGCGCATAGATCCGGACGAAGTGGATGCCACCCCCGAAGAAACTGCTCGAGGGATCGCTTGCTACATCGATCTGCTGCAGCGCAAAGATCAGATCTGGAATGATCGGTCGAAGGCGGATCATGAGTGCAGGAAGATTTGCGCTTGTCTGCGCGGTATCGAGTTGCGTCAGTGCCGGGTGGACATGGTCGTTCGAAGAGCGCTAGTGGCGGATACGTATCAGCTGGGCGCGACGGTTTACGTGACGGCGTGCGGGCGGACAATTGTTGAAGCCAAAGAACATCTGGGAGAGTGCCTCGATGCGTTGACTACGGCAATCGTTCCCGCGAGTGATGGCAGACCCGAGTCGCGTCCGGTATGAATGAGATCTACGTTGACATTTATGACAAACGCCTTCGACGCTACAATGGTTCAAGCGGGCGAGTAGCTCAATCGGATAGAGCACCGGCCTTCTAAGCCGGGGGTTGTGGGTTCGATTCCCGCCTCGCCCACCAGCTTTTATATCAATGACTTAAGAGAATCTCCGTCCTGCCGGAAATAGTACAGTCCGGGGGTATTCTCCGCAAGCGTTTTTCCCTCCTATGTTGCGGGTCCCCACGGAAACCCCTGATTGCTTCGTGGAGATGCGGGACGGCAACGGCAGGAGGGTATTCCCAATCAGTTTAAAGTTGCGAAAGACCCTACGCCGCTACGCTTCTGGCTTCAACCGGACGACCGACTCTCCCCTGTTTGCGGCATCGGCGGAGACGGCGCTCCACCGGCGCAACGTGCTGCGGTACGTGAAGCGCCTTTGCCTTTCGTTGGGATTCACCGCACCAGGGCGCACGCTCCACGCCACACGGCACACGTTCGCAACGGG
>Ga0070667_100000295_pt1 | contig 56139 bp, 47 predicted proteins | sample KBSS33metaG_FD_64659 | JGI IMG/M metagenome (GOLD analysis project Ga0070667, IMG submission 64659) | Switchgrass rhizosphere microbial communities from Kellogg Biological Station, Michigan, USA - KBS S3-3 metaG | ecosystem: Host-associated > Plants > Roots > Rhizosphere > Soil ...
GTACCAGCTGAACGTCGGCGGCAACATGGACTTCAAGAACATGCTCGAGCGCGAGCGCCTGGAGTCCAAGAAGGTCTCCAAGACCCAGGCCGTCACCTCCAACCTGACCGGCTCGCTGGCCGACAAGGTCTACGACAAGAACGTGCACATCGGCCCGTCGGACTATGTCGCGTGGCTCGACGACCGCAAGTGGGCGTACGTCCGCCTCGAGGGCCGCGCGTTCGGTGACGTGCCGCTCAACCTGGAGTACAAGCTCGAGGTGTGGGATTCGCCCAACTCGGCCGGCATCATCATCGACGCCGTGCGCGCCGCCAAGATCGCCAAGGACCGCGGCATCGGCGGCCCGATCCTGCCGGCCTCGGCCTACCTGATGAAGAGCCCGCCGGAGCAGGTCGCCGACGACCTCGCCCGCACGCAGCTGGAAGCCTTCATCCAGGGGTAATTGTCGACGTCAGAGTGGGCGGCCAGGTGAAACCTGGCCGCCCACTTGGCGTTTGAGGCGGCGGTGCGATCGCGGCCAGCGTTGTGAGACTGGCCACAACCTCGATTTAAATTGGATTGAGTCCAGAAACTGAGACTAAGCTGGGGACTCGTAACCGACATCCGATAGACCCGAAGCGAGGTTCCCTGTGGCCCTGATCAACAAGCAGATCAAGCCGTTCTCCGCCACCGCATACAAGAACGGCACCTTCATCCCCGTGTCCGAAGCCGACATCGCGGGCAAGTGGGCCATCTTCTTCTTCTACCCGGCCGACTTCACCTTCGTCTGCCCGACCGAGCTCGGCGACCTAGCCGACCACTACGACGAGCTGCAGCGCCTCGGCGTCGAGGTGTTCTCGGTGTCCACCGACACCCATTTCACCCACAAGGCGTGGCACGACTCGTCCGACACCATCGGCAAGATCCAGTACGCCATGATCGGCGACCCGACCCTGCAGATCAGCACCAACTTCGAGGTGCTCCGTGAGGACCAGGGCCTGGCCGACCGCGGCACCTTCCTGGTCGACCCCGACGGCGTTGTCCAGTTCACCGAGGTTACCGCCGAAGGCATCGGCCGCAACGCCGCCGAGCTGGTCCGCAAGGTCAAGGCCGCGCAATACGTGCGCAACCACCCGGGCGAGGTCTGCCCGGCCAAGTGGGAAGAGGGCGAAGAGACCCTCGCCCCGTCGCTGGAACTCGTCGGCAAGATCTAGCACTTCACTGCTGTGAGCGGTACGGGCCGGGCCACCCGGCCCGTACCGCTCACCAGAACTGATTCATACCAACATCTTTCGGGCCGCAAGCGCCCCGCCATTCCTATCCTCGATGGAGTTGATCCGCATGCTCGACACCTCACTCGCCGGCCAACTGAAGTCCCTCCTGGAGCGCCTGACCGCGCCCATCGAGCTGGTGTCCTCCCTCGATGACAGCCCCAAGTCCGCCGAGCTCGCCGAACTGCTCACCGAGATCGCCGCGATGTCGGACAAGATCACCTACACGCGCGCCGACGACGATGCCCGCCGGCCGTCGTTCGCGATCCGCCGCACCGGCACCGACGTCGAGGTCCGCTTCGCCGGCATCCCGCTGGGTCACGAGTTCTCCTCGTTGGCGCTGGCCCTGCTGCAGGTCGGCGGCTACCCGTCGAAGGAAGCCCCCGAGCTGCTCGAGCAGGTGCGGAACCTGGACGCCGATCTGCACTTCGAGACCTACTTCTCGCTGTCCTGCCAGAACTGCCCCGACGTCGTGCAGGCGCTGAACCTGATGGCGATCCTCAACCCGCGCATCAGCCACGTCGCCATCGACGGCGCGCTCTTCAAGGACGAGGTCGAACAGCGCAAGGTGCTCGCCGTCCCCACCGTCTTCCTCAACGGTGAGGTGTTCGACTCGGGCCGGATGACCCTCGAGCAGATCATCGGCAAGGTCGACACCGGCGCCGCACAGCGCACCGCCGAGGCGATCGCCGAGAAGGACCCCTTCGACGTGCTGGTGGTCGGCGGCGGACCGGCGGGCGCCGCGGCCGCAATCTACGCTGCCCGCAAGGGAATTCGCACCGGTGTGGTCGCCGAGCGGTTCGGCGGCCAGGTGCTCGACACCATGTCGATCGAGAACTACATCTCGGTCCCGCACACCGAGGGACCGAAATACGCCGCGGCGCTGGAAGCCCATGTCGGCGAGTACGACGTCGACGTGATCAAGACCCAGCGCGGCGCCAAGCTGCTGCCGGCGCTCGACGAAGGCGGCCTCATCGAGATCTCGCTGGAGAGCGGCGCCTCGCTGACCGCGCGCACCGTCATCCTGTCCACGGGCGCCCGCTGGCGCGCGATGGACGTGCCGGGTGAGGCTGAGTACCGCAACAAGGGCGTCACCTACTGCCCGCACTGCGACGGACCGCTGTTCAAGGGCAAGCGCGTCGCCGTCGTCGGCGGCGGCAACTCCGGTGTGGAAGCCGCGATCGACCTCGCCGGCGTCGTCTCCCACGTGACGCTGATCGAGTTCGATTCGGTGCTGCGCGCCGACGAGGTGCTGCAGCGCAAGCTCCGCAGCCTGCCCAACGTGGACATCCTGCTGAGCACGCTGACCACCGAGGTCCTCGGCGACGGCGATCAGGTCACCGGCCTGACCTACCAGGACCGCACCACCGGCGACTCGCACAAGCTCGAACTGCAGGGCGTCTTCGTCCAGATCGGCCTGCTGCCCAACACCGAGTGGCTCGAGGGCAGCGTCGAACTGTCCAAGCGCGGCGAGATCGTCATCGACGAGCGCGGCCAGACCTCGGTCCCCGGCGTGTTCGCCGCCGGCGACTGCACGACGGTGCCGTTCAAGCAGATCGTCATCGCCGCCGGAGCCGGTGCCACAGCGGCACTCTCGGCGTTCGATCACCTGATCCGGACCACCGCCCCGGTCGGCAGCTGACCGCTCCGCGGCTCGGGCGTAGTGTCCGAAGACGTGGCCTTGGAGATTTCTGACTACGACCTGCTGACGCTCGACGAGTTCGCGCTGCTGCCCGAGAACGCCGAGCAGATCGGCGCGACCGGCCCGCTGCCGACGGTGTCGCGCATCGACGACGGGCCGATCAGCCTGCTGAAGTGGGGCGTCGCGGCGCCCGAGGTCGTGTTCCTGCACGGTGGTGGGCAGAACGCGCACACCTGGGACACCGTCATCCTCGGTCTCGGCGTGCCCGCCTTGGCGATCGACCTGCCCGGGCACGGCCGGTCGGCGTGGCGCGAGGACGGCGACTACGGCCCGAAGCTGAACGCTGAAACGCTTCGGTCGGTGCTCCGCACACACGCACCCGACGCCCGGCTGGTGGTCGGGATGTCGCTGGGCGGGCTGACGGCGCTGCGCATCGCGGCGACCGAGCCCGCCCTGGTGCCGGAGCTGGTGCTGGTCGACGTCACTCCGTCCGCGCCGGAGCGCCACGAGCAGATGACGCAGGCACAGTTGGGTGCGGTGGCGTTGGTGAAGGGCGAGCGGAGCTTCCCGAGTTTTCAGGCGATGCTCGACGTCACTGTGGCGGCGTCGTCACACCGCAGCCGGAACTCATTGCGCCGCGGCGTCTTTCACAACGCCAAGCAACTCGACGACGGCACCTGGACCTGGCGCTACGACGCGATTCGTATCGGCGACGGTTTTGTCGGGCTGTGGGACGACGTCCCCGCCATCACCATGCCGACAACGCTGGTGCGTGGCGCCAAGTCGTACTTCGTCCACGACGACGATGCCGCCGCCTTCGCCGCCGGTGCGCCGGGTTTCCAGCGCACCCATGTGGTCGCGGATTCCGGGCATTCGGTGCAGGGTGACCAGCCGGCCGCGCTCGTCGAGATCCTGCGGGGCGTCCTCGGCGGTTAGCGTGGGGTCATGACCCAACCCATCCGCATCGGGGTTCAACTGCAGCCCCAGCACGCCCCCAACTACGGCTTCATGCGCGACGCGGTCCGTCGCAGCGAGGACCTCGGCGTCGACGTCGCCTTCAACTGGGACCACTTCTTCCCGCTGTACGGCGATCCGGACGGCGCGCACTACGAATGCTGGACCATGCTGGGCGCGTGGGCCGAGCAGACGTCGCGCATCGAGATCGGGGCGCTCGTCACCTGTAACTCGTACCGCAACCCGGAACTGCTGGCCGACATGGCGCGGACGGTGGACAACATTTCCGACGGGCGGCTGATCCTGGGCATCGGGTCGGGCTGGAAAGAGAAGGACTACGACGAGTACGGCTACGAATTCGGCACGGCCGGAAGCAGACTCGACGACCTGGCGGCGGCCATGCCGCGGATCCTCTCGCGGCTGGGCAAGCTGAACCCACAGCCGGTGCGCGAGATCCCGATCCTGATCGGCGGCCAGGGTGAACGCAAGACACTCAAGCTGGTCGCGCAGTACGCGCAGATGTGGCACAGCTTCACCACGGCGTCGACCTATCCGGAGAAGGCTGCCGTCCTGGACCGGCACTGCGCCGACGTCGGCCGCGACCCCAGCACCATCGTGCGCTCCGCCGGCGTCGACAACAGCGGCGACGGCCTGATCGCCAACGCCGAAGCCCTTACCGCACTCGGTGTTTCGTTGCTGACGGTGGGCGTCAACGGGCCCGACTACGACCTGGGCGACGCCGAGAAGCTGTGCCGCTGGCGCGACAGCCAGTAGTCGAGGCTGCCCGGCCGGATGAATTCCCGGCGAGCTGAAGCCGAGGCATTCGGCCGGGTACCGGCTAGGTTGACCTGCGTGACCTCTTTCCTGCGTGCGACGGTAGCGATACTGGTGGCACTCCTGGTCGGCGCGCTGTGCGTGGGCGTCCCGGCCCGCGCCACCACCGACCAGTGCGCGCCGCCCGGCGAGCAGAGCGCCAGCGCGCTACCCACCAACCTGGCCACCGCCGCCCAGGGCGACGGCACCGACAAGTACACGACGCCTGGCACCCAACCACTTTCGACGGTTCGCCCGGACGCCTTGGGGCTGGGCACGCCCGGCGTGCTGACCGTCGGCACCCTGTCCGATGCGCCGCCGAGCATCTGTATCAACTCGAGCGGCCAGTTCACCGGGTTCGACAACGAGCTACTGCGGGCCATCGCCGAGAAGATCGGCCTGCGCGTCAACTTCGTCGGCACCGATTTCGCCGGCCTGCTGGCGCAAGTCGCGTCCCGCCGGTTCGACGTCGGGTCGTCGTCGATCACCACCACGGACGCCCGGCGCCGCACCGTCGGCTTCACCAATGGCTATGACTTCGGCTACTTTTCGCTCGTCGTGCCGACCGGATCGGCCATCAACGGGTTCGGCGCGCTGAAGCCGGGGCAGCGCATCGGCGTCGTGCAGGGCACCGTGCAGGAGGCCTACGTCGTCGACACCCTGCACCTGGAACCGGTTAAATTCCCGGACTACGCCACGGTGTACGCCAACATCAAGACCCGCCAGATCGACGCCTGGGTGGCGCCGTCACAGCAGGCCTCCGGCACGGTGCAGCCGGGCGATCCGGCGCGGATCGTCGAAAACACCTTCAGCTTGGACAATTTCGTGGCCTACGCAGTCGCGAAGGAGAACAAGCCGCTGATCGATGCACTCAACGCCGGTCTCGACGCGGTGATCGCCGACGGCACGTGGGCTCGGCTCTACGCCAATTGGGTGCCGCGCGCGCTGCCGCCGGGCTGGAAACCGGGATCGAAGGCCGCACCCGTGCCGCAACTGCCCGACTTCAACGCCATCGCCGCGTCCCATGCGACGGCCGCGCCGTCCGCCGGTCCCGGACCGAAATCGACCCTGTCCCAACTGAAAGACGCGTTCCTGGACTGGCGCTTGTACCGACAGGCCATTCCCGACCTCTTCAAGACCGGACTGCCGAACACCCTCATCCTGACCATCAGCGCCAGCGTCATCGGGCTCATCATCGGCATGGCACTGGCCATCGCCGGCATCTCCCGGTCCCGCTGGCTGCGCTGGCCGGCGCGGGTGTACACCGATATCTTCCGGGGCCTGCCCGAAGTGGTGATCATCCTGGTGATCGGCCTGGGCATCGGTCCGGTGGTGGGTTCTCTGACCGGAAACAACCCGTACCCCTTGGGAATTGCCGCGCTTGGCCTGATGGCAGGCGCCTACATCGGCGAGATTCTGCGGTCGGGTATCCAGAGTGTGGACGCCGGCCAACTCGAAGCCTCGCGTGCCTTGGGCTTCGGTTATCCGGCGTCGATGCGCCTGGTCGTGGTGCCCCAGGGTGTGCGACGGGTGCTGCCGGCGCTGATGAACCAGTTCATCTCGCTGCTGAAGGCGTCGTCGCTGGTGTACTTCCTCGGGTTGATCGCCAGCCAGCGCGAGCTGTTCCAGGTCGGCCGCGATCTCAATGCCCAGACCGGCAACCTGTCTCCCCTGGTGGCTTCCGGTTTGTTCTACCTGGCCCTGACCGTTCCGCTGACCCATCTGGTCAACTACATCGACCGGCGACTGAGCAAGGGCAAGCCCGCCGCAGCCGAGATCCCGACTCAGGAGATCATATGACCACGCCGCAAGCAGTTTCCTTGGCCGCCAAGGACATTCACCTGGCGTTCGACGCCAACACGGTGCTGCGCGGTGTCGACCTGGACGTCCCGGCCGGCACCACGACGGCGGTCATCGGACCGTCGGGCTCGGGCAAGTCGACGCTGCTGCGCACCCTGAACCGGTTGTACGAACCGGACCGCGGCGACATCCTGCTCGACGGCCGGTCGGTCCTGCAGGACAACCCCGATCAGCTGCGCCAGCGGATCGGGATGGTCTTCCAGCATTTCAACCTCTTCCCGCACCGGACGGTGCTGGAGAACGTCACCCTGGGACCGCGCAAACTCAAGCGCCTGGACACCGCTGCCGCGCGCGAACTCGGCCTGAAACTGCTCGATCGGGTCGGGCTGAAACACAAGGCCGACGTGCGCCCCGCGACCCTTTCGGGCGGACAACAGCAACGTGTCGCGATCGCCCGCGCCCTGGCGATGAACCCCCAGGTGATGTTCTTCGACGAGGCCACCTCGGCGCTGGATCCCGAATTGGTCAAGGGCATCCTGGCGCTCATCAGCGAACTCGGGGCCGACGGCATGACGATGGTTGTGGTCACGCACGAGATGGGTTTCGCCCGGTCAGCGGCGGATTCGGTGGTGTTCATGGACGGCGGCCGCGTGATCGAGACCGGGACGCCGGAGCAGATCTTCGAATCGGCCGAAACTCAACGTTTACGTCAATTTCTGGCGCAGGTTGTCTAATACCGGCCAGTATCCGGCATACACGTTAGACTATCGAACTATGTCGTCGACGGAGCCGCAGGTGGCGGACCTTGCAGGAGACCTGCAACAGGTCCTCTCCAAGCTGTTCAACGTGATGCGCCGCCGCGTCGAGATCCCCAAGGACGCCGAAGCCGGTGCCGATCTGACGTTGGCGCAGCTGTCCATCCTGCTGACCCTGCTGGACCGCGGGCCCATCCGGATGACGGAGCTGGCCGCGCACGAACGGGTCCGCACACCCACCACCACGGTGGCGATCCGCCGGTTGGAGAAGCTGGGCCTGGTCAAGCGGTCGCGTGACCCCTCCGATCTGCGCGCCGTCCTGGTGAACGTCACGCCGCGCGGACTGGTGCAGCACCGCGAAGCCCTCGAGGCCCGCCGTCAGGTGCTCATCGCGATGATGGCCAAGCTGACACCCGAGGACATCGACAACATCTCCAAGGCCCTTGCGCCGCTGGAGAAGCTGGCCACCAGCAACGACGACTAGCTCAACCCAGCCAGTCGAGCACGGCGGCGGCGGTCCACGACTGCTGCATGCTGCCGAGCGGTTCCCCGGTGAAGGGTTCGTAGTACTCGGCGAACGTGCCGTCGCTGGCCTGCCGCAGGCCTTCCCGGCGCAGGATCGACGCCCGCTCGGACCAGCCGCGGCGCGCGAAACACCACGAGAACAGCCACGTCATCACCGGCCATACCGGACCGCGCCAGTATTCACGCGGGCGGAAGTCGCGGGACACCGGTGACGTCGACGGGATCAGCGGGTACTTGAGGTCGGGGTGCGCGCAGAACCGCGGGCCCTCCAGCAGCCGCAGCAACGCCCGTTCGCGGTCATGCGGCAGACCGCCGCAGAGCAACGGGGCGAACTGCGCCACGGTCTCACTGGCGATCCACTTGCCAGCGCGCAGATCGAAATCGCGGGCCGCGCCCGTGCGGTCGTCGCCCGTCGCCACGACGCCCTGCCGGAACCGCTCGGCCCACGAATACAGTTCGCGCACATCGGAATTCGGCCGCTTGTAGTCCTCGCCGATCTCGGCCAGGACCGTGCACGCCACCGACAGGATGGCCGAGACGAACACGTCCTCGACCTGGAAGCTCATCACCTTCGGCAGCAGCGCGTCGTCATACCGGACGGACTTCATCTCCTCCAGCAGCCACAGGTACCGGTCGTACTCGACGTCAGATGGCCGCTGGCTGGTGTCGGTGATGATCGCGTTGTCCTCGCGTTGGTATTCGGGCACCGCGCCCGGAATCACGTTGGCGTAAGCGCTGTCCCACCGCGGCGAGTTGTCCATGCCGGACTCCCAGCCGTGATACAGCGTCACCCGGCCGCGCTCCTGCGGGTCGCGCGCCTCGGCGAGCCAGCGGTGCCAGCGCACCAGGTCGTCCCACCTGCGGTCCAGGAATGCCTCGGCCACCACCCGGGTCGAGCGACCGCGGGTGCGCGCGTGATCCAGAATCCGTTGCACCGCAATGGCATGCACAGGTGGCTGGGTGATGCCGGAGGTGTCCCGGTTGCGCGGCGCGTTCACGGCCAGCGCCGTCGTCTCCCACCGCGCCGGCCCGGGGAAGTAGCCGTCGACACCGTTGGCGAACACGATGTGCGGGATCATGCCGTTGGCCCACTGCGCCGACAACAACGTGTCCAGTTCGACGACAGCGCGCTCGACGGTCAGCGACGCGAGCCCGATCGACACGAACGCGGCGTCCCAGCTCCACATGTGCGGGTACAGCAGCGGCGCCGCCGTCGTCATGACGCCCAGGTCATTACCGCGCAGCAGGTAGGCGGCGCGGGCGGAGAGCTGGGTGGGCGCGAAGCTGTGGTCGGGTGGCATCGCTGTCCATTGTGCGTCGCCGCCCGAGGATTCGCTGATCGGTAGGCTCACGCCATGCCGACCGCACTGATCACCGGCGCTTCCCGGGGCCTCGGAGTGGCCATCGCCGAAGCCCTCGCGCCGACCCACACGCTGTTCCTGGCGGGGCGGCCGACCGCCGAACTCGACGCCGTGGCCGAGCGACTGGGCGCGACCACGTGGCCCATGGACCTTACCGACTACGCGGGTGTCGAAGCGACCGTGGAGCCGATCGTCGAACTCGACGTGCTGGTGCACAACGCCGGTGTCGCGTACCCGGGGCGGGTCGGCGAGTCCTCCATCGAGGAGTGGCGGGCCACCATGGAAGTGAATGTGCTTGGCGCCGTTGGACTTACCCTGCCGCTGCTGCCGGCGCTGCGCGCTGCCCGGGGTCAGGTGATCTTCGTCAACTCCGGCGCCGGTCGCAGCCCGTCCCCCGGCCTGGCGTCGTACGCGGCGAGTAAGTTCGCGCTGCGGGCCTTCGCCGACGCCCTGCGTGCCGACGAACCGTCGCTGCGGGTGACGACGGTGTACCCGGGGCGGATCGACACCGACATGCAGTGGAACCTGGTGGCCTACGAGGGCGGTGACTACGACCCCACGCGGTTCCTGAAGCCCTCGACCGTCGCGCAGGTGATCGCCCAGGTGGTGGCCACGCCCGACGACGCCCACCAGCACGAGGTGATCATCCGTCCGCGGTGATTCCTCAGCGATTGTGCACCACGGAGTGCCACCACTTGATCCGTCGGAAGTAGCGGCAACACACTCCCCACGGGGATGCCGGCGACGTTACAACTAAGCTGGCATAGGTAATGACGCACTCACGCCGTTCTGCGCAATCTGAGTTGCCGGCCGCAGCGTCGCTCCGCAGTCGAGGCGGCGCTAGGTGGGTTGCGCCAGTTGGCTCAGCAATCCCGCGCACGGTTGACGGCCTACTTGACCTCGAAGCACTCGACCGAGTCTGGTACACGGGCGATCGACCTCGGCAATCCGATGGACTAGTGGGCATAGATCAGTCCTACGTGTTGCTTGCGCCGGGCGGAGCTGGCAAAACTACACTCATTGAGGCCCTGCAGGCCGAGGAACCGTTCTGCACGTCAATCGACCTCAGACTCCACTCCCGTCAATCAATTGCGGAACTGGTCGACCTGATACCTACGAGCGCATCTCCGGCCGACGGGATGCAACCGACCACTGTGTTCGTGGATTCCATCGACGAGGCTCTACAGATCGAGCCCAACATTGGTTATATGTTGGTGAAGTTGGTCGGCCACCCCCGCTTGGCCCACGTCGCGTGGCGGTTCGCTTGCAGGCCAAGTTCTTGGACCATTGATTTGGCAGACGGCATGCGCACAGCGTTATCTGGCTTCGAAGAACTGGAACTACTTCCGCTCAGCTTGCTCGACCTCCAGGGACTGGCTCAAGGCGATGCCGAAAACTTTCTACGGGATGCTCAGCTCGCCGGACTAACACGCTTGCTGGCGCTGCCACTGCATGCCGTGAATCTCCTTGATGACTGGCGCACTAGAGGACGCATGCCCGCCAATAGGTCGGAAGCTATGCAGCATGCGATCACCCGCCTGCTCACCGAAACGAGCAGTACCCGGGCGGCCGAAGAACTCGACGGACAACGCCGGCAGCTTGTCGCTGAAAGATTGGCTGCCACCTCAATCTTTTGCAACGTACGGAGATACGCACCCAAAACCCCTACGAACGAGCAAGACTCGTCAATGGCGGTAAGCTCTCTGCCAACTCAAGAAGAACCTGACCTGGCCGGATCACCTCTTACACCGGGCCATTTCAGAGAAGTGCTCGGCACCGGGCTTTTCGCGCCAGCCGGGCGCGGCACAGTGACCTTCGTCCACCAGTCATACACCGAGTTCCTGGCCGCGCGGTACTTAGTTCGTCGCAGCGTCAGCGGTTTGCGGCTCGTCTCCTTGCTGGGCGCTGACATCAACGGCATAGCTCCCGGACCTATGATCGAAGTACTTGGCTGGCTATTAGCCTTGCACGCAACGGTTCCCGACAAGTTGATCGCGAGCAATGCCGAGCAATTGCTGGGCACTACTGGCTTGGAAGTGGTAGACGGCGAAGTTCGCGAGCGAATCGTCGAAGCACTACTCGCCGCGGCCGCCAGTGGCACGATCGACTATGGATGGCGCTCAGAAACGTCTGTCCTGGCTCACCCCAAGCTGGCCAGTCAGCTCCATAACGCAGCGCAAGAAGTGTCGAATCCTTCAGTGGCCTACTGGATTTGTCGTATTGCGCGACAATGCAGCACTGAGGAGGCCACCGACGACCTCTTCGATATCGCATTCAATTCCTCCTGGCCCGATGTAGTGAGAGCGGAGGCGATTAAGGCCTTCGCCGCGGTCGCGCCTCGAAACCGGCTTTCCGAATTGGCGCCGCTGCTCGACCTGAGTGCTGACGAAGACCCCCTTGACGAGATCCTCGCAGCAACGCTAAGAGCACTGCTTCCCGACGTTGTCGAATCCGATCAGATCCGCCGAGCGCTGCGCCCGCAACATGTTTCCAATTACATTGGCGCCTACAGGCTTATTCTTAGCGAACTTCCCGCACTGCTACCTGATAGCGAAGTCGTTTCCACCTTTGCTGACGCCATGGCCATACGGCCACAGCAAAGCGATCATGCCTTCGACGATCTGCTCACCGGCCTCCTGCGGCGTGCGTGGGAGATGAGAGATTCGGCGGTGGCCGACGCACTCGGTCGAGCACTGGGTAGCGACCGGCTAGGCTTCCCTCCGTCATTGCGACGTGAAGGTCTCCCTTGGGATGTAGACGATGATCCCGAACTGCGACGCATCATGGCCGTCGCGGCGCTGGCGGCGCACGAAGACGCGTTCGCCGCTGTCTATGACCTACGTATCCTGACGGCTTCAGATCTAGTGTGGTTGGTGGACTGGATAGGCCACGATGCCCCACCGGAAGCACTGGAAGCCTCCCGAATCGTGCTGCGGCACTTAGCCTGGCATCCAGTCGATGCCGAGGCCGCCAAATGCATTCTCGAACTTGGAGAAGATCATCCCGCGTACGCGGCCGTCTCAGACTTCCAGGGTTCTGATGACATCGACACACGACCCGACTGGATTGCCCGCGAAATCGAATACGCGCGAAGTCTGCCGACCGAAGCTGAGAGTGCGTCGGACGTCCGCGAAGCGCTTACTCAAGCGCGAGTCGACATCAGCCGCTGGTGGCACGTGGTCCTCGCGCTGGCAGACCCAGCAAGAGCGGATACCGAGCAGTTGCTCGAGTGGGATCTGACCAGTCGAGCTTTATGGCCTGCGCTAAGTGCGGCCGAACAGGAGGAAATCCTGCGACTTGGATTCAACTACATCAGTTGGAGACATCCCAGCGTCTCGAGTTGGGAAAACAGGCAGACTATAACCCGCGACACCGTGATGCCCGACTGGGCTGCAGTGTTTCTTCTCGCGACCCTCGCCGTGCACCGCCCGAGCCTGCTGGCCGATGTCGAACTGACCACGTGGGTTACCTGGGCTCCGGCGATCGCAGCAATGCCGCCGTATCTAAAGGGAGACAGCTGGCAACGCGAAACCCGTGATGCGGCGCCAGAGGCGGCTCGCGACGCGATCGACACAGCGTTCCGCGAACGACTTCGAGAAGCTGCAGATGCAACACTCTATTGTCACCCTTTAGCAGACCTCACCGATCAACGTTACATCGCGATCATCGAGGGCATTGCCCTCAACACCGATCTCCCCGCTGACCGTCGCTCTGCCGCTTTGACGACGCTTGGGGAGCATGCCCCCATGCGAGCACTCGCCATAGCACGTGCAGCCCTGAACGACGACACCCCGCCCCCGGCCGTCTTGACCACTCTCGCCAGACTTGCACCGGAGGAACTGCTCGCTCGATGGTTCACTGAGAACCGGCCCATGGAGCTCGAGCATCTACGCGACGTGAACATCGAGTATCTGTCGAATGATTCGGTCAGCGCGTTGGCCGCCAGGTTGCTCGACCAGTTTCCGATGGCCAACGATCCAGATGACCTAGCCATCGTCGGTTCGAGCACTCCAGAGTCAACTGCACGCTGGATCCGGACGCGTCTCCTGCAGGCCATGGCCGGCCGCGGCATGGTCGCATCCCTCGATGCACTCGAGCGTGGTCTTCCACCAAGAGACAGCGATTACATTCAGCACCTTCTCCGGGAAGCGCGCATTCACGAAGCATCGGCGAGCTGGAATCCCTTGCAACCAGCAACCTTTTTCAAGCTGGTCGCGAGCGGGGATGCCCGGTTGATCCGTGACAGCGCATCACTTCAAGCATTGCTTCTTGAAAAGATCGGCGAGATCCAAGACGACGCTCGCCGCCGGGCCGCGTTCCGAAGCGTATGGGACGGAGAGCCCGGAAAAGAAGGTGCATCTCCCAAAAGTGAAGACACAGTTTCAGATTGGTTGGCCGAACAGCTACGCCTTCGACTCCAGCCACATGTCGTACTCGACCGTGAAATACAAATCACACGACACAAAGAAGCTGGCATCGGCACTCGGATAGACATCACGGCCACCGCTGGAGGTATTCGCGTGGCGCGGGTTATCTTCGAAGCCAAGCATGTCAACAACGCCGGACTAACGACCGCGATCGATGACCAACTTGTCGACAGGTACATGAGCCCCGGCGCGTTCGACTACGGCATTTACATCGTCTACTGGACCGCGCCGGAACTAAGACCGCCATCCTGGACCGGGAAGCACCGGGATGCAGAGGTGCTGGCCCAAAGCCTGCGCGTCCAGGCAAGACGTCATCTGCCACACAAGCACATCGAAGTGATCCTCTTCGACATCGGCCCTGCGATCTGATCCTTCAGCCAGCTTTCTACGCCGACACTGAGCGCCAAGCGACAATCGAGTCGGTCAGGTCCCTGCTGATTCATCATCCGACGAGACTGCCGACGGAAATAGGTAAGTGGCCCAAGCACTTTCCAGTATTGGATTTCGCTTGCCATCGCTAGTGTGGATGCCGGGTATTCCTAGCGCCGTGTTGGGAGAGCGGTCCTGCATCAATCGCAGAAGAAGCTCTTCAACGTGTTCGCCGTGTGTGACGAGCGTTTCGAGTTCGCGTGCACTCAGCGCCGCGACCGGCACATCCGTCGCAGCGCCAGCTGTGATTGTCGCCCCGTGCTGTTCGACGAGGTAAGCATTTCCAACGTACGAAGGCTCAGCCGAGATGATCATCGCCAAAAGTGGCCGATCCCTAGGGATGTGGGCGAACTCGGCAGTTCCGGCAGCGACGTTCTCGACCGAACGTCTTAGTTGATCGTAGGCTCTTTCAATCGCCAGGAACAGCTCCTTCGGCAGAGCGAGATCGCCGGCCCGCGCTGACAGGCTTAGCCGCTTGAGCTTGCACTCGACGAGAAGGACGAGTCCAGGCATGACTACAAACCAGTCTGTGCTCTTCATACTCTTTCCCGCCCCGTAACGAATTTCGGGATGCACCTCCGCGCCAGCTATAAGCCGGAGATTGCGTCCGACGTAATGCTCGAAGAGCCAACCCAGTTCGGTAGCGAACCCTGGACCGTATGTCGCGATACCGGGGTAATAAAGGCCTCCCGGAGTGACTGTCCGCATGATTAGCCTCGGTGCCGGCGAAACTATCGATCCGTCGTCAAGGGCCACAAATGGCCTGCGAACCAACGGGTTGTAGTCGTACTTCGCGAGTCTCTTGTTCCCGTGAGTGTTCGCATTGAAGTCGGCCTTCAGCTCCGATCGAGTTGCCGTGAGGCGCCTGGCAGTCGTTTCAATGTTCGATCGGGAATAGAGAGCGAGTACGTCGCTGAAGTTCTCCTGGTCAAGCCATCCTGGGTTATAGAATCCGCCGTTTTGATAGGCACCAACTTGGAGAACGAAAGTCGCACCTATGGCCTCTCGGAGCGGTATGCCGCCCAGAACATCAGCGATTGATGCCTCCGATAGGATTTCAGTGTCAACCTCTTCGAGTCCTTCGATGAGTAGCGCGTGGGACCGCGCAAGTTCTTCAAAGATTGACTCCTGCCAGGGGAACTGCTCGTAGAGAATGGGCGTGAGGAGTGCCAAGGCAAATCCCTTGTCTCCCGGCGCCAACCCAGGCATAGCCTGCGCATTGAAAAGCCGCAGCAACAATCCGGTGACGGCCGCCTCGGACACGCTTACCCTTCGATGCTCGTTACCGTAGAGGAGCGACTCGCGAGCGATCGTCGCTAAGCCCCACGGAGGCACTCTTCGTTTCAATTCGTCAGAGTAGGGAGGCTCTCCTAACGCGGCAGAAACACGGGCAATTGCCGGAACAAGGTCGCTGGGTCTAAAGGCCCGACAGGCTTGGATGAACTCCGGATAGCTCCGATTCCGCGTCGAGGCGCCCATATTGGAACAATACAATCGGCAGTGAATCCAGCGAGCAGCGTGGCCAATGCGTTTCGCGACTAGTTGCCCATCCTCTGCCGGCGGAATTCAGAACATCGGGTCCTGCGACTGCGGCCCGCCTCTGATGAAACGGTGTAGGTGATGAGCGTTCGACGCCCTACCAATTCCTTGCTCTCACTCGTCGGCGAAGAAACTACTCAGGCTGGCCAAGTCGAACTCCGTTGGGCTTCGTCTCTGGCGCGGTGGTGTTCTTGCCTCGCGGGTTGCGCGTGTCTCCAACGCAAGTGACCAGAGGCGCGGGTCAGCCCTCAAGCCTGAACCGCGTCTCGGCAACGAGTTGGGGTGGCTCGGCACGCGGCGCTCTAGACAGACCGACAGACGAGACTTGGCGCGCTGATTCTTCGCGAACGGCAGGGCATGGACAACCCATGTCGGCGTCCTCGTTACCAAAACATACTGTAGCCCTAGGTATTTGAGCGGCTGAGATCTATCGATTCCGCGAGCAGCTTGATCAAGTTGAAGGCGTTGATCTGCGAGTCCCCATAGTGAGTAGCGATTACAGCCACCGGAACAACGCTCGCGTTCTTCAGTTGACCGCACGTTTCACCGGTATAGCGGAGCCAGTGCGGCCACCGTGTCGGCGAGCCCTCTCGGGTAGTTGCGCGCCCTGCGCGGATCGGGACGTGGGCCGGTCGCCTGCGCCTCGTACAGCGCGACTGCACACTCTGTCATCCGCAGCGCGTTGCCAAGGGCATCGAGGGTGATCGCCAAGAGCTCGGAATCGTCACCGGGTGTGACATAGGCGGTAAGCCATTTGAAACCATGGACGAATCCCGAGCTCAGAGAATAGAAGCTCTTCGCGTCGCGCGGGTAAACCACTCTGTCCACCTCGGGGTCCGGCGAGCGCGGCACGTTCTCGTCTATCCAATTCGCTGACTCCGCAACGAGCGCAAGCGGCCCCTTCGGGGCCTGACATGCCTCGTTCGGTAGATCGCTGATCTGCGCTCGACGTTCCGCTGAACACTCCCGTTGTCTCTCGAACCTGGCTCGCTCCGCTGCAACCAGCGGGTCCGCGCGTGTATCGAATGCCTCGGTCGTGAACCTCTCGAACTCGTCCAGCCGCCCGTACTCTCCCTTGACGAACCCGTAGCAGCGACGTAGACGCTCCTCGGTGTCTGTCTCCCGAATCAGCCATATTGCCTTGGCCGAGGACTCCATCGCGATCCTGCACAGAGCCGTCGCGGCAGCGGTACGCAACTGACCCTTCAGGATCGCGAACGAGATCACATGTGCGGCCGCAACGAGATTCTCGCTGGCGTTCATCGTGGGGTAGAGCGCGGTCGAACTCACCAGGTTCGGCTCGTCCCGAAGCGTCACCGCGGCGTCATCGCGAGCCAAACGCGATTGAGGATGAACAGGATTCGGTCGCAGACCCCACGTCAAAAAATCATTCGCCCGGTTCGTTCGGTCGCCGACGTTCGCGATGAACATCGCTCGCCTGAGGCCGCGCTCCCCGTCTGGATACGTCGCAGCCAACGCCTCCCAATCGACACCTGACATGTCGGGTCGCGGCGGGCGTCCGCCCGGCTTCGGTGACGACGGCAGTGTGATGCCGAACTCCTCGGGCCTCGGCTCCCCCGGCGCGTGACTTGCCTCCGCACGCCGCTTCCGCTCGTTGTCCTGCGCTCGCCGCCTACGCGCGGCCCTGTCTCCGCGACTGCCCATCGGCTTCCTCCTCCGTCGAGATCGTGACGACCATAAGTCGGAGGGCCGACAACACAGCGGACGTGCGCCGGGCGTAATGGTCCGCACTACCGCAGAACCCAAGCTGAGTGCGGCAGGCTCTCAGCCGGCTGGTGGCTTGGATTCAGTGCAGTCGCGCGGCGGTGGTCGCGGGCTTAGCTCGCTGCGATCCATTAGAGCGCGGCCGCGGCGACGAACGCCAACGACGCTTCCCTTAGCTCGACAAACTCCCGATTCGGACGGCCTCAGAGGAATTTCGCGACGCCGTCGAAACGGGACGATTGGCGCAGCGATCCGTAGAACCGACTGTGATTCCGTCGATCTCAGGCGGCGGATACAACCCGTCCCCGCGTTGCCGTTTATGCGGCAACTATGAACAAGAATCCACCGGATGCAGCCAGTCCGAGGCTGAGATATTCAGAAGGAAAAACCGTCACCTAACAGCATCAGCAAGTACGTATTCGGAACAAGCCAGAGTCCCCGATTCCAAATCCCGGGTCAGGCGACGATGTTCACCAAGCGGCCGGGGACCACGATGACCTTCTTGGGCGTGGCGCCCGCCAGGAAGGCCTGCACCTTCTCGTCGGCGAGCGCGGCGGCTTCCAGCGTGGCCTTGTCGGCGTCGGCGGCGACGACGATCTTGCCGCGCACCTTGCCGTTCACCTGCACCGGGTACTCGACGGTGTCGTCGACCAGGTAGCGCTCGTCGGCGACGGGGAACGGGCCGTGGGCCAGCGATGCGTCGCCGCCGAGGCGACGCCACAGTTCCTCGGCCAGGTGCGGGGCCAGCGGCGCGACCATCAAGACCAGCGGCTCGACGGCGGCGCGGGCGGTGACGCCCTCCTTGGTGAGGTGGTTGGTGTACTCGATGAGCTTGGCGGCAGCGGTGTTGTTGCGCAGCGCCGCGTAGTCCTCGTTCACCCCGGCGATGGTGCGGTGCAACTGCTTGAGCGTCTCATCGGACAGCACATCGTCGGAAACCCTTGGCTCACCGGTGGTTTCGTCGACGACGACGCGCCACACGCGCTGCAGGAACCGGTGCGCACCGACGACGTCCTTGGTGGCCCACGGCCGCGACGCCTCCAGCGGACCCATCGACATCTCGTACACACGCAGGGTGTCGGCGCCGTATTCCTCGCAGATATCGTCGGGCGAGACGGAGTTCTTCAGGCTCTTGCCGATCTTGCCGAACTCCTGGTTGACCTCGATCTCGCCGTCCGGGCCGGTCCAGAAGAACTTGCCTTCGCGTTCAACGACTTCGGCGGCCGGGACGTAGGCGCCGCGGGCGTCGGTGTAGGCGAACGCCTGGATGTAGCCCTGGTTGACCAGGCGCCGGTACGGCTCGCGCGACGACACGTGGCCGAGGTCGAACAGCACCTTGTGCCAGAACCGCGAGTACAGCAGGTGCAATACCGCGTGCTCGACGCCGCCGACGTAGAGGTCGACGCCGCCCGGATCACTGGCGCCGTGGATCTCGGGCCGCGGCCCCATCCAGTAGGCCTCGTTCTCCTTGGCGCAGAACGCTTCCGAGTTGTGCGGGTCGGCGTAGCGCAACTCGTACCAGGAGCTGCCGGCCCACTGTGGCATGACGTTGGTGTCCCGGGTGTAGGGCTGCAGGCCGTCACCGAGATCCAGCTCGACGTGCACCCACTCGGTGGCCTTGTTCAGCGGCGGCGACGGCTCGCTGTCGGCGTTGTCCGGGTCGAACAGCACCGGCGAGTAGTCCGGCACATCCGGCAGTTCGACGGGCAGCGCCGAATCCGGCAGCGGGTGGGCCTGACCGTCGGCGTCGTAGACGATCGGGAACGGCTCGCCCCAGTACCGCTGACGGGCGAAAAGCCAGTCGCGCAGCTTGAATTCGACGCGGGCCTGACCGCGACCGGCGGCCACGAGCTTGTCCGTCACCGCCGCCTTGGCGTCGGAGACCTGGAGGCCGTCGAGGTAATCGGAGTTGATCAGCTCCCCGTCGCCCGTGTGGGCCGACTCCGAAAGATCGCCGCCGGCAATGACTTCCACGATCGGCAGACCGAAGGCAGTGGCGAACTCCCAGTCCCGCTGGTCGTGGCCGGGCACCGCCATGATGGCGCCGGTGCCGTAACCGGCCAGCACGTAATCGGCGATAAAGATCGGAACCTGGTGTCCGTTAACCGGGTTGGTGGCGTAGGCACCGGTGAAGACGCCGGTCTTGGTCTTGTTCTCCTGGCGCTCCAGGTCGGACTTGGCCGCGATGGCGGCCCGGTAGGACGCGACCGCCTCGGTCGGCGTAGCGGCCCCGTACGTCCACCGGTCGTCGACGTCGGCGGGCCAGGCATCGGCCAGCAGCGAGTCCACCAGATCATGCTCGGGGGCCAACACCAGATAGGTGGCCCCGAACAGCGTGTCCGGGCGGGTGGTGAAGACCTCGATGTCGGCGTCCCCAGCGGAGAACAGCACCTCCGCGCCGACGGAGCGGCCGATCCAGTTGCGCTGCATGGCCTTGACCTTGTCGGGCCAGTCCAGCACGTCCAGGTCTTCGAGCAACCGGTCCGAGTACGCGGTGATGCGCATCATCCACTGCCGCAGGCGCTTCCGGAACACCGGGAAGTTGCCGCGCTCGCTGCGGCCGTCGGAGGTGACCTCTTCGTTGGCCAGCACGGTGCCCAGACCCGGGCACCAGTTGACCATCGAATCCGACCGGTAGACCAGACGGTACGAGTCGACGACCACGGCACGCTCGGCAGCCGACAGTGCAGACCAGTCGCGGCCATCATCCAGAGTCCTTGCGCCGGAATCGAATTCGGCGATCAGCTCGGTGACCGGCCGGGCCTTCCGCTGCGCCGTGTCGAACCAGGCGTTGTAGATCTGCAGGAAGATCCACTGCGTCCACTTGTAGAAGTCGGTGTCGGTGGTGGCGAAGCTGCGCCGGGAATCATGCCCCAGGCCGAGCCGTCCCAGCTGCCGCCGGAAGTTGACGATGTTGGCCTCGGTCCGGGTGCGCGGGTGCGTGCCCGTCTGCACCGCGTACTGCTCGGCGGGCAGGCCGAAGGCGTCGAAGCCCAGGGCATGCAGGACGTTGCGGCCCGTCATGCGGAAGTAGCGGGCGTACACGTCGGTGGCGATGTAGCCGAGCGGGTGCCCGACGTGCAGGCCCTCACCCGAGGGGTACGGGAACATGTCCTGCACGAACATCTTGTCGGCCGGCACCGACGAGCCGTCGGTGGGTGCGAGGGAGCCCACGGGGTTGGGCACATGAAAAGTGCCGAGCGCGTCCCACCGCTCCTGCCAACGAGCCTCAATCGTGCCGGCCAATTCGGCGGTGTAACGGTGCTGCGGGCTATCGGCGTCCACGGCCACCGCCGCCTCGGGACGCACGTTGGCCTGCGCATTCGGGGAATCGCTCACGTGCACAGGGTAGTCAACACCCCCGGCGCGACCTGCATCACGCCAGCCGATGGCCGTTGGTCTCGGTTCCGTTGCAGTGCGGTCAGAGCACGGTTGCAGGTGCGCGCCGGATCTGGTGGGTACTGCGCACACGTACATACAGTCGGCTGCAGTGCAACGCGTGAGACAGAAGTGAAGCGGAAGGACCGGCGCCACATGTTCGAGAACGCCCGCCACTGGCGACTTCTGGCAGGAGGTGTCGCCGCAGGCCTGGCGGGTGTCGTCGGCTTCGCAGGCGGCATCGCAAGCCCGATCTCATCGGCCGATCCTTTGCCGCCCCAACCTGTCATCCCGGCACCCGCGACGGTGACCCAGACCGTCACCGTGCAGGCCGCCCCGGCTCCGGTGGCCGCCGCTCAGCCGGCCGGCCCCGCCTTCATCCCCGCCGGTCAGCCGGTCGGAGTGCCGCAACCGGCGACCGTGCCACAGCCCGCCACGCTGCCCCAGCCCGCGGTGGCGCAACCCGTCATCGCCCCGGCTCCGGCCCCCACCCCGGTGATGGCGCCGGCCGCCTCGGGCACCATTGCCGAGTTCCTGCGCGCCCACAACGTCGCCATGCAGCGGCAGACGGCCGCCGGCTTCACCGCGCTGAACATCGTCCTGCCGGTGCCTCCCGGCTGGGCCGCGGTGCCCGATCCGAACGTGCCCGACGCGTTCGCCGTCATCGCGGACCGCGTCGGCGGCGACGGCCTCTACACCTCGAATGCCGCATTGCAGGTCTACAAGCTGGTCGGCGACTTCGACCCGCGGGAAGCCATCAGCCACGGCTTCATCGACAGCCAGCAGCAGGTCGCGTGGCGCTCGACCGACGGTTCGATGGCCGATTTCTATGGCATGCCGTCGTCGATCATCGAAGGCACCTACCGCGAGAACAACATGACGCTGAATACCTCGCGGCGGCACATCATTGCGACATCCGGCGCGGACCGGTATCTGGTGACGCTGGCAGTCACCACGAGTGCGCAGGTGACCGTCGCTTCCGGCAACGCCACCGATGCCATCGTCAACGGGTTCAAGGTCAGCGCGCCGGGTGCACCGGCCGCGGCGCCCGCACCCGCCGCCGTACCGGCTCCGGTCGCACCGGCTCCCGCTCCGGCCCCCGCCGCGCCGATGGTTCCGGCCCCGGCCGCCGTCGCCCCGCACGCCGGGGCCGTGCCCCTCACCGCGTCCATCCCTGGTCTGGGCCGCTGACCGGTCGCCGGTTTGGAGCGTCCCCCGGGGCGCCCCTATCCTGAGACGCATGCTGATCGCCGCGGTGCTGTGCCTGTGCGCGGCCGTGGTGACCGCGGGCGTCGGCACCTGGTCGCTACGCCGGCCCCATTCGACCGACACCGTGCCGCGCGTTCTGCGCTCGGTGGCACCGATCCAACTCGCGACGGCCGTGATGCTGGCCGCCGGTGGTGCGGTCGCGCTCGTCGCACCGCGCAGCACCGGGGTGACGGTGCTGATGGTCTGTGTGATCGGCGCCGTCGGCACCTTCGCGGCCGGCTGCTACCAGGGTGCCAAGGCCGGGGCCGCCATGATGGGCCTGGACGACGCCCCCGCGAGTGACGGCTGCGCCGGCAGCTGCGCCAACTGCACGCTGTCCTGTAGCTAGTTCCGGCTCACATCGATCGGATGCGTCGCCAGCATCGCCATCGGCATCGGCTGACGCCGTAGCACTCGCGACCACAGATCCACCCGCGGTTCCACCAGGACGTCCGACGGCAGCGCCGACAGCACGATCCAGTCGTCGCGCTCGATCTCACCGTCGAGCTGGCCCACCGACCACCCGGAGTAGCCCGCGTAGATCCGCACACCCTCGACGACGTCTTCGATGTCCTCGGGATCGGCATCCAGATCCACCATCGCAATGCGGCCCTGCACATGCCGGAGCCCGGGCACCGATGCGGCGTCGACACCGACCTTCATGGTCGCCAGGCACAGCGCGGAATCGCGCTTCACCGGACCGCCGATGAACATCGATTTGGGTTTCTTGGCGAGCTTGGCCCACTGCGGCAACACGTTGTAGACGGCCGTCTCACTGGGCCGGTTCAGGACGACGCCGAGCGTGCCACCAGAGTTGTGCTCGACGATGTAGATGACGCTGCGCCGGAATGTCGGCTCCAGCAAATCGGTGTTGGCGAGCAGCAGCGTCCCCGCCCGAACCCCATGCGAGGCGGGAGCGAAATCACGGTAATCCTCCGGTTCCTCTGACTGCGCCACGTCCTCCATCATCGCACTAGCGGGCGCTCGCCGTGACCAACGCACACGGCCCGCCGGGATATTTGTACTGTGGAGCGGGTCGCTTCAATCACGCCCGGCACTCTCAAATCAGGACACGAATATCCCAGTGACCGACCGCCGTCCCCACCACGTCGTCCTGCATGCGGTGCAGGCCCTGCCGGACTTCCGCCGACTGCTGGAACTGCGCGCGGTCAGCCAGTTCGGCGACGGACTTTTCCAGGCCGGTCTGGTCGGCGCGCTGCTGTTCAACCCCGATCGGGCGGCCACGCCATGGGCCATCGCGGGCTCCTTCGCCGCGCTGTTCCTGCCGTACTCGCTGCTCGGCCCATTCGTCGGCGCGCTGCTCGACCGCTGGGACCGCAGGCAGGTGCTCATCGCCGCCAACCTCGGGCGGCTACTGGTGATGATCTGCGTCGGCGCGCTGCTGGCCGACGCCGCATCCGACAAGCCAATCCTGTTCGGCGCGTTGATCGTCAACGGGTTCACCCGCTTCGTCTCGTCGGGCCTGTCGGCCGCACTGCCGCACGTCGTGCCCACAGAGCAAGTGGTGTCGATGAACTCGGTGGCCACCGCCGTCGGCGCCGTCTCGGCGTTTGTCGGCGCCAACGTGATGCTGCTGCCGCGGTGGCTGATGGGCGCCGGCGACACCAGCGCGGCGGTGGTGATCTGGTTGGCGGCACTGCCCGTCGCACTGGCGCTGTGGCTGTCGGTGCGGTTCCACCGCCACCTCCTGGGGCCTGAGGACAGCGCCCGCGCGGTCCACGGGTCGGTCACCTACGCCGTCGTCACCGGCTGGGTGTACGGCCTCCGGTCGGTGGCGAACGTGCCGACAGTGACGGCGACCCTGACCGGTCTGGCAGCCCACCGGATGGTGTTCGGCATCAACACCCTCATGGTGCTGGTGATCGTCCGGCACGGCGGCGGCGAACACGTCGCGGGCTTCGCGGTGACGGTCGTGTTCGTGGCCGCCGCGGGCCTCGGGTCGTTCCTCGCCAACCTCGTCATGCCCGCCGCGGTACGACGCTGGGGCCGCTACGCCACCGCCAACGGGGCCCTGGCCATCGCGGCGGTCGTGCAGCTGTCCGGCGCCGGCTTGCAGATACCGGTGCTCATCGCGTGCAGTCTGGTGCTGGGGACGGCCGGCCAGGTGGTCAAGCTGTGCGCGGACTCGGCCATGCAGCTCGACGTCGAGGACGCCCTGCGCGGCCACGTGTTCGCGGTCCAGGACGCGCTGTTCTGGCTGGCGTTCATCGTCGCCATCACGGCATCCGCGGCCGTGATTCCCGCCGACGGCAAGTCCTCGGCGCTCATGGCCGCCGGTGCCGTCGTCTACCTCGTGGGGCTTGCCCTGCACGCGACGCTGGGCAAGCGCAGCAGAACCGCCGGTACCGTCTAGGGTGCTGCCATGGCCCCCAATGCTGCTGCCGGTGTGATCGCCGATCTGCGTGCCGAGAGTGACGACCTGGACCGGCTGGTCGCCGATCTGCCGCCCGCCGAGTGGGCCACTGCGACCCCGGCCGAAGGCTGGACCATCGCCCATCAGATCGCGCATCTGTGGTGGACCGACCAGGTGTCCGTGCTGGCGGTGACCGACGAGGACGCCTTCGCCGCGACGCTCACCGAAGCGTGGAAGAACCCGCTCGGGTTCGTCGACGTGGCGGCCGAAGAACTGGCGCAGACCCCGCCGGCGGAGATGCTGGCACAGTGGCGCGCCACCCGGGCCACGTTGCACGACGCGCTGGAAGGTGTCGCCGACGGCCGCAAGCTGCCCTGGTTCGGCCCGCCGATGAGCGCCGCGTCCATGGCGAGCGCCCGGTTGATGGAGACCTGGGCGCACGGCGCCGACGTCGCCGACACCCTCGGCGTCCGGCGCGAGCCGACGGTCCGGCTCAAGTCGATCGCGCACATCGGCGTTCGGACACGGGATTTCGCGTTCACCCTGCACGAGCTGACCCCGCCGACCGACGTGTTTCACGTGGAACTTTCCGCGCCCGACGGGTCCGTCTGGACCTGGGGTCCCGACGATGCGGCGCAGCGCGTCACCGGCTCGGCCGAGGACTTCTGCCTGTTGGTGACGCAGCGGCGGCCGCTGCGCGAACTCGACGTGACGGCCGTCGGCGACGACGCCCAGAAGTGGCTGACCATCGCGCAGGCGTTCGCCGGGCCGCCGGGGGCGGGCCGAGACTAACCGCCGGCGTTGGGTTGCCGAGAAGAACCAAATGGTCGTTGATGCGAGCCGAATCGCAGCCATTTGGTCCCTCTCGAGCGGTTGGTGCTCCGCTGCGGGCGACCTAACCGCGCGCCACGCCGCCCGCTGCGTCGGCAGTACCGTCACCGTCGGAGTCCGACAGCCGCACATCCCACCGGCCGTCCCCGTCGGTGTCCGCGTAGGCGACCGCCCCCGCCAGCACCCGGTCGGCGAGTCCGTTGCCGTCGGTGTCGATCAGCCGGTCGTCGGCCGCGCCGTCGCCGTCGAAGTCCACGACCGCTCCCCCGCTCTGCTCGGTGCCATCCAAGCCGAACCACCGCAGCCCCGCGCCCGCGCCCACGGCCCAGGTGCCCGAGCCGTCGTCGGTGAGTGTGCGCCGAGCCCCGACCGCGCTGTCCCCGACATCGACCACCGCATGGTCGGCCCGGCCGTCGCCGTCGAAGTCGGCCAACGCGTCGTCGAACAAGCCATCGCCGTCCACGTCGAGCCGCACCCCGTCGAGCGTGCCGTCACCGTCGGCGTCCACGGCCGGCTCTCCCGGCCACCACGACGCCGACCCGTCTCCATCACTCAGGCAATAGTCCATGCCTGATTGGACGGATGGTCACGCCTTCGCGTTCCACCATTTCTGCAATTCGGCGACGGCCTCGTCGTGGGTCAGTGGGCCACGATCAAGCCGGAGCTCCTTGAGGAACCGCCACGCCTCGCCGACCTGCGGCCCGGCCGGGATGCCGAGCAGCGTCATGATCTCGTTGCCGTCCAGGTCCGGCCGCACCCGCGCCAGATCCTCCCGCGCGGCCAGCTCGTCGATGCGCTTCTCGAGGCCGTCGTAGTTGGCCTGCAGCCGCGCCGCGCGGCGGCGGTTGCGGGTGGTGCAGTCGGCGCGCACCAGCTTGTGCAACCGGCTCAGCAGCGGCCCGGCGTCGGTGACGTACCGGCGCACGGCTGAGTCGGTCCACTGGCCGGTGCCCTTGTCGTCGGCGTAGCCGTGGAACCGCAGATGCAGATACACCAGCTGCGAGACGTCGTCGACCATCTGCTTGGAGTACTTCAGCGCGCGCATGCGCTTGCGCGTCATCTTGGCGCCGACGACCTCGTGGTGATGGAAGCTGACGCCGCCGTCGGCCTCGTGGCGGCGGGTGTCGGGCTTACCGATGTCGTGCAGCAGGGCCGCCCAACGGAGGACGAGGTCGGGTCCCTCGTCCTCCAGGTCGATCGCCTGCCGCAGCACCGTCAGCGAGTGGTGGTAGACGTCCTTGTGCTGGTGGTGTTCGTCGATCGCCATCCGCATGGCACCGACCTCGGGCAGCACCACATCACCCAGCCCGGTCTGCACCATGAGATCCACGCCGGCCACGGGGTCGGCGCCCAGCATCAGCTTGTCCAGTTCGGCGGCGACGCGCTCGACGGTGATCCGGCCCAACTGCGGTGCCATCTCGATGAGGGCCTCCAGCACCCGCGGCGCCACCGAGAACCCCAGCTGTGAGACGAAGCGGGCGGCCCGCAACATCCGCAGCGGATCGTCGCCGAACGACACCTCCGGTGCCGACGGGGTGTCGAGCATCCTGTCGGCCAGCGCACCCAGCCCGCCGAGGGGATCGTGGAACTCGCCGATGCCGCCGGGTAGATCCGGGTTGATCCGGACCGCCATCGCGTTCACGGTGAAGTCCCGGCGCACCAGATCGTCCTCGAGTCGGTCGCCGAACACCACCTCGGGGTTGCGGGACACCTGGTCGTAGCTGTCGGCCCGGAAGGTCGTGATCTCGATGCGCTGCCCGTACTTGGCCACTCCGATGGTCCCGAACTCGATCCCGGTGTTCCACAACGCTTCTGCCCAGCCGCGCAGCATCTTCTGCAGCTGCGCCGGACGGGCGTCGGTGGTGAAATCCAGGTCGTTCAGGTCACGGCCCAGCAGTGCGTCGCGCACGCTGCCGCCCACCAGATACAGCTCATGACCCGCCGCGGTGAACACCCGGCCCAGGTCTACGAGCAAATCCGCATGCTGATTCAGTGCGACCGCAGCAGCGGTCAGCAACTCCGCATTGGCGCTTGCATCGTTCGGCACGTCCGATGAGCCTAATGCGCCCGCCCGCGGCCGGAGTACCCACCATCGCGGCACGGTCACAACTGGGCCACTGACCGGCGAGTGGGGACAGAGCGCCCAACCTGAGCAGCTACTATCGCTTGGGTGTCGGAAGGCGAGCGTGCCAAACCACGACGACGCCGCGGGCGACGTCGCGGTCGACGCTCGGCAGGTCCGCCCAGCGACAGCGCCCAGCGCACCGACACCGATTCGGCAGCGCCCACCCGCAACGACACCGCACAACCGGTCCCGGCCGAAGCGGCTCCGTCGACCCCGGCTGCCCGCAAGTCGAACAACGACCGGCTGCGCACCGTCCACGAGACGTCCGCCGGCGGGTTGGTGATCGACGGTCTCGACGGCCCCAAAGACACCCAGATGGCGGCGCTCATCGGCCGCATCGACCGGCGCGGCCGCATGTTGTGGTCACTGCCCAAGGGGCACATCGAACTCGGCGAGACGGCCGAACAGACCGCCATCCGTGAGGTCGCCGAGGAGACCGGACTGCAGGGCAGCGTGCTGGCGGCGCTCGGCAGTATCGACTACTGGTTCGTGACCGAGGGCCGGCGCGTGCACAAGACAGTGCACCATTACCTGATGCGATTCCTGGGCGGCGAGCTCTCCGACGACGACGTCGAGGTCACCGAAGTGGCGTGGGTGCCGCTGCGGGAGCTGCCGTCCCGCCTGGCCTACGCCGACGAGCGCAAGCTCGCCGAGGTGGCCGGCGAACTGATCGACAAGCTGCACACTGATGGACCGGGCGCCCTGCCGCCGCTGCCGCGCACCGCGCCGCGCCGCCGCCCACAGACCCATTCCCGCACGCGGAACCATCGCACCGACGACTCCGCCCATACTCAGCCCGGCCGCCGCGCGAACGGCTGCGGACCCGGGTCGTGAACGTCAGGCGAGAGCTGTCGGGGCGGGCCTCGACAGTTCTCCTCCGCGTCCTGGCGGTCACCGCCTTCCTGTTGCTGCTCACCGCTCCGATCACGCCGCAGTCGTCGGCCGGGGAACCGGGCGGGGCGACGTTCCTGCAACTGCGCATCGACCACGTCACGCCCGACGTCGTCACCACCACCAGTGAGCCGGTGGTGACGGTCAGCGGCACCGTCACCAATGTCGGTGACCGTCCGGTGCACGACGTCATGGTGCGCCTCGAACACGCGGCCGAGGTGACGTCCTCCGCCGGGCTGCGGACGACGCTGGCCGGGGAGCCGACGGACTTCTCCGCGGTCGGCGACTTCACCACGGTCTCGGAGGATCTGGCGCGCGGGCAGAGCGTGCCGTTCCGGCTCGCGTACCCGGTGCGGTCGGCGGACCATCCGGCGCTGGGCATCGACCGTCCCGGGGTGTACCCGCTGCTCGTCAACGTCAACGGGACGCCCGACTACGGGTCGGCCGCCCGGCTCGACGACGCCCGCTTCCTGTTGCCCGTGCTGGGCGTGCCCGCCACCCCGCCCGCTCCCGGCAGCGGCAGTGGCCAACAGCCGATCGACGCCGTCGTGCCGCCCGACACGGCGCACCCTGTCGCGCTGACGCTGCTGTGGCCGCTGGCCGACCGTCCGCACCTGGCGGCGGGCGTCCCGGGGCGCACCGAACCGGCCCGCCTGGCCGACGACGACCTCGCCACCTCCCTGGCCAACGGCGGCCGCCTCGACACCCTGCTGGCCGCGGCCGACTTCGCCACCAACGACCAGGTGGATCCAGGCGGGCTCCTGCGCGGCGCGATGTGCCTGGCCATCGACCCCGACCTGCTGATCACCGTGAACGCGATGAGCGGCGGCTACGTCGTGACCGACGATCCCGCCGCCGGCTTCAACTCGCCCACCCATCCGGGCACCGGACAGCAGGCCGCGACGAACTGGCTCAACCGGCTGCGGGAGCTCGCCCAGCGGGTGTGCGTCACCCCGACGGTGTACGCCCAGGCCGACCTGCGCGCGCTGCAACGCGTCGGCGACGCCGTCCTGAGCACCACCGCCACCACCGATGCCGGACCCATCGTCAACCAGCTGCTCGGCATCCAGTCCCTGCGCGGCGCCACCGTCGTCGGCGACGGCCCGCTCACGGGCCCCGCGGTGCGGCTGCTGTCGGCGCAGCCCGAACCGACCGTCGCGATCGCCGCCGCCCCCAGCACCCCCGACGACGCTGCGAATCCCGCTGACACCGCGCCGCGCCGCTACAGCGACAAGGTCACCGTGGCGCCGTTCGACCCGTGCGTCGCCGCGGCCCTGGCCGGCGCCGGGCGAACCCCGATCTCGCCGGGCTACCTGGACACCTCCCTGCATGTGCCGCTCAACCACGACTCACCCGTCGCGCGCCGCCAGGACGCCATCGCCTCCGTGCTGTGGCGTGGCCTGCAACCGGACGCACAGCCCCGCAACCAGATCCTGATGCCACCGCTGGCCTGGGATGTGACACCCGACGACGCCCAGGCGATCCTGACGTCGGCGGCGACCGCCATCCACTCCGGGCTCGCCGTCGCCCGCCCGATGCCCGCGGTGATCGCCGACGCCCAGGCACTGCCGCCGACACAGTCGGCCACCCCGCCCGACAACGGGACCGGCAACCCCAAGGCTCGCTACGACGACGGCATCACCAGCCAGATCTCGACCACCATGGAACGGATCTGGGGCCTGACCGCCGCGCTGACCGTCAACACCCAGACCGGCCTGACGGGCGACCAATACACGGCGCCGCTGCGCGAGGACATGCTGCGGGCGCTCACACAGTCGGTACCGCCGACCGTCCGCGAAGCCCTGGCCCAGCAGCGCGTCACCGCCACGCAGCACACCATGGACGACCTGTTCCACGCGGTCACCGTCGTGAACCCCGGCGGCTCGTACACGCTGGCCACCGAACGCAGTCCCCTCCCCCTCGCCCTGCGCAACGATCTGCCGCTGCCCATCCGGGTGCGGCTCGTCATCGACGCACCGCCCGGCATGACCGTCACCGACATGGGCGAGATCGAGCTGCCGCCGGGCTACCTGCCACTGCGCGTGCCCATCGAGGTGCACTTCACCCAGCGCGTCGCGGTCGACGTCTCGCTGCGGACGGTCAACGGACTGACGCTCGGCGAGCCGGTCCGGCTGTCGGTGCATTCCAACGCCTACGGCAAGGTGCTCTTCTTCATCACCCTGTCCGCCGGCGCGGTGCTGTTCCTGCTGGCCGGCCGACGGCTGTGGCACCGGTTCCGCGGGCAGCCCGACCGCGCCGACCTGGACCGTCCGCATCACAGCCGGCCGGTCCGGCCCGACCCGCTCGACACCGCCATGGCGCACGGCCAGGAGGACTCATGACCGGCCCGCGCGGTCCCCGGCCCACCGCCGCGGCCGCGCCGCCGGCACCGCCGCGGCGGGCTGAACTGTCCGATGCGGCCGTCGTCTCCCGGTCCTGGGGCATGGCCTTCGCCACCCTGGTCAGCCGCATCACCGGCTTCCTGCGGATCGTGCTGCTCGCCGCGATTCTCGGTGCGGCCCTGTCCAGTTCGTTCACGGTCGCCAACCAGCTGCCGAACATGGTGGCCGCCCTGGTGCTCGAAGCGACCTTCACCGCGATCTTTGTGCCGGTGCTGGCCCGCGCCGAACGCGACGATCCCGACGGCGGCGCCGCATTCGTGCGGCGCCTGGTCACGCTGGCCACCGCGCTGCTGTTCGTGACGACGGTGCTGTCGGTCGCGGCGGCACCGCTGCTGGTGCGGCTGATGCTGGGCAGCGACCCGCAGGTCAATCAGCCGCTCACCACCGCGTTCGCGTATCTGCTGCTGCCCCAGATCATCTTCTACGGGCTGGCCTCGGTCTATATGGCAATCCTGAACAACCGCAACGTGTTCGGGCCACCGGCCTGGGCGCCGGTGCTCAACAACGTGGTGGCGATCATCACGCTCTGTGTGTATGTGCTTGTCCCGGGCGAACTCTCGATCGATCCCGTCGAGATGGGCAACGCCAAACTGCTCGTACTCGGCATCGGCACCACCCTCGGTGTGGTGGCCCAGGCCGGGGTACTGCTGTATTCCCTGCACCGCCACCGCGTCGATCTGCGGCCGCTGTGGGGTATCGACGACCGGCTCAAGAAGTTCGGCACCATGGCCGTCGCCATGATGCTGTACGTCCTGATCAGTCAGATCGGTCTGATCGTCGGCAACGAGATCGCCAGCCACGCAGCCGCATCCGGGCCCGCCATCTACAACTACGCTTGGCTGCTGCTGCAGTTGCCGTTCGGCATGATCGGCGTGACGGTACTGACCGTGGTGATGCCGCGGCTGTCCCGCAACGCCGCCGCGAACGACAACCCCGCGGTACTCGCCGACTTCTCGCTCGCCACCCGGCTGACCATGGTGACGCTGATCCCGATCGTCGCGTTCATGACCGTCGGCGGACCCGCGATCGGCAGCGCCCTGTTCGCATACGGCAACTTCGGTGCCACCGACGCCGCCTACCTCGGCATGGCCATCACGCTGTCGGCGTTCACCCTGATCCCGTATTCGATGGTGCTGCTGGAACTTCGGGTGTTCTACGCCCGCGAACAGCCCTGGATCCCGATCGTCCTGATCGTCGTGATCACCGTGGTGAAGATCGGCGGATCGCTGATCGCCCCGCACCTGACCGACGACCGCGAACTCGTGGCCGGATACCTCGGACTGGCCAACGGGCTGGGTTTCCTGGCCGGCGCAACCGTCGGCTACGTGTTGTTGCGATCGGCGCTGCGGCCGCCGCGCGGCCGGATGATCGAGCTGCCGGTGATCCGGACCATCCTGGTGACGATCTGCGCCGCCCTGGGATCGGGGCTACTCGCCTATCTCGCTGACAAGCTGCTCGGGTTCGATCGGCTGACCGAGCACGGCGGTGCTGCCGGATCGTTGCTGCGCCTGGTTCTGCTCGGCCTGATCATGCTGCCGGTGATCGTGGCGGTCCTGGTCGCCGCCAAGGTGCCCGATGCCCTGGCCGCAGTAGCTTTCGTGCAGCGCCGACTGGGACGCGGCCAGGCAGCTCCGGCCCCCGCACTCCAGGTCAGCTCTGCTGTACCGGACTCGGGACGGACTGCGGTCCCGTACCCTGGACACGGCAATTCACCTCCGGTACCACGCCGGCCCGGCGCTTCCGCCACAGGCGGGGCAGCCCCGGGAGGTGGTACCACGGGCGGGCTTCGGAAAGGATTTGCGGTGACCGACGCACCCGCGGACCAGGGATCCGCCCACATCCCGGATGCCTCAGGCAGCGGCGACGATATCGCGTTGCGGGCCGGCGCGGTCGTCGCCGACGGCCGGTACCGGCTGCTGGTCTTCCACGGCGGTCCACCCGATCTGCAGTTCTGGCATGCCCTCGACATCGCGCTCGACCGCCAGGTGGCGCTGACGTTCGTCGACCATGACGGCGAGCTGCCCGCGTCGATGGTCCAGGAAATCCTCACCCGGACAAGCAAACTGAGCCACATCGAGGGACCCGGCCTGGCCCGGATCCTGGACGTCACCCGACTCGGCCACGGTGGTCTGGTGGTCAGTGAATGGATCCGCGGCGGTTCGCTGGCCGAGGTGGCCGCAACGGAACCGTCCCCCATGGGTGGCGCCCGCGCCATCCAATCCCTGGCCTCGACGGCCGAGTCCGCGCACCGGGCCGGCGTCGCGTTGTCGGTCGATCATCCCGGCCGAATCCGGGTCAGTATCGAAGGCGACGTGGTCCTCGCCTTCCCCGGCACGCTGCCGTCGGCAACCCCTGAGGACGACATCCGCGGCGTCGGCGCCACGCTGTACGCACTGCTGGTCAACCGGTGGCCGCTGCCCGAAGCAGGCGCGCTCAGCGGCATGCTGCCCGCGACGCAGAACAGTGCGGGCCAGCCGGTCGAGCCCCGCGCGATCGACGGGACCATCCCCTTCCAGATCTCTGCCGCGGCGGCCCGCGCCGTGCAAGAAGGCGGCGGAATCCGCTCGGCCCCAACGCTGTTGAACCTCCTGCAACAGGCGACCACCGTGGCGGACACCACGGAACTGCTCGAGCCCGTCGACGGCTCGCAGCCGCCGGGGCCCGCGGACGCGGCCGAAATCGAAGCTGCCGCCAAGCGGCGCAAGGCACTGCTCATCGGCGTCGGGGTCGGCGGCGCGGTCCTGCTGGTGGCACTGCTGGTGCTGGCATCGGTGCTGAGGGGCATCTTCGGCGACGTCGGCGGCGGGCTGGACAAACAACAGCTGGGCCTCAACAGTCAGCACCCGACCTCGAGCGGCGCCCCGACACCCGGCAATGTGGTGAAACCCGTTGGTGTGACGGTGTTTTCACCCGGTGGCGGCGCGGACTCCCCAGAGACCGCAGGCAAGGCGCTGACCGGCGCGTCCGGTGACGCGTGGTCGACCGACGTCTACACCGATCCCACGCCATTCCCTGGTTTCAAGAACGGCGTCGGCCTCATGCTGAACCTGCCTCAGGCGACCACGGTGGCGTCGGTCAGCCTGAACCTGACCAGCACGGGCACCGCGATCCAGATCCGGTCGGCGCAGACGGCCACCCCGTCCTCGCTGGACGCAACCACCGTCCTGACGCAGCCTGCGACCATGAAACCCGGCTCCAACACCATCACGATCTCGGGCGCGCAGCCGACGCAGCACCTGCTGATCTGGATCTCCACGCTCGGGAATGTCGACGGCAAGAGCAAGACCGACATCTCCAACGTGGTTGTGAAGGCCGCCGCGTAAGTTATACACAGGCCTGAGTAAGCCATCTGCCCAGGTGCGGACGGCGCCATTCAATTCGCGTCGGGGCCGTCCCCGAACCCGATTTGTGGTTCGGAAGTGGGGAGTTTCGGGGGACCACAGTCGGACGCATCGGACGCCGAATTGTTCGCGGCACACATCGCCCGCGAGCGGTACGCGTTTGAGGAGCTGTTTTACCTTCTCCGGACTAAGGTCGCCTTGGAACGAGTCATGCATCTCGGATGAATCCAGCCATGGTGCGCGCCGATATTGGCAACAAACTAGTCTCACCTGCCCAGTTCGTCCTGATCGAAACAGAATCGCCAATACACTGATATTGGGATCGTGAGATCAGGACTCGAGAGGGCGCGAATGAACCTCACCGAAGCCATTACCCATCTCAGGTTGTCTGAATCTGTCCCCGGCCTGAGCACGGCGGTTGATTGCTCGGAGGATCTGATCCGTCGTATGAGGTCCGCGCTGGAGGGGCATGGCGCTGACGGCAAGATGGACGTAATCGCATGCGGCTCACTGGCTCGGCGCGAATACACAATCGCAAGTGACGTCGACTATCTGGTGATTGTTAACGCGATGCCCGAGCACCCAGCGGCGGCACGCGAACTAGTGTCGAAGGTCAAAGACTTGATTTCGGAGGAGGCGCTGCGGGCCGGGGCCAGCGGCAAAGATCCCGGCACCAGTGGCCTTTTCGCCCGCGCTACAGGCCTCTTTGACGTAATCGAACGCATTGGGCTGCAGGACGACACCAACCATACCCATACGGTCCGAATGGAGATCGTCCAAGAATCAGTTAGCCTGCTTGATCCACGCCTACACGCGGATATCTTGGGGCGCGCAATCCGTAGATATCTGGGCCTCTTCCCGGTGCGTGAAGATCGTCCACCGCGATTCCTACTTAACGACATGTTGCGGTACTGGCGGCAGATTACGATCGATTATCAGGCCAAGGCCCCCCTTGGAGGGCACGAATCGAAAGCCGTTCTGCGCCATATCAAGTTGTTGACCACTCGAAAGAACTTGTTCGCAAGTTCAATCTTGCCGCTGATCGCTCCACGTGATGATTCTGTTTCGTGGGCCGACTACCTGAGCGAGATCTACGCCTCACCGCCCTTGGCGAGGTTGGCCATGGTCACCCAATCTGCCCCGGAATCTGTGCGCGACGCAGTTCGGACCGTCTTCTCGACGATCGATCTCTTCGTTCGTGCCACTGATAGCGCAGACAAGCGGGCACACTTCGAAGCCCTTACCTGGGAGTCACGAAAGGAAGATCCCCTCTACCACGAACTCAGGCAAGCTGCCGACGAGCTCCAGAATGCCTACGAACACATATTTCTGGGCGGCTGGACTGCTGTGGCGGAAAATACCCGCCGCTACCTTCTGTTCTGAAGTGCAGGCTCAACGCGATCAATCGTCAGAGCGTTTGCTGACCCAGGTTGTCGAATCCCTGCCGTAACATGCCGACGTACATGATGCGGTCCTCAGCCGGAAGTTTTCTATGTGGCGGCGCATCCTCCCAGGGTGATACTCCCGGGTTCGCGTCGTCTAAGCGCCGTGGGATCACGTGGGCATGGACGTGCGGGTCCTTGTTTCCCAGCACGGCGATGTTCACCCGATCGACATTGCTCATCTTGCGCAGAACCAGTGATGCGACCTTCAGGTCCGCCATGAACGCAGCCAGCACGCCTGGATCGGCCTCATCGAAGTGCTCGTAATGCTCATCGAGGCTCACGATCAGCCGGCCCGGGAATCGAGCATCGTCGTACAGACCGGCATGAGAAATCCCAAGCTTGGCGATGGGCGTCCACAGCGTAAAACCGCACACCGAGCAACCGTGGTGGTTCACTGCCTGCTCGTTTTCGGTGGGTGTCGGTGCGTAGTGCGTCTGCATCACTTCTCCCATTAAACCTGCTCCGACTGACAAAAATCTAAGTTCGCCAAATGCGGCCCACTATCATCTCGAACATATGTTCGGATTGGTTCGCTGTCAATCGCCCTCGGGAGGGGTAACAGCTTAACCCCTGCACGTCTCGCGTTCGGCAGATCACCCGCGGGTGGCTGGCGGCTCACGCACAAACCTGGTCGCGAAGTGCGGCGGCTTGCGCCATCCCGAGCGTGAGAGAGCATTTCATAAACACCGTCCTACTGGTCTCGCCGACCAGAAACTGCGAAACTAAGTTTCGTTGTTTCCGAGTTCAGGGTAAGGGAGGTGTCCGCGGTGGCCGATCCGACACGCCAAGGACGCCGCGGCCCGAAACCCGATACCACTCAGCGCTCGCCATCGGGATACCGCATCAGCGACCGCAGGCGCTTCGAACTGGCTATGGCCCAACCGTTCGTCGGCAAATTCACATTGCAGGAAGTCATTGACCTCGCTGTTACCGAATTTCTGGACCGGCAGCGTGCGGTTGAGGGATTCCGCGCCGCCCTACTTAGCGCCGAGAACAGTCAGCGCAGCCGCGGTGGAGTTCCTTCGATCGGTTCACTCCAGACCGATGAACCTCGCCCCGATGCCTGACGTCACGGCCGCTGACACGACAAAATTCATGTCTTTGCGCCCACAACGATGCCGCCAATGACGCCGCGCCGAAATCGTCCGTTGTCTGCATCGCGTTGGCGGAACTGATTGTTCAGCTCCATGGGCCTGCGCATCGTTGGCGCTGAACTGCCTGCCTCACAGCACATGTCTCGAACGTCCGCTGTGCGGACCTGGCACGGTATCGAAGCGCTCGGTGGGCACTTACGTCCAAGGTAAGGGGCGACGCGGCCACGTCTGCGACCCTGACGCCAAGCCATCGTCACAACCGAATCAGCGTCAGGCAGTCAGTTCTATCGGGACTAGGCTGGTGTCTTAACCGGGGGCGGAGGGGAACATGGCGGACGCTGGGGGCGCGAAACTGCGCATCGATACCGATCCGGTGGCGGCAGCCGCCGCAGAGTTCCGGTCGATCGCTGACGAGTTGCGCGAAGGGTTCGACCAACTGTTGACGTCGGTCGATGACGTGGTCGAGGGGTCGTGGCGCGGCGAGGCCGCGCGGATGTTCGGCCGCGATTGGGACGACTACCGCCGCGCTGCGGCAAAAGTCGTCAACGATGCCGACGAGATCGCTCAACGCGTCGCGATGAGCGTGAACGCCTATGTCGCACAGGACGAGCACAGTGCATCGGTTGTCCGTGCCGCATGGAACCCCAAGTAGGACTCGATGGCCGGATACACCGTCGATGTTGACGCATTACGCGATCTGCGAACGAAAATGCATTCCTATCTGACGCATTGTGAACAATTCCTGAGCCGTGTCGAGTCGCTGATTGGGCAGGTATCGCAGTCATGGGACGGCACAGCGTCGGAGGCCTATCAGCGTCGGCACCGGGAATGGGTGCAGGCAATGCACGACATGCGTACAGCGCTCGATGATTTCACCGCCTGGTCGGCAGAAGCCGAAGATGCCTACCGCAGCGTGATGGCGATGAATCTGCGTATGGCCGGCAAGTAGCAAGGCCGCCGTCGCATGCCACTGTGGGTTGTCGACTCGGACTGGTACTTCCTGACCGCCGCGATACTCGGCCGCGCTGGCGAGAAAGTCGCAAGCGCGGCCGGGATCGTCTCGGGTTCTGCGCACCAATCCGGCCACATGGCTGGCAACGATCCGATCGGCACCAAATGGGGCACCCGCTATGACAGCGCAGCCCGCGACGCCCTCCAAGGCGCCGACGCGCTGGCCCAGGCCTGGTCGTCGCTGGCTGGGCGCATCTACCAAGCTGGTGTCAATCACGCTTGGGCGGAGTTCCGTGCCGGTCGCCGGAAAATCCCGGTCCCGGCGAACCTTCCTCCACGCCCGTCAGTGTCTGAGCCGTCGTCCACGATTTCCAGTTCGGTCGGCGGGAACGGGGTCGGGCTGACCGACATCCTCCCCGGCCTCGTTGAAGCAGTCGGAAAGCAAGCCCCCAACGCGGACACGACGGACCTGGACGCGGCATCGGACATGTGGCAGCGGTTCGCCGCCACGGTCGCCGACGCGGTCAGCGACGTGGTGAACCAGGTCAAAAGCCCCGATCGTTCACTACCTGACGCGAACGCGTTCTATGACACCGTCACCAGCCTCAGCGCTCCTGCCGACGCGGTCGTCACTGATGCACGGTCTCTGAGTTCCCTGACGCGCGGCTTCTCGACGTCGACAACGGCCATGCGCCAGCAGATCGCTAGTGAGGTCAATCGCACCGCGATGTGGATCGGTGGCACGGCCTCGGTAAGCGTGCTGTCCTCTGAAGTCACCGGCGGTGCGTCCCTGCGGGCGGAAGCCGCTGTCGTCCGTAGGTTCGTCACACAGGCGGGCAACAACATTCGCGGCTACATCGCCGCGCTGGAAACAGCAGCCGCGGCGATCGATTCGTTCACTGCCGCCCTCGATGCGGCCAAGAAAGGTCTGCTCGACCGCGAGAAGTTCGTCGACATCGAAATCTTCGACCCAGACGGCACCAAGACCCACCACTACCGCATCCCACTGTCGAAGTGGCTGTCCTGGCAGAACTATCTCCAGCGCGGTGGTCACGAATGGGACTGGAACCGCTGGAGCGCCAACTACGACCAGCTCAAAGAAAACTCCGCCAACGGATGGTGGTTCGATCAGTACGCAGCCAACGTCATGGGCTACGACAAAACCCAAGGTTGGACCGACCAGTTCGGAAGCCGCAAAGGCGACCTCGACCATGTCCCCGTGCAGGGCCGGGTCTGGGACTGGGCCAACCCCGAACTTCAACAACTCGTCGAGAACAAGAGCGGCAGGCTCGACATGGACCAACTGGCCAAAGACGAGCAGGCGATGCAGGCGGGCTGGAGCGTGACCTACAACCTCAACGCGAACTACGCATACAGCCCGGCCGAACTGGCCGCGCTGCAACGTATGCAGGAGAGGTATCCAGGACAATTCACGGTGAACCGACTGTGACCGACCGGAAGGATCAGCATGGGCAAGTCCTTTGACTACGTTCCTACACAACTGACCCACGCATTTCGTGAGGCGCAGTCCAATGAGCAGTTCCAGGGCTGGCTCAAAATGCAGGAAGCCGTCATGGAAATCGAGTTCCCGTACGACGACCTACCAGAGGTCCGAGAAGACATGTTCGCCAAGGAGAGCTTGGCCGTGGTCGAGCAGAAGCTTCTCGAACTCTATGACAGTCACCGCACGGCGTTCGCGCCCGAAAACATCCACACCACAATGCGGTACGTGTACTACGTCGGCGAAACCTTTCGCCGCGCTTGCGAAGGCGATTGGGTCAATGTCCCCGTAGGTGACGACTTCATCCCAGCGATCGACTTCCCGATGCGCGAAGCCATGATCCGGCCGGCGGACCTCATCAAAGGCGCCGTGAACCGCCGCACCGGCAAAGAACTCACCGTCATCTTCGGCCACGCCGAACGTGACTACAGAGAATGGGCCGCTGCTGGCAAACCCGAACGCACATTTCTCGGTTCCCTGCGCGAAGACTGACAACAGAACCGCCGATGTGCGGGTGAGGACTTCTCATTCTTCGAGTTGGTTCGACGTTCGATGGATCACACCGATGATCAAATTGCCTCCTGGCACGACGACTCTCGCCCGGCCAGCTGCGCGGTGTGGTGACGGTGGTATCTCGATGTCCCACTGCACGTAGTGTTTACGGAACGAAAAGCAGTGAGACCGTCAACGTCTCCGGTCCGGTGTTCGGGTGCTGCGAACTTCTCCAATCCTGTCAGCGCACCCCAGTAGGCTGCGGCTTGATCGACTGCTGCGGTGTGGAGATGAATCGATGTCAGCTCAGACGAATGACTTTCAACGGCTTATTGCCCTCCTTACACGGGCCTTGGGTCCAGGGGCTCAAGTAACGGAATCGTGGATGACACCCGATCCCGTCACTGGTGTACCGCGCGAGGTGGACATCGTGGCGGTTCAAGAGGTCGCTGGCCACCGAGCGACCATCGGCATCGAGTGTCGGGATCGAAAAGACATACCAGATGTCCGCTGGGTCGAGGAGGCGCATACCAAGTTTCAGCGGCTTGGCATAAACGTCGGTGTTCTCGTCTCGGCACACGGGTTCACTGCGCCAGCCAAGCAGGTTGCGGCGAGTTACGGGATAAAGACGATCACGCCCGGCGAAGCCACGTCCGATTTCATCGGCAAGGTGGTCAACAGTGCTGACCGCGCCGAATATCGGCATTGGGTGACCTTAGTGCAGAAGGCAGAAGTAGTTGTCACGCGCGACGGGCTGACGCAACGTGACGAGCTGCCCGGAAATGTTCCCGTTTTCCTTGCAGATGGCTCGGAAGTGTCGATGTTCGAGGACCTCGTGAACCACATCGTGGCGAGCCACACGGGGATGCACGACCATGAGTGGGAGGAGATCTTCCACAAGGGGGAAGAGCTCCACGGCAAAGGCAAGTGGAAGTGCTTAGCAAGTGGCGACGGACCGGAGCCGAGATCGAACGGCCAAAAGGTTTATGTCAAAGGAATATCGAGCATGACGGGCAAAGAAGAACTGTTCGAGATCGCCAACGTCATTGTCACATTCGAGGTCGAACGAACAGTCGCCTACTTGCCTCTCACCCATGGAGAGTACGACGGCACCTACTACTCCACTGGCTCGGCCGCCCTCGGTGATGCGAATACGGTGCAGTTGGTCTACACAGAGACACCTGGCGGAGAGCTCGACGTTGTAGGCCGCATCGACGGCCCCATCGGCATCTTTGGACTGCAGAACTCGATGAGAACTGAAGAACCAGACGGCAACTGACCGGCGTCGGCCGGGTACCTTCCACGTCACCGCGGTGTCCAGCACAGCGTGGTTCGGCTGTGCCCCCGAATTCCGAACTCATCGGCGATTGCCCGTTCAATCCAGGCGTGACCTAAGGGTGGCTAGAGATCGTTGAGCAGTTGGTTTGTCCCGACGAACGCCAGCAGCCACTGATCACCGACGCGCCGAAAGATCAGCGGGAAGACATAGCCCGATGTGGCCCCTGGTCGCAACACACCATCTGCCGGGAGTTGGCTCATGTCGTGGACGAGGAGGGCTTCAAGATCGGCGCCAACGACTCGTGTATTCGCGCCAATACCCCAGCACGTGGGGTCGGGTAACTCTCGGCGAAGACTCCGCACGTATACGCGTTCAAAGTGAACCCACAGTTCGTGCGCTGGCTTATGTTCGGCTAATCCTGCGACAACGGAGGACTCGTGATGCCCGGCCGCCACTATGGCCTGTCGGTTGTCGATCACCCACTGCTGTGCCCACTCGGTGCGCAGCGACTCATGAACTAGGTCCCACACTCGTCGCAGATCGCCATCGCGCACAGCAGTTTCGAGGAACTTCCAGGCGGTGTTCACAAGCCCGAGGTGACCCACGAACTGCGCTCGTCTCACCGCATCGTGAAGGTCCAGAGCCTCGAAAGACCCTTCAAACTCGTTGTCACCGGTCATAGTGCGACCAGTCTGTCAGCTGGCACCGACATCGCGAGGTATTCAGGCGGGCTGTCGGAAGCGTGCCCCAGCTGTTCGTTCAGCCCTGCGAGTGTCCATGACCGCCCGCCCGTCCAGCGGCAGCCGCCTCGGTCGCTCACGAATGCCAGTTCAAAAGCCTGTCCCTCGCTGGCGCTCGGAGCTGACCTTGAGCGGCGCCCCGACTCCCGGCAATGTGGTGAAACCCGTTGGTGTGACGGTCTTTTCACCCGGCGGCGGTGCGGACTCGCCGGAGACCGCGGGCAAGGCCATCACCGGCGCCGCCGGGGATGCCTGGTCGACCGACGTCTACACCGATCCCGCGCCGTTCCCCAGTTTCAAGAGCGGGGTCGGCCTCATGCTGAACCTGCCGCAGTCGACCACGGTCGCGTAGGTCAGCCTGAACCTGACCAGCACGGGCACGGCGATCCAGCTCCGGTCAGCCCAGACGGCCAACCCGTCCTCCCTGGACGCCACGGCGGTCCTGACACAGCCGGCGACCATGAAGTCCGGCTCCAACACCATCACGATCAGCAATGCGCAGCCGACGCAGCACCTGCTGATCTGGATCTCCACGCTGGGGACCGTCGACGGCAAGAGCAAGACCGACATCTCCAACGTGGTCGTGAAGGCCGCCGCGTAACCCCGTCAGTTCCAGCCGACGAACGACATCGCCTGACCGCCGTCGTAGCCGGCGCGTTCCAAGATGTTGCCGGACATCTTGATCTGTGTCGGGTGCGACGGATCCTGCAGGTTCGCCTGGTACATGTTCCACACTTTGATGTCGTTGTGGCTGAACACCGTGAAGAGGACGGTCCGGCCCGTCGGATCGGCGGCCGCCTCGGATATCTCGGTGCTCGGCGGCGTGATTCGTTGCCCGTCCGTCTCGCTGCAGGCCGGCCGGTCGGCACCCGGAGGCGGTACCGCGTCGATCACCAGATAGTGACCAGCGTCGTCGTGCACCGAGCGCAGATAGTGGCTGTCGTCGATGAACCACAAAAACGACGGACACACGCGGAAGCTGTCGCCTCCCGGAAGCTCACCCTCGCCGAGCTCGATCTGTTCGGGGTTCTTGACCACGGCCCGCAGGAAGTTCGGCATGTACGTCGGGCTGGTCCGCACGATCTTCTTCGAATCGGTGTCGTAGAAGTTGAACAGCTTGGCGCGCGCATCGTAGAAGACCAGCAGGCCCTGCTCGTCGAACTGTGGGTTGCGGTGATCCGGCCGTTGTTGATTCCCGAAATCCCCTGTGGGAGAGGGTTGGACGATCTCGGTGACGTCGACGGTCGATCCGCTGCTCGAGTCGTAGTACCGGACGTGGCCATCATTGATCGTGAGGGAGTCCAGCGCGAGCTTGCGGAAATCCTTGCTGTAGCGCATCCGGGTCAGTTGGCCGTTGCCGATGTTGCAACTGATGGGGAAGGTGGCGATGTCCACCAGCGCGCCAGTCCCGATGTTCAGCTTGCTCAGCGTCGTGCTCTTGGTGTGCGTGGCGCAATGCTCGATGATCGGGCCGCTGAAGCTGGCGGCGTCGGGAGTGGGTGCCGTCGCCGGTGCCGGTGCCGATGACGCATTCGGAATCGGCTTGGGCTTGCCGGGTTCGGAGCAACCCGCCACCTGGGTGCCGACCAGCGCGGCTGCGGCGAGCCAGGCGAGTCCGCGCCGGCGCACACGGTCGATCTCACCCGCCCGGGACCGGCGGATGGCACTTATCGACTCGGACGCCAACGGCTTCATCGGGCGAGGCTACTAAGCGATGCCCTATCGGCGCGTCGATTTCGCGTGACCGGCCGGCAAATCCAGCCATCGTCGAAACAGGAGTTATCCACAGGGCCGGCGACAGCATCGATACTGTTCAGCGCGCGTTTTATGTCATCTCCGCAAATATGCGTCGGATTCCTCCCGCAACCCGGCTTATGGTTCGGAAGTGGGGAGTTTCGGGGGGCCACAGTCGGACGCATCAGACGCAGAATTGCTCGCGGCGCACATCGCCGGTGAGCGGTACGCGTTCGAGGAACTGTTCTACCGGCACCACCAATCGCTGTACCGGCTCGCCCGGCTGACGAGCCACAACCCACAGGACGCTCTGGACGCCTTACAGGACGCGCTGTTCAAAGCCCACCTCCACGCGCCGCGGTTCCGGCACGACAGTTCGGTCCGCAGCTGGCTGTGCCGCATCGTGGTGAACTCGTGCCTGGACCGGTTGCGGCACAACAAGTTTCACCGCGCGGAAGAACTCAGCGATGCCACCTGCCAGACAGCAGACCCCGCGCGCCATATCGAGACCACCATCGTCATCGAACGGGCGCTGCTGCAGCTGCCGGTCGAACAGCGGGCGGCGGTGGTCGCCGTCGACATGCAGGGCTACTCGGTCGCCGAGACAGCGTCGATGCTGGGCGTCGCGGAGGGCACCGTGAAGAGCCGCTGCTCGCGGGCCCGGGCCAAACTCGCCCAGTCGCTGGCGCATCTCGCCGATTGACAGGTGCCGATCGCGTGCCGTTCTCTCGCCGCCCGCCGGGCGTGACGCACCGCCGGTCACGGCGGCGGCCAGATTAGGCTTCGCCAGGTGGACGACGACCAGGCCGATCAGCCCGTCTCCCTTGAGCAGCTGGCCGATCTGCAGGCCGGTCTGCTCGACGATGCCACCGCCGCCCGGTTGCGCCGGCGTATCCGCGACGATCCGGCGGTCGCTCGCCGGTACGCGGAGCTCGAACAGGTGCGCCGTGACCTGCATGACCTGGCGGACGACCCCGCCGAGAGCGATATGCCCGCGGATGTCACGGCGCGCATCGGATCAGCCCTGCGCGAGGCCGGCACTCGACCGCCCCGCCACGCCGTCGTCCCTGGGCACTCGGCCGGCCATGGTGCGCGTAGCGCACATCCCGCCGTCATCGCCGGCGCCGCCGCCGGTTTGATCGCGATCGCCGTCGGCGCCACCGTCGTGCTCAGCGGGTCTGACGAACCGGCGCGGGTCTCGGCCGGCCCCAAGGCAGCGTCGCTGACGGTGCAGCGCCAGGCCGGGATGCCGTGGCCCGACCGGCAGATCCTGGGTCTGCGGAGCCGGCCTCCCGAATTGGGTGCCCTCGCCGCACCGGATCGGTTGCGGTCCTGTCTGAAGGGGCTCGGTTACTCCCCCACCACCTCGCTGCTCGGCGCCGCCACCTTGACCATGCACGACCGCGCCCAGGTGCTCCTGCTGCTGCCGAGACCCGACGACCCATCCGTGATGGCCTTGGTGGTGTCTCCCGCCTGCAGCTCGACCGACGCCGGCCTGATCGCCGATGCCGTCATCCTCGACGCTCCGGGCCCGCCGACGCAATCGAGCCGCTGACCGCCCCGGAGCCCGCCAAACGGCCGGGAACACCGGCACTTACCCTGGTGTTATAGGCGTACCGACTCTGGCAGCAGGCCAACCAGGTATGAGCCTGACCAGAGCCAGATGAAAGGCGGCCATGACCACCCCAGACACCGTGCACGACGTGATCATCATCGGCTCCGGGCCGGCCGGCTACACCGCCGCGGTGTACACGGCTCGCGCCCAGCTCAAGCCGCTGGTTTTCGAAGGTGTCCAGTTCGGTGGCGCGCTGATGACCACCACCGAGGTGGAGAACTACCCGGGCTTCAAGGAGGGCATCACGGGTCCCGAGCTCATGGAGGAGATGCGCGAGCAGGCCCTGCGGTTCGGCGCCGACCTGCGCATGGAGGACGTCGAGGCGGTATCCCTCGATGGCCCCGTCAAGACCGTCACCGTCGACGGCGAGACCTACCAGGCCCGCGCGGTCATCCTCGCGATGGGCGCGGCCGCCCGCCACCTCGGTGTGCCGGGCGAGCAGGAGCTGATCGGCCAGGGCGTGAGCACCTGCGCCACCTGTGACGGTTTCTTCTTCCGCGACCAGGACATCGCCGTCATCGGCGGCGGCGACTCCGCGATGGAAGAGGCGACGTTCCTGACGCGCTTCGCCCGTTCGGTGACGCTGATCCACCGCCGTGATGAGTTCCGCGCCTCACGGATCATGCTGGAGCGCGCCCAGGCCAACGAGAAGATCACCTTCGTCACCAACACCGAAATTGTTGCGGTGGAAGGTGATTCGAAGGTCAGCGGGCTACTGCTGCGCAACACCGCCACCGGCGAGGAGAGCAAGCTTCCCGTTACCGGCGTGTTCGTCGCGATCGGTCACGACCCGCGCTCGGAGCTGGTGCGCGGCCTCGTCGACCTCGATGACGAGGGCTACGTCCAGGTCCAGGGTCGCACCACCAACACGTCGCTCGACGGCGTGTTCGCCGCCGGCGATCTGGTCGACCACACCTACCGCCAGGCCATCACCGCGGCCGGCAGCGGCTGTGCGGCAGCCATCGACGCCGAGCGGTGGCTGGCCGAGCACGACGGCTGATCGTCCCTACCCCACAGAGTTCACCCGAGAGGAGCAATACATGAGCGAGGGCAGCGCAACGCTGACCGTCACCGACGGTTCGTTCGATAGCGACGTCATCAAGAGCGGCACCCCGGTGCTGGTCGACTTCTGGGCGACCTGGTGCGGACCGTGCAAGATGATCGCCCCGGTGCTCGAGGAACTGGCAGGCGAGAAGGCCGGGGAGCTGACCATCGCCAAGCTCGACGTCGACGCCAACCCCGAGACCGCCCGCGCCTTCAACGTCGTCTCGATTCCGACCCTCATCCTGTTCAAGGACGGCGAGCCGGTGAAGCGCATCGTCGGGGCCAAGGGCAAGGCGGCCCTGCTCCGCGAGATCGCCGACGAGGTCTGATCGCATCAGCGGCTGCGCACCCGCCGGATTCGGCGGGGCGCACCGCTGCTGCCTGTGAAGTTGCGGATTCCGGCGGGGCGTCTGCGACAATGGGACACGGCGTCCCGCCAGTGCGCAGCTGTCCGCCCGCCTGGCGTCCGTGATTGAAAGGCCAGGAATGTCGATACTGCGTCGCGGTGACCGGGGAGGTTCGGTCACCGAGATTCGGGCCGCACTGGCCGCCCTCGGACTGCTGGACAGTCCCGACGCGGATCTCACCACCGGCAAGCACGTCGCTCTCGATTTCTTCGACGAGGATCTGGACCAGGCCGTACGGGCCTTCCAGCAGCAGCGTGGGCTGCTCGTCGACGGCATGGTCGGGGAGGCCACCTACCGCGCGCTGAAAGAGGCCTCGTACCGGCTGGGGGCCCGCACGCTGTCGCACCAGTTCGGTGCCCCGATGTACGGCGACGACGTCGCCACTCTGCAGGCCCGGCTGCAGGATCTCGGTTTCTACACAGGTCTCGTCGATGGTCATTTCGGCTTGCAGACCCACAACGGCCTGATGTCGTACCAGCGCGAGTACGGCATGTTCCCGGACGGCATCTGCGGTCCGGAGACGTTGCGCTCCCTGTACTTCCTGGGTTCGCGGGTGACCGGCGGTTCGCCGCACGCCATCCGCGAGGAGGAACTCGTGCGGCGCAGCGGCCCCCGCCTGACCGGAAAGCGGATCATCATCGATCCGGGCCGCGGCGGCGACGATCGCGGCCTGATCATGACCAGCCGGTCCGGCCCGGTCAGCGAAGCCGACGTCCTGTGGGATCTCGCCAGCCGCCTCGAAGGCCGCATGACGGCCATCGGCATGGACACGTTCCTGTCTCGCCCGGTCAGTGGCAGTCCGTCCGACGCCGAGCGCGCCGCGACGGCCAACGCGGTCGGCGCCGATCTGATGATCAGCCTGCGCTGTGCCAGCCTGCCCAGCCCGGCGGCCAACGGCGTGGCGTCGTTCTACTTCGGCAACTCGCACGGTTCGGTGTCCACCATCGGCCGCAACCTCGCAGACTTCATTCAGCGGGAAGTCGTGGCGCGCAGTGGTTTCCGTGATTGCCGGACCCACGGCCGGACCTGGGATCTGCTGCGGCTGACCCGGATGCCCACCGTGCAGGTCGACATCGGCTACGTGAGCAGCCCGCACGACCGCGACTTGCTGACCTCTCCCGGTCACCGCGATTCCATCGCCGAAGGCATCCTGGCGGCGGTGAAGCGCCTGTACCTGCTGGGCAAGAACGACCGTCCCACAGGCACTTTCACCTTCGCCGAGCTGCTGGCCCACGAGATGTCGGTGGAGCAGGCCGGCCAGGCCGGCGCCTAGTCTCACTCATCCCGCCGCGAGTGTGCGGTGAGATCGCCGAAATCTGTTGTCCAGCGCGCTGTTTGCACGTTCGCGGCGCCACTGGGTGAAGGCTGGTTAAATCAGTCGGTATGAGTCGCAACGCCGCGGTCCTCGTGACGGGTATGTCCGGGGTCGGCAAGTCGACAGCGCTGGCCGGCCTCGCCCAGCGGGGTTATGCCACCGTCGACACCGACGACGGTCCGTGGATCGAGATTGTCGACGGCGAGCCGCTCTGGCGCGAGCCCCTGGTCGACGAGCTGCTGAACCGCGGGCGCGACGGGCCGTTGTTCGTCCAGGGCACCGTGGCCAACCAGTGGCGCTTCTACGACCGCTTCGATGCGGTCGTACTCCTCACCGCCCCAACCGATGTCGTGTTGGACAGGGTGCGGCGTCGGACGAACAATCCGTTCGGCAAGGCTGCGGAGGAGCGCGCTCGGATCCTGGCTGACATCGCCGAGATCGAGCCGTTGTTGCGGCGGTCGGCCACCCACGAGATCGATACGAGCCGGCCACTGCCGGAGGTGATCGACGCCCTGGTCGATATCGCGGAGATGTCCGTCGACCGGCCTGCGGTCACCCGTGCCGTCCCGCCTCCTGCATCAGCTGGATCCGGGAGCTGAGTCCCAGCTTGGTGTAGACGTGGGTGAGGTGCGTCTGCACCGTCCGGGGTGAGACGAACAGCCGCGCGGCTCCCCCGTCGCCTCCCGTAGTGCCGCCACCGACGTCTCATGACCCGCGAAGCGGACAGCGTCAAGATGTCCCCGGATCGGCTCAGCGCGCCGCAGAGCCACGCTGCCACGCGGTGACCACGGAACAGCGCGGCCGGTCATTCGAGGATCGCCGGAACCGCGGCCGCAGCAGCCATTTCGACGGCAAACGGCATGCGCGACATGAGCGTCACGTGACGCTTGTTCCGATTGGTCCTGGGACCATCGTGATACGGGCCCCAGTGGCGGGTTTTTCGACGTGAAGTTCCCGGGCTCGTAGGTCGCTCACCGAAATTGGTTCTCCCCGATCACAACCGCCGTCGGGCCAACACCGCCACCGGTACCGCGCAGCCGCTACCGATCAGCGCGAGCATCGTCAGTGACGCTGCCGCATCAGCCGCCACGCGCTGCGCTCCCGCCCAGGCGCCGGAGAATATGCCGACTTGAAACGCCAGCACGTACAGGTAGGACGCAGAAGCGGCGTTGGGGCAACGCTTGATGAGGATCGTCTGCATCACCGGCGCCCAACACGCAAAGGCCGCTCCCCACAACAGAACTGCCGCGACGAACAACCCGCGCGAGCCAGTCAGGCTCAGCGTCCCGAATGCAATCAGCAGACCGGTCAGGGCTGTAACCACGACAGCGTAGCGGTGTCGATCGAGCAACCGTCCGGCGACGACGACCGCGATCAGTGCGGCTCCCCCATAACCGAAGAGCAGAACCGGTACCCCGGCAGCAGGGATCCCGACGCCGCCCGCCAACACCGTGATGAACGAGTACGGCACATAGGTGGCGGTCACCACCACCAGAGTCAGCACGCAGACCACCGCGACAGTGTGCGGCTCACCGGATCGGCCGGCGGCCGGCGCCGTCACGGTACGACCGATATGGCGGGGAACCAGCACCGCAATGGCCACCGCCAAGAGCAACGCAAGCACCGCCAGCACCAGAGACGCGGCTCTCCACCCGATGAGTAAGGAAAGCTGCGTAGTAAGCGGGGATCCCGCAGCCAACCCCAGCGCTGCCCCGACGAACACGAGCGCGGTCGCCTGCCCCGCACGGCCGGCCGGTGCGAGGGCACTGGCAAGCACCGGAGCCAGGGACCACACCGAACCATGCAAAATCGCGCCGACGACCCGGGCGAGGACTGCCCACCCGGGCGTCGGAGCGACAGCCAGCAACAGTTGCGACAACGACAGCGAAGCCAAGGCGGCGGTAAGCATGACGCGGTGCTCGACGCGACGGGTGGCCAAAGCCACCGGGATGATTGCCGCACCAGCAGCCACCGCGTACACGCCCACCAACAGCCCCGCAGCGGGCACTGTCGTGTGCAGTCCGTCAGCGATCTGCGGAACAATGCCGACCGGGAACATCTCTGCGGCAAGGTAGACAAAGGCGGCGGCAGACAGGACGGCCACCCGCCAGTGCCACCTGTTCGTCACAGCTTGTGCGCCAGCAGAAATTTCCGAATATCGGAGATCCATGTCCGCCCCTCGTCCGGTGTGAAGATATGACCGGCGTGTGGATAGTCCATCAGGACTGAGCCAGGAATGCCCGCCGCCAGAGCGCGAGTGGAGGACGGCTGCACGATGCGGTCCCCGCCCGCCGCCACGACCAACGTCGGGATCACGACCTCCGCGAGGCGGTCGCGGAGGTCGATTTCGGCGGCCAGTGCAGCCTGCTGCGGACTGCCGACCGGAATGCTCGCGCGGACTTCGGCCACGAGCTCGTCGAGATTGCCGGCCTCGTCGAACGCCGACGGCGACGACACTCCTGTCAGGAACCGGGCCAGCATGTCGCGGTCGTGCTCGGCCAGATATCGCCAGACATCGACAACCAACCGCAGCTGCGGATCGGCGTGCGCGAACCCTACCGTCAGGATCAGTGCGCTGACGGCCTCGGGATGACGTAGCGCCGCAGTGATGGCCACCGCCGAGCCCAGCGATAGTCCGACGATGGGAAATCGATCGAAGCCGGCCGCCCGCCCGGCGTCAACGATCACGTCTGCCAGATCGTCGACGCTGTAGGAACCCGCGGTCAAGGGGCTGGCTCCAGAGCCCGGATAGTCCACGCCGATCAGCGTTCGCTCGCCAGCCATCTCATCGATGAGTTGGCCGAAATTCAGCGCGACGCCGCCGCCTGCGCCGTGCGCGAGAAGCAGAGCCGGACCGGAGCCGATGCGGGTGACCGTCAGGGTGGAAAGCAGGGAATCGTTGCGCACGCGGCGAGGTTAAACCCTGACATCAGCGTCAGGCTCAACCCAAGAGGAGCTCGCGTGCAGATCGGTGAAGTAGCGGCGGCAACCGGCAGTTCGGTCAGATCGTTGCGCTACTACGAGGCTCAGGGTTTGATTGCGCCCCAACGACGGTCCAACGGCTACCGCGACTATCACCCCGACACCGTGGAAGATGTGCGTCGGATCCGAATGCTGATCGACACCGGTTTCGGCATACGCACAATTCGACAATTGCTGCCATGCGTCGACGGCAGCGCGGTCGATATGTGCCCGGCCACTGCCGCCGCAATCAGAGAGACACTGGCCGAGATGGACACCCGCATCGGCGACCTGAAACTCCGCCGCGCACGCATCGTCCAATTGCTGGACGGCCAGTAGGCCGCCGCCGAGCCGACTCGCTCGGTGTGAAAGCGTCGGGGTGCTGCATTCGGCTTCCCCTCCTCCCCTGCCCGCACTGGCGCGCCGCTTCGATCCCAAGCCGGGCAGCGCCAACCAACGGTGCTCTCGGCAACACCACTTCGCCGCGCACGCCAACGGCCCCTGCCGCGCAAGTACGGTGCTGCTGCCCGTGTCTTGCCCGCGGCACCGCCTCCGGGAGGCGACGGCCGGCTGGGTGTCAGGAGGCCGCGCACCTCCGGCGTCTCAGTCGGGCGCACGATGACGTTCGCCAGCGGGACACAGGAGCCGCACGGTGCAGCTCGATGGTCGGGCCGACGCTCTCCTTCCGCGAGCATCCGGATTTCTCCGGTGTGGATTCGAGACCACACCGGCATCGCTCCGCCGCGACCGAGGCACGTCCGACGGCGATGACGAAGCTCCCCGGTGTGACCGCCACGATTCCGGTGTGGGTGCCGAGGGCGCGGCTGGTGCCGGTGTCGCCGGCCCCGCAGACTTCCGTCGGCTTGGCCGATGTTTCACGTGGAACCGCGTCACCGCTGCGGAGTGAGGCGCTCGACGGCATCCGCAATCGCCGCCGCCATCGCGGGACTCCCCGTGTGGCCCGAGTCCTCGATGATCCGGAGTTCGGCGCCGGGCCATGCCTGCGCGAGCTCCCACGCCGTGCGGACGGGAACGGAGAGATCGAGACGACCGTGTATCAGGACGCCGGGGACACCGGACAATCGGTGCGCGTCGCGGAGCAGCTGACCGTCGTCGAGCCACGCCGCACGCGCAAAGTAGTGCGTGCAGATGCGGACGAACGCCAGTCGGTCGGCGTCGGTCTTCGCGGTGTACTGGCCGGGCTTGCCCCAGCTCTCGTGCGCGATCGCGGCGTCCTCCCACGCACACCAGTCCGCGGCCGCCCTCTCCCGGACCGCGGCATCCGGACTGTCCATCAACAGCCGGTACGCCTCGACCAGATTTCCGTCCCGGAGTTCCTCGGGAACGCCGGCCCGGAATCGCTCCCACTCCCCCGGCCGAACCAGCCGCAGCCCGCGGTACAGCCAGTCGACTTCCTGAGGTCGGGTCATCGTCACGCCGATCAGCACGATGCCGGTCACGCGCTCCGGATGGCGCTGGGCGTACGCGAGGATCAACGTCGACGCCCAGGAGCCGCCGTAGAGCAGCCAGCGGTCGATCCCGAGATGACGACGCAGTGCCTCCATGTCGGCGAGGAGATGCTCGGTCGTGTTGTACGACATGTCGGTCGCGGGGTCCGCCGCGCTCGGCACGCTGTCCCCGCATCCACGTTGATCGAACAGCACGGCGCGAAACAGCTCGGGATCGAACTGCTTGTGGGCGCTGCGGGACCTCCCGGCACCCGGCCCGCCGTGGACGATGAGGACGGGGCGCCCGGCAGGATTGCCTCGGGTCTCCCAGTACATCTGGTTGCCGTCGCCGACATCGAGCAGGCCGGAATCATCCGGATTCACTGGCAGTTCCCCCATGGCCGCGAGGGTACGGGAAGACCGTTGTTTCACGTGGAACCAGCCGCCTTCGCGGCCGACCGACTACTGGCTCAGCGCTGCCGTGTCCACAGCACTGCGCTGGAGACCGCCCCGACGGGCTGCTGCAGCGCGCTGCTCTCCAGCAGTCGCTCGAGCGCCGCCTCGACGTCCGCCTTCCAGCCGAGCCCCTGCTCAAGTTCGAGCCGCAGCCTCGGGAAGTACGGATGCGGCGCGACGATCTCGAAGTCGTTGTCCAGAAGGAAATCGGCGCCGATAACGCACTGCTCGACTGCGCATTCGCCGAACGCCTCGACCGTCGGCGCCAGCTCCGCGGGGCAGGCCTGCGGGCCACCTAGTTGGGCCACCTCGCTGGTGCGGCCGAATGCCTCCAGCGCGCGCACACCACGGCGAACCAGATCGGCGACGACGGCGGCGATCAGGTGCCGCGACAGCGCGTCACTGTCGTCACCGTCGCCACTGCAGTCGACGCCGATCGACGTCAGCAGGACCGCGTCCGGGCTGACCGGTCCGGTGGGAAAGCGCCCCGCTCGGGGCACCGCACGCGGTGGCGCATAGAACGCGTACCCGAGACAGGGTGCGTCATCGTTGGGGTCCTCGGCGCGGTCCGGGTCGCATGCGACCGCCAATTGTCCGCACGATCCCCACTCCAGCATGACCATCGACAGCCATGCTTCCTTCTCGAACTCGGGGTCACTGAGATGGTCACTGTCACCGAGCGCCGACGGATCGACTTCCCAAAACACGCACCGTCGCGCATGCTTCGGCAGCCGCTCGAACGATTCGAGACGCAGCGGCGTGATTCGTGAACTCACCAAACTCCCGTCGTCCGCCCGATCCGATCAGGCTGCCTTTCCAGGATAGGAGAAGCCGGCGCCGTCGACCCGATTTGTTCAGTCTCAATCGACGGCGGCCGAAGGCCGAACTGTTCCACGTGAAACATCGCGGCCCCCTCCCGTCCCGCACGGCCAGAGAATCGTCACTGTCACAGTGACGTAACGCGGCCTTGTCCCTGTTCGAGTTGTCGCAAACCCAAAAACGGGCAGATCAGCCCTGTTCTGTCTTCATCAGTTCGACGATGCGCTGAAGGTCGTCGACCGACCCGAACTCGACGACGATCTTGCCTTTGCGCTTGCCCAGGCTCACGGTGACCTTGGTGTCGAACGCCGTCGACAGCTGCTCGGCCACATCCTGCAGTCCGGGCATCTGGATCGGCTTGCGCTTCGGCGCCGGCGCCGGCTTGTCGCCGTCGCGGTTGGCCAGCGTGACCGCTTCTTCGGTCGCGCGCACTGAGAGCCCCTCTGCGACGATCCGGGCTGCGAGCTCTTCCTGCTTCTCCGCTCCCCCTTCGAGCGCGAGGAGAGCACGGGCGTGGCCGGCCGACAGCACACCTGCGGCGACCCGCCGCTGTACCGCGATGGGCAGCTTCAGCAGACGAATCATGTTCGTGATCACCGGACGCGACCGGCCGATACGGGTCGCCAGTTCCTCGTGGGTGACGTCGAACTCTTCCAGCAACTGCTGATAGGCAGACGCCTCTTCGAGCGGGTTCAGCTGGACCCGGTGGATGTTCTCGAGCAGCGCATCGCGCAGCATGTTGTCGTCCGCGGTCTCGCGAACGATCGCCGGGATAGCCGTCAGGCCGGCCTCCTGCGACGCCCGCCACCGCCGCTCACCCATGATCAGCTGATACTGGTGCGGCCCAGACGGCTGGCTGAGCTCGCGCACCACGATGGGCTGCATGAGACCGAACTCACGGATGGAGTGCACCAGCTCAGCGAGCGCGTCGGCGTCGAAGACGCTGCGCGGCTGTCGCGGATTCGGCTGGATCGACGCCGGCTCGATCTCGCGGTACACCGCGCCGATCGCCTCGGCTTCCGCCTTTGCCGCTGCGGCTGACTCGGCAGCCGTTGCTCCGTTGATCGGTGCGGTGGGTCCGCCGCCGATCAGCACATCGGCGGCCGCGGACCCCATCCGCAGTGAGGTGTCCTGTTGCCCATCCTCCGGTGCACCGGTCGGGATGAGCGCCGCCAGCCCCCGACCGAGTCCGCTGCGCTTCTTCGGCTGAGACATCGTTACTTCCTCACTCCCGGCTCGCCGCGTTGGGCGAGTTCACGGCTGGCGTCCAAATAGCTCATTGCTCCACGTGATCCCGGGTCGTAATCCAAGATCGTCATGCCGTACCCCGGTGCCTCGGAAACCTTGACGCTGCGTGGGATCACGGTCCGCAAAACCTTATCGCCAAAGTGGTCGCGAACGTCCATCGCAACCTGGTCGGCGAGTTTGGTGCGGCCGTCGTACATGGTGAGGACGACGGTGGTGACGTCGAGTTGGGGATTGAGGTGAGCCTTGACCATCTCGATGTTGCGCAGCAGCTGGCCCACACCCTCCAGGGCGTAGTACTCGCACTGGATCGGGATCAGGACTTCCGGGGCCGCCACGAGTGCGTTGATGGTCAGCAGACCCAACGACGGCGGGCAGTCGATGAAGACGTAATCGAAGTTGTGCTCTTTGAGGGTGGCCAGCGCATTCCGCAGACGGGTTTCACGTGCCACCATGCTGACCAACTCGATCTCGGCGCCGGCCAGGTCTATGGTCGCGGGCACGCAGTACAGGCGCTCGTTGTGCGGGCTGCGCTGCAGCGCGCTCTCCAGGGTGATCTCGCCGATCAACACCTCGTACGACGATGCGGTGCCCGGCCGGTGCTCGATGCCGAGCGCCGTGCTGGCGTTGCCCTGAGGGTCCAGATCGATGACGAGAACATTGAGCCCCTGCAGAGCCAGGGCTGCCGCCATGTTGACTGCGGTAGTGGTCTTACCGACGCCGCCCTTCTGGTTCGCAATGGTGAACACCCGCTGATGCGTTGGACGCGGCAGCTGCTGCCCCTTGGCTCCGTGAAGGATCTGGACCGCGCGTTCGGCTTCCGCCCCGATCGGCGTATCCATCGTCACGCTTGTCCACGTTTCACGTGAAACATCGGCATCGCTTGCTGCCTTTCCTGATGTAGCGGCCGGGCCGGCCGCTTCCGAAACCTCGGCATCGGACATGTTGCTCCCCCTGGCCGACGATGTCATCGCCGGTTTTTGGCCGGTCGGCCGGACCCCGCGCGCCTGGCTCCGCGCTTCGCCACGACCACGGTTGCGGGCGGAGTCAAATAGTTCACGCCACATTTCACCACCCTTACGTCCACAGCACCGAGTGAGTTGAGTGCCCGACGGTGTTCGACGACCTCGCCGTCGGCCCGCTCCCCCTTGAGAGCCAGCATCCGGCCGTCGACCTTGAGGAGCGGAAGGCTCCACTTGGCCAACTTGTCGAGTGCTGCCACCGCTCGCGAGGTGACGACGTCCAACTCCCCGGCCTCGGCCCGTACCGTCCGCTCCTCGGCACGACCCCGAATCACCGTCACATCGATGCCGAGTTCGGCTACGACTTCCCGAAGGAAGTCCGCCCGGCGCAGGAGCGGCTCGATCAGAACCACGTGGACGTCGGGTCGAGCAAGCGCCAATGGGATGCCCGGTAGGCCGGCTCCACTGCCGATATCCCCGATTCGTTCGCCGCTGGAGACCAACTCCCCTATAGCGGCGCAATTCATCACGTGACGATCCCACAACCGGCCGACTTCGGACGGTCCGATGAGCCCGCGCTCGATTCCGTCGCCGGCAAGGATCTCCGCATAGCGCTGTGCCAGTTCGACACGGTCACCAAAAACGTCGACGGCGGCGGCCGGTGGGGATGGAGCTTCACCATGTTTCACGTGAAACAGCCTCCGCTTTCCCCGCCAGCTCGCCGCCGACGAACAACATCGATGTAATTAAGGTGCTCAATCAGGCAGGACAACCACCCGGCGAGACGGCTCCACGCCCTCGCTCTCGCTGTGCACGCCGTC
>Ga0070667_100000297_pt1 | contig 56002 bp, 48 predicted proteins | sample KBSS33metaG_FD_64659 | JGI IMG/M metagenome (GOLD analysis project Ga0070667, IMG submission 64659) | Switchgrass rhizosphere microbial communities from Kellogg Biological Station, Michigan, USA - KBS S3-3 metaG | ecosystem: Host-associated > Plants > Roots > Rhizosphere > Soil ...
AAAGGAAGGTCTCACAAGGGCCTTCTTTTTTTAGTTCTTTTTTAGCTCTGCAATACGCCATCCGCGGTGATGATGACTTTTGTTTTATCTGCCGGATCGAATTTGAATGGAATGGTGTCGCCGACTTTTGGAATATTGGCGCGAGAAAAAAATGCTGATGTCGAAATTTCTTCATCTCCAGATACTGATGTTACTTTGAGGCGAAGTTTTATATTATAAAATCGGTCGTTGAAAGAAACGCCAGTATCGGAAACGGAAATGACTTCTCCTTCACCTTTTTGGCCGTTTTCCAGAATCCATTTTTTCTTTTCTGCAGCGGCTTTTCCGGATTTTGATTGGTAGAAAATCAAAAACAAAACCGCGACGATGAGAGCGATAAATATGCTTATTCCGAGGTAGTCAGCAATGGTTTCGATCATTGTTGATGATTATAGTGCAGCCATTTTTTGGAGTTCTCCGGAATCTTTGAGTTCCTGCAAAATGTCTACTCCACCGATAAAATTTCCTTTGATGAAAATTTGAGGGAGTGTTGGCCAACCCGTAAAATCTTTAATGGCTTGGCGAATTTCAAAATCTTCCAAAATGTTATAACCTTGAAACGGGATTTTAAGTTCATCGAAAATATCTTTCATTTGAGCGCTAAAACGGCATGCCGGCATGTCCGGGGTTCCTTTCATAAACGCAAAAATTTTGTGCTCCTTAATGAGCGATTCGATCTTTTTTTTGTGGTCACTTGTGATGGTAATTTTTACTTCTGAATCTTTTGAATCGTTCATAGTTTAAGTTTAAACAGCTGAAGTTTTAATATTGATGGAATGAAGTTCGCCAGAGGCAATGAGGTCGTTTAACGCTGCATAGACCATTTTATGCTGTTCAATAAGCGATTTATCGGCGAACTCTTTTGCGGTGATTTTGACCTGCAAATGCATGCCGTCACCGTCATCGACTTCAAAATTGGCATCAGGAAAGGATGTTTTTAAACGTTCTTCCATTTGGTTCACGAGTTCTTGATTGATGGCCTGACACATAGTTTTTGAAGAATATTTAGGTTGAAATTGTAGCGTGATTTTGTGATAAGGACAAGGTTTACCACATGGAAAGCTGCTTTTTCTTCCAGATGGTTTTGGTGCTTCGTTGTTCTGGTTGAAGTTCCTGCAGATGTTCGCGGATTTCTTTCATAAAGATTGATGGTTCGCTGGGGTTTTCTCTGCTGCTACCGGACTTTTGTTTGGCATACGAAAGGAAAAGTCGTTCTTTGGCACGAGTGATTCCCACATACATTAATCTGCGTTCTTCTTCCAAATGGCTTTGGATTGATGCGGGATTTTGGTCTTCCGTATTGTATTTTGGAGTGTACGGAAATATTCCTTCTTCCAAACCTGCAATAAAAACGACAGGAAATTCCAGGCCTTTTGAAGCGTGAACGGACATTAATGTTATGGCTTCCATTCGATGATCGTAGGCGTCCGTTTCCTGAAGAAGCTGGAGTTCATCCAGAAAAAATTTAAAATTTTGCGGACCACGGAGATCGTCAAACTGCATGGCAAAATTCAGGAGATGCAAAAAATTTTCAGTTTGTTGTGCTTGTTCCAGATGAAGAATTGAGAGAAATTTCTTGATGGTTTGCGCAGGATTTTGTTCATCAATATTTTGTGATTCTGCTGCCAATGTAAGATGTTGAATAATATTTATAATTTCCTTGTCCATGAACCAACTTTTTTCTGCCAGACGTTGGAATGGAAGTCCTTCTTTTTTGAGTGCAGTTGCCAATAATTTTCCTTGATGATTTGTTCGGTAGATGACTGCGATGTCTGTGAAATGATAATGTTCATCGTATTCGTGCCCGGCTTTTTGATCGTGATCAGTCATGGTTGTTCCGCCGACAAGTTTGTTAATTTCTTTGGCGATAAAAATGGCTTCGCTTAAAGGTGAATTGCATGGAAGAAAAGATATTTTTGGTCCAGCTTTTGCTGCAGTGTGAAGATTTTTAGGAACGCGTTGGGTGTTGTGTTGAATGAGTGTGTTGGCGCATTGAACAATGTCCGGTGTGGAACGATAGTTTTGTTCCAGATTGAGAATTTTGGTTTGTGGAAAATCTTTTTCAAACTGAAGAAAGTGCTCAACATTGGCTCCGCGGAATGCATAAATGGCCTGGTCCGGATCACCAATGGCACATAGTTTTGTATTTGGACCCGTGAATTTTTGAATGAGTTGGTATTGGATTTCGTTCACATCTTGATATTCGTCCACAAATAAAAAACGAATGTGGGTGTGAAGTTTTTGTGTGATTCCTGAATTTGTATTCAAGAGCTCTAGCGTTTTGGTGAGAATGCCGTCGAAGTCGATGGCGTTTATTTCAGCCAATTTTTGCTGGTACTGGGCTTGGTTGTCACCGACTGATTTTAAAATCTCTTGTTGTTCTTTTTGCGAAAGAATTTTGAAATTTTCATGAAGATTTTCGCGAAGAATTTGCAAACAAAAAGAATGAAATGTTCCGGCAAATGGAATTTTTTGGGGCTGTGGATTTGAACTTTTTTCAAAGATTTTTTTGAGTCGTGAGTTTAATTGTTCGCCGGCTTTGCGTGTGAAAGTGATGGCGATAATTTCTTCCGGTTTGGCTAGATTTTTTTGAATAAGTGCGGCTATTTTTTGTGTGATCGTGTGGGTTTTTCCCGTGCCAGGACCAGCAACAATAAGAAGATGGCCTTCGTTATAATCGACGGCTGCTTGTTGTTGAGGATTGAGTTGTTGTGAGCTGTGGTCGTTCATAGATTTGCTGTCTTTTTGCTGTACATTTTGTGAGTGACTTTGAACCAGATGAGTGCAGGATTAGAACATAGCCATTTGGTCTTCTGCCTGCGGTTTTTCTCCTTGTGGAAAAATATGAAGAACGCCGAATTTGCCGTCGTAGCCGGCATCAAAAGTGATTTTCCCGGTGCGGACGCGTTGAATGGCTTCTGCAATTAATGGTGATGAAGCTTCACGGATTTTTTCGATCGGGGCGTCTAATAAAATTAGAAATTCATTGCCGAGTTTTGCGATGAGTTCCATGTATTGTTGCTGAACTTTTTTGGAGGCGTGGCCGACTTCCAAAACATCGGAAAGGATTTCGGGAAGCGGGACAAGGTAGCGAAAGGGAATACGTTTTGCGGTTGGCGTGACATTGCTCAAACCTTCAGCGTTCAGTGTTTCTACCTTACGATCAGCTAGTTTTTCCACGCGATTTAATACGCCAATGATTAATTTTTTGCCGCATTTTGGACAGATGCCATCGAGTTTTTGGGTTTCTTCTGGCATGAGTGAAACGTTGCAGTTCATGTGGCCGTCCAAATGGTATTTGCCTTCTTCGGGATAAAATTCCACGGTTTCAGTGAAGCGCTTGCTGTCGCCTTTTTTGAGGGCATCGAGGATTTCGAAATAGGAAAGTTCGCAGTTAAAACGGTTCGCTTCGCGGCCCAATTTTCCTGGTGAATGCGCGTCGGAATTGGAAACTAAAGTTACATTATCGAGTTGGGAAAGTCGCCAGTTCATTGCCGGGTCAGAAGAAAGTCCGGTTTCGATGGCGGTGATATTTGGTGTGAACTCTTCGAAACATTCTTCCAAAGTGTTGAAGCCGGAACTGTGGCCAAGCACGCCAAAATGCGGTGTCCAGGCGTGTGCGGGAATAAGCATGCAGTCTGGCGAAGCAGCGAGTGCGATGCGAACGAGTTCTTTGGCGTCCAAACCTAAAATTGGTCTTCCGTCAGCCATTAAATTGCCGACTTTGCTCAGTGATTCATTAATTTTTGCGGCGGCTGCAAAAGAGGGTGCGGCTAAAATCATGTGAACTTTTCTTACTTTTCCACCTTTGGAATAAATGCAGCTGATTTCTACGGTCAGTAAAAAGCGCATGCCTTCCTTTGTTCGGCATGATGGTGGAACTTCTTTCACGATTTCCTCTTCGAGCTCTTTTTTAAGCGTAAAAAGTCCGGGCTCTGCTTCCACAAGTTTTTCACGGATTTCCTGAAACCAGGCTGGATGCGTAAAATCGCCAGTGCCGATGACTTGAATTCCTTTGATCTGGCCCCATTTATACAAACTCACCAAGTTCATTTCTTTGCTCGTGGCGCGGGAATAGTGCGAATGAATGTGAAAGTCAGCGATAAATTCCATACCTTGCGTGAGGAAAATCAGTACAAAAAAAGAGGTGCTGTGAACACCTCTTTATCCTAATCGCGGAATGAATTTTTTACAAACCGATGAACTTTTATTACTTATTGTAATAATATTTTACGCTGTTAAGCCAAGTTGTCGGGTGATCGTTACCGCTATATTTTTTGGCCATGGCCATGGTTGGGAAACCGCCGTACCCTTTCACCCAAAGTTGTTTGAAATATTCGTGACTTGCTTCCGGAGTTTCAAATTGCATAAATTTGCCATTCTTTTTGATTCCGAAACAGTTGTTGAGAAGAGCTGAACCAACTTTGTCGTGACAGTCATGAGTTTCTGTCATGGCTACAGCCTTGCTTAATTTGTCCAAATCTACACCACCAGAAGTTTTTGGAGTTGTACTCGCTGGTTTTGGGGCAGGGGCTGGAGTTGGTTTTGCAACAGGTTTTGGAGCTGGTGCAGGGCTAGGTTTCACCGCTGGTTTTGGAGTTGGAGATGGTTCTGGGGCAGGGGCAGATGTTTGAACAGGAGCTGGTTGTGGTACTGCCTGGATTGGTGTTTGGCCCTGAACGCTTGGTTGAGTTGAAGTATTTGTGGTGTCATCTCCAGCTAATGAACGTTCTTCCGGAGCTGTTCTTGTGGATCTGATTGGAAGATCACCTGGAAGAACTCCAGCTACAAAAACGTCGTTATTTGAGCTCAAACATTGTTGAACATTTTCTGGATCGCTCGTTTTCGCTTGATGCTGAACTGTTAATTGGAGATCAGCTGGTAAAACGCCTGCAACAAAAACATCTTTCTTTACTTGGCAGGTTTGAAGGACAGTTCCATGAACGATTGCTGCGCCTGTGGAAAGGCCGAAAATACCGATGACGATGTCAGCCACGATGGTGACAACTTTTGAACGAACACTTTTAGGCTTGATATTGGTAAATATTGGCATATAGATGCGTCAAAATGGGGTAATTTTGCAAGGAAGGTCGCATTATAGAGCAAAAGCAATATATGTCAATGGTTTCAAGGGCTGGTTTTCACTAAAAAAGCCTGTCCTTAGCCAAGAACAGGCTTTTTCGATGTTGATTTTTTTGCGAAAAATGGGGTTTTAATGCTGAATTGCCCCGGTTTGGACGACTTCAAATGCACTTCCTGGCACTGATTTGAGTGAATTAAGCTCATCGTCGTTCCAACCTGGGTTCTGTTCGCCACTGATGTACCAGTTGCTGCCATTATCAGCCACAATCATTCCGTATTTTTTAAGTGTTTCCAAAATAACTTTGGCTTCGCCTGTGAAACCGGAAATATCGTAATCAGCTTTAAGACGTAAACGGAGTCCCATTGGAGGAGCGTTTGTATCGTCAGTGCTGCCGGCTTGATGAGTTGCAGGGTGAATGTATCCTTTTTGAGATTTGCTGATCGTGAAACGCAAAGCATGATTCATGGCGCCTGCTGTAACTTCGTCGTAACGAGCAAGTCCTGCAAAAACCGGTAATCCTGCGGCATCAGCAGAAGTCCAACCGTCCGGGCGCAAAAGGTTTGAAGCGAGATCAAAAATTGCAGCTGAACCTGCGTTCCATCCTCCAGTCACTTTTTGGGAAGACCAGAGTTCATAAAGTTTGCATGCGTCCTGGTCGATCACTAAAACGTGAGCATCACTGCCTGGTTCTATTTTTGCATTGTCTGGAATTGGATATGGACCTGGGTCGCTTTGGTCTGCGTAATCTACGTTTAACAACGGAACTTTTGCCTGACCACTTCCAACAACATTATATGGAATTCCATACTCGCCTGCTCCGCCAAAATCGGGATGGAGATGGCCACTGGCGCCAATACTGTTGATGTAGTTTTGGGAATTTGGATCGAGTGGGTAATTGGAAATATCTGTATTCCATGGATTGTCTGCAGGGAAAATTTGGCATGGACCAACGGTTGGAGCAATGTTCGTGGAAACGCCGTTATTTGTTCCGTGTGGTGCTGGGGACGGAGTTGGCGTTGGTGAAGGAGTCGGTGCTGGCGTCGGACTTGGTGATGGAGCAGGAGTTGAAGCTGTTCCGTTGATTTGCGCGTAACTGGTTGAATCTTTGGTGGTGAGACCAGACTTGATGCGATAGATCATTTCCACCATTTCGCCACGGGTGATTTGTTGGTTAAAACTATGGATGCTTGTTGGAATGGCTTTAAGTTCAGTTAATTTGTCGACGTATGGTTTGTACCAAATGGCATCGGTTCCGGTTTGAAGCGCGAAACCTTTCACAATAATCTTCGAGGCTTCAGCAAAATTGATGTTGTTCGTTGGTTTAAATGTTCCGTCTGAATAACCGGCAATGATTGATGATTCAACGCCTTTTCGTAAAAATGGAATATACCATTGGCCATTCACAACGTCACTGAAATGAAGTCCAGCCAGGCTATAGATATCGTAGGTTGAAGTGTCTTTCGTTGGGTTATACGCGTAGGCAGCTCCAATAACAATCTTGGTAAATTCAGCACGATTGATGGTGTTGTTTGGTTTAAATGTTCCATCAGGATAACCGCTCACAATGTTGTTTTGTTGAGCGTAATTGATGGCATCAACATAAATATTTGTGCTGTTTACATCGCTAAAAGAAGCGAATGCCAACGACATCGGCAAAACAGAAGCGCTGACTATTGTTGCCGTAAGGATGGTGGCAAAAATGCGTTTGTTCATAAAAATTCTGGTTAAGGATTTCGTCGAGAGTTGTTAGTATAGCACAGAATACGTGTCTGAAAATTTTTACAATTTTATGGTGAGTTTTCCGTTCGCAATATCCAAGCGTTCAGCTTCGGTTTGGTAATCACCGTACGTCACAAATCTTTGCAAAAATGCGATTCGTTCTTCTTGAGTCATCAGACGAAATTGGCTTTTATCGATTTTAATCGGAAGGAAATAAATTTGGATTTGATCGTTGCTGAGAATCATGGCGGTGCTTAATCCTTCTTGGGTGTCCGGAGAAAAATATTGGTCAAAAATGCCGTTCCCAAGCGAATAAAAGATCGGATGATTTTTGTAGGTTTCAAACGTTTCCACAACATGAGGATGACAACCGATCACGGCGTAAGCACCTGCATCAATAAATTCGTGAGCAAGTTGTTGCTGGCGATCGTTGGGTGTGTGTTTATATTCAATGCCCCAATGCATGAATGGGATCACTTTATATCCTTGGGTAGTCAAATCCTTAATTGTGGCTACAGCCTTGGCATCATCGATTTTATAAACAACTTCTTCCAGTCCCAAAAAAGCAATTTTTTGGCCATCAATATCAAACTTGGCAACACTGCGATCATCAATCTGGCGAGGATCACCAAAAACTTTTATGCCGGTTTGGGCCATTAAATCAAAAGTATCGTCGTAGCCGGTTACGCCCATGTCCATCGCATGATTGTTGGCCTGACTGAGTGCGTCAAAGAAATATTTTTGGAGAAGCGGAATCACGTCTGGCGCAAAACGGAAAGCGATTTCTTTGCTTGTTTGAACACGTTTTTTGGCGATCGGTCCTTCCAGGTTTGCGAGTAAAATGTCGTTATTTTTTAAATAGGTTTGATCCATTTTTTGGAAAGGATAATCAAGTCCGTTGCTATCCATAAGCTGGCGAACCACGCGATCCAACATGATATCTCCGAAAGAAACGAGGAAAACATTGCGACTTTGAATTAACGGACCATCCATGGAAAAGCTGATGAGGCCGCCTGTTTGTGGATCCATGAATTGATTTTGGACATGCTGGGCATGACGTTGGAATAAATATCTTTCCAAAATATTTGCTGAGTTGGAATCGTTGAATGGAAGTGTTTGAAGATTTGTTTCATCAAAATTTTCCAAAACGTTTTCTGTAAATTTGAGTTGAAACTCTGCAACATTTTGGTCAGGAGAAGTTTTGGAGGTGGCTTGAGCAAGAACGAGTGAATCTTGCGGAAGGCTTGTAGAAAGCCAAACGGCAAGTTTCTGATCGTCAGCCGGTGTGTTATTTTGATTTACAAAAACTGTGAGAACTTTGGTGTTTGGAAAAGTTTTTGCAATAAAAGGCGCGATAGTTTTGGACCAGGCTTCTTTTTTTGCAATGATATTTGCTTCATCAGGTTTTAAGAAATCTGACTCGGGATCGTTTTGGAAAAAATTTCCAGGAGGCGCAAGAATGCCGTAAGAAGTTTTGTAAGCATAGTTACTGATTCCTGCGATAGCTGAACTGTTTGAAACCTGAGTATTGGCCTGGGTTTGCGTTTTGATCAGAGCTTGAGAATCGGCGGCCGAGATCTGGGTTTGGGAAGCCGGAGTTTTTGGATTGGCCGCGCCCCCAAAATCAGCAGAACTTAATAAAACGATGGTCTGATAATTTTGTTGGTTTTGAAGTCTTTGGAAAAAACCTGCGAGTTCTTCTTTATTTTTAAGGGTTGCTGCAATGACTGCTCCCCTGACCGGATTTTCCGGTGCAAAATACGTTTTGGCTTTGGCATATGCGGCTTCGTACACGGATTTTTGGCCGATCATTGCATCGATCGTTTCAAATTGTTGTTGGGAAATTGGAGCAAAAATATCTGCAGTGATAGCATTTTTATTCGTGCTGCAGGCGGAAAAAAATACAGCGAGTGATAAACCGAAAATAATATTCGTAACAATTTTTTTGCGATTCATGAAAGTGAGGAAAGAAAGGATCGGAGAAATTGTACCATATTGTGTTACAAAAAAGCGGCCCCTTAGACAAGGGACCGCTTTGTACTTTTCAGAATTTCTTTTTCATCATGCTTAGTTGCTCAAGGTGGCGGGATTTTGCCTCCGCGCCTTTGTGCTTAGTGCTGTGCGATTTATTTACTTGGAACACCTGCTGTGATCTTGGTGTCCTCTTTTTCAATGCTTTTTGCAATGATTTTTGCAGCTTCAGCACGTGTGATTGGACGTTGTGGATCAAAGTTTCCGTTACCAATACCAGATACGATTCCGAGTTGGTGAGCTTGTTCGATCCAGCCTGTGCTCCAACCGCTTACGTCATTAAAGAATGAGTGATCGGTTGAAAGTGGTCCGTAACCGTAAGCAGAAAGAATTATTTTGGTTGCTTCTTCACGGGTGATGGATTGATTTGGACGGAATGATCCATCTGGATAACCTTGAACGATACGACGATCCCATGCTGGACGAATCCATTGACCCTGCCATGCGTCGAGATCCATGAATGGACTTCCACAGTCTGCATCGTAACAACCTGGGTTTGGTTGGATACCTGCGGCATAAAGAGCCATCTTTGTTAATTCGGCACGAGTGATACTTTGTTCAGGACGGAATGTTCCATCTGAATATCCTTCAACGATACAAAGATCGTAAAGACGACGGATGTAAATTTCTGCCCAGTGACCATCGATATCGATTGGATAAAGGTGGTTATTACAAAGACTATAACCAGGATTACAATTGTAAATGTTACAATATTGATCGCCTGCTGGGTTAGCAGCATCACAACCGTAAACGTTACAGTATTGAGATCCAGTGGGATTTGCAGGTGTGTAACCATTGTTGGTTGAGCCTGTTCCGGTTGAACCTGTGCTGCCTGAACCTGGGTTAGCGCTTGTACAACCGTAAACGTTACAATATTGAGAACCTGTAGGTTTTGCAGGTGTGTAACCGTTGTTTGTTGAACCTGTTCCTGTTCCGGTGCCTGTACCAGTTCCGCCTGTTCCAGAATTTGCTCCTGTACAGCCATAAACGTTACAGTATTGAGCACCTGTTGAATTTGCAGCTTTGCTTCCAGTTGTTGAACCAGTTGAACCGGTTGAACCAGTTGTTCCACCTGTGCTGCTGTCTAAACAACCAAACACGTTACAGTGTTGGGTTCCAGTTGTGTTTGCAGTTCCACTTGAACTGCCTGTGCTTCCTCCAGTGTAACCACCAGTTGAAGTTCCAGTGCCTGTTCCTGTGCTACCACTGCTGTTTGATGTACAGCCGTAGACATTACAGTATTGAGCACCTGTATTGTTTGCCGAAGACGATGAGCTAGATGTTCCACTTGCAGATGAAGTGGATCCTCCAGACGTTGTAAAAGCTTGCGTGAGCGGAGCTTGTGTCACGACGGTGGCAAAAAGCGCCGTGAGTACAACGATTTTCTTGAGCTTTTTAAGCATAAAAAAGAAAAAAGTAATGTTAGAAGGTTGCATTTATAGCATATACTATACGAACTGTCAATACTGAAGTGGGGTAATCTTTAAAGAACCACCTTCCGCTAAGGCAAAGGTGGAAAGGATAACTTTATTACAAAATAGTTATTTTGGCTTAATAATGATACTTTTTCCCAGTCATTATTGTGAAACCGCGATAAATTTGTTCCAATAAGATGGTGCGGATCATTTCGTGCGTGAAGGTCATTGGGGAAAATGAAAGCTTGAGTTGAGCTTTTTTGAGGATTTGTTCTGCTAAGCCAAAAGGACCGCCAATCATAAAGGTGATATTTGCTCCTTCAAAATCGCGCTTTTTGGTGAGGAAAGTCGCGAATTCGTGAGATGACATCGTTTTACCGTGTTCATCTAAAGCGATGAGAAAAGTGTCTTTGGGAAGATGCTGCTGCAGGTCCATTGCTTCTTTTTGCTTGGCGACGCTGCGCGTGGATTCGTTCTGGTCGTAGCTGGCTGTGGCTTCTTTGAGTGTGATGATTTTGACATCTGCAAAAGCCGATAATCTTTTCAGATATTCGGCTTCGGCTTCTTGGAAATAGCTATTTTTGGTTTTACCGACTTGAAGAATGGTGATTTTCATGTGCGCATTCTATCATACTTCAGCGGCGGCGTTCAGGTAGGTTTTTATTGTCCGTATTTTTGAACGACTTGATCTGGTGTGAGTTGGAAAAGATCTTCCATCACACTTGGATTGGCTTGAGCAAAACAGCTGGCAACTGTGGCACGATCAAGGATTTTTCCAAAGAAATCTCCAGATGACATTCCTTCCGGATAACACATTCCAGTGATTCTTGCGTATGTCCAAGCGCGAGCAGCCCATTCCAATTTTGGATTTTGTTTATAATCTTTTAAGTATGAAGGTAAAAATTTATCGATGATCGGGAAACTTACGGTCGTTGTTTTTCCGTAGCTCATAGCAATTTCTGCTTGTTGCAAGAACATTGAATAAAGTTCAGGAAGAGTGAAATAATCCAATGGATCGAGACTGATTTTTTGGTTCACATCAAAGAAAGTATTTGGATTGATACGTCCGCGAAGTGTGTTGAATTTGAGATCAGTATAAATATTATCCAAAATTTCTTTTTGGAGTTTGTTGAGACTTGAATAGTCTTCAAAACCCTTAAGGCTGGTTAAATCTGCCACACGTTTTACTTTAAAACCAACATTCGCATTTGGATTTTTTGCTGCGATTTGGCTGTAAATGTAGGAGTTAATGCGATAAACAGTCAATGCTCCGTACACACGTTGAAAACGGTTTTGAGGACAGAGTGTGTCTGCCGTTAAAACGTCCGGGAAGTTTTGATTGGCTTTATCGTAATCTGATTTGAAGACGCTGGACTCTGTATAAAGTACCCATTTGTTTTGTTCGTTTTGACATTGTGGAGCACCTGCAGGAGCGGGAGTTGGCGTAGGTGCCGGTGTTGGAGCAGGCGCAGGAGTCGCTGGATTTGGAGCTGCTGGCGGGTTTGCAACTGGTGAAACCGGAGCTGCTGGTGGTTCCGGGGTTGGAGAAGGATCGTTAATATCAAATTCAAAACTTCCTAATTTTGTTTGGCTGTCAGCATGGGCATATGGGAGAAAACCTGTTAATGCAGAGCTGCATGAGCCATATACTTCAATAGTGAGTTTTTGAGCTGAGTGAATTTTATTAATCATTGCAGTTTTTGACTCTGTTGTTGGGAAATATTTTTGGTCTGCGTTGATGAGTTTAATAATATTGGTAATATCTGGAACCGAGATTTTTGAACTCGCATTGGTTCCAACAGTTTTTGCACCATTTGCTTTTAGGGCTGCCATTGTAGAAAGGAAGGTTTTTTGTTGATCTCTTAAACCAACCACGTCGCTTTCAGAATTCGTAACAAGGTTAGAAAGAGCTGGAACATCAACACCATCGATTTTTACGATGTAGCTGTAGGTAATATCATGACCTTGGATCATCAAAAGATTTTGACTTAAATTGATGATATCGTTGATGGCTGGTTTTGCGATCCATGAATTTCTTTCAACGGTGTATCGTTTATCACCAAATGTTGCTAAATCAGTACAGTCTTGTACTGGAACTGGAGGGTTTACTGGAGGTTCTGTGGCAATTGCGTCTTTAATATTAATCGTAAGATCACCGATTTCTACCGCGTCTTCTGGCGCAGCATTTGCTTTTGGAATGTATGAAGATAATCGAGAAACGCTGTCATTTAAAGGTGTTCGAAGTTCACGATTTACAGCATCTGTTGGAATTACAATTGCAGGACATACTGCGTAAAATTTAAGTTCCAAAGTTTTTGTTGATGTTCCTGTCATCATTTTTTTGAATTCAGGAAGCGTAGAAAATGCTGCAACAAGATCTTTGGTTTTTAATTTTAGGTTAAATGCGGAAATATTTATTCCATTCAATGTTGATGTGTTTGTTGTAGCTGTGAGTTTTTCAACGATTGAATCAAAAGATTTATTTGCAACATCAGAAAGAGCACTATTAAGCGTTCCGTTTACATAAACATCAACTGAATAATCGTAACTATCATTGTAAATTACGCCTGGATTGAGATCGATTTCCTGGTCATCGCCACTCAATTTAGTGCGTTGAATATCGATTGATTTGGTAAATTTGTCTGGAAGATTATCTGTGCTGCAAGCTGCAATTGGTGCTGGATGAACAACTCTGTCTCCTGCTGGAAGTGTTACCGGAGGTGCAACTTCTTCGGTTGGAGCTTGATCTACTGGCGCAACAACCGGTGCAGTTTCTGTTGGAGAAATTTCTGGAGCTTGGGTTTGTTCTGTTCTTACCGGGGCAAGATCCATAGCAACTGGGTTTACTGTTGCCGCGACTTCTTTTGCTTTTTCAATTGTTACTACTGCTGTTCCGTTGGTGCGAAGAAGATTAAATGTAACTGATTCTGAGTCTCCTGGACTCAATGTTGTGGCATCAACAGTACAAGTATAAGATTTTTTACCTTCAATAATTGCACCATCTGGTGCGCATTTATAAGGAAGTTTTGTTTCAACTGTAAAATCGCTTTTTGAACTTACGTCTGCAGCAGCAGCTTGTGCATGTGCAACATTGCTTATTTCATGAAATGCCAATGGCACAGAAGCAGTCGGACTCGTTTCTTCTGTACTTGTATTCATTGCTGGATTTCTTTGTTCTGTTTGTGTTGCTGTTTGATTTATTTGTCTTGGAGCGAATTCCAAAGTTGCATTCGATTTCTGAATCGTTTGCATTGTTTGAGGTTGCATCTGGACTTGGTTCGTTGCTTTTTGCATTGTTTGCATTTGCATTGTTTGTGCTTTCATTTGAACCGCTTCATTTGCTTTCTGCATCGTTTGCATTTGCATTGTTTGCGCTTTCATTTCAACTGCATTGTTTACTTGCTGCATTGTTCGGGCTTGCATTTGAACATCAGCAGTTTGGTTAAGTTGGTTGGTCTGCACCATATCTTGATTTGCGGTTCGAATGGCCTGTTGCATTGTTTCTTGAGTTGCCATTTCTACTGCAGCTGGATTGAGGTTGGTTGATCTTACTGTGTCTGCTGGTGCTGTTACCGCATCAACAGCTTGTTTTGGCTGTTCTACCAATACTTTAAAAGTAACAGTATTATCCGCTCCTTTATTTAAGGTAACTTTATTGACCATACTTTCTTTAGTGTTATCGAAAGAAGTGACTTGGTCGTTGGCAGGAATAACTTGGACATCGTAAGAATCATCTGCATAAACTGCCTGAGAAATTGAGGATAAATTGGAAACTTGTCCTTTAAAAAGTGAACCGGCATTCATATAGATTGCGCCAATGATCACTAAGGCAACGACAACAACTCCTCCAATAATCAAATACGGTTTTTTATTTTTTTTGCTTGGGTCTTCTGGTGTTTGCGCACCTGGAAGCGGAGAAATATAGGTATGAACTTCTTCGGGTGGTGTTACTAACGGCTCAACTGGTGTTGTTGGCGGCGTTGGTGGAACATCTGACGATGGCTTTGGGGTAAGTGAATCAGTCATTTTTTTTGTTTTAATTAATAAAAGTTTTTTTGTTTTCTCATTATAATAACATATTTTATATATTTTGGCAAATATACCTTGTTCACAGAATTTATGCTAAGGTGTGCATGTTTTTAACTTTTCTTACTATGGCTTCAGATTCTTCTTTCGACATTGTTTCTGATTTTGATATGCAGGAACTTCGTAATGCGGTGGACCAGGTTAAACGTGAAATTACCACTCGTTATGATTTTAAAGGCGTGATTGCGGACATAAAATTAAATGAAGATGACATCACGATTACCGCACCAGATAACCTTAAATTGAAGGCTATTCATGATATTTTATTGCAAAAAGTTATTAACAGAAAACTTTCGCCGAAAATTTTGGATATCAAAGAACCTGAACCTGCTGCAGGAATGACGGTTAAACAAACGGTAAAATTATTGAAAGTTTTGAATCAGGAGACTTGCAAAGAGATTACCAAATTTTTGAAGGAAAAATTCCCGAAAGTGAAAGGTTCAATTCAAGGAGAAACTGTTCGTGTTTCATCTAAAAGTCTTGATGAATTGCAGGCTGTGATTGCGGCTTTACGAGGAGAAACTTCAATCAAAGCGCCGTTGAAATTTGAGAATTATCGATAATGGTTTGAAGCCGAAATATGGAACCTACAAAAATTCAGCGCGGAGACACTGTTGAAGTGAAGATTGATTCATTGGCTTTTGGGGGCGAGGGCGTAGCCCGAGCACAAAATGGCGAAAGACCATTGGTGGTTTTTGTTGAAGATGTTGTTCCGGGCGACACTGTGGAAGTAAAAATCGGAATGAAAAAGAAAAATTTTGCCCGTGGTTTTGTGAAGAAAATGGTTGAACCTTCCAAAGATAGAATCGTTGCAAAATGCATCCACTTTGGTTCGCCAGTGGGAAATCGAGTGGAGGGAAGCGGAGAAAATGGTGACGGTATTTTTATTAAAGGTTGCGGCGGTTGTGTGTGGCAATTTTTGGATATTCAAAATCAACGAAAAATTAAAGAACAACAAGTCCGCGATGCTTTCCAAAGAATCGGTGGTTTTGCTGAAGATTTGGTATTGCCGATTCTTGGTGGAGAACCTTGGTTTTATCGAAATAAAATGGAGTTTAGTTTTAGCCGACGTGCTCCGAATGCAAAAGCTCCGGGCGAATTATCGCTTGGGCTTCATCTTAAACGGAAGCATTATGATGTGACGGAATTGCAGGAATGTTTTTTGTTGGAACCTTTTATTGGAAAACTGGTGATGTTTGTTCGTGCGTTTTTTCAGAAATTTGATCGCGAAAAAGGTTTTGATCCAGAACTTTTATTGAAATCTTTTACGGTTCGCGTTGGAAAAAATACGGGAGAAATTATGATGATCGTAAATGCGGAAAACGGCGAAGAAAATTTTATGAATGATTTTAAAGTGGCGTTACAAAAATATTGCGGAGACGAAAAAATCGCTTTAGATTCACTTTATTTCCTTCATCTCTCAAATATAAAAGGGCAACGAAATAGTTTGAAGGAAACATTACTATTCGGCAAAAAAACGATTCAGGAAACTTTGCGATTACCTGATGGAACAACCTTACAATTTGAAATTTCACCACAAGCTTTTTTTCAACCGAACACTGCGATGGCTCAAGTTTTATATGCAAAAGCTTTGGAGGCCGCGGAACTTAGTGGAAAAGAAACGGTTTTTGATTTGTATTGTGGAACTGGAACGATCGGCCTTTTTTGCGCTTCCAAAGCGGCAAAAGTGTATGGCGTGGAATTGAATGCTTCGGCAATTTTGAATGCAAAAGCAAATGCTGAATTAAATAAGATTACGAATGCTGAATTTTTGGTTGGTGATGTTCAGCAGATTTTGCCCGAATTTAAAAACCGTGAGGGATCAAAAAATCCTGATGTGGTTTTGGTTGATCCGCCACGCAATGGTTTGTCTCCAAAAGTTGTGGAAACTGTTGCTGAATTTGGTCCGAAACGGATTGTTTATGTTTCTTGTAATCCAACGTCTTTGGCCCGTGATGCTGCGCTTTTTAGAGAACTCGGTTATAAACTTATCAGCGTTCAACCTGTGGATCAATTTCCGCAAACGTATCATATTGAAAACGTGGCCGTGTTTGTGAAATAAAAATTTTTGCGACAATAAAAAAGGCGCCTACCTGCGGATCAATATTGCTATGAATCAACTGGTAAGCGCCTGAAATTTTTTTATGAACTTGTTGGAACTTTGGAAAATTTAAAAACTATTTTTTGAAATTTTCTGGAAGTTTTGATCCTTTGATCATTGCAGCGCAAGAACCAAGAATAACGTAGAAGAAAAGTAATTGTGCGAGTTGGCTTACGAAAATGTAATATGAAGCGAGGCCTTGTTTAACGTTGAAAATCGGGAGAATCGGAGTACCAAAGAAAGCCCAGATGTACATAACAACGTCAGTGAGGAGTGCGAGAAGAAGTAAAACTCCAATGATGTTTACGAACGCCATGAGCATTTTTTTATTGAAGAGCATAAAGTGAAATTAAAAAAATATTTGTTTCTGAATGGAGATTATAGAAGATGAGCTCGCGTTTAGCAAATGAAGCGTCATTATTTCTTCAAATCCTTCATGATTTTTTTGAGCCAGGCGAGGGCTTCTTCTTTGTTTGTGACTTTTCCTTCGAGTTGTTGTTCGCGGACTTTTTTTAAAATAAATCCGATTTTTTTGCTTGGTTTTAAATTGAAAAGTTTCATGACATCTTCGCCATGCAAAAGTGGTGGCGGTGGTGTTGGCATGCTTTGAATATCGTCGTGATAAATTTTGGCGATTTTGTTAATGAGTTCTTCGTGCGATGGAGTTGTGCCGCGTGCATCAGCGTAAAAAAGATCGAGGAGATTTTGAAAATAAACGTGATGAAACCACGCAAGTCTGCGGCCTTTTGACATCGTCAAAAATGGCATGACCATCATGTGATGTTCGATTAACCAACAAACTTCATCCACAAAATTTTTGGGAAATTTTAAACGTGTTAAAAGTTTTTTTGCGACATCGCGCGAAACGCGGTCGTGTGTATCAAAACGAATTCTTTCCGCGAGTTTAAATGTTTCCGGTTTTCCAACATCGTGCAAAAGTGTGGCCCAGCGCAATGGAAGTGATGCGGTTTCGGGAAGTTTGGCGAGCGAATTCATGGCATGTGTCCATACATCCCCTTCTTTGTGATATTCATATGGTTGGGCGATGCCTTTCATTTTAGCGATTTCAGGAAGAATGATTTTTAAAATTCCGGTGTCTTCCATATCTTGAAATGCGTTCACGGCAAAAGGGCTCATCATAATTTTATTGAGTTCATCGCGAATGCGTTCTGCGGAAACTTTTTCAATTAAAAAAGCAGCATATTTTTGAACTGCCTGGTAGGTCGCTGGTTCGTATTGAAAATTTAACGTGTTCTTAAAGCGGATGGCTCGGAGGATGCGCAAGTGGTCCTCAAGAATGCGCTGTTCCGGGTCGCCGATGAATCTCACGAGGTGTGCGTCGAGGTCTTTTTGGCCACCAACGTAATCTTGGATTTCGTCTGTTGTTGGATCATAAAACATGCCGTTGATCGTGAAATCACGGCGTTTGGCGTCTTCTTTGGCGTTGGTAAAAATAACAGCATCTGGTCTGCGGCCGTCGCTGTAGCCTGAATCGGAACGGAATGTTGCGACTTCAAAATTATGGCCGTTTTGGACCGTTAAAATGACCCCAAACTGTTTGCCGATTGGAATGGTGTGATCCAAAGTTTTTTCGATTTCTTCGGGTTTGGCGCTCGTGACGATGTCGTAATCTTTTGGCTTAATGCCCAGCAAAATGTCGCGCACGCAACCACCAGCCCAGTACGCTTCGTATCCGGCTCCTTTGAGTTTTTTGATGATTTCGATGGAGGTTGGCTGCATGTACATATTTTACCATGGTTTGTGCGTTGACAAATTTGTTATTTTATGCTATTGTCTTTGAGCTGAAAAATCTTCTGTTGAGCGCTTCCTTAAGGGCTCCGGAGCGATTTTACCGCATTGTTCTTTTACAACTTGGTTCAGAATTGAATTCATAAATTATTTACAGTGGTCGGGATTTCAGTGTTTTTTAGGGCTTTGAGAAGCTCAAAAGGCGATGAGATCCTGACCACACTTATGTGGTTTGGTGCTTGTTAGTGTTCACATGGAGCCCCTTCAACGGGGTACAACTCACATGCGTTCTTTGTCTCTCGTCGTCAGCCGCATCATCCAGTGCATCAACCCGTTCACCCGCAAGGAGGATGGGAACGACTCTGGATACCGCGAGCATCCGCTCGCAGAGTGCGAAGATGACCTCGTGATCATCGATCACGACATCAAGCAGACCCCGATCTACGCGGTCGGCGCGGTCCCCAAGGTCTGCCCGTACTACGGGAAGGGCATCGGCGGCGGCGAAAAGCTGCTCGTCCGCCAGCCCGTCCTTGACCAGCTGTACGAAATGAACGAAGTGCTCCATCCGCTCGATCGGCAGGTGCTCGTTCTCGACGCGTACCGGTCCCCTGACGTGCAGGCAGCGCTCTTCCGCGATCTTTACGCTCGCGCTGCGGTCACCCTCGGGTTGGACGTCAAGTCCGACTCTCCGGTAGACATCGTCCGCATGGGCCTCATGGCCGATGACATCGCGTCGTTCGCGTCGCTCGACATGACGTCCGACGTGCTCAGCGAGGTCGAGAAGGCCAAGCAGGGTGACGTCGGCGCTGCGCTCGCGAAGTTCGCGACGGACGAGGGCAAGGACCTCAACGAGGTCGCCGAGCTCTTCGTCACGTTCCTCGCCAACACCGCGCGCCTCGCGCTCCCGTTCTCGATCACGAAGCCCACCGCGCATGGCAACGGCGGAGCGCTCGACTTCATCCTCGCGGATCTGAAGGGAAACCCGACGATCCAGGGGGTGCCGTTCGACTTCGCCGGCCCGTCCGCCAAGATCGACTACTTCGAGTCGATGGCCAACATGGACGACTACACTGACGCGGTCCGCAAGGATCCGATGCTTCAACAGTACCTCCGCGAGAACGAGGTCAATCCCGATCTCATCACGGAGGACTCGATGGAGGGCACCAGCGCGCTGACGGAATACTGGAAGATGGTCCGCGAGGAGCGTCGCATCTGGTGGTCGCTCGTCAAGTCTTTCGGATGGACCATCTACTGGCTCGAGCCCTGGCACGCCAACGCGCGCCGCGGCTTTGGTGACCTGCCGATGTCCGGCAACACCTGCCAAGCGATCCTGAGCGGAGCGCCTAGTGCCTGCTGGACGAACGAGTTCGCCATCAGGGAAGCCCCCAAGACGCTCAAGCTGGACACGGTCCTTGTGGAAGCTTTGGAAGACCACAACATGAAGAAGTTCGCCACCACGCACATCTAGCGAACAAAAGGTAACCCCGGCCACCTTCCCCAACGGCCGGGATTCGTTCTGAACCAGTTCACGTGACGTCGCGCGCACCTTGGTGCCGCTCGACGTCCGATTTTCCCCGCGATCACCGAAAGGAGATTGATCGCGGGCCAACCAGTGTTCATAAAATCTTTATGGATAGCGGTTGGCCGATGAAAAAATGTTGACTTTTTATAGCTGCGTCTTATCATTCGCCCCTGTCAATCTTCCTTTATTGGAGCGATTTACAGTCTGTTCTTTTACATTTTGGTTCGTATTTAAATTATGCACTGGGGCTTCCTGTTTTTTTGAAATGTTCTTTGGAATGTTGAAATAAAAAGATGGAAAGTCCCAGTGCAATAGTGCGTTGTGGGATGAAATACAAAAACAACGCATGTCTCAGAGACACGGAGAACGAAAGATGAAGATCGACGATTTGAAGTCCAAGCCTGTCGAGACGGACATCCCCTTCGACGACCACGGCTACAGCGCCGTGGAGATCGACACGGATGCGCTCGCGAATCCGGACCGGTTCCTGCTGCTTCCGAGGAAGCACTCCGCTGGGCGTGCGTTTGCGCGCGCTCCGGTAGTGAGGTTCCTCGAGAAGATCCTCGTGCCCGCGGCCGAACAGATCGGCAAGAGGGTGATCGTGGTGCAGGGTCACAAGTCCCGAATCGGGAAGGTCGAGCAGTGGAACGACCTCTTCGACGTCGCGTGCGAGGTCTACGGGTTCAACCCCAAGCTCCTCACGCTTCAGGAGGAGGTCAAGGCTGGAAACGCAGCGGACAGCTGGGGATCCTACCAAAACGTAAATCCCGAGAGCGTCGAGGTTCAAGAGGCCGTCAAGGTCCTCATGGACGAGCGCTACGCGGAGCTCGAAGTCATCGGCGGGGCCGAGAAGATGAGCGCCCAAGAGGCTGCTCTCCTCGTGCTCAGCTTCCGTGCCAACCGCAACAGCATCAAGCTGCCGTTCACGGACAGCGGCTGGAGCGTCTTCATGGGTGGCGGTCACACGGACATCGTGTTGATGGATCACGAGACTGGCAAGCCTGACTTCTACGGCGTGCCGGGCAACCTCCTCAACACCAAGCTCGTGGATCGCCTGTTCTTCGAGAACCTCGACAACTACCCCGTCATCGCGAAGGCGGCGGAGAGCGACCCCCAGCTCCAGCGGTACCTCGCTGAGTTCGGCTACAAGTCCTTCACTGAGGAGATGTTCACGCTCGCGCGCGACAACGTGCGAGTGCTGCAGAACCTCGGGGAGTGGCTCGGCATGATGGTCCCGTGGTACGGCTCGACGCACACGTTCTCGATCAACAACAACGAGGGCGGCAAGCAGTCAGAGCGTTTGTCGGGCTACGGTGACCAGGCCCACAGCAAGAAGCTCGGCCAGAGCGTCGCTGTGTGGCCTCGCGTCACGTTCCTCGAGCAGAAGATGATTGAGGGCTGAGCTTAGAGCTCAAAGGCGATCCGGGTCGGCCTTCAATTGACCCGGATTCGGATACGAACCAATAACCTGTGACTTCGTGCGCACCTCATGTGCGGCGCGACGTCCTTCTTTCCCCCCGCGATCGCTAGCGATCACGACTGACTGTGCAAAGGTCGGCCCGTGATGAGATTTTGATCGCGGGCCAACCAGTGTTTTTGAAACTTACGCTTTCAAACGAAAGTTCAAAGGCAGCGGCTGGCTCTCAAAAGATTTGGACATAACGTTAAAGATGTGGAATATATGAATAGATTCATTCATCAAAAACTTTATGGCCATGTATTCCATGCAGGACGCAAACAAATATAAAGTCGGGTTTCTTTTTCCAATTCTTGTGGCTATTTGGACAGCTTTTATGTTGGTGGTAACGGTGAGTTTATTTATTCCTGCGATCAATCAACCAGCGATTATGATTATTTGTAAGGATGGAAAATCAACATTGGATATTCAAAATTATAATCCATATCCCGGCGAATCCATCACAACCTATACCAATTATTGTGAAACTGATGCTGGTAAAACAGACATCACTTGGCAAATTATGGGTGTGGGATTTTTGCTTTACTCTGTGGTTCTTAGTCTTCTTGCGATTATTTGGACGATGGTAGCGAACACAAAGAGACAAGACAAACCACAGCCTTTTGATTATCAAACCGTTATCAAAAAACATCCGGATAATGTTATTAATCAGAACACGGACGTTTTTAAAAAAATGTAGTTTTGTGGAGATTTTTTAAAAAGCCCAGGGAGCAAATCCACTGGGCTTTTTTGATTCGAATGTAATGTTGCAGTTTTTAATGCGCAACTGCCGGTGCTCTTTCTGGCATGCCTTCTGCACCTTCGGCTGGTTCGGTTTTGAGGCCGGCTTTTGGTCCGGAGAGTCTGATGTTTGGAAGCATGAATGATGCTAAGAATCCAAGGATGGCGAAGAAAATGCCGTAGGTCACTGAATTTTTATTGGCGTCGGAAATGGCTTGTTCGCTTACATTATGGATGTCTTCTTTAATTGATGTTGGCAATTTCATTTTGATCTGTGCACCTCCACCAAATTCTACGTTTGAAGTTTGAGCAGAAACGGTTTGTTCAAGATATGGTTTGAGCAAATTTGGGATGTGCTGGTTGTTTTGAATACCTGTGGTGATGTTGCCTGCGAGTGCTGTTAACATGGCTGCACCAATGATGGCTGATCCAAAGGAAGAACCGATTTGGCGAAGAGTACTGTTCACACCTGAAGCTTCACCAGCTTCACTCACTGGAACTGCTGAAAGTGCAAGGTTACTCACTTGAGCCATCACAAAGCCCATTCCCATTCCGTAGAGCGCTAAACCTGGAGCAAAGGTCCAAGCATCAGCTGTGACACTAAAGCTTTGCTGGATAATGACCATGGCAATAATGTCGAGTAAAAGTCCTAATTGTACCAAACGTTTTGGTGCAATGAATTTACTGATCACGGCTGAAAGCGGTGCACAAATGAGGAGAGAGATTGAAAGTGGAAGCAACGCGAGGCCGGTATTAAAGGCATCGAGTTGTCTCACTGATTGCAAGAATACTGGGATTGAGAAGATGATTCCTGCTTGTCCCAATGACATAATTCCTGTGGTTAACATACCTGAACTAAATTGGCGATTCTTAAAGAGTTTCATGGAAACGAGAGGTCTTTTTCCTTTTTTCTCTACATGTAATTCCCAAACCACAAACAATGCCGTGATAATGACGCCGATCGCGATGGCGAAAGGAGTGATTGAATAGCCCCAAAGATCAATGCTCTGTCCAAAAATGCTGAAGATTTGTGTGGCTTTCCACCAACCGTAACTTGAAGCTTCAATTAACCCAAACACGATAGAGAGTAAACCTGTGGCGGAAAGGAAAACACCTGTCCAATCCAAGGTTGGTTTTTCTTTGGATGGCTTGTCTTTTTTTATAAGAATTGAGCCGATTAATAAGATGATAGTTACAAAAACGTTAATACGGAAACCCCATCTCCAACTGAAATTTGTGGCTAAATATCCACCTAAAATCGGACCGATGGCTGCACCACCTGCTGCTACTCCACCCCAAACTCCGAATGCCAATGCGCGGTCGCGTCCTTTAAAGTTGGCAACGAGCAAGGCTGAAGTTGCGGGCATCATGAGTGCGGCACCGATACCTTCAATGATGGATTCACCAATGAGCAACATTGGGAAATTGGTACTGATGGAAGCGATAAATGATCCAACGGCAAAAATGATGGCTCCTAGCATGAACATTTTTTTGCGGCCAAACATATCGCCTAAACGTCCGCCAGTTACTGTGAGTGCGGCAAGAACCAGGGAATATGAAGTGATCACCCATTGAAGACTTTGGATGTCTGTTCCAAGGTCACGGATGATGTTGCCCAAAGAAACGTTGAGCAAAGTTGTATCGATCACGATGATCAATACGGCAAAACTCATCACGATGAGACTTCCCCATTTGCGTAAAGCTGATGGAGGTGCTTCTTCGCTTTCCGTGGCGGGATTTTGCATTGTTGTTTCGTTCGTCTTATTCATAGTGTTGAGAAAAAATAATTTATAATAAGTGTGAGTTGGTGCGGCGCTCAAATGCGCGGCTCATGATTATCTTATGCGGCTTTTTTGGCGGTCTTTGCGGTTGCTTCGATTTTTTGAAGGACTTTCTTTGGAAGTTGGATAAACATTTCGAGTTCTTCATCAGTGAGAACCTCAAAGAGTTCAGCGATGCGGTTGATATGATCTTTTTTGAAGATTTCAAAGCGTTTTTTACCTTCTGGAGAGAATTGAATGTTTACGATTCTACGGTCTTTATTGTCATGGCTACGTTGTACGAATCCTTGGTCCACGAGACATTCAATCATTTGAGTGGCTGCACTGCTGGTGACACCCATTTTTGTGGCGATATCTTTGACTGTGACAGTTTTTTCGTGAGCGATGGCGTAGAGAATTTGTGCTTGTGAACGGCCGAGATTATATTTCTGGAAAAAATTGTCCTTACTTGCTCCAATGGCTTTCTGAAGAGCCATAAAGCCTTCAAACATTTCCTGGATTTTTTGTTGGCGAGGTTGTTTATTCATAGATTTGAGAAGAAGATTCTGTATTAAGTTAGGGTCTAACTATATTAGTTACTTAACTAATTGTCAAGACTAAAGAGTAACTTTACTTTTTGGGCAGACGCGTGCTATAAAATTCAACCAAAATCAATTTATTTATGACTGAATTACGTCAAGCACAGGAACCAACCATGATTGAGCAAGTCCGCCAGGCTCACCTTGGGAAGTCGTCAGAAATACAGAGGGGGCTTTCAATTGAAGCCAACAGAAGTTATCAAGCGAGTTCGGATCTTATTCATAAAAATTTTTGTGCGATTCGCAGATCACTTCAAGATCTTTTTGATATTTTGGAAATCGTAAAATTTGAAAAGGAAAAACGTAGTGAACATGAAAAATTTAGACATAATGAGCTTAGTAACCAACAACATGCTGATCTGTCTGCAATTTTTCGCGGTATCAGCAAAGCGGCCCGAGATATTTTGAAAGGGGCATATGCATTAAATTCACAAGGGGCAGGTCTGGATTTGCCAGAAAATTTTATGGATGAAATGACGGAAGAAGCACGGAGGGTTTTGGATCTTTGCAATGCTCTGGATATTCCTGCTGCTGACGAAAATTTTTTAAGAAAAGTTTTGACGACGATTGGTTTTGAAGGTTTTCAAGGCTTATTAATGGATGATGAGTTTGATATTTTACGCAAAAAACCGGTTCTTTTTAAGCAAGCAGTGATGCATCAACAAGGTGATCCTGTGGCTTTTTTACGAAGTGAAAAAGGGTTTGTGGAAAGAGGTGTTGCTAAGTTGAGTGAAAACGGAGAGTTTGCTGATCTTCTGGAAGCTAATCCTCATGTTTTGGTTGAAGCGATGTTGAATTATCGTGACCCCAAAATTAATCGTGGACATAAAGTTACGAATCGATTTAGCAATGCTCACGACTATCTTTTATATTTGAGAAAACAGAAAAAACTTGCCAAAGGAAAGAAGAAAAAGATGCGTACTCCTTTTGATCGGGTTTAATTATCGCTAAAAGGTGTAATTTTTGTTATAGTACGAATCGTTATTCTTGAGCCATTTAATGTGTTATGAGAATTTTAGGAATTGAAACTTCGTGCGATGAAACTTCGGCGGCTGTGGTGGAAGACGGCGTTCGCGTTTTGAGTAACGTGATTTTTTCACAAGTTCCTTTGCATCAAAAAACTGGCGGCGTGGTGCCGGAAGTTGCGGCACGCGAACATGTGGTGAAAATTATTCCGGTGATTGAAGAAGCGATGGAGAAGGCGGGTGTTGGTCCGAAAGATATTGATGTTGTGGCTGTAACCCAGGGCCCAGGCTTGTTGAGTTCGTTGGTCATTGGGACAACAGCAGCTTCAACCTTGGCGGCCGTTTGGGGAAAACCTTTGGTTGGCATGAATCATATTGCCGGGCATATTTATGCGAACTGGTTGCAGAGAAAAGCGGATCATGTGGAGTTTCCATGTGTGGTTTTAACGGCTTCTGGCGGGCACAATGAGTTGGTGTTTATGAAAGGACATGACAATTTTGAATTGATTGGAGAAACTTTAGATGATGCGGCTGGAGAAGCTTTTGATAAAGTGGCGCGATTACTTGGCATGGGTTATCCAGGCGGTCCTGCGATTGCACGTGCGGCACATGCGGGAAATAAATTGCGATATGCTTTTCCAAAAGCGTACATGGGTGATGAGAATTTTGATTTTAGTTTTTCCGGATTGAAAACCGCGATGTTGAATTTTATTCGGGCCGAACATAGTGAAAATGGAGAATTGAGTGAAGAGTTTGTTGCTGATTGTGCTGCGTCTTTTCAGGAGGCGGTTTGCGGAGTTTTATCGGATAAATTATTGAGTGCTGCACAAAAATTTCATGCCAAAACTGTGATTATTTCAGGCGGAGTTTCTGCGAATTTGCGATTGCGATCAATGATTATAGAGAAGCTTAAAGCTGATTATTTCTTTGATCACAAAGCGCGAAAGGTTGCTTTGGAGGTGAAGCCAAAATTTGATTCTCCTGCAGATATTTCTTTTTGTACTGATAATGCTGCGATGATTGCGGGCGCTGCGTTTTTTCATATTCAACGGGTTGGTTTGAAAAAAGTTGCGGTAAAAAATGTTTTGGGTGATCCGAATTTGCGGTTGTATTAAAAGGAACCAACTTTCCAAGGTTATGGGACGGGAGTTTGTTTGAATGGGAAAACTTTGCAAAAAAATACCTAAAGGTATCTTGAAATATACCGACTGGAAGCCACTTAAAAGCTTGTGCATCGGTGATTTTATGCTATACTCCTTGGTGTTTACCTCTTTTCTTTTTTATGAACAGTAACGCAAAAAACGTCATGAATGACGAAGAAGATGGTCAGTCTGCTGGCCCAATGTCGCCTCCGTATCAAACTCCGAAAGGCGTTCACGATATTCTTCCCAACGATCACAAGTTCCACACTTTTATTAAAAAAGTGGTTCGTCACCGTTGTCGTCAGGCTGGTTTTAAGCGTATTACGACTCCGATTTTTGAATTTACTGATGTTTTTACGAGAGGAATTGGCGCTACAAGCGACATCGTGAGTAAAGAAATGTATACATTTCAGGATCGTAAAGGCCGTAGTTTAACGTTAAAACCGGAAGGAACTGCTGGCGTTGTTCGTTCATATATTCAAAATGGGATGTCGGCTTTGCCTTTACCTGTTGAACTTTATTATATTGAACCTCACTTTAGATATGACCGTCCGCAAAAAGGTCGTTATAGAATGTTCTGGCAGTTTGGTTTTGAATGTATTGGCGAAAGTGATGCTGCGCTTGATGCTCAAGTGATTCAGCTTGCTCACACGATTTTGAAAGATCTTGGAATCGCTGAACTTTTTAATCTTCAATTGAATAGTATTGGATGTGAAATTTGCCGTCCGAACTATATTCAGGTTTTGAAAGATTTTTATTTCGGCAAAGAACGTTCTTTGTGTGCAGATTGTAAATATCGTTTGGAAAAAAATCCTTTGCGATTATTGGATTGTAAAGAAGAAGATTGTCAGATTTTGGCTCAAATTGCGCCTAAGTTGGCTGATTATCTTTGTACTGAATGTAAAGCTTACGATAAAGATGTGAAAGATTTCTTGAAAGAAATGGGCATCACATTCCACCAGAATAATAGTTTGGTTCGTGGTTTGGATTATTATACGAAAACAGTTTTTGAATTCTGGGATAAACATGATGGTGCGCAAAATGCGATTGGTGGTGGCGGACGTTATGATGGTTTGATTGAATTAATGGGCGGACCAAAAACCCCTGCGTGCGGATTTGCTGCTGGAATGGAACGCATTGTTGCTGCGATGAAGCGCGAGAAAATCCGTGTTCCAGAAAAGGATGATTTACATGTTTTTGTGGCTCAGCTTGGTGATGAAGCAAAAAAGAAATGTTTGCCGTTGATTGCTGAACTTCGTGAACGTGGCGTGCGTACAATGGGTGCGCTTGGAAAAGGTGCGATTAAAACTCAAATGCGTTTAGCTGATAAATTTAAGGTTCCATATACTTTGATTTTAGGTCTGACAGAAGTGCGCGAAGGAACAATTATTATTCGCGACATGTCGGTTGGAACGCAGGTCACTGTGAAATTTGAAGATGCGGTTGATCAGGTTGTGAAAAGAATTGGCGAGAAAAATTTGGATACATTTTCTCCAGGAGAGATCGTGTTCTAAAAAAGGTATCTTCTAAAAATTCATGGCCACACACCAAAACAAAACTCTTCCAAAAACTTCCGAAAGTCCTCAAGATGATCGGAAAGTTTTTGTGATTCTGGTGTTGTGCGCGATTGTGGCGACGTTGGTTTTTGTTTTTTGGCCAAAGGAAACTGCTTCACAATCACTTTCGCCGCGGGCTGCTTTTGCGGCTTGTTTAACGGATAAAGGCGTAACAATGTATGGCACTGATACTTGTCCGAATTGTCAGACGCAAAAAGGGATGTTTCAGAATGATTTCAGCCGTATTCACTATGTAAATTGCGATATCCATCAAGACGAATGTCAACAAATGGGTATTACTGGAACCCCAACTTGGATATATAATGGACAAAGATTGCAGGGTGTTCAGACTTTTCCTAATTTATCAAAACTCAGCAGCTGTGCTGCTCCTTAATTATTTTCTTTCATGAAAAAGATCAAACAAAAAGTTCAGGGATTTTTTGAATTTGTTTTTGTCAGCAATGCGGAAAACGAAATTTGGCTTATCAGTGCGGTTGTATTGTTTTTGGTATTGGTTCTTTATGCACTTTATTCTTACGAACCGAATTTTAATCGTTCGGTGAATACGTTATTGATGGGCACTCAACAGGTTGCTCAAACGCAGGAGAAACTTTTTAAATTGCCTGTGACAGTGGTTTATGACTCCTCTTCCACTGAACAGAAAACAAGAATGAATGAGTTTTTGGCGAACTTGAGTGATCCGACGGCGGCGCTTATTGCTACTGATGTTGAACCGACCTGGTTGGATTATAAAGATCAAAAAGCGCAAGCATTGATTCAACAAAGTGGTCTTAAATATTTGCCGCAGATTTTTTTGGATCCTTCAATTCAGCAACATCCTCAGTTTAAAGCTTTGCAACAATATCTGACGAACAAAGGTGATGTTTGGTTTATTCGTTTGGCTCCATTGCAAAATTTGGGAACTCCGGATGCAACTCAAGGAAATTTCCAGGGTGTTGATCCTACCAAAGCGAAAGTGGTGATTCAGGCTTATGAAAGCTATGCGTGCGATCATTGTGCAGAAGCGCAAGCAACATTAAAAAAGATTGTTCAAGATTATCCAAATGATGTGAGCATTGTGTACAAGCATTTTGAACCTGGTGATGTTTATAACCAAGTTGCTCAAGGTGCGGAATGTGCAGGAGATCAGGGTAAATTTTTCCAAATGCAGGATGTGATATTTAAAGGACAACCTGACATGCTCAAAAAATTCCAAAGTTTTTCAACTGCTCAAACTGCGTCTCCGGAAGTTGCAGCTTATGTTGACACTTTGCTTCAAACTGATGCTAAAAACCTTCATTTGAATTTGGATTTATTCAAAACTTGTATGAGTGAAAAAACTCATTATGCTTTGATTCAACAGGAAACTCTTGATGCTGTGGATTATGGTGTGAACGGTCCTCCATCTTTCTTTATCAATCAACAATTCCAAAACGGGTTATTGTCTTATGACCAGTTTAAACCTATTATTGACAGTGAATTGAAAAAATAATAAAAACTAAACCTTCCCCATGAAAAAGTTTTTACATTTGTCTGCAGTTTTTTTAGCCGTATTTGGCTTTGCAGCAACGTCACATTTGGCTTTTGCCGGCAGTTTTTCGGACGTTCCGGAAAATTCTGAACATTATGCTGCAGTGGAATATTTGAAAGCGAAAGGTGTGATTAGCGGTTATCCCGACGGGACTTTTCAGCCTGATAAAAATATTAATCGCGCTGAAAGTTTGAAAATTTTGTTATTGGGAACTTCAACTCCTTTGGCGAGCACCCAATCTATTAATTTTCCAGATGTTCAAACAACGGATTGGTTTTATCAGTATGTTCAAAAAGCTGATGAATTAAAGATTGTTGAAGGTTATCCAGATGGTCAATTTAAGCCTCAAAATACGATTAACTTGGCGGAAAGTTTGAAAGTTATTTTGTTAAGTTTTAAAGCGCAGCTTCCAACAACTGTAACTGCTGATCCTTATCAAGATGTGGGAAAAGATGTTTGGTATGCGCCATATGCTCAATATTCAAAAGACAAAGTGATTGTTGAAGTGCAGGATGATGGGAAATTGCATGGAGAACGCGATATGACTCGCGCTGAGTTTGCGGAAATTGTTTATCGTTTGATGTACATCAAAGAAAATAATCTGGATTCGTTTCCATTGAGCACGAACTGGCCTTTGTTTGTTCATCCAACGGATCATTATTCTGTGAAATTTCCTTTTTCCTGGTTGAAAATTAATGCTGGAAGCCATGAGATTTTCTGGAAACAAGATACAGATGATGGACAGGTAAGTTTTGCGAGAATTTTCCCAAATAGTGCAACGGTTTATATGGTTGTGGACGCCAATAAAGATCAGCTTTCGCTTGATGCATATTTGGCCAAAGTTGAATACGATTCTACAGCTGTGACACAAAAAAATACTTTAAACGGTTATCCTTTTGCGAGTATTGCGATTGCTGCAAACGGTCTTGAAGATTTTTATTTTGAACTTCCAAATAAAGCGATTTTAATTGTTTATACGCAGTTGGGAAACGGTTATTTGAGAACACAACTGGAACAGGAAATCCGTTTTATGGTTGGTACGATTCGTTATAACGAAAATAATACTGCTCCAGCAGATACTTCAACTACTGTGGCTGCAACCGGTGTTTCTACGAGCACCACAGGTTCTACAACTACTGCAGATTTTTTGACGGAAGTCCGAAAGAATTTATTGGTGAAAGAAAAAGGCAAAGCGATCTTAAATCAAATGCCTGATGCGGTTATTATTGAAACTGATACGATTGGGATTGGAACAGGCCCAGTTGATTATTATTTCAGTGCTCAGTACAACGTGACACTGAAATATGAACGAAATTCTGATACGTTGTTGGCCATGAAGGATGGAAAAACTTCTGCTTTTTAAACGCTTAAAAAGAGTTCGTTGTGTTTTTAGAGCCTTTCCCTTATAATTTTGATCGACTTATTTCTTATTTTTTAATTTTTCTTACATGAAAGGAAAAATGCTTATCGTGGGTGTAGCAGCTCTTTCTGCTGTTACTCTTTTTGGTTGCCAACAACAAGGTGCGACTACAACCACACCAACTCCTGCTCCTGCAGTAACTGAAACTTCAACGGCTTCGTTGGATGTTATGCCTGCTGGAAGCGAACAATCAAGTTCAGCATCTCTTAGTATTACTCCTGCAACTCAGCAAGGTTCTACACAAGCTGATGGCTCAATGTTGCAAGGTAATCTTGGCGCTATGATGAAAGACAAAGCTGTAACAAAACCAGCTATTGAAGATCCTTCAAAAGCTATGACTCCAACTAAAGCTGCGACTCCAATCGAAAAAAAGGCTGATGTAACTACTACAACAACTACAACTACTAAAGCTGCTAGTTACTAATTTTTATGAAAAAAAACCTCCTGATCACAATGAGTTTGGGATTGATTTCAACCCTGATGTTGGCGGGCTGTCAGACTGCGCCTAATGTGCAACCGGCAGCCTCCAGTCAGGAGGTTCATAATATTCCAACGGTTCCTTTTTCTAAAGGACCAACTTCTCCTCCAAATACAAAAGGACCTTCAGCTCCATTTCCAAATTCCGGGGTTTCTGATTCAAACGGTCAGCCGCAATCAATAACGGAAACCGAACAACAAAAGTTTACTTTAAACTAGAAACGAATTTTCTCTACTGAAGACTCTTTTCTTTCGGTGGTGTTTTGATAGACTCTAAATACATATTTTTTGGCATATTTTTTTGTACCGACTATGGATGATGTTTATCAGAAATCGCTTGAGCTTCACGAAAAAAATCATGGAAAGCTTGCCGTTCATTCCAAAGTTCCCATGGAAAATTATGGGGATTTGAGTTTGGCGTATACGCCTGGAGTGGCTGAACCTTGTCGTCAAATTGCTGCGAACCCTGATGATGTTTATAAATACACGATGAAATCGAATATGGTTGCGGTGATCAGTGATGGTTCTGCGGTGTTGGGATTGGGAAATATTGGTGCTGCAGCGGGTTTGCCAGTGATGGAAGGTAAATGTCTTTTATTCAAGCAGTTTGGCGGAGTGGATGCTTTTCCGATCTGCGTTTCAACTCAGGATGTTGAGGAGTTTATTGGTGTTGTGAAAAATATTGCTGTGAATTTTGGTGGAATTAATTTGGAAGATATTGCTGCGCCTCGTTGTTTTGAAATTGAGGAACGTTTGAAGCAGGAACTGAATATTCCGGTTTTTCATGATGATCAGCACGGAACTGCGATTGTGGTTTTGGCCGCGGTGATCAATGCGATTAAGTTGGCCGGAAAGAATTTAGCAGATATGAAAATTGTGATGTCTGGAAGCGGTGCGGCTGGAATTGCGACGGCAAAATTATTATTGAATTACGGAGCAAAAAATTTGATTTTGTGTGACCGAACCGGCGCGATTTATAAATCACGAGCTGATTTAAATGGTGAAGGCTCAAAATATTTGATTGCAACGATGTCGAATCCGAATGAGGAAAAAGGTTCGATGGAAGATGTTTTAAAAGGTGCGGATATGTTTATTGGTGTTTCTTCCGGAAATCTTTTGAATGCGGAAATGATCAAGAGTATGGCTCCGAAAGCCATTGTTTTTGGGATGGCAAATCCTGTTCCGGAAATTATGCCTGACGTGGCAAAAGAAGCCGGTGTGTTTATTGTTGGAACCGGCCGTTCGGATTTTCCGAATCAGATTAATAATGTGTTAGCTTTCCCAGGAATTTTCCGCGGAGTTTTGGATGTTCGTGCACCGCAAATTACTGAGAAGATGAAAGTTGCTGCTGCAGAAGCTTTAGCTGCACTTGTGAAAGAACCGACCGTTGATAAAATTATTCCAGGGGTTTTTGATCCTGGGGTTGCGGAAGCTGTTGCTGATGCGGTGAAGAAGTGTGCGTAAAAGGAACAAACATTCCAAAGTTATGCGACGGGAGTTTGTTTGAACCTTCCAATGTTGCAAACTATTGCATCATTTGTGATTCAGGCGAGTTTGGGTCGTTTTGAAGATCACAAACGGACATGAAATCGCTCATGAGGTTTGTGAGTTTGTAGAATTTGAAGTAGGTCGGGCTGAAATCTTCGCCAATACATTCGTCCATATAAGGATTTGTTATTCTGAAACCCATAAAATGGACTTTTGCGGCTTCCGGAATTTCTTTTGATTGGGAAATTCGGCCTGTGAGAACGAGTACGTTCATAAATTTATCCGTATATTTTTCATGAAGTTTAGCGATTTGTTCAGGGTTTAAGCCATTTGCCAAAATACGGTCTTCAATTTTTTTAAGGGCATCCAATTCATCCATCCAAGTTTTAACCAATCCGGTTTGAGCGAATTTTTTCTCACTTACCGCGATTTGGGTTTTGTGCGCAAAACTGTCGATGCGTTTGCGAAGTGCATAAATATCGAGTGCTTTTTGATCAAGTTTTTGTGTATGTTCAGCCATAAAATCATTGACTGTGTTGGTGAGGCGAACTAATTTTTCATAAGCTGCACCACGAACTACACCGTGATATTTTTTACTGTTTAAGTTTGCTTCTTGGCGATCGTGGAAGTTTTGAATACTGTAGGCCAAAAGGATAATGTCGGTTCGGGCACTTTCCACCATTCCGTTGTCTTCTAAATATTTGGTTTGCTCTTCGTTAATTTTATTTTTTCGAGGATCAACCGCGTGAGCTAACAAGCCCATTGCAGGACGAAGTCTTTCGCCAAGAGCAGCGAGCTGTGCTCTTCGTGCATTTGTTTGTTGTTCTTGTTCAGCAATTTCTGGAATGACTTTGGATCTTGAAAGATTTTCATCAAAAGCGAGCGCAATTCTGTAAAGAATTTGGCGCATATTATCGAGCTCGTCGGTAATGAAATCGTGAATATCGTAAGAAAGAGTTTCTGTTGGGTGTTCTACCTCTTCAGCAATTGGCGCTTCGTCGTTTGTTAACACTGTTTTTACTTGAGTTGCTTTAAAAGTGGCGAGGCGGCCCATACGGGAAAGCGAAAGTCCTTCGGAAAGTCCAAACATTTCATCACCAAGTTTCCAAACTTGCTCCTGTAATTTTTTGTCTTCATCACTTAAAATATCGATAGTCTCTTTGACCTTTTCTTGCGTTTCTTCTGCGGCTTTTACCACGCTATTCTGTTCAAGTTTAAAATTTTGACTGTCTTCGTTAAATGGAACTCCTAATCCAGCTTGGTTTTCAAATTCAGGTTCGTCACTGAATCCAAAAAAATCATCGCCCATTTCTTGGCCTGCAGCAGGGGTTGGGTTTTTATATTTTGATCCGTAAATATTTAATTTTCCTTCCAATGCTTCAATTTCGCGGATGATCATGCGGCCCATGAGCAACATTTTTTTGGGATACACAATATGTTTGCCTGCAGAATTTTCTTCAACTTCCATCATGTCCCACATGTAATCCAAGTAAGACAAGATGATACTGATTTGATGAAGAACTTTTTTGAGATCAGTCCGAAGTTCCTTATTTTTTATTTCGTTCACTTTGTTTCCTAAAACGGCATATTGTTTGATGCGGTCGCGCAAAACTCTGCGATGATGACCAACGACCATTGGAGCTACAGGATCAGGAAAAATGGCATTAAATGCATCGGTAAAACTACGGATGACATTATATTTTTTTGCTAATTTGTCTTCATGTGCTCGTTCACGTTCCTCTTCTGAAACTTCTTCATTTCCATCTTTTTTTGCGTCTGGACTAATGAGTTGTCCCAACTTTCCTTTTCCAACATTCATTTTTTCCATCCAGCGGAATGTTTCTTCCCAACTTCGGATGAACATCACCAAACGGTTGATTTCATGGAGACCAAGCAGGTTGTTTTCTGCTGTTGCTGCTTCGTTTCCAGGATTGGAAGGTAAACGTCGTTTAATGCAATCAAGTTTGCTTAAAGCTTCAAGAATTTCTTTAAGATCTTCAATTCTTACGTGACTAGTATCATCAAAATCGTCTTCTGGTTTGGTACCCAGATGAACTTTTTTACGGGTTCTGATAATGACTTTGAGTGCCTGAATAAATTTATCTTTTTCTTCATTATCTAAGCGGAGTGCTTTGCTCATATTTTCCAAAGCTTCCCTTTGAGCTTCACGCGAAATGGTTTGATTTGATCCATCACCACCGTTGATCAATGTCATTGCGTCCGCTGGCATAAGCGATTCAATGAGGTCCATGAATTCGCCATCAAAAGAAGGAACCGTATGAATTGAGTAATCATTGGTGACTTCCAAGCTATGCAATTTTTCTTGAGTAACTGTAAATGTTCGCAGGTTTTGGTAGGCGTTGTAAAATTTGCTGTATTCCGGATATAAAGCGGAGTGAATATCGATGTTTCCGTTTGAAGTTCTGGTGTTTTGAGGTTTTGCAAACTCTCTGGCCATTTTTTCCAAATCTCTCACCATTGGTAAAATTTCCGAAACTGTGGAGAATTTTTGGAGACTGGTTTCACCTCCAGCGAGCGCGATTTCACCTAAATTCTGGCAAACCGCACGGAGTAATTGGAAATGAAAACCCATTTTTTCGTAGGTTTTGATTTGTTCTGGGCTGAGCGTGGCCATTAAATCAAGGTAGGCTTGTTTTTCAATTTCGCCACGGTTGGCACTGGAAAGACGGCCAATGATTCCGCCTTCTTTTGTGCGGGCTTTGACCTCATCTTCGTTATTTGAATGTACAACTGCCATAACTTCGGCTGCTTCTTCTTGTGAAGCATCGGTTATTTCAACATCTGGACTGATTGTTGGCTCTGGTAAGCCTTCTTCCCTGGGACTCATGGTATTATTTAAAATCGTGAAGGTGGCAATTTAACATATTTTCTTATGTCCGTCAATTCTTTTCGGTGAGGTTGAGCTTATTCATGTTAATATAATGTGGCTTTTTGTTCCGGATTACATTTATGGATTCGCTGTTTATCGTGGCTCATCGCGGGGGGAAAGGTCCTCATGAGGAAAATACGCTTGATGCTCTAAAATATGGCTTGGAACAGTGCAGTAATGCAGTTGAAATGGATGTCCGTTTTGACCATCTGCGTAAACGTTTCTATCTGGAACACGATTTTTTGCATTCTCCTCGTAAGAATCGGAATGTGATTGATAAAGTTGTGCCGTTTTTGCCGAATCAGGCTACGCTTTTTGTTGAGCTTAAAACGCTTTATTGGCTACGTCGCAGGTATGCACTCAGGTTTTTAAAGGTGGTTGAACAGTTCGCGCTGGACCAGCGCGCGATCATTATGTCTTTCAATCCTTTTGTGCTCACACAGTTACGCGGACGTGCGCCGTATTTGCATGTAGGTTTTTTGATGAACAGCAGAGCTTGGGCCTTTATTTTCCGTCATTGGGTCTATTGGATTTTGAAACCTCAATATATTTTATTGAACAAACATTTTTTTAAGAAGCCGGCTTTTTTGAAGAGGATGCTGGATTTTGCAAAAGAACATGACATTAAAGTGCTGACTTTTACTGCCAACAGTCCTGAAGATTGGTATAATGCACTCAAATATAAGTTCGACGGAGTGATCACAGATTATCCAAAAGAAGCTTGTGAGATTCTGACGCATCATACGGATTCCGTGAAATCACACGAAACTGCTACTCCTTAACCGCTTTGATCTATGTCCGGACATTCCAAATGGGCAAATATTAAACATCGAAAGGGCGCTGAAGACGCACGAAGAGGAAAAATTTTTACGAAACATGCCAAATTAATCGCGATTGCTGCGCGAAATGGTGCTGACGTGGACACAAATTCGGCGCTGCGCGTGGCGATTGATAATGCCCGAGCGGAAAATGTGCCTCGTGATAATATTGAACGCGCCGTGAAAAAAGGCAGCGGTGAGGGCAAAGGTGCGGCTGCGATGGAAGAGATTTTTTATGAAGGTTTTGGACCGGGTGGCGCGGCTGTGTATGTGGAAACCTTAACTGATAATCGCAACCGAACACTTACGAATGTGAAACATGTTTTCACGAAAAACGGTGGAAATTTTGGTTCTGCTGGAACGGTTGGTTATTTGTTTAAAAAAAGAGGGGTTATTAATGTGAAAGTTTCTGAAGCTGGAAAAAGTGCAGACGAAATTGAACTCGCAGCTATTGATGCTGGTGCGGATGATGTGATTACTGATGGTGAAACGATGACGATTTATACTGAACCAACGGCTGTGATGAAAGCGCGTGCAGCGCTTGAAGCTGCGGGAATTAAAGTGAGCTCTGCTTCACAAACTTATGTTCCGCAGACTTCCGTAAAAATTGAAGATGTTGAAGTTGCAAAACAGCTTTTAAAATTGATTGATCTGGTTGAAGAAGATGAAGATGTTTCTGAAGTTTTCAGCAACTTTGATATTGCTGAAGATATTTTGGAAAAATTAGGAGATTAATTTAGCTGGCGAAAGTTGGAAGTTTTTTTAACGGAAAATCAACAGTCCTATCAAAAATGAGATGGCGTTGATGATGAGCGAAAAGAGCAGTGCTTTTTTGAGATTTATTTTGAGGCTGAGAAAATACCAGATTCCTTCCATCACAAAGGCGAAAGTTTCAACGACAGCGATGTACGCGATGCGGTTTTGAATGAATGCAGGAAAAATAAACCAGACATACGGAAGTGTGAGGCAGGAAGCCAAAATAATGAGGATGGCTAATCGCCAATATTCGACCTTTGTGAGTTCAAAATATTTTGGTGCGAATTTTTTGAGGAGTAAGCCGGCAATGGTTTCGATCGTGACCGTGCAGAAAAGTCCCCATAAAAAAGTGAGTTCGTACATGGACTCACTATAACGTATTGGTGTGAAACTTTTAATCCTCGAATTTGTAGGTTACGCCTTCGTCGAGTTTGAAGAAGTCAGCGTCGCCGTCAGTGGCTTTGCGCATGATGACGTCCGTGAAATTTTCTTCTTGATTTGTAGCGTTCGCTTTGGGAAACCCAAAGCTCTCTCGCTCGGCCGATTTGGCCTCGCCCTCGCGCTGTGCGCTCGGCTCAGAAGTTGATTTCTCAACCACAGGTTTTGATTCGAGTTTTGGAACGAACATTTTTTCCAACATGGCTTTGGCGTCTGTTGGGCTGATCATTGGGGTTTCTTCCGTAATTTCTTCGTGATTTTTTGGAAGGCGGGCTTTTTGGAATGAGCGGATTTTTTCTACAACCATGTGTTCGGTTGCTTCTAAATCGTTGCCTTTGATTTTGAATCCTGCGGCTTGGACATGGCCTCCCCCACCAAACATGTTGGCGATAACACTGGCATCAATTGATGGATTTAACGTGCGAAGACTTCCTCCAATGTAGCCGTCGTTGCGATGTTTTAAGATGAGCACCACTTCTGTGCCTGGTGCGTTTGTCATAAGCTCGTCGATGATTCCACCGGTTTCGTCGTCCCGGGCTCCGGTTTCATCAAAATCTTTGCGGCTGATGGTTGCCCAAACAAAATGAAATTTATCATCAACTTTAATATTGCTCAAAATGCGTCCCCATAAACGAAGCATGGAAAGGCGTTTTGTTTTGAAAATGTGCTGAATGATTTCTTGTTGGCGTGCGCCGTATTTTACCAAATGTGCGGCTGCAGCAAAGGAACGAGGAGTTGTGTTCGCGTTTTGAAAACTTCCTGTGTCCGTTACGATTCCTGCTAAAAGAAGTGTGGCAATATCTTCGTCCATCAATTTAGTTTCCGTGATTTTTTCCATTTCTTCAATGAGTGGGATAAGGATTTCTGTTGTTGCAGAAGCCATAATATCCACGTAGTTGATTTTACCAAATCCGCCGTTTGAAGCGTGATGGTCAATGTTGATGAGTGGAATTTGAGTGAAAATTTCGGTGTTGTCTTCGTAAAATCTTCCAAGTTGAGAAAGATCGCCAGTGTCCACTGTGATGATGAGATCGTACTTGGTTGGGCCGTGACTGAAGGAAACTTGATCAGCAGAAAATTGGCCTTTTTTAGCGGTAATAATGATGTTCACTTTGTTCGGTTCGATCTTGGTTTTGAGTGTGTCGATCTTACTTTTTTCGCAATCCAAAGTAACGATAAAATCGTTGCCTGGAGAAAATTCGTGATTGATAACGCTGGTTGTTGGAAGGAACTGGAAAGAGTCCGGAACAGGTTCCGCCATGACAACTGTGACATCTTTGTTGAGCTTTTTAAACGCGAGATAGAGCGCTAATGAGCTTCCGATGGAATCGCCGTCTGCAGGTGCAGAAGGCATTAACAAAATGTGGTTACTTTTGAGAATGAGGTCGATTATTTGTTGGCGAATCTTTTCCATTGGTTGTTATTTTTGTAAGAAGGAGTGATTTCAGGTTCAGAAATATCTGATAATTATACGATATTTCCATATTTTAGTCAATCATCTTCGCGCATGGGCTTACGAAGTAGGACACTGTAACAAAGGCGGATTTTCTAGGCAAGGTGAAAAGATGTAAATATTTGATGTTCAAGTGGGGTGTTGACAATTTTGATGTTTTATAACAGAATACGCATCTGATTTTTATAAAACTTATGAACCACAAATCTTTGCTTGCGGGATCGTTCATGGCTTTGAATGCATGTTCGATGGAACCATCAAAAACTGCTCAACAAAAACCTCAGTCACATTTTGAATCGAAGACTGCGGAAAATTTGATGGCTGAATATAGATCAACTCGAGATGCCTATGAAAAATTTGAACAAGATTGGAATGGTTTGTCAAAAGATGAGACTGAAGAATTGGCTGTTAGCCTTTGTAGTTGGCAAGATTCTGAACGAGGTTTATCACTTTGGAATGAATGGAGTGAAAAAACAGATGATCCAAAATTTTATGTTTGCAAAGAGAAAGAGCATACCGAAGCTAAGCGTTGTGAAGCTGATCTTTTAGTCGCAGATGGAAAAATTGGTTTTGTGATTGATCATTTTAATAAGAGGATTGCGTTGATAAAAGCAGAAACTGATTGTGCAAAAAATCTTTTAAAGGATGCCGAAGTTCCTGTGGATTATTCAAATATTGTTGCGAGGAATGGTGTAAAAAAACCTTTAAAAGTTTTGAAAATTGAGGCAGAAAATGATGCTAAAAAATTACACAAAAGCGAGGAAGAAATTCAATCTTTAGCAGTTGATGCAAAGGTTCGAGAATTTCAGGCTAGTTTATGTACTACACATGCTAGCGAAGAAATTATAGATTGCGAATTTGAAGCTGCAAAAATCAAAAAAACACATTTAAAAAAACATAAAAAAGAGTTAGATGCTTGCGTTATTCGTTCAGCTAAAAGTAGAGCGAAAAATCCTGGAGAATTTGGATTAATGATGAAATTTTTTCATGGTGAATTGGAAAAAGATGTTGATCCATCAGATTCTAGTATAGGTCTGGACTTTCCAGGAGTCCATGAGGCTGTAGGAAAATTGTCGGAAATTGATGCGGATTGTAATAATGCGTTCATGCAAAAAAATATTCCGGCGCAGGAAGAATATTTGGCCAAAACGAATCAATGTACGGAAATGAAAATTGAATGTTTAGAAACTAGGAAGAGGAAAATTGTGAAAGGAATGGTAAAATGATGCGGAACTTTAGGAATTTTCGATGTCTAAGATTTTCAAAAAAACACCACGAGAGGTTGTACAAAAAGCTGATGCGATAACGATCATGCGTGCGGCAGGGGTTTTGAAAAACGGCGGGATTGTGGCATTTCCAACGGAAACAGTTTATGGACTTGGCGCGAATGCTTTGGATGCAAAAGCTGTGGCGAAAATTTTTGTGGCGAAAGGGAGGCCGAGTGATAATCCTTTGATTGTGCATATTGCTGATGCGGCCGAGTTGGCGATGGTGGCGAAAGATGTTCCGGAAATTGCAATAAAGTTGATGAAGAAGTTTTGGCCAGGACCTTTGACGTTTGTTTTGAAAAAGACTTCTGTGGTGCCGGATAATGTGACAGCAGGGGGAAAAACTGTGGCTGTGCGAATGCCTGCACATAAGATTGCTTTGAAACTTATTCAGTTGGCGGGTTGTCCGGTGGCGGCGCCATCTGCAAACTTGGCAGGAAAACCAAGCCCAACCAGCGCCGCCCATGTTGCGGAAGATCTGGCTGATAGAATCGATATGATTCTGGATGGAGGTGCGACCAAACATGGTTTGGAATCTACGGTTATTGATTTCACGGGCGGAGCCAATAGCAGAGTGGAAATTTTGCGTACTGGTGCGATAACGCCGGACATGCTGGCGAAAGTTCTGGGATATACACCGAAAATAGCTGTGCTCAAACCTCAAAAAGCGACTCGCAAAAATGCTGTTAAAAAAACAGCAAAAACTTCAGTGGATCTTGCGGTTCGTTCACCGGGAATGAAATATAAACATTATGCGCCAAAAGTGAAAATGTTGTTGGTGACGAGCAAAAAGGGCGATGCAATGATAAAGTTTGTGCAGAAAAAAATTGTGGATTTGCAGAAAAAAGGATTACGAGTTGGGATTTTGTGCTGTTCCGAAAATGCGAAATTTTATAAAAAAGCTGGTTCGGAAAAAGTTGTGGTTTGTGGTTCGTCGAAAAAACTCGCTTCCGTGGCAAGCAAACTTTTTGCTTCACTGCGTTTATTTGAGCCAAAAGATGTCGATGTTATTGTGGCAGAAAATTTTGGAAAAACTGGAATTGGCCATGCGGTTATGGATCGATTGGAACGAGCGGCTTCAGAGAAATTGTGAGATATTTTTGGCATCAGCTTGACATTTCCAGGGTTTCTTCAGTATGTTGAGGTCTAATTCCAATCAACTATGACAGAATCACGATTTCCTCCTTCTATTGATCAAGAACCCATCGATGGGGAGTATGTAGAAACTTCAAACGGAATAAATGGCAAGAAATTGCATCTTGTGGATGAATTTTCTGTTCCTGTAATGCCGGAAGAGGAAGGAGCATTGTTTTCTCAATTTACTGCGGAACTTCGCCTTTTAACGGATCGGGTGCGTGATGCTGTTTTGGATAAGAAAAAAATTATTAATCGCGCGGATCTTAAACTTTTGATTACAGCAGTTCAAAAAATGAATGGGAAAATTGGCAAAATGCTGGTTCTAAGAAAAAGTGTACCGGAAGAGGTGCGTTTGGGCGTTGATGTTTTTCAAAAACTTCAATCCGTGGTTACTGACACCAGACAAAAAGTGAGTTTTGCTGCAATGAATTTAGTTGGAAGAATCGCGAGTTTAGGAATTCGTTCAAAAAAGTCAGATTCAAAAAATCTGGGAATCCACACGTTGGCTGATGATATTTATGATGCAGGACGGACTCCAGATGATGAGGACGATGAATAATTTATTTCTGTTCAGAAGGTTTGAAATCTACTGCACGGAATTGAATTTGGTGTTTGCCTTTCCATTCATTGCGGTCGAGGTAGCAAACGATATCAACGGTTGGACTGCTGAGAATTTCGTCAGCGTGTTCGCCAAGTTTGTATGCAATGGTTGAGAATCTTTTGAATCCAGTCTGGGCCAAAAATGAAAGATGATTGCTCTCTTTTCCAACGCGTTTGAGGTAATTATGTTTGGCATTGCGAACGAGGAATAATGGCTGTTCGTTGCCAACTCCAAAAGGTTCCATTTGATCCATAAATTTCATTAAACTTTCGTTGATATCTTCAGCGTTGATTTCACAATCAATATTTAAAATTGGATTGGCGTCTTTGTCTTTGATGAAATTCTTTTCTGCATATTCTTCCATGTTGCGAACAAAATCTTCCAAGCGATCTTTACGGATGTTGAAACCTGCGGCTTGAGCGTGTCCTCCAAAATGTTCCAAGTAATCACGGTTTGCAGTTAATGCTTCCACAACGTTAAATGTTTCCGGACAGCGAGCTGAAGCCACTAAATAATCTCCGAAATCCTGGAGGATCATGGCTGGAACTCCATATTTTTCGGAAATTTTTCCTGCGATTAAACCTAAAATTCCAACGTGCCAGTCTGCGCTCCATGCCACGAAAATTTTATCGGAGCGACGGCCGGTATATTGAGTTTCCGCTTCCAGCATGGCTTTAATCACCATTTGTTGGCGTTCCTGATTTAATTTTTCCAAATGTTCGGCTAGGAGTTTTCCTTTTTCGCCTTCTTCACTTAATAATAATTGCAAAGCGTAATATGGATGATCGATTCTTCCTGCGGCATTAATGCGCGGACCAATTTTGAAACCGATGGTTCCGATGTTGAGTTTGTCTTCCGGTAAAATACCGGCTTGTTCTTTTAAGTATTGAAGTCCGCTCCAACGAGTATTTTTTAAAGCTTCTAAGCCATATTTTACGATAATGCGGTTTTCATCTTTGATCGGACCAATGTCGGCAACGGTTCCTAAACTTGCTAAATCTAAAAGTGCATAAAGATATTCTTCGCGTTCCCCTCCTTTAAAATTGTCTGTGATAAGAGCAGATGCGAGTTTGTAAGCAACGCCAGCCCCGGTTAAACCTTTGAACGGATATTCGTCGCCTGGCTGCATTGGATGCAAAATGGCATACGCTTTGTCCGGCATTTCTTCTGGAATCGTGTGGTGATCCGTAACGATGACATCGAGTCCGTAGTTATGCGCGAGAGCGATCTGGCTTTTACAAGAAATTCCGCAATCTACGGTAATGGCAACGTTCACTCCCAATTTAATAAACTCTTCAATAAAGGCATTACTGAGCCCATAACCGTCTTTCACGCGATGTGGCAAACGGTATGAAACTTTTGCCCCCATGATTTTCAAAGCATTATAAAGAATCGCGGTTCCGCTGATTCCATCAACGTCGTAATCGCCAAAAATCATAATTTTTTCTCCACCTTGCGCAGCTTTTTTAATTCTGGCCACGGCTTTGTCCATGTCCTTCATCAAAAAAGGGTTATGAAAACCTTTTTTATAGTTGGGATATAAATATGTTTGAATCGCCTCCTGGTCTAAAATTCCCCTGTTAATAAGGAGTTTGTCCGTGATCCCAAGTGTTGGGTCTTGATTCTTAATCTGCCAAGTTTTATTGAGAACCGACATAATAATTAAGAATTAATAGTTTGGGATGATGGTTGTTTTTGTGCTGACAAATGGGCTTCCAGTTCTTCACCATTGAGCCAATGGACATCTTTATAATGTCTGAACCAGGTTAGCTGTCTTTTGGCATAATTGCGAGTGTTTTTTTTGATTTCCTCAACTGCTTCTTCAAGGGTGCAGTTTCCTCGGATATACTGGATGATTTCCTGATAACCAATGGAAGACATGGCGGGAATTTTTTCATCAAAACCTTGCATCAATAATGTTTTTACTTCGTTTACTAATCCTCTATGAACGAGTTCGTCCACACGGCCGTTGATTCTTTCATATAAGGTTTCCCGACTCCATTCGATACCAATGGAAAAAACTTCGTATAATGGTTCGGCTTTTTTATCTACTTTTGGTTCATTGCCCGCGATGTTGATTTCAAGCGCCCGGATGACGTAACGGATATTATTCGGGTGAATGCGTGCTGCAGCTTCCGGATCTTTTTCCTGAAGAATTTTAAAAAGTTGTTCTGCTCCATACTGTTCATAATATTTTTGGAGCTGGGATCGTAAATCGTGTTGTGGTGGAACCCGTGGAATCTGGTAATTCTGGAGAATGGTATTTAAATAAAGACCTGTTCCTCCAACTAAAATCGGCAAATTGCGACGGCGCAAAATTTCTTCGATGGATTTAACAGCCATGCGTTTGAAATCGGAAACTGTGAATTCTTGATTTGGTTCAAGTTCATCAATCAAATGGTGACGAATGCCTTCTTGTTGGGCTGGCATAATTTTGTCGGTGCCAATATTCATGGACTTATAAATCTGGCGGGAATCTGCAGAAACGATTTCGCCATTGAACATTTTGGCTATTTTAAGACTGAGTCCGGTTTTTCCCGAGGCTGTGGGTCCCAAAATGACGACTAAAGGTTTTTTGCCTTCAGCGTTGGTTTGTTCTATAAACTCCGATAATTGTTGAAAAAATTCCATGATAGTTGGCTCAAGGATGTAAAGTCCTTTGGCTCTTGCTTGAGATTTAGAGTTTAAACCTGGTTTTGCCAGAAAGGCAATGCTAAATAAAAAAATCTTGACTTTAGCTTTGTGTTTGCGTAAATTAGGCCTTGTCATAGACAGCAGGTGTTCATGGGCAAGGAAGAAATTCGCCCGGATATAAAACCCGCCGAGACACAAAATTCGCATCATTAAGCCAATGTCGGCTCGCAATTTGTGCTCAACTGTCTATGAAAACGTTGAGTTTTTTTATTTTATTTTTTAACCAACCTTATGGCAGTTACTAAAGCTCAAAAGGAAGAAGTCCTAAAGAGACTTGAGGAAAACTTTGCCAAGGCTAAAGCGGTTTACTTTGCACAGAACAAGGGCCTCGAAGTGAAAAAGGTCACTGATCTGCGTAAAAAACTTTATAAGGAAGGCATCGAATTGGTTGTTGCCAAGAAAACCCTTATGAAAATCGCAGCGAAAAAGAATGGTCTCCCTGATCTCACTGATGAGATGATGGATGGTCCAGTTGCTGCAGCTTTCGGCTTTGGGGATGTTATCATTCCGGCAAAAGTTCTTTATGATTTCTCCAAGGAGAACGTAAATCTCCAATTGATCGGTGGCGTTGTAGAAGGCAAACTTCTCAACAAAGCTGAAGCAAAACAGCTTGCAACTCTCCCATCACGTACGGAACTCTTGGCGAAATTGGTCGGCAGTATGAAATCTCCGATCTCTGGTTTCCATGGCGTACTTGCTGGAACATTGCGCAAGCTTGTGTACGGTCTTAAAGCCGTTCATGACAAGAAGGCAGCAGAAGCTCCTGCTGCAGCGCCAGCTCCTGAAGCTCCGGCTCCAGCTGCTGCGTAATAACATTCTCAAACGTATTATTTCTATCTCATTTCTTAATTTTATACTCACATGTCAGACGTAACTCTTAGCAAGGAAGCTCAATCTATCCTTGATTCAGTTGAGAAACTTTCAGTTCTCGACCTCTCAAATTTGGTAAAAGCTATGGAAGAAAAATTCGGTGTTAGTGCTGCAGCTCCTATGATGATGGCTGCTGGTGGTGGCGCAGGTGCTGGTGCAGCTGCTGCTGACGAATCAGCTACTGTTAGCGTAATCTTGGCTGACGGTGGTGCTCAAAAAATCAATGTTATCAAAGCTGTTCGTGAAGCTACAGGACTTGGTCTTAAAGAAGCTAAAGACCTCGTTGATGGTGCTCCAAAGCCAGTTAAAGAAGGCATTCCACGTGACGAAGCTGCTAAACTCAAGAAATTGCTTGAAGACGCTGGTGCTAAAGTTGAACTTAAATAGGCTTTTTAATCCGCTCAAGCGGTGGCAAAGCCACACGCTTTCGCCTTCGCGCCGTGCGCTCAGAACCGAGCAATTTGCTCTTAAGTAAAAATCTAAAAGACCCTCCTTCAACCGAGGGTCTTTTTATTTGTCACGATTTTGTTGTCAAAAATGGGTGAGTTTAGAATTTTTTAATAATTCGTTCATAAGTTTTTGCTATAAAAAAATTGGCATGAACTATTTGTGCGTTTTTTTATCTTTATTTTTATGGCTGAAACTTTTATTGAGGGAAAGTTTATTTTTCGAAAAGTGAGAGTTACAGAAGGCAGAGAATTGGCTGCGTTACGGCTTTATGCTTTGCAAACTGACGGTGGTTCTTTTGTGGCTACCATTGAAGAAGAACAGCAGATGGATGTTGAAAATTATATTCAGAAAAACTATGTTTTGGGCGTTTTTGATGAAAAAAATAGACTGGTTGGAACGTTGGTGTACATGGAACAGGAACGACAAAAATTTAAACATATTGGAATTTTAGGAGGAATGTATGTTCATCCTGATTTTCGAGGTTTGGGTTTGGGCAAAAAACTGATCGATGAAATGCTCAAAATTCTCCGCAAATTTGATCATTTGTACGGTTTACAATTGAAAGTTGTGACAGATAATCGGCCAGCAATACGGCTTTATGAAAGTTTAGGCTTTTCCATTTGGGCTACGGAGAAAAATGCGCTTTTTCATAATGGAAATTTCTTTGACCAACATCACATGATGCTTCAATTGAGTGGTTAGAGGTAAACGCTTTACTAAAAAGCAAAAATTTGGTAAAATAATTAGATACAAAAATAAACACAAAAACTTATGGCTGAACCAATCAAACTTGATGATGCCGGAAATACCGGTTCATCTCCATCACAGGTAAAAATTAATTTGGGTGCTCCGGCAGTAGATCTTTCGGCGCCATCCAAAGAAAATGGCGGAGGAATGGGTAATATTTTTACCCAGACCCAAGCCAAAAAGGAAGATTCAAAAATGATTACTTCCATCATTTCTCAAAAAGAAGTGGCGCAAAAAACCAAGTCGATTCTTGGTCCGGCTCCAACGCTTGAAAAAAGCATTGAACAGGAAAGAGAAGCGACAGCAAAACGTAAAATGCGTCTTTTTCAGTTTGTGTTTGTAGCGCTTTTTGTTTCCAGCGTGGCAATGGCGTTTTATTTTTACACACAACTTTCTCCTGATTTCAGTTATTTGGGTGCAAATGTGACTCAAAGTTTGACGCTTACGAACAGCAATTTACTTGCAGCTCAAGCCAAAGTTAACCAAAACCGTTACTTGGAAGCTCAGTTAAAACTTAATGAGTTTAGTTATGAAGCTGATCGCTTTTTGAGCAGTGTTCAAAAAACTGTAGATCCAAATATTAATTCTGTTGATAAACAAGCGTTCTTTGCGAGTGTTGATGAATCAAAACAAGCTTTGCCGCTTTTACTCACAGATATTCGCGATACCATCACGAAAGATATTGTTGTTCAAACGTATGTTTCAGATGGCCAACCAGAGCAAACAGATGCTGAAGTTCTTTCTGCAGCACAAACTGCTTTGCGTGGCGGTTTGAATGATCAAAAGAAAGCTTATGGTCAAAATCCTACAAGTCCTCAAGATATTGCTGATGTAAAACTTATTGATAACGCTTCAAAACTGGTTGGAAATACAGCACTTTTGAATGTTCTTCAAAAAACTTCAGTGAGCGATTTCAAGAAGCAACTTGATGATTATGCTTCTGCTCCTGATGATACAAAACTTCAAAATCTTCAGGCTGTTATTAGCAAGGTTTTGGCCTCAACAAAGAGTGATCTTGCTACTATTGCAAACATCAAACAAAAACGTGTGGATTGGTCAACAATCATCACACAAATTAATACTGTTACAACATCAGTTGATTCTAAATTTGGAAAAACTCCTTCTTTATATGACTCGTTGGGAGGAATTGTTTATACAGGTTACGAATTTGATTCGAACAGTAATAAAATCGTTCTTTCCGGTATGACCAAAACGTTTGATGGTTCAAACTTTACGGTCTTGAGTCAGCTGATTGATAAATTGGAAAGTTCAGATTATTTCCAAAATGTTGATATGCGTTCTTTCTCAAAAAGTAAAAGCGGAGATGATGGAAGTTCTGATTATATTGCTAACTTTAAGATCGATTTACGTTTACAAACTCAATCAACAACAAACCCACAAAGTACGACAACCCTTCAAAATAATGTTGTAACTCCTGCGACAGGAACAAAACGTACTGATACTTCTGCAGTTGCTCCTGCAACTGAGGAAACTTCAACGTTGTCTCCTGCTGCACCTACAGATGTTTCGACATCTGCTGCTGCGCCAGCTCCAAGTCCGACATCAGCTGCTCCAATCGTTGCTCCTACAACTCAGGAAACAGTTACAACTGGTTCAACTTCTCAAGAATCAACTTCAACTGTTGCTCCGGATAATTCAGCAAGTGCTTCAGCTCCAGCTGCTACAACAGCTCCTGTTCAAGCTACTCAAGAAAGTTCCAGTACTTCTCAACAGACTTCAACTTCTACGGATAGCGGGGCTCCGTCAATTTTGAACTCACTCTTTTCTTCAAACTAATTCAATCAATTTACCTTTATGGCTACAGCTGTCCTCCAAAAAAGAAATTACGCCAAAAGCGTTCGTACCTATATGGTGCTCATTCTGGTTACTGTGCTTTTAGCCGGATTTTATGGTTACACACAATACTTAAAACTTTCTGGTGCTCAGGATGCTCTTGCGAAAGAGCAAGCTCAAATTACTGATCTCCAAACGGTTCAAGGTCAAACCAGCACTGATCTTACAAATCTTAAAGCAGATTTTGATCAAAAATATGCCGGGATTTTGGATTCTTTGGAAGCTGTTTATCCATCAGGTCAGGATTATACAAAATTGACTGCTGCTCTTGATGCTTTCTTTCTTGGAAATAATTCTTCATTTAATCCGGTTTTTGTAAGTGATCTTAAATTTGGTCAACCTCGAAATGATGCGAGTGTAGATTATGCTGTTCTTCCCGTTACTATGACGATTACTGGAACTCAGGATAACTTCAATAAGTTCCTGCAATATGCTCAGAATTCCGGAGTTTTGACTGGTAATTTGAAAGATTCAAATCGTTTGATTGATATTCGTTCAATCAGTATCAATTTTAATTCATCAAATAATCAAAATAGTACTCCAACGGTTTCCGGAGTTGCGACTCAAGGTCAACAAATGATCAATGTTTCGGTGACTTTGAATGCGTATTTCCAAAAACCTTTTGCTGCTCCTGTAGCTTCTGCTACAAAACCTGCGGCTACTCCGACAAAATAATTCCTATGGCTGACTGTTGTTATGGCTGATCAACAAAAATTACAACTCTTACAAGAAGCGATTTTAGCGGGAAATATTCCGCAGCTCGTTTTGAATATGATCAGTTATGCTTTGGATATTCGTACTTCTGATATTCATATTGAACCTGAACAAAACACGATTCGTATTCGTTATCGTGTGGATGGCGTGCTCCGTCAGATCGTGGAATATCCGCACAACATTCATCCAGCGGTTGTTTCCCGTATTAAGATTATGTCGAACATGAAAATTGATGAACAACGTATTCCGCAGGACGGACGTTGTGAAGTGACGACCAAAGATGGTCGTGAAATGGATCTTCGTGTTTCAACACTTCCGACTATTAATGGAGAAAAGATCGTAATGCGTATTCAAGACCGTTCAAGAAAAATTCCGGATTTGGATGAACTTGGTTTGCAAGGAAACAGTTTAAAATTTTTAAAAGAGGCTTTGGAACTTCCAAACGGCGTTATTTTAACTACTGGACCGACAGGTTCTGGTAAGACGACGACGTTGTATTCTGCGATGAACCGACTCAATAAAATTGATGTAAATATTTTGACGATTGAAGATCCGGTGGAAATTCAGATGGATGGTTTGAATCAAAGTCAGGTTCATCCGGACATTAATTATACGTTTGCGAATGGCTTACGCACGGCTTTGCGTCAGGATCCGAACATCATCATGGTGGGAGAAATTCGTGATCGTGAAACCATTGATATCGCGATTGAAGCTTCACTCACGGGTCATTTGGTACTTTCAACAATCCATACGAACAGCGCGGTTGAAACGTTAACTCGTATTGATAATATGGGTGTTCCGCCGTTTTTAATGGCTGAAACTATTGAACTTATTATTGCTCAACGTTTGGTTCGTAAACTTTGTGATAATTGTAAAGTTCCTGATGATACAGTTCATCCTGATATTTTAGAATTGGTGAAAAAATCTTTGGAAAATCTTCATTCAACAGATGAAATTGGCAAAGATGTTATTGCAGCAATGAAATTTTTTAAAGCTGTGGGATGTGAAAAATGCGATAAAATCGGTTACATCGGACGTCTTGGTTTGTATGAAATTATGCGTATGAATAACGAAATTCGTCGTTTGATTGTGGCGCGAGCCTCAACCATTGATATTGAAAAAGCTGCACTTAAAAACGGAATGGTGAACCTTGAACAGGCCGGAATTATTAAAGCTTTAAAAGGTGAAACTACGTTGGATGAAGTATACCGCGTAGCAAAACGTATGGAGGAATATTAATTTAAAAACTATGCCAGAAAAACAAGCCCAAGGCTTTGGACAAGCAGAAAAAGGTCAGACGTTTACACTCGCCGCAGAGAACGATCAAAATGGCGGTATTGAAAATGGCCAAAAAAATGATGCTAAGCAGATCGTTTTAAATATTGCTCAAACTGGTGAAGGCAAAGTCCTTTTGCGTACAAAAAATACGTATACGAAATATACCGGAAATACTTTTATTGATTCTTTCCGCCGTATTAATGACTTTTTTATTGATCATTCAAAAGTCAAAATTCGTGATAAGGCTACATTTTTCCGTTTGCTTGCGGTGATGATTAACTCAGGGTTACCATTGATTAAATCTTTGCGAACAATGGGTGTTCAGCAGGAAAAAAGTCCAAAACTTGCGCGATCATTATTTGAAATGGCTCAAGCGATTGAAGGAGGTAAAAGCTTTTCTGAATCGATGAGTATTTATCCGGAAATTTTTAATGAAGCTCAAGTTGGTATGATTCATGCTGGTGAAGCTTCCGGTCAGTTGAATAAAACATTGAAAGATTTGGCTGAAGAAACTGAAAAATCAGCGAGTATTACGAGTAAAATTCGTGGTGCTTTGATTTATCCAGTCGCGATTTTGGTGTTATTGGTTGTGGTGATCTTCGTGATGATGATCGCGGTTGTTCCACAATTAACGAAACTCTTTTCTCAAACTGGGCATGAATTGCCTTTACCAACACAGATTCTTATTAATACGAGTACGTTCTGCGTTCAATACTGGTGGATTGTTCTTTCTGTGAGTGTGGCTTTGATCGTTGGTGTTGGTGCATGGAAGAAAACCAGAACTGGTAAATATTACTGGGATTATCTGATGCTTAAGCTTCCGATCTTCGGCAATATGCTCCAAAAAGCTGCTCTTTCTAAATTTTCCCGTTCGTTGAGTAGTTTAATGAGTAGTGGTGTTCCGATTATTAAAGCGATTGAAATTACTGCGAATGCAATTGGCAATGAAGTATATAAGAGACGTTTGCTTTTAACAGCTGAAGATATGCGCCGCGGTATTCCGATGGCGGAAAATATGGCTGGAAGTAAATTGTTCCCAACTATGCTTGTGAACATGATTGAAATTGGTGAACAAACAGCTCAGCTTGAAACGGTGACGTTAAAAGTTGCGCAATTTTATGATGAAGAGGTAGATAACACTGTTTCTGCGTTAACAAAAGTTATGGAACCGATGATTATCGTGGTGATTGGTGTAACAGTGGGAGGAATGGTTGCTGCGATCATGCTGCCGATTATTGAGCTTACGAATATTACTGGTGGGTTCAGTTAAAAGATTGTAAAAGGAGGTACTTGATTTTATAGGGCAAATCATGGTATAGTATATGGAAGAAAAATAAATTTACTTCAAATAAATATTTAACCCAACAAAAACATGAACAAAAATCATCTCTCAAAAGGTTTTACATTAATTGAACTTTTGATCGTTATTACGATCATTGGTATCTTGGCGGTTGCCCTCTTACCTTCTGTACTTGGTGCTCCAGCCCGCGCCCGCGATGCTGCACGTAAGGCAGATATTAATAATATTATTGCTGGTCTTGAAACATACAACAGCGATAAACAAACTTATCCAACAACAAAATTATGTTTAGGTGATAATGGTGCAGATGCTGGTGATCAAACATTGATCGGTTACTTCCAAGGTCAAAAAGAACCAGTTGATCCACAAAAGGCAGGTACAAAAACAGCTTTGAATTCAGGTTGTGCTAAGGGTCAATACCTCTATTGTCCATTAAAATCACCATATAACTATTTTGTAGCTGGTTACATGGAAATTGCTGGTGATGGTAACACTACTATTACTCTCGTTTCAGGAGATGCTTGTGATGGTTCTACAACTGGACCTGCGTCAGCTGCTGGTGTTGATGGTGATGCTGCTTACGTTGTTTCTAAATAAAGAACATTTCAAAATAAATTTTAAAAGCCCGGCTCGCAAGAGACCGGGCTTTTTTGTTGGGTAAAATTTGTGGCGACCTGATTGTTTACTTCGCTAGATTTTCTAGATTGGTGATTCTTTTTTCTTGATTGTGGGAAGCAGTGCTGATTGGTTTCATATAATCAAAAATTTGCTCAAATAGTTTATCGTGTGCTTCCAACTTTTGGTCGATGTGGCCAAAACGCTTTCTTACTTCTGATTGAAAAAAAGCGGCATCACCTGAAAGATTGTTCATCATGTTACCAATTTCTAGGCTCATATTCTCAAACTGTTTATCAATGCTTAGGAATCTTTCGTCTATACCTTGAAACTTTTCGTCAAAGCCTCGAAACCTTTCGTCCATACCCTCAAACTTTTTATTGATTTCCTTAAACTTTGGATCTAGGGCTGTGACTATTTGCTGAATGTCTTTTTGTGTAAGTGGCATAAACTTTTTTAAATAATTATTGTCATCATTTAAGCAAAAGGAGATGAACGATTTATAAATAAAACCTTAATTATTGATAATTTGGGAATGAGTTCTTAGCATAAACTTATTTTTGGAGGGCTCAAGAAAAAAATGGGCGAATGTTTTGACGGGTTTGAAGGAAGTTTTGTGGTCTGTTCAAAAACTTGACGACCGTTAAATTTAGGCGGGAATTATGTAATTAAAAAACCCTTTTACGAACTGTCAATTTGAAGTGGATCAAAACGGGCCTTTTTTGATGTCTTTGCGGGATTTGGGGTCCTAAAAAATGCATTTTTCTGCTAAAATATAAGGATAAATTTAAAACAAAAAAACTACATTCCGCAGGGCGGACAAAACCGAGCGCGGGACGCTTCAAAATAAACACAAAACGAATTCGATGCTGAACTACACTTTCAAATCTCAATTCAAAAATTATCAACGGTATGTTTCCGGGATGATTTTGTTTTTCATGGGCGTTCAGATGTTTCAAATTCCGCTCGAAGCACAGGCGGCTTCAACAGCGCTGGCGCAAAATCTTACAAAGCTTGCGGATTTGAGTACGAACACCGTAGCAGTAGATCATTATGGCATCGTTGCAATTGTGGTTGAAGACAGCTTGCTTTCTGATTCCACAAACTATCCGGGATATATTTCCGATTATGCTGATAAACTTAAATCTCAAACGTTAAGTGAACGTATTAATCGATATGCGGTGGATGTTCAGGGTGCACAGGAATATGCAAAATCGCTCATTATCCGCGTGAAAAAAGATGAGAAGGTTGAACAAATTACCGCGGCTTTGGAAAAACTTTATCAGGATGGTGATGGTACTGCGAATGAAATCAATAAACTTGCAGGTGTGGTTATCGTTGGCGATGTTCCGCTTCCTGTTGTGAATAAAAAAGGAAATCATTTTGTGAGTTTGCTTCCGTACACAGATTTTGAAGACAAGGTTTATATCTACAATGCAGCAAGTGGCGAGTATGAAGCGAATCCGGATTTGAAATTTCCAAAAGAAGAAGTTTGGAGTGGTGTAATTAAAGCTCCGGTTTCAGAAGCGAATGTGGGCGATGATGGTCGTCAGCTTTTGGCGAAATATTTTGATAAGAACCATTTGTTCCACATTGGTGTTCCGGATTTTGCGGCGTTTAATAAAAAAACGCTCTTTGCGGATTTGTTCAATGAGTTCAAAGGAATGAACTACGCTTCGTATTCAAATTACGTTCGTTATTTGGCACATTGGGAAGATTTTATTTATAACCGTTACGACAAAGATTTGGCGCAAAGCTTTTTTAATGAAGTTGAAGCTTCGCTCAAAGACCAGGGGTTGACGGATGATCAGTTAAAACCAAAATCAACCTGCGACAAAAATTGCGTGATTCAAAAAAATTCCCGTGATTCGGATTTTGACGGAGATGGTTATAGTAACGGATATGAAATTGAAGTTGGAAGTGTTGACGGCACAAAGACCGATCCTCGTGATCCTGATAGTTTCCCGACGGATGCTTCTGGCCAACTTCCACGTCTTGATCCTTTGCCTGGAACGTATAAATCACATGATGATGGCAGCAAACTTGATAATCCGGCTGCTGATCCGAATACGAATTCAAACACAATGACGGATGCTTTTAAGCAGCTTCCCGATGTTCAAAGTAAACAGATTATTGATAACTTCGTGGACAAGTATGTCCAGCTTTTTGATAAATATTTGGGCTTGGTGAACGATTGGACCGATTACACAGGAAGATATGGTGATGATATTGAAAACGGAAATGGTGATCATTACAGCGATGTTCACAGTATGCCTTCAATCATCAGTATTAAAGATGATTACACCAAGCAGTATTTCAAAATGGTGAATACGATGCTTGAGCAAAAAATCGATAACATTATTGAAGGCGGAGTTACGACGATCGGTTTTACTAAAGATAGTATTCCAGAAGGGCTACAACTTGGAACTAAAATTGAACTTTCATCCGGCACAACAACAACACTGGGTGTTGGAATGAATATTCGTTTGAGTGATGTTGGTGGTGGAAGTGCGATTACGAAAGTTGCGAGCATTGTGGATTCAAACCATTTTACGGTTGATCAAGTCATTGGTCCGATCTCTAAAGGTGCAATGGTGGAAATTATTAATCCGGGATCAAAGCTTTACGGACAGGTTCAAATGTTGAAAGGGGCGACCATTAAAGGTGAGTTGACGTACAGCAGTGACAATTCATCACATAATTTGGATAGTTCTGATTTTGTAAACTTTTCAACACACGATGCGGGCTTTGGATGGAACAGTCTTTTTATTTATGGAAATGCGATTGCTTCAAATTTGCCACCGGCTTTGCAGGCTTTGTTTAGTCCTTCTGTGGGCATTGCGAGCTGTATGATTTATCGCGGTTCAAATGACGGAACTGGAAAAAATTCGATTATGGTGAAAGCGATTCGTACGAATGATGCAAGTACTGCGGGCAATCCTGATGACAATGACAATTATGCCGGTTGTTATGGCAATAATATTAATCATCCGGATCGTTGTTTCCCTACCCGAGCAACTTCTCCGCTTTTTGATATTAACGGTTCAAAAGAGGTTGATCCGGCAAAAGTTCCGCAAAGTGCTACGGATTACCGAGCTTGTTTTGATTTTAAAGAAGCAGATTATTATTCAAATTATGAAGATACGGTTGATGCTTATACCGATCTTTTGAAAAATACAGATGTTGAAGCATTTAAAGAAGCCATTCCCGCACCAGGTTCACCATATAAACCTGCGGAT